>Ga0247815_10001421_pt1 | contig 18368 bp, 25 predicted proteins | sample UWRJL194509B1_FD_181014 | JGI IMG/M metagenome (GOLD analysis project Ga0247815, IMG submission 181014) | Plant litter microbial communities from Arlington Agricultural Research Station in Wisconsin, United States - UWRJ-L194-509B-1 | ecosystem: Environmental > Terrestrial > Plant litter >...
GAAGAAACCCTGGGTCATGCAATAGGTACTGTTGCCCGAGGTGCTCCGCTTTGATCGTCTCCAATGCTGGGAATCGATGTCCCAACAGCAGGAACAGGGGAAGTTTATGGTCATCGAGCACGATGGTCTGCAGGCGGGTAAAAACCGCCGAGTTCGGGATACCGTCCATGATACGTGTAAGTAAATGCACAGGCAGGTCCAGGTGTGAAAGAGTATTGTGAGATCTGATGATCAAACTTTCGAGAGCCGGAACTGGGGAGCTCGAGACACGTCCTGCATCACCAGTAATTTGGATATGGCGCAGAGGACCGAGCCGATGGAAGACGACATCGTCCCTGAGAAGGTTGCACGAAAGGCCATCCAACTGCTTCAAGCCTACGAGGGCTTCTACGCAGCTCCTGTCTTCTTTGATCACACTGCCAAGATATCGAGCTCTCAGACACCGGAGGTTGGGCATATTCCGTATCGCTCCGGACATAAACTGCACAGCGTCGTCGTAGGAACAGTAAATGTGCAGACGTTGCACGAGGCGTCCGATGCGCTTGTTTGAGGCGATGCTTCGCAGAAGATATGCGGATGCTCTAAGCTGGTCTGTTCTAAAGTGACGGATATCACGGTACAACACGCTTGATGCAGCGATGTGCCATGCGCGCGAGCAAAGACATAAGGTGACGAGGGTCCGGGCCGTCGAGTGAGGGGCAATCTCAAAGTATATGTCCCCGGGGAGTGAAGACATGGTGGTAAAAGGACAAGATGCTTCAAAGGACAGTCCTTCGGCGAGTTGCCGTTGCTGCGGTCGGACCGTCGGAGCGATCATCTAGACGCCGTGTCTTGCCAGAACGTGAGCTAAGACCAACGTCAAACTCTTATTCTCTTGACCTGGCTTCGTCCACATCTCAACTGTGAAGATAAGATAGGAAAAATGGATCAATATGATTTTATGAGGATGGGAGATGGTTGTGTTCCATGTTGTGGTACAAAGAGTAGTGGTTTGGTGTTGTTACAGTGAATATGGGGGTTGTGAGATCGAATTGTACAATTAATACACCTGTAGCGAGGTTTACGCATCCATGAGCCAAGGATCTTGCAGCAAGTCCTCTGCTGATGGGCGAGCCTGCGGGTCAAGCGTGATACAGCGTCGCAGGAAGGTCGCGGCAGCTTTGGCTTCCTCTTCAGACATGTCTGGAACGAAGTGTTGAATGAATGATTCAACAGTGTATGGGCGTCTTATACGGATGTGATCGAGGAGGCCTGAAGCATAGTTAGTTCGATAGTCAAATGTGGATCGCGTAACAAAACTCGCCATCGGTATCGATGTATTTCCTCGCCCCCTCAGGCTGAACAAGACTTGTTGGCCATTCTAGATCTGAGCCTGAGAGCATCTGTTGACGCATAAGAATATGGTGCGTTTCTGTCCACGCCACTTCGGGGTTCTCGAGTGGTACGCGAGGGAACATGACGTGCGAGGTCAAGAGGTGGAACACCTGCACAACAGCCGCGTCAGTTGACAGTCATGCCAGGCCGCGTTCGTCGACATACCGAGCAGCCAAAGCCCCATATATCAGCAGCCGGGGAGAGCTGGCCTCCTAGAAACCGTTCTGGTGGGTTGTACACGAAGGTGCCGATCTGACGATTCCAATCATCTTCCGGTGCCAGATCCTGCCACACAGCTGCCATACGGTAAGAACAAGGTACTCTTGAAGAAAGTAGAAGTGCACGAACCTGAGCTCATGTCGACGAGTTTAACGCACAGCTCGTCGACACTCTGTGGGACCGGCCACTGCAGAGGGCGATCGACAAGCGAATAGCCTTCTGGTTGAACTTCTGGAGGCGAGTCGGCACGACACAGATCACCGATGATCTGTTGTGTGATTTCATAATCACCAGGCGCCAGTAGCATGTTGCCAGGATGAACGTCTGCAAAGTAGTGAGTTTTTTTTGAACCGATCACCACAATATAGCAGACATGCCAGTGTGGATGACACCACGCCCGTGCAGGAAAGACAGCGCCTGGAGTATCTGACGAGCCATACGCTTGACCCACGCCACTGGATATCCGTTTTCAGAGCGCACGAGTTCGTGCAGGTCGAGCAGATTGTGCGAAAGCGGCTCGAGCTTGAAAGCAACATGCTCTGATTTCGGGTCCGACTGATCCTCCCAAATGCAAAACACTCCTCGTGCTCGGCGGACATGTTCACGGCCAGGGTGTTCCTGATCAGCCGGGACGGTATATGGTGGTTCGTCGGGAGGTTCTGCGGCGGTAGACACACCGTCTGTCAACAGCGGCTCCGTCGCGTTCTGTGCCTCGTTCAGCGCCTTTGAATCGGCAACGAGGCGCATCATATCTGGTCTAGAATGCAGACGCTGTCAGCGGCATGCCCCAATCGTTTGACTGGGCAAAATTTGCCGCACCTCCTATGGAATGGCGGCGTATCAAACGCCAAGTTACCCAGAATGTCCCACTTATGGCAGGTTGGTGGCATATTATTGACGGCGCCGGAATGGTTATTATTCAAGACTTTGAGCGCGATAAAGTCATTGCCACTGTGAGGTACGAATTTCAGCCACACGAACACAACAACGCGTATCGCTCCAAACGCACCTCAAGCTTTGAGCGAGCCACACATTTGATGCTCCACCAAATCCAAGCTTTCTGAGAATGCGGAACCGTTCTGGAGTATCCAACGACTCATCAAAATGGTGCACGACCTGGTGTAATCGGCCATCCCACCACCGAATGTCTGGATGCGCTGCGAAGACGTCCCACTGCGAGAAAAATGTCTTCTCAGGCTGCTCAGAAATGAACCAGTCGTCCTTTGACGCGGTTGGAGTTGGCGCAGAGTGGTTGGCACGGAAGAACAGTGGGCGCAAAGTGCGAACACCACATGGACCGCGCGAGCTGAAACGCTTTACGAGATGATGCGCAAGCATCGTCGCAGCCCTTGAAGAAGAGCCAGATATAGCAGCCAGCAGCTGTGAGCAGCAGCGATGATTAAGAAAAGGAGTGAGAAGACCCGTGAAGTGCAAACAACCGATCAAAGTGGAAGAAGAGGAAATTGATGCCGAAACTCAGCGCGTCAACTCAGCAGCCACATCGCGTCGCGAAGTCTGAGCTGGGTCATGATTTGCAGTACGAGAATAGTTAACAATACAAGATTATTTGGGGCGTAAAATCCAGATTATTGCATGATGAGTCACTCTGGGTCGCGATAGACAAGACCACTGACCCGCCAAGCTGCACGAGTGGCGTTCCCGGGAATCTTCGACACACCCCAAACCAACCAGTTACGGATTGTCGAGATATATGGCGCATTCAGCCATGTGTTTGCTGCGAGCCTAGTCAGGCCCTCGGCAAATGCGATGACCTCGGACGCTGCGGTTCGTCTCTTCAATTCATACTGCTTGAACGCCTCCTCTGTCCCAACCACCAGTGCGCGTCCAAGGTGCACACCATCCGACAACCCGAGATTCATACCTTGTCCGCCCATCGGTGAGTGGATGTGCGCCGAGTCGCCAGCGAGAAGCACCCAACCATTGCCGATTCGCTTATAGAACTGCGACGCCAGACCTGAGCGCACGCGATACCGCGAGCTAGTCAAGACCTCCGCAATGCGAACAGTTTGACCGGTCGTATGACCTGGCCCTCGGGCATCCAGCAAGCGTTGGAAATATTCAGCGTTGAGTCCTGCTTGGTCGGGCGCGCTGCCAGGTGGAACGTTCATCGCGACGCGATACAGATCGGTGCCGGGACGCGTCTCTCGACCACTCTTCCGGACTGGGATGACAACGGTAAAGCCATCCGGGTCAAAGCCACCCCACAGGCGCGAAGTTGGCACCGATGGTGGCAGTGGCTCTTCAAATGTAACGTCGGCCAGGACGACTTGGATGTTGTCGTCAGAGGGAATGGATGGTTGTTGCGTCCGAGGATCGAGGAAGGCGATATCTGCGGCCTCGCGGATCTGACAAAGCGCGCGTGAGTAGGTCTTAAGATAGGACCTTAGGCTCACGCACCATGGATTTGGACCCATCCGCACCAACAACATACAGCGCAGCGACGACCTCTCCATTCTCTAGTACAACTTCCAAGCCATCCTCAACCTCACGGATTCCCGAAACACGCTTCTCGCGGTGGATGGTGCTTCCGAGCTCACGCAAGCGAGCCGCGAGGATCTTCTCGACCTCGCACTGCGCGATGAGGTTGGCGAACGGGTACTTGGTGTGGCCGTCGAGAATCTCTCCCAATGTAATATTCGTGATCTGTCGCTCGTACTGGTCGACTGGTCCCACCTCCCGCATGTGAATGCCAGCCTCGACAATAGCGTCGGCTACTCCAACGGACTCAAGAAGCTGCAACCGATCTCAGTCAACGGTCTGTTATAAGTCTTCCCACGTACTTCCAGAGTATGCGCATGCACTACAGCAGCACGAGAGTCGTTCTGGCCCTCTGCAAGCGCGTCGATGATCACGAACGAGACCTTCTGCGATGCAAGAACGAGCGCGGTAGCCAACCCAGCAGGGCCAGCACCCACAATTACAACGTCAACGCGTTGTGGGAGAGACATGGTGACAGTGCAGAGCGGCTTGCAGCAGAGCAACGGTGCGGCTTTATACGGGTCGAAGTGGCTGACGCATGAGCTCGGCGCGGTGTCCTCCGTTTGGAATGTTTTGCGAATGACGTGCCGACCACTCCCGAGAATGGATGTGCTAGTCCCGAGACATGACCAGGGAACGTAGTCTAGAAGGATAGCGCAGGTGAGGTTTGTTGAAGAGCTGATTGTGATATGGACATCTGCGAAGTGGGGGTGAGGGGCCAAGTGACAAGGCGGATCACTGTTCGTAACTTGTCTCCGCTTTTTCGTCTCGTGAACCTCCAATACCCAACGCCATTGTTCCTACCCGTTTAATGGGCCATAATGGCAAAACTCATCGTTAGCGTCGAGCTCGGCGCCTGTGCGACACAGTTTGCAGCGACCCCGATTGCCGCTTGGTTCCTCACACAGTAAATCCACACCACGTGAACCAAGCAGCAAGTCACTTTTGGTTGCGGTTACACAACGTGGTACAGCAAATAGAGGAGCAGACAGCAGCAGCAGAAAGAGCACAAGTACAGCAGGCAATACACAAAATCAACGGAATACACACGCAAGAGTCCCGACCCCTGTCAGCGCGACCCTACCATCCTCAACCGAACCGTCGGCTCTAAAGCAATCACCTTGACCTCGGAGGCGTTTTTGCGCGGCACAGGTAGACGAGGTTGACAGCGGAGCAGACCGGACAACACACGCGGCCGCCCGATCGCCACCTGCTGGCCGTTCAGGTTCATGAAACTTCGATGGCACGAGATAGTTTTCTTTTTGAGGTCGCCTACAACAACTGGGAAGAGTCTGGGTTAGTAAATATCGCAACACGTCGTCAAAATCTACTTACCAGTCTCTCCAGCACCTCCGTCGCGTGCAGCTGCAGCATATTGACGAAAGTCACCACAGTCTCGGACCTTTGATTGCCCGCGCGCATGACTAGTCATCTCGCCAAGGTTCAGGATACCGCTGTCGACGCTGCGGGCGCGGGTTGGGCTACGATTTGAAGGCGAAGTTGTGCCGTGCGCGGACAGCTGGCGATTCAGGAACAAGGATCGAGGCTCCGACGAAACGCGTACGAGTGGCTTGGATGGGTCCTTGCTAACGTAGTCGCGACTGGCGTAGAGGGAGGCGTCGGGATGGTTCTGAAACAAGCAGTCACAGTCAAAGCGCCGCACGAGCTAAACATTAAGAACCAGGTCCGACGCACCGCTTCGGGCATGCCCCTGCTAATATTGCGACTGCTCCCGGTTGCATGTTTGCACGTGATCGTAGCGTCTGGATCCCCGACAATCTCGTGGCCCGGGAAGTCGGAGGCGAAACGACCAACAGAACTGCGTCCCGGCGTAGAGATTGGGGTATCAGACGAGCCGCTCACAGAATCCCAATACTTTGGCCACATCGCAATGGGGTCAGCACAGGGCAGGGTCACGAGTGAGTCGGTCGAGCGTATCACCGCCTTCTCGTCACAAACCTCGCGGCCATCGTCTTGTGCTTCGACAGGATTCACACCATAGCCGAATAGGTTCGGAGTTAGACTGGGCAGTGTCTGGCGGGGCGGCGCAACAACACCGTCCAAGGGGTTTGACACCCGACGCGTCGAGCTGGTGAGCGAGAACGCCGAGAACCTTTGGTTCGCCACCGGCGTCGAGAATGCCAGGGACTGTGACTCGGTGGTTGCTGCTGCCTCGGCCTCGTGCTTGAACTGGCCATACCGATATATCGCCGCTCCGCCGTACCCGTTGTTGTCGACATCGATCTTGAGCTCTTCACGCTTCATCGCCTCCAACCCTGCATGAAGCTTCTCCGCCACGAATCCATCGCCTCGCCGAAGTGTCTCGCCTGCCTGCATCGCCCGCTCACAGTCGCCGTACCGGATGAGCGCCGGTTCAGGGTACCACACGTCGAAGCTCGGTCTCGCCTGCGGAGAGTTGAGGCCTGCCACTGTCGACCAAGGCTTGATGCTCTCCTCAGAGGTGCTCGATGTCGTCGAGAACGCCGTGCTCTGCCGACTGCACATCCATCCACCCTCTTGTGCCTCGAGATTCGCGCGCAGTCGCTCAAAGTCTCTGACTCCAGTACAAGCGAACGACGATGTGATGTTGTGGTCATCGACATGTCCAACGCTGAGGTCGATATCGAGCTCTTTGTCCTGGTTCTTCCTCGGTGCGGATTGAGGCAGCTTCCCGCGTGGTCGGTAGCCAAGTATGGCGTCCTCCCACGACGCGTCGTTCACGGACCAGATCTTGTTGGTCGGCTGGGATGCGACACGACGGCGCGGGATCGCAGGCGAACGTTGGTGTGAGGTCGGAATGACTGGGGTCGGCGTGATCCATGCGCGTGACTGTGTAGACATCCTTCGTGGCGTGGAGTCCTCTTCCTCGCTTGGAACTCTCGCAATTGCTGTCTTCTTGTCTTTCTTGCGGCTGAAGCGGCGTAGGAACCCACTTAGGCCCTTTCCGCGTCGCTCGTCTTGCGTCGCATGGGCGTGATGAGCACCGGCTGCGAGCTCATTATCTCGTTCTTTCATGAGCCCGAGCAGTGAAACAGTCAGGGCGCTGTATAGACGCGTGATTTGTGTCAGCATTGTCGCGGTGTAATGCACCCATCAACATGGTCGTGGCAAACAAGACGCACGCAGAATGTCGGCGAAGCGAGAAACGAGGAAGGTCTGGCGGCGCACTCGCAGCAGCAGCACTCATCGTTGAAAGAGCCTATTGGAGGCGATAAACGAGGAGGGGAAGGCTTGAACGCACTAGCGGGGCTGGCTTGGCTGCTCCCATGCGGTAGGCCACTTACCCTTTTGATCGCGGGCTGGCTGGAATAGCGCCTCTCAGTTTCACTCCAATTTGACCTGGTATCTTCTTGTGCTTATTCATGATTCATTTCTCGAGCACCTATTCACGAGCGGCGGACGAAGGGGAAGACAGGTAGAAGTTGTGAGGTAGAACCTAGCTCCATTCCAAAACCGTCAAGGCGCCTCTCGCCTACAGTCGTTGGGAATGTTCAACGTAGCTTTTATTTGCTTATTCTAATTCAGTCTAAGGCCGTGGTACACGCAGCAGTGGACTGATTAGAGTTGCTTCAGCGTTGCCTCAACATCAGCCGGAAGCTCATCGAGAAGTCCAGGCGCCTTCGGCTTCCAGCCAATCGCGAATCCGCGATCTGCTTTGCTCTGCGAGTTGTTCGCAACATATCTTCGCGAGGTTGTCAGTTGAGTGTGAATACGTCAGATGAAAAACGCGCACTTGAGCAGGGGTGCATCCTTCGCAATATCTTTGTACTCGACGCGTTCCGCCTCTGCGCTGGAGACAAGACCCTTGCGGTACAGAATGCGTCCAACCTCGCGCTCGACGTCGCCGAAAACGTGTTTGTCAACCGAGCCGAAGTAGAACTTGGCAAAGGACGACGCAGAGGCATCGGCGTTGCTCAGCGCGCGCTTGAGCACGAGATCATACAGGTCGGCGAGATCGGAGATATGCACGTGCTGCGGGAGGATGGTTATGCGCGGCGCAGGCCGAGGTTGAAATATCGCTTACGTTCCAAACGTTGGTGCCCTCGCCAACGACAATCGCCTTCTTCAGCTTGATCGATGACCGTACGATGGTGGGAATCTGTTGCGAGATCGTGTTGACAGGGCCTTCGCCAATTCCGTAAATCGTCGATGGCGCAATGATGTATGCGCTGACGAGCTTTCTGGTGTCATACTCGAAGATGCTGCACCGCCGTCAGCCGCGGTTGGGAGTTCAACGTTGCTGGTACACTCACAGATTATCAACAGGACGGTGTGGCTGGTCGTCGGGAATCGAGCGAATATCGTCTTCGCTAGCGTCCTGGAGCAAGTATCAGTTTCACTGAATCACTGCGTCCGAATCGCTAGACGAACATTCCAAATTTTCTTCGCATACTCGGTCCATGCACCTTCGCTGTTGTCGCTGACGACGCCGGTTCCACTGGTGTGTACTAGAATGCCCTGTGACTTGCCTTCCTTCACACGAGCGGCAAGTCCGTCGAGAACCGCTCGCGCCAGAGGCACGTCGTCGCAGTCAGCACATGCAAGCACGATCTCCGCCTTGGTCGCTTCTGCTCGAATAAGCTTCAAAGACATATCAGAGACTCTGTTCAGCGGGATCAGGGGAATACTTGCATCGTATGACGAGTGATCACCTCGCACGATCTCTGCACCAGCCGCCTTTACAGCCGCGTCGTTCTTGTCGCTACGAACGAGCGCAGAGAATGTCCAGTTTGGAAACGTCCGTTTCGTGCGAGCGAGAACTGCGCCGCCGATGTAGCCCGTCGCGCCGAGGATGAAAACGTGCTTTGTCATTGCGTTTGAATACGAGGTGGTGGCGTCAGGAAGTCAAGATGGGGCTGTTCCGGAATAGGGGGATCCACAGGTCGGCAGTCGAATTCGGGTTACGCCATTTATCCTTCCGGAAGCCGGTTCCCTCCTTGTCATCATCCCAATGGCGAAGACATGGACCTCCCTGACTGCGACACTCCTCATAATGGCGCCTGCATTCTATTCAGTGTCATGGACAAGCCCAGGTCCCTATAGCCGACGTCAGCAGGCTGATCTGCCCTGACCGGCTCTAACATCCCGAACTCGGGTGCCGTTCAGAGCTAAACCCAAAAGCATGAATCGCGTGCCTGTTGTTCTGAATCCGTCCAGTGCCCTGTGCTGACTCTCTCTCCGACCTTACCCTCTTGCGTATCGGACGACAAGGCTCCACGCTCTCTTCCCGGGTTTCTAGCACGTCTGTCCTTCCTCGCACTACTGCACTGCACATCATCCCGGAACTGAGTTGAAGGCTTGTCGACCTTTATTTCAGCGCACCTTTGCCGCAGAACGGTCAACCCTTGCGCTTCATACTCTCGCTGTCGCGCGAGCCCTCCCCGCCCACATCAGCGCCCCCCACGTTCTCGTCTGACCACTGCCATCACAACCTGCGATGGTCGCTCGGATTATCTCTCACCGGGCTATTCTCGCTGCCGCGTTCTCACTTGCCCTGCCGCTGGTCTCAGCTGAGATGAACATGTGGGTCGACCCGGCGTACGTCTTGCAGTACGGCGGCAGCACACTCGCACTCGAATCTCAAAACTTGATCGTCGCACTAGCGCCGATTCTGGCCGCACAAGGACCTTGGGGTATGAATTTAATTCAGAGCCCTTGTTCGCCAGTCGCTGATCCAAACACGTCGCAGCTGTAACAAATCAGACCGTTATGCCTGGGTCTGGCAACCCGCGCGACTATATGTCTTGGGCTCCTTAGTACGTGTAACATGTAGGTTCGAGTTTGCAACTACTTATTCATTGCTCACAGCTGGTGGCCAAACTGCAACTGGTGTCTCAACAACGCAACAACGACCAACAGCTCGTCCTCAACAAGTGCCTCTAATACGATGACACAATCGAACTCAGTGACTGCTGCGCCTGCCTCTAGGAGAGGACAGAGCGATTCGGAGTCCGAAGTCGGTGAAGTTGTGTTTGACTGGTTACGCGGTGGTCGGATATCGCGGTTCTTCGTCGCTCGGCAGACGACGAAGAAGACTACAACTACGACGAAGAAGGCCACAACTACAACCAAGAAGATTACTACTACGACAAAGAAGACAACTTCGACTACGACGAAGAAGGCCACATCCACCACCACTAAGAAATCCACCACCACCACGAAGAAATCCACGACCACTACCACGAAGAAGTCCACATCTACAACCCAAAAGCCAACGACTACGACCGTTCGCCCTACAACCACCGTAAAGCCTACTTCTACAACGCCACGGTCGACGAGCACTACGACCCACAGCACGACCATATCGCAAGCAACGAGCAGCATCACGACGTCCCGACCAACCAGTAGTACCACAGCAACTACGCGAAGCAGTACTATCACTGCATCGCCGACGACAGCACCTTTCCCAGCAGGCTGTACGCCGTCTCCCACGACTCCACTCGCGCCAAGTGTGACTTGGACTGCATGCCCGTACATTCGTAAAGACGGCCAGCCCAATCCTGATGTGCGTGCCGCAATACTCGACACCGTCTGGATTACACAGCTTGGCGAGTCCGTCCTCACGAGCACACTGAGCGCGGCGTTTGGTCGGCGTCCTTCTGGTTATGCCGAAGCGGCACAGGCCATCCGGGTGTGGTTTCTTGACCTGGAGACAGGTGTCAATCCGAACCTCGTGTATGCGCAGGTGAGCGAGACACTATTCTATGCTTTGAGCACGACTGAAGTATCTTCATCTAGGTCATTCGTGGACCGGGATCTGATAAGAAAGGCGGCCAGTACTACGGCATTTTGGACTGGCGGTGGATGACCAAAGTTGTCAACACAATCTTCATCATGCGTGCGGTTCGCGCGCCAGAGTGGACGTCCGCGGATGACGCTGCATTTGTGGCATGGTCGCGCAAGTACATCACGTGGCTTACCACGAGCACCCTTGGGAAGCAGCTGGCAGCATCGACGAAGTAGGTTTTGTGATGTAGTCGGTCGCCAGACTCCTGCTTACTATGTTCTCAGCAACCATGTTACCTTCTTTTACAACCAGCTCGCAGCGATGCACATCATGGTCGGAGATCGTCAGGCCGCCATCAACTCTCTCAACACGTTCTTCAACGGTCACTTCCAGAATCAAATCATTGCATCAGGGGAACAGGTAAGTCTACTATCGCGAGATGCATGTTACTGTTGCTCACGGGCCGTTTGCAGCCTGAAGAGTCGGTCCGGACGCTTCCAGGTCACTACCAAGCATTCAACATTGAGGCATTGATCGTCAACGCTCGTCTTGGGGACTACCTTGGCCAGAACTACTGGACTCGTACTACTTCCAAGGGTGCAACAATTCAGACGGCAGTCAACTACCTCATGCGGTTCTCCGTCAACCCATCATCCGCGGTGCCTGCCCCAAACTACAACACGAATGAGCTGGCCCCACATGTCGCCCTCGTGGCGGCAGCGTACGGTGACCCGAACGGCACGTATGCGCGATGGCTCGATGCTGTGAAGTTCGTCAATGCCAAGACTGTACGCGATCAAGCCTGGTATTTCTTCATGCAGGCAGAGGCTATCCCGAGGAGTCCGAACGGGCGCGGTGTAGTAACCAGTTCCAGGAGTTATCCCGCATACACATCGACTATCCCGACGACAGCCACTGTGCCGACTTATGCTACCAGCACTACGACTTCAACGGACGCTACTTCGACCCTCTCGATGTCGTTTGACGAGAGGTGACAGTGTTCGCGTCTGCTTCTCCAATCACCTCATCCTCTTGGTATCCTAAATTTTTACGAGATATTGTGAAAGCGATAGTCTTATTCTCTGCACACCTTAGATTACATTTTGTGTCTCTAGTCTTCCAGTCAGCAGGCGTTGGTTCCCACATTGTAAATTTGTTACATGTACTTTGCTTCGGTCCGACAATTCAAACTTAGTTTTGGCGTCGCCGTCGTCGTTCGTGAGCAAATCATCATGTGTAAACATCCGAGTTGCTTCTTGTAGCAGAGTCGGACTCTGCCGTTCACACGTCTGACACCTTGGCAACCCAACGGAAGACTACTGAGCTCGCTGAACATACCTCGACTCCGGCAACACGCATTTTGGAAGAAACTATGGCGCTCAGTCTGCCCATTGAGCTCGTGCTTGACGTGCTCGAGTCTGCAGCGCTCAATTATCGCGACACGGATCGGCAGTGGAGCCTCTCGTTATCCCTAGTCTCGCGTACAGTACGCGGGATAATCCTACCCATTGTCTACGAGGTTCTGGTCATTGCTATCGAGTCCGAGATTGGAACCAAATGCGTCGGCTGGAACGGACGAGAATACAGTCATCCGCAGCTCGCCTTCCTCTCCTGGCTTTTGCACGAGGCAGACGCGCCCCCTCGTCAGCACGTCAAACACTTGATCTTTCGTCATGATTCGGACTTCTTCGCAACGAACATAGGTCGAGAGTCGGATGATGAGGATGGCACTCGTCGCTCAGACAACGGCCTGGTGCCTTTGCGATGGGAGATCGACTATCTGACTGTCCGATATCGCCTGGACGCTACTGAGCTGTTCTTCGCGGGAATACGCCCAGCTCATGCGTTCCGCGTCTCAGTTCATAGTCGTAACATTGTGATGACACGGCCGCACCTCGACCTCGCAGGGCTGTCGGTTCAGAACAATCACGGCAGCGTCTCTGTCCATCGCCGCTTCTGGACTTCACAGACGACGTATGAAGGCCGCCAACGGCGCGTTTCAAGCTGTGCAGTCTTTGCCGCAATGGATCCTGGCAGCAGCCGCATGGTATTCATCCCGATGAACAAGGAGGACCGCGCTGCGGGACGATTTTGGTCTACAATGGAGCTTGGTTCTGAAGATGGCGCACAAGAGCTAACTTCTGAGCTCTTGGAAGAAATCGCCAATCTGCTGGAGACAATTTCGGGTGCGGAGGTCACCTTATCTTGCGGGACGACATACACCGCAGCAGGTGGCGTGAGCGTTGAGCAATTCATTCGCAACACTCAGCAGAGTAAGCTCGTGCCACATTTATCTCGCTTAAAAGTTGCGCGAGGCTCGTCCTGGGACTTTGGGCTTATGTCTAAAGATATTTATCTTGCCTTTGCGCGAGCAGTTCACAGTGGCCGCGATATATGGGACAGAGGGCACCCAATCGTGGTACAAAGTTAAAAAATGTATCAAGATAATCGCTCATTATCATAACTTCTACCCCAGATCCGCGGAGTTTGTTTGTGCGCTTCGTAAGTATACCTACTTGGTATGTTCAGACGGTGACCTTCAGGCATGCGGCTCAAGCCGACTCCAGCGTTTCGGTTTCGCACGTTTGTCTCTGTGCCATTCACTCGTGTTCTCTATATCTCCCGCCACGCACCATCATACTCACACCGACTATGCACGACTGTTATCTACCCCCAGAGCTCATGCTGCAGATATTGGACGCCGCCGTACTTCTACAGCGCGATCACGATCGATCTTGGTCATTGTCATTGTCACTCGTTTGCCGTGCTGTGCGCTCTTCCATCATGCCGATGCTATACGAAGTTCTCGTCCTCGCTATCAGACCCAGCGGTCCAGCTAGTTGGAGTGACAGGCGGCTCAAGTTCCTCTCCTGGTTACTCCATGATCGGGAAGCAGCGCCCAGGCGACATGTGCGGCACCTCGTCTTCACGCATGGCGGGTCTTTCTGGCTCACACCACCTGAGTCCGTGTTCCCAGAGGATGTTGTTCAAGATCTGGAAGAGCCTGAAATGGCTAACTGGTATATCGAACAGCTTACCGTCCGGTACAGAGAGGACGCTAAGCAGCTCTTCGACATTGGATTGAGACCGCGAGTCATTAACGAGGTTGTTCCACACGTTGCCACTCGATCAGAATCGTCACATCCAGTGGCAGCTCTCGTCCGGTCTGCCCTGGGTATCCATGATGTTACAATTCCTTCCCGTGTTCGTTGCTGGTCATGGGTCGGCAATGAACGCAACAAGGACGACATCGGTTGTATTGTCCATTGCATTCTAGATCCATCTGCAGATATGCAACCGAAGCGACTACCACGCCGACGTGAGAAAAATGGAGAACGAAGCAGATTTGTTATGCTCGAGCTTGGAACAAGCGACGGCGCCTTACCTCTGACATACGTCCTGCTGGACGACATTGCAAACTTGCTTTCCACTAGATTGTTGCGTGTGACATTTAGTTGCGATGCAACTTATCAGGTCAGAGGAAAGACGGTAGAGCAGTTCGTCAAAGATGCCGTTCCTGTATTGCCACCCGATCTACTCCATTCATAAGCGTGTCTCGAACTCAGTCCGACAAAATGCTGCTGCTTCTGGATCCATTTGCGGCGTTCGCTCGAATGACGCAGACCAGCGGCAACCTTTGGGATGTAGGACTTCCGGTCGTCCTGGATACTGCGTGAACACTCGATACCCCGCTGTCAACTTCAGGAGTGACCAAAATCATCACTTGCAGACGAGAGAGGGTGAATTCATTCCGCTTGTCTGCGAAGCTTGACTACGATGACCATTGAATCTACAAGTAGTCCTGGTTTTGTACCAGAAGTCAAGTACATGTACAGTAGAGTGTAAAGCATGTTGATCGGAAGTGTTCAGTGCCTGTTATTGAGAGACACAAGCGATGCGAATATTTACGCGTAGTACGGATCGTCCTTTGGTCGAGCATTAGCGGGTGATAGTAGTACTCACACTAATGCAGGTCATTACTCACATAGCGGCGGCGCGAAGACCTAACCCAGCAGCAAGAGACAAGCGCCGTGAGGATACAAAGCCCAAACTCCGCCCAACCTATTGCCATGATTGTAACAGCCATTCGGCAACTGCAGCGTTGGTACAAGTTAAGTTCAGGCCGCAGCCGAATCCATTGAAAGGTACGCACACAGACACAATGGGTGTTCCATCGCATTCCCAGTCCTTAATTTCCTCCATGAATAAAGCCGCAGCGACCACCCACAGAATTGAAGTGACCAAGAGCCACAGTAAAGAGGTACCAATGCTCGCCAGAACGTGCAGCGCGCCGCTTGCAATGAACCACAGGAACGCCAGTGAGAAGAGTGCTGTCCATGTCGCGTTGACTGAATACCCCATGAGCTTATCAGCTGTTATTCCGTACTGGAGCAATGATGAGCGCCTTACATAGGAGGAGGATAACGAGGTCGCGGAAGCGCTCGCTGCCTGGCCAGCTGTCGTTATCTTCGAAGCGATCAACGAAATACGCAGTAAAGCCGATCTCAGTTATTGCAAGCAAAGCGATAAGCGTAAAGAGAAACGGATGGTAGCCGGCCATGATCAAGCTCAAAATAAGCAGAATGGAGGGCGGGCGAAACGCAACAGGGAGTGGTAGCGTCGTGGGTGAGTTGGTGAGCGTAACAGAGAACCCGCTGACGCGAAGACAGCCTTTATGGCTCACAGGTGAATCAGGTGACGTTGCCAGATGTACGGTGGGGTCGGAGTCGGACATCTGCATGATACGGCGGCAATCACCAGCCTGCTGGCGAGGTCATCGAGCATGACCTCACTGCGCCGCCTGGTAGCCACGAAGGTGTGAGCCAAGCAGTGGAGGTGAAGCCAACTTTCATCGTACCTGGGTGCTTTCGAGGATGACGCATTGGTGAGGTGGACCCTTTCTCCGACCTCGGCCCGTGCCGTCAACACCGAGGAGTAGCCAAATCACGGCTGTTACTACAGTCTCGAAGTGAGTGGGATCAAAAGCTTTGAGACTCCGTTGTTGTTGAAACCTTAATTTCCTATATACGCAACAACATCCGAATAAGCGTTCTAGACCTGCACTCCATATTTGGACCTATACTCCTGCATCGCGGTGATAGATGAAGAGTCTCCACGAGACTGCAGCCATGTGATGAGATGTCTCATCTTGAGTAGTGAAACAACATCGTGGTTGAGGAATGACCGCAGATCTTGAACTGTGCTGGTCACGCCGTCTGGGCCGACTTCCTCGCGATCCAGCAACAAGACAGCTCCGACCACTTCGCCTCCCTCTGCACGGATCGTGTCGACCGATATACGGACGGCCTTGCCGCTAGTCATGACATCGTCGAGCACCAGCACCCGCTTTCCCTTGAGCGGCGCACCAACAACGCGACCGCCTTCCCCATGATCCTTCGCCTCCTTCCGATCAAATGCATAGCCAACGTCGATCTTGTGCTCACGGTGCAGTGCAAGCGCGGTGGCTGCGGCAAGCGGAATGCCTTTGTATGCTGGTCCGAAAATCACATCGAACTGCACACCGAGCTTGGCGATTTCGGCAGCATATCCAGTCGCAAGCACAGACACAAGAGGTCCTGTACTAAGCTCTCCAGCATTGAAGAAGTATGGCGAGATACTGGTCGGCGATGCGAATTTTGCTTCAGCGCCACAATCCGAGCGCCGAGCAGTGATTATCGCACCGGCCGGATTTCAGCGTAAAAGAGCCAAAACGCAATGCACCTGCCGTAAAGGAGCCATCGATCAGCTGCTGCTGTACCTCGGAAAGCGGTGTCGAAGAAGGGTCAGACATGGTATGAGGAAGCGATCGATAACGTGACCGCGATTTGCCGCTCACAGCTCCGCTCGCGGCGAGGTACAATCTATCCTGCTTCATCTATTCCGGCTGCTACTACATATTACATCATCTGAAACCCAATGAGTATCAGGGGCTGTCCTCTTCAGCCGAGGATTGCAGCCGAGACAGAGATGGCAGTAGTGAACTTGTCCATATGCACAACGCAGCGAGCGCACCGAGAACCAAGAACACAAAGTACCCTCCTAGGATGTTCTGCTGTACGCTTGAGGCGTACAACGAGGTCGCAACAGCAGGGCCAATCGCCCGCGCAACGCTAACGGTGGTTTGTACTACTCCGTTCGTTGCACCGAGTGCAGCCGGGCTTGCCACGCTGACCATGAAGATGTTGACGCAGCCGTATGCACTGCTGATGGCCATCTGCAATATAATTTGCAGGCCTACGATTATCCAGACACCGAAGTTAGCGCCACCTGTCACCGTCGCGAGCGACTGCAACGCCGGATACAGCGCGTATGCCAGCACGAGCGCAATCGCTCCGGTCATAAACAGTCCTTTGGCACCAACACGTGCAAGTGCCGTCGGGAAAAGACGGCTTTGTACGATGCCGTTGAGGAGACCGTTCAGCCCAAGTGTGATGCCGATGGTCCGAGGAGACATCCCGACACCGCGAGCGGCGACCGGCGCTCCGAAAATGACGGGCTGGAGCACGTTATACGAGATGTCGCTGAGAGCAAACACAGTGTAGTTGATGACGATCACACCCATCGGACCACGGATAATAGACCATATCGAGGGCGGAGGGAGCAGGATTTGTTCAATATCTGCAGGGTGGGACTCCGTTGGCGTGTCTGGTGCCTCGGACACTTCAAAATACTCTTTGCCGCGGATGGCTCTGGTTTTGCGGCCCGGTTTTGTCTAAGAGCAAGAGTGGTATAAGATTTAAACTGACAGAGAGAGTCGTAGGCTTGAGCCTACGCACCTCGACCAAAAACACAACGCCAAGGAGCAGCATCACTGTCGAGAACGAAGCCGCAACGAGACACGGTAGGAGATAAGGAAAGTCCTTCCAAAACTCGGTGTTGAACGGGCCACCAAAGCGCTCATGAGGGCGCGACAGGGTTCCTCCCAGGAGCGGGCTATCGGACATCTCGTCAGCCGACACGCTTTACGTCCTCCGCGACAGTCACTTAGTCTGCTTACCCCAGGGTCGCGCCGGCACTCCACACAATGGGCATCAGGGCAAAGCCCTGCGCGATGTTGGTCTTGTCGGTCAGCTCACCCATGACGGTTTTGACGACGCCGATGTTGCCATTCGTTGCGCCAGCGAATGCACGTGCGGCGAGTGCTGCCCAGAAGCTTTTGCGTGCTGACAGCCCAAAAACGAGTGCGCTGACAGCTTGGCCGAGGGTGCCAATTAGGAGAACCGGGCGTCGGCCGATGCGGTCGCTCATCTTGCCCCAAGAGTAGACGCAGCAGGCCTCGGCGAAGAAGAACATCGACTCCTAGAAAATGGCCGACATTAGTGACTTGGATAGAAACAGTGGGAACGAGTCTCATCTCTCACCAATAGCCCCGCATAGTAACCTATCTTTCTGTCGTCGCCACCCGTTACCCCCAGGTCCTGCACCATCTACGTCGGATGGAAAGCTAGTGTTAACCCACCGCCGCTTGAGAGCTGATGATTATAGGCAGACCTGATTGATGAAAGGGTAAATCAATGAGCTGCTGATCGGCTCTGCCAGTTGGATGCCC
>Ga0247815_10001422_pt1 | contig 18368 bp, 23 predicted proteins | sample UWRJL194509B1_FD_181014 | JGI IMG/M metagenome (GOLD analysis project Ga0247815, IMG submission 181014) | Plant litter microbial communities from Arlington Agricultural Research Station in Wisconsin, United States - UWRJ-L194-509B-1 | ecosystem: Environmental > Terrestrial > Plant litter >...
ATGCGGGTATTACGCGAGCATGGATGCTTATCTGACGCCTGGGAAACCTCCCGTGCGTTTAATCTGCAGAAATCCCAAGCATTGGCGAACGGTGGCGGATATGCTGCCTCTCCCACTTCTCCTCTCGGGCGGTTCGACATACCCACTGACATGGAGCTGTCCACGCGCGCTCTGGCACGAGCGACCCGTGAGGACGAAAGTCCACCCGCCACCGCGGAAGAGGCTTTGCATACTCGGGGTGTCACCGCAGACTCGCCGCTGAACACCTGGTCTGCTGGGAAGAACCTGTCCGAGAACGTGAAACGACAGAAAGGCAAACGTCTCGACTATGTCCTCTACCGCGCACCCCATGGTCAACTGCGTGCTGCTCGTACCGAGGTCGTATTCACTGATCTCGTACCGGGGACCAACTATTCGTTCTCGGACCACTTCGGCCTCGACGTGACGCTTGTAGCGCATCCGCCGCGGCATCAAGAGGATGGTGCATTCGGCAACCAGGAGACGATGAGTGAGGACACGTTTGAGAGCGTGATTCACGCCATGCGTGTCGCGCTCCCAGTGTCAGCATACGACGGGAAGAAGCTTCTTGTTGGCTTCGGAACAGCCATAGTCCTTCTGTTGGCCTTGCTATCCTCGCCATTCTGGGCGCCGAAGGCGGATCTCGCCTCGTACGGCACACGAGCCTTAATATTCCTCGGGCTATTGCTCACGGCAGTGGTTACATGGGCCGGAACGACCGCGTTGTATGCCGGCTTTATCTTCGGCAACTGGGAGGTCCGCGCGCTGAGGAGGACGATCGAGGAGATGGAGTTCTGGCGGCATCGGCTCACATGAGTGTGAATTCAGGACCATCTCATCACTGCGTCAGCACGACTACAGCATCAGTCATAACTCAATATTCGGATTAGTATATTGGCGCTTTGATATTGGTACATGCAAGGCTGCACAGTTTGCAGCAATTCCACATAATGCAAGTGATAGCTTAAGAGCCTCTCTATTCATCCCCCACCAACTGGGCGTCACTGTGGCCTCGGATTGACCTCGATCAAGTATGAAGAGACGTCTCCATGCTCCGGGGATGTTGATACTGTGCTCCTGTTCCTATGAAACGACAGTGGCGATCGTTGTCCGTCAAAGAGCCGCCAGTCTCCGAACATGCCAGTCTGGAAGTTCTCCCGCACCTCGCCCATGAGGAGCAAGGCTGAAAGGGCGAATTCAACCAGGAGTTGAACGATATAGAATGCTAGCTTGTTGAAAGTGGATTGGCGAGAGTGTCGGCCTGTCCAGTCAAGGCGTGGGATGACGTTTCCAGCGCCGGCCAGGCGGAAGGCGCAGGTAACCACCTGATAGAGCAAACAAGTTGGTGTCTTTGGAGCGGGGCGAATGCTTCTGCCTACTCACAAGAAAATATAGCATGTTCATGATGGTATCGGCATGCTGGGGTGGATAAAATATACCCCGCTTGCGGCACACGATAGTGACGATAAATGTGAGGAGAACGAGGGCCACGGTGACAGCGTAACTGGTCACTCTGTTTATCCAGTCATCAGAAGGACATCATAGAGCTTGGCTCGGCAGCATACCGCAGAATTATGACGGTGTCTGTAGACACTGCACCGTCGGAATCCAAGGTCTGCTTAAACAGTACAGCTTGCGCCATATTCATCCCAGTCAGCCCAAGCAGTACCAGATCACACAAGCCAAATAGCCATCGAATACGGCGCCGTCGGATTGGATTATTTGGGCTCTGAATGCAAGCAGGGTGCAGGTCGTCCATCTCGTCCGACGGGTTCGTGTGTTGGACAAGTGCAACACGTAGCAGCGCAAATACCGGAAACGCGAGCAGAACAGGTGCTTGTGTATAGCTCCACTGCAGGTAAGACAGGGCGACGTGATTGAATCGCAAGGCTTCGTTGCGTGACTGTGCTGCTCTTAGCGAGAGGACAGCAACCTACGACACCTCGTCAGTAACGAATCCATAGCCCAAGTTTCAGTCAAGTGTCACGTACCCTCTCGACAACAAGGAAAGTTGGTGCCGCGAGGAGCCATGTTCTCGATTTCGGGCGCGCAAAGCGAAAGACAGCAAACGGTACGGGAAGAGCAAATAAGAGAATAAAGACCACTGCCCCTGGGAGATCGTTGCTGAAGGCGACGCCACCCTCAGGCGTAGGTATCTGACGTTCGGCCATGTTGGAACATGGAGAGGCTCGCAACGCCGTGCGCAGCCTTTATGGGTCTCAGGAGAAACATGGGAGTAACACTGCCACAAAAAGCAACATTTCCGGGATTCTGCGGGCACACAAACGGAAACCTAACGCTGGCAGTAAACCCGAATCGATGTCGAACATGTGGCGCTGCTATACACGAGTAGTACACTTGATAGTACAATTATGGCAACTGAAGAAGCGCCCTGCTGCTATGAGTCGCGAATGAGGGAGTTGTTCGACTTGGAGATGCGGTTCATGTCCACCAGGGAGTTCCCACACATCGTCGACTCCTTTTCCAGGTCCGTGTCGGTGCTCTGCTGCTTGTCATGACTGCTGGCACATTTCCGGGATCGAAAGCATTTCCAGAATTTGCCGCCTTGTGCACGTTTCTGGCCGTCGTAGTGTCTCCAGTCACCGCAACCACCTGCCCCAAACGCCTTGCGCGTGTTGGGAACGAGAAGGATGGCGGCAGCGAGAAACTCGGGCAGGCAGTGGAACAGGTAGAAGTACGATTTATCTGCGATTGAGTTGAGCGAACCGGGGCCATTGTACCGTGTACCATGCACGGTGTGGCGCATGACAATGGTGCGGTAGACGGATACAACAATCTGAAGAAGCGTCAGAGACCGCAGTTGCATGAGATAAGTTCCCAGGTAGGGTACATACAAGCAGGCCGAGGATTGCGAGAAGACGCCACACAGCAGCTTTCGGTGCACACTCGTTCCGCTTCATGATGACGAATGCGGCCAGGAGAACCAGAACGGTCAACGTGACTGCGCCTGCGACTTGCCTGGGTGGTCCAAACCAATCAGCAACATGAACTTGATAAGACCGAGGAATGCGTACCGAACAATCTGAACGGCAGCAGCAGCCTTTGCGTTTTCGAAAGCGGTGTCGTAATAGGCTCCTTGCACGATATTTGGGACCGAACATACTGAGACAAAAACGTACATCCAGGGGCCGGTCCACCGACGCCATCGTTTACGTGCCTCGGCGTCGTCAACGAGCGTCGAGTCTGTGACGACTGAAGATTTCTCGTCCCGAGTCTCGAGTTTGCTCCGCGGTTCGTCGTAGATTGCATCGATGATATCCGGGCCATTCGTTGCGCGGACCAGTAGGCATCGGAGCAGTGGGACAACATCCTGCAGGAGCTGAAAGTAACCCACAGCGAGGGAACTTTGAATGTATTGGAGATGGCCACCTTCGTAACGATACTTTTCATCAAACGCTCCAAGGGCGCGGAACGAGTAGATGATAATCTACGAGCGATGCAAGTTAGGTGTCGCCGCACCAACGGTTGGCCTGGGGTAGGACTCACGCGTTCGGTGACCACGCCGATGGTCGTACATATAAGCCAAGTCCTTGCTGACCTTTGACATACACGAGCTACGGCAGCAACGAGCAAGAGAAGGTAGAGCGCCGCGAATAGAACGCTGGCAACCTGGTCATGCACATCTGGCGCACCGCCAACTGGAGTTGGGATGAGGTGGGTCGCGTTCTTCGAGTTGGAGCCAGCCATCGCTACGTCCGAGCCAGTTGTGCGAGTTTGCGCAGAGGCTGCGGTGAGCAACGGAGCCTGAATGTTGCGAGAGTGAGAGGTGCGAAACCAATGATCGTCGCGCGCCGACTGCGCGCCGGATTCGTACGGGGCAGTTGCATTGGAGCAGATTCTCCGGGCGTCGCCCAATGTGGTTGGTTCCGCAGCAGCCAGGGTTCGCATTGATGGATGCATGTAGGCTTACTGAAATGCAACGCCGGGATGAAGCGGTAATTATTCAACTATCTGACCTACCGATGCTTGCTGTGCCGAGATATCTTAAGTAGCAGGGATGAGCGCCGGATTTTGCAATTCCCGCGTGATCCTGGCGTCACGCCGGGACACGCTTTCACAGTCCGACAGTCCTACAGATGGAAGTTCTCCATCAAGTGTGGTTTCAAGACAGACGAATATGATATGAGTTGGATGAGAGCATCAGCAATGCTATTGGCCACCCCGGCGATCAAGCCCATTTGACCGCATTTAATCTTAGACGTAGCTTGAACTGTGACGCTGCCGCCGTTATAGCAGCCCCCCCCCGGAGCCCCACTCCCTCCTCACCTTTCGGCGTGGTATAAATGCTGTTCTCCGTCGCGGTCTTGACGATCGCCGTTCAGTACGGCACGGAATAGCTCCGGTGGCAAGGTTTCTACAGAGCCGGTCTTGCAAGCCCGAAACCGCACCAACACACCTCAAGAGTCACGCATTGTCTGTGGACTCTTGTAATTCGAATTGAGTATCGAAGAGAGTGCTTTGAATTATACACGATACACACACTGCCAATAAAGACAGGTCGAACAGCATCAGTAAGCGGATACCGCTTTGGATATATATGCTTCGAGTCACTGGATCATCTCGGCGCGGTTGGTCGTGGAGTTCGCTGAATATCGCTAACATATTTCGGTCCACGGTTTCGTTGATAAGCAAAACTCGGTTCCGAAGGAAAATGTCCTGTAATTGACAGGTGGAGTGTACATGAGCGGGCCGTAACTGCAACGCTTCTTCAGATTTAGGCTTGCAACCTGCGCAAAGAGCACATGACCCCTCCCTCGGCGGGATCCAGATGATCCGTTGGAATTTTGTTTGGATGTGCGGCCATTGTTCTTGGCAGGCGTGACGGGGTTTGCTCGCATTTTTAGCTTGAAAGCCCAGTCCGCGACTGCCAATTTACACCTAGCAGTGCGAGCCTCGCATCAGCAGTCGGCATAAAGTCATTGAAAATAATCATGAGAGATGTGTGAGAGATACTCGGCGCGCGATCTTCTTTTTCGTTTGTTTGTCGGAGAACTCGTCCTCAGAATTGGAGACCGCGGGGTGGCAGCAAGCATCGCAGTGTTAGACGTCACGTTTTACACTATGGTAGATTAGGCATGAATGCAGCAGAATCTAGTACGTGAGACAATCTTCGCTGACACCCCGGTAGTACTGAGTTTACGGCGGCGAGGCATGAAGATGTAGAAAAGGCCTGGGAGGCAACGTGCGGCGTGGTGGACCAGCGCAGCTTCCAGCAACCGGTGCAGCTCTCAGTGAAGACGAAGGACAGAAGATACCATACAAATTTGTACTTTACAGGGGGTATACACAAGTTTCATGTTCGTGGGGTGGTTAAGCATGAGCTCAGTGTGGATAATAGGCCATGATCCAGCTTAATAAGCGTCGGGTTGATCAGGGCGATGTTTTGGACGGTGATCGAGCCTGAGCTCGCAGCTTTGATGTGGCTTTGAGAATAAGGTCGTCTGCGACAAGGGTAGAAGAAAGTTGTAACCGCGTGGATGAATAATAATCAGGGTCTGTGCGTGAAATTGACTGGCGCCGACCAAGAGCTTCCTGCACGGTTGCATGAACGTCGGCCATCGACAAACCGCCAAGTTGCTTGTGAGCGTGACTAGGTTTGGTCTGCACCTGGTCTATAACGACGAAGCTGCCTGCACGAATACGTGCGGCGGCATAGGCCGCTGCTAGGAGGACAAGCACGAGCATCAACCCCGAACAACCGGCCCCGCCGGTTGTGTGCACGACCTTGGGGATGGAGGAGCACTGGTATCGCGTGCGCGATGTGCACAAGAGGCTTATAAGCGCATGCGACAGACGATTGCTGCATCTGAGCTAAAGGGATCAATGTCGCGATGGAAGAAGGCGAGTAGACCAAATTTAGGATCACGTTGACCAGCAGTAAATGGGGTTCCAGGCATTCTGCGGAAATGAATTGCGCTATGTAGCTCGAAACGTGCGACTTCGGGTCAGTTGTGGAGGTTGAGGGTGAAGCCACACACGCCAGAAGGTTGCCCGTCGGTCGCGGAACCAACAAGCACCCTTAGTTGGCATTAGCAAGCAGCGGCCATTCAACAGGGACGGCAACCTGTAATAGTTGACGAAGCTTGTCTCGAGCAGCTGTGGATGGCTCGGACAGATTTTCATGGGGCAGGAGCGGTCAGACTTGCGGAAGGCATCGATGCGTCAGGCACAATACGATTCGCAGACACACGCAAGCTACTAGTGCATGTAACACCTCATAGTTCCACCAGAAGTTCAAGCTGTGTCGCGGAGCTCCACTGAAATGTGACCCTCACTGAAGCGAAGAAGGAATAGAGCAAGGGACGAGGAGACTCCGCCACGTTCGTGAACGAATCCGGACAGCAGCTGTCTCCACATTTTGCTCGCCCATGTCCACCCGTCGGCAGGAGCATACGCATGTGAATCAAACACTGCTGCTGCTACCCTTTCAGCGAATGTCGCGAGTCTCTCATCATGCGCTCCTCGCACAAATAGTGCTGAATACAGAACTCTGAAGCAATCGCTTGACTGACGTGCGAGACCGACGAGGAGCCCAACCACCGACGGGAAGCCGCAGCCCTTGAAGGCTTGTTCAACGATTTATTCATTCAACCTAATCGATGCCCGAACTGTCTCTGGCTGTTGGCGGCGTCATGTCACGCTTGGCTGAGGCGCGGACCGACACACCTGACTGTCGTGTTTCTCGGGCGAGCCGCAGCAACTCGCCACGCTTGTGGCTCACGAGAGCAGAATGATCGTGAGCAGTGTGAACCGCGGCAAATCCAGGCTCCAAGATCACTCTCGGATAGTGAAATATGCTTCTTGCGACTCCCGACCCACGTCGGCGATCCGCGCGTATATCTCTATCCACTACAATCAGGCTCTGGAGTATCCCGGCGGCCAGCATTTGATGAGTGTTCATGATCTCAACTCGGCGGACGGCCTTGTCGTGAGCATTTGTGAGGTGAAGACTGGTTGCTGCTGGAACCCCTCTCTCTGCCGCTCGGTGCCACACTGCTGTGGACGTGAGGCTGCTCATCCGTATCTTTGCGTGCCTGAATCTAGAAAGACCACTGCGGGGTCGGGTCTGGGCCGCAGTGGCGTGTATGTGGAGCGAAACGTGTGCCGGAGCCGCTGAGGACATCCTGAACACCGCATTCAGAGCTCGAGGCTATCAGATCGCCCAAGTTAGACGAATTGCCGCGGGGAAGATGCGCTTAGTTCAGCACCTCATTGTGTCACCGCAAAGTCGGGATACTGCCGGCCGGTGGTTAACGTTGTACCGGACCATCCTCCAGATTTACTTAAAAAGTAGTAGGACCAGGCCGTTAAGTCAACATCATCTCACGACCCGCAACGCCTCCGACGCCTGATTCCAGCAGCTTCTGAAGCAACATCTCTAATAGTTCATAAATCCACCTAAACAGTCATGTCTACCTACAGCTGGCGCGTTTTGCTCATAGATGCCTACGACTCGTTCACCAACAAGTTCGTTCGCGATTTCTACCGACTTTTGTGCTTTCGGTGGCTGATACCGCCTTTTTTCCAGCCTTGCGCAGCTTGTGCGCGAATCCTCAGCCGGTCCGATCGACATCCACGTCGTCAAGAATGATGCCATTGTTCGTAACATCGCAGTGGTTTCTGTCACTATCTGATGTCAGTTTCGTCATCCAGACAAAGGAACAGCTCGTCTCGGTCTTGAAATCCTTCGATGCCGTTGTTGTCGGCCCTGGTCCCGGTTCACCTGCCAACCCGGACGACATGGGCATGACCACTGCACTTTGGGAATTGCCCGACGACAAGCTGCTTCCCGTGTTCGGCGTCTGCCTAGGCATGCAGAGTCTCGGTCTCTTCCACGGCGGCAGCATCCATCGTCTACGTGCCCCGCAACACGGGCGTCTCGCACCGATCACTCATGATGGCACCGATATCTTCGAGAACGTGCCCTCTGGCGCCATCGCCGTCCGCTACCACTCGCTCCACGTCTCGACTGGCCCAGAAATTATCCCCCTCGCTTGGGTCACCGACCCAGATGATGGCAAGGTCCTCATGGCCGCCAAGCACAATACGAGGCCATTCTGGGGCGTGCAGTATCACCCGGAGTCGATCTCTACCAGCCCCGGCGGCGCTATGCCCATTGCCAACTTTTTCCTTCTCGCGCACAAGTGGCTCAAGGAGAGCGGTCGCCCGCTGCGCGAGACCAGGCTCCCCGCCTGGTTCACCGCTGTTTCCGAGACCTACCCCTTCGTTGGTGAGGTTGAGGCGAACCCGACGCTGGCGGTCCCGCAAGAGGAGATCCAGGTGCACACCGAGCTCCTCGAGGGCAACACTCTTAGCGGCCCACAGATCTGCGAGCTGTTGGGCGTAGCCAACCACGGCAACGACTTTATCATGCTCGACTCGGCAGCCAGCCCTGGCCGTTTCAGCATCATTGCCGCACTTACCTCCGAGTCGCCACGCATGGAGCACTTTGTCGGCAATGACTTTGTTACCGTCACCGTCAACTACATTTCCAAGAAGATCCCGCTTAACGGTCAGGCCATCTGGGACTGGCTCGAGGCGTTCATGAAGACACGCCCCGTCGCTCGCAATGGCTCCCCCGAGCTTCCATTCTGGGGCGGTCTCGTCGGCTCTTTCACCTACGAGGCTGGTGTCGATGCACTTCAGATCGAACCTATTCTCGTCGAGGGTCGTCCGGCCGACACGAGCCTCATCTTTGTCGAGCGCAGCATAGTTATCGACCACTCCACCAATCGTCTCTACGTCCAGTCCATTCATGCACACGACGATGCTTGGGTGACCGACATCAAGGGCGCCCTCGCTGATTACGACACCCCGCTGGGTGAGACGATCAAGCACACCGGCAAGCTCGAGATCCAGCGCCAGGACATCTACAAGGAGCAGTTCCGCCAATGCCAGGAGTTCCTCGCCGCTGGCGAATCGTACGAGCTCTGCCTCACCGCTCAGGCGAAGTTGACCCTCAAGCCGACGGCGGGAACCAAGCAGGAGCGCTCGTGGAACTTCTACCGCCGCCTGCGTGCACGCAACCCGGCTCCTTTCGCGGCGTACATGCGCATCGGCAAGACGACCTTCGTTGGCTCTTCTCCCGAGCGGTTCCTCTCTTGGGACCGCGATGGTCGCTCTGAGCTGCGCCCAATCAAGGGAACGGTGAAGAAGCAGCCAGATGGCAGCGTTACTCGCGAGCACGCTGAGAAGATCCTTAGCAGCGATAAGGAGATTGCGGAAAACCTCATGATCGTCGATCTCATTCGCCACGACTTGCTTGGCCGCGCGCTGCCCGACACCGTCACAGTCTCGCAGCTCATGGGCGTCGAGGAGTACGAGCGCGTCTTCCAGCTAGTCAGCGTCATCGAGGGCAAAGTTGATGTCAGCCATGCGTTTGAGCTCCTTCGCACAAGCCTGCCACCGGGAAGTATGACCGGTGCGCCAAAGAAGCGCTCCGTTGAGATCCTTCAGCGTCTCGAGGGCATCCCTCGCGGTGTCTATTCTGGTGTTGTCGGCTACTGGTGCTGCGGTGGCGGCGCAGACTGGTCGGTTGTCATTCGCAGCAGCGTCAACACGGGCGTGACCGGACCCGAGGGCGAGGACGTCTGGAACATCGGCGCTGGTGGTGCGATTACGATTCTGTCAGATGCGCAGGGCGAGTGGGACGAGATGGAGACGAAGCTCGGCAGTGTGCTCAGCGCGCTCGGCTAAATTGGCTCTTCAACCTAGACTACAACACATCATAGCGCGGTAAATCTGCCTCGCTTTCTGCTACTTGTCTTAAGATCTGTTTCGTCGCTATTGCTTTAGTTCACGCGCTCTGTCTACAATCTGCAAAGTGTATTACTATCTGGTCGAGCCTTAGTATTGATTTAGGCTCACCACCACCCTCTCTCGCAATTAGAATATTTCTTCTTGTCTCTGAACCCTTCATTCTAAGCTGAGGTACTGCCAACAATGCATTCCAATCATACAGGTTGAGATAGATTGAACCAGTAAACTCTGATTCCGCTCAGGCAATGCCACTTCGGGACGACTAAATCATCTCGATCGCATAATGAGCTATCAATGGAAGTATTTTATATTCAGTCGTGTCGCGCGTAAGCGCCAGTGCTTGCAGTGTCTCCTTCGCTTATCTCGCTCGTGTTCCGGCAGTGTGCGTACGCTGGGCGGTTTTCTGTGGCGCTGGTAATATCACAAAGTAGACAGGTACAAGTGTAATCCTGTAAATCCCTTGGTTCCGGCGAGTCGGTGATCGGGCACGCTGAGAGACTGCCGGTGGTGCAAATTGCACTTTAGCTTGATCTGACCCAAGATCGCGGGGTCAGAAGCTCTCGCAGCACACCTATTGAGTACACGATGAGATGCAACCTTACCGATTGCTCTGCAAGAGATGACCTCTTATCAACTACTGGGATATCTGACCTCAATTGTGAGAACAAGGTTCGATTGGTGTGGATCGAGGCGGCTGTCCCCTTGCGGTTAGGGGCAGCCCGGCAACTCGAACCGGGTTCTTGGACAGAAATTTCTACCAATCCGGCTTCCAAGCTTTAAAGGCGACTTGCGGGTGCAATTTCGATCTATGATCGCGTCCTAGACTGTTGGCGCGCACAAAGATACTGCGGCGGTGGTTTAAAAGGGCGGCGCGGCTGGCTCCGACAAGCAACATCCCCCTCTCCCACCTGGTTCACAAGGATGGCGAGCCGAGGCAACAACATGTCATACATCCCACTCTTCCAGCCTGCGCCTGTGGTTGCGCTGAGCCCGTCGAACTCTTCCGGTTCATCCAAGACTACAGTGCCGCTGGGGCCTTCATCGTCGCTGTCGAGCTCGATGAGCTCCATCTGGGCACCGGTCACGCCCAACTCCGCCGGTGCACAGTGGCCTGATGCACTACCCATTGTTTCTCCCCACCCTGCTCGCGCCCCGACAAAGGTGGCTGGGCTTGACATGGGTCAGAATGGGTATGTGACGCTCAAGGTCGCCGACGGTGCAGACAAGATCAAGGCCGCCATCGAACACTCGGTAGGCGCACCTTGATATTTGAACTTGGGCTATGTGGACTGATCAGTGAGCTATATTGCAGCAACATTTAGTAGTAGAACAACTACTTCGTAGCCTGCACATTGATTCGCCCGAGCCAGTTGTCGACTCAGCCGTACCAACGGCCATCGTGTCCCAGCCACGCCGATGGTCGCCAGACCCACTATCTGCCTCGTCTGGCTCGTCTCCTTCTGCCCTCGCCACACCTGACAACCTCTCGCCCATGCTCCCCCCAACACTCGACGATTACTTTGCCAGCCATCAGTCGCAGCTCATCGACCAGCTTCCCCAGATGCCCGTGACCCCGCCCAACATGAACCAGTTTGATCATGTCGGCCTGTACAGTCCAACAAAGCCTCTCCGTTCGTCCCAGTCTCAGGCACAGCTCGCTCAGCAAGAGTTCATAGCTCGCAATGCTCGCGGTCGCTCTCTCTCTGTTACAACCACACAAGCCCAGGGATTCAGCCCCTTTGCGTTGCCAGCCTCGTCTCCGTCGTCTCAGAGCGTTCTCTTCCGCAGCCACCCGCTGGCGCAGGATCAGCAGCAGCAGCAGCCGGTGACCGCCCACGACTTCACCACCGTTCACCGCTCCCAGTTCCGCCATGTTTCGATGCCCAACGCTCTCTCTCAAGCTTCACCTCCTGTCCAGGAAAACTGGATCCGTACGTCTGGCCCCGTAGGTGCTGGCCTGTCAATGGCCCAGCAGCAGCCGGTAAATCAGCGCCACTCTGTGGCACCCAACGCATACTGATAAGCCGGGTCCATAGGTCTTTCAGAATCCGTTCGGACCTCATGTCATGCAACAGCAGGTGACGGCTGGCCAGTACAGCCCAACCGGCATCTCTGCTCTTGCCCCACAGGCACAACAAACTCAGCTCGCCGGAAACGAGTCCATCAACTTCCTTCGTCTGCTCAGCCGTCGTCGCAGCCGCCATACGATCTCTTCGTTCAGCGCATCGTTCGTTCATCCGACCAGCAGGCATCCATCTTCCTTCAGCAGAAGCTCAAGGTCGCCGATGCCGCTGAGCGCACCAAGATCGTCGACGCCATTGCTTCCAAGGGCTTCGAGATGATGACCAATCGCTTCGGAAACTGGTGCTGCCAACGCGTGTGGGAGTATCCGGATGAACGTGCCAAGCTCGTCTCGTGCATGCGTGGCCGTGTCGTCGACATTGCGACGAACTGTTATGGTACTCATGTCCTGCAGAAGGCACTAGATTGCGACGATGAAACCAGGGTATGTGGATGCGACCTCTTCATCCCCGCTCTTGATACTGATCAACTCAATTATAGCTGGTTATTGTGTCCGAGCTCCTGCTCAACGATCCAGCCTCTACGCTCGTCAATAAGCATGCCTCGCACGTCTTCTCGAAAATCATGGAGATCAACTGGAAAGATCCCGCACCACCGATCTTCTCGTACTTCCACAATGCCCTGCGCGGCAAGTGGGCGTCCTTGGCGTGCCATGAGACCGGTTCACTTGTCGTGCAGCATGTTTTTGAAAACGTTGATGACGAGGACCCGGCGAAGGACGAGATAGTCTGCGAGCTCATCGCTGGGTTTGGCGACATCGTCAAGAATCAGTTCGGCGCGTTCTGCGTGCAGCACCGTGAGTCGTGCGGATCTTGTTCATCTACTGTTCTAAAACTGACATGTCTCCGAGTTCTCGAGCATGGTTCTCTCAAACACCGCACGCTCGCTCTCGACCAGCTCATGGAGGGACTGCTTGAGTATGCGTCACACGAGCAGGGTGTCAAGTCAATCCAGAAGGCACTCAAGGAGGGCGGTGGCGATATTCTCGACCGCATGTGCAAGCGCATGTGCGAGCCTCCGATCAAAGGGTTCGCACTGGCGTTCATCTCCGTGTCATTTTCTGCAACTGATGTTGACGTCGTGTCCTTCAGCGGTCGTCGTTCCTTGATCGTCGACCTCGCACTCAACCCCACCGGCTCGCAGCTGATCGCGAACATTCTGCCCAACGTTAACAAGGAGCAGCGCACGATGCTCTATGAAGCCATCCGCCGCCATGTTGTCACGCTGAGAGGCTCAAAGACGGGCTCAAAGACCGTATGGCTCTTGTCCGTATAGTTTCCTTTGTCTCGGCGCGGTCACCGCTGATACTGGCATTCTCCAGTGACCGGATGCGCGCCTACTATGGTTTCGGCCCCGGCAACTGAACTGGTTTCTTTCATTGCTTGAATCATCTCGCCTCAACTTCCGCGCCATTTCTTGACCCGGTCATTCTCATCACAACAACCGCATAGCTCGAAATCAGCATCAGTCGATCTCCCACACCATTCTCAGCATATTCCGCACGGCTACTCTCGCATTTGGACGACGAGCTTCCCTGCAGGCATACGAGGCCTTCTACTCTACTCTACTCTACTCCTGTCTCTCCTCACAGCATTTCAACGACCGAAGAGCCAACAAGCGGTCCCATGCATTTCTGATATCTTGACGCCACATTCTCACCTGCGTCCGCGTCGAGCCCTGTCTCACACCTGAGGCAGGTCTGGCGCCGCATTCCGCCAGCTACACCGCTGTCCTCCTTCACGACGGAGGGATGCGCATTCTGCGAACATGCCTCACCAAGCAGGCCCGCATTCTCATATCATGTTCCATCCGACCCCACAACTCTGTTGTCCTGTGTTCTGTCCCGCATTTTATCTTCCTAAACGGTCCACCAATCGCCCACGCTTCGGGCTCCAGTCTTCCCCTGCATCTCTTCTGCCTCCGTCTCGAACCTGAACTCTATGGAGATCGCTGTGATTCTACTACCCTGTCTTCGACTTTCTATCTGTACAAGACACGTCCTCCCCATCATCTCTTACCGCCTCCCGTCATCCGTTACCCTATTCCCACGTATCGACGCTTACCTTCATCTCCGTCATCCCGCCACCTACGCCTGCATCTTCATCCGCCTCGCTTTCATCCATTTGTGTCCTACGAAGCCCAATCTTTCCTCTCTATTTCTATCCCACTTCCCTGTCAGGTACTCATCCTCTGTGTCACCAGCCCGCCGCCCATGGTGCATGTGGGTGATTAGACACATGTGGGCTCCTGCTTTTTTTTGCATGTGACTTGGGTCTCACTGTCGACTGGCCTCGTTTACGTGTTTGCTCGGCGCTTGTACTGTACCACTCTCCCTTGGTCTGTAAGCTCAATTCGCCTGAATGAGCGTTTGATTGTGCGAGAATGAATGATGCGCTTCTCCTCTATGAGAAGATCAACCGTGTGCAATTTGTATCGCAATAAAGTCGTCGTGTCTCCGTCTGCATTTCGTGCGTGCTCTTTCTCCTCGTTGTCTGTCGTGCGTACTCGAGATATGATGCAACACGAAGACGTCGTGCAACGTCTAAACATCGTAGAAATCCCATGGCGCTCCACCAAGTTCCTGCTCACTATATGGAAGATGCGTGCGAGTGATATCGCAAGCTGTTGACCATAATACATCTTGCACCTGAACTTCTGATCCACAATTTTCACCACTGTTGACCCCGGTTCTACGCTGCACAAACCAAGACATGTAGCCCCAGAACCGGCTTCCTGTGCCACCATCGTGGTCGAGTTTTTGGCACACCCGGACGACGTCAAGAACGGTGTGCCGTTTCGCAAATCCTTTCAAGTCGCAGGAGGCAACGATCTGTGCACTCGCTGAACGCGAGGGGGAAGTCCAACGGAGAGTTAGAGACGCGAGCTTAGGAAGGATTGGTTGTGACGAATGGGCATAAGTATGAAATGTGCTTCTGAGGTCGGTGGTCTTGTGAGCGCGAACGCACACGTCCAGGTTGCGGATGGCTGGAAAGAGGCGAGCGACCAGCTGAAACATCGCCCCTGCGTCAAGGTTTAGATCCAGCTCGACACGTAGCACCCGAAGGTGTGGCAATACAAATCTCTCCAGGTAGCTTGCCGGCCGCTCGAGTGCGAGGAACGCTAGGTCGAGTTCGGCGAGAACAAGCCAGGCCAGTTGACGTACTCCGATATAATTGTTCTGTGTGTCGGAGGGGCTTATCACATCTAGACGTATTATGTTCGGGAAGTCCGTTGGCTGCAATTCGTTGATAAACCCTGTGCGCAACGAGATAGCGTTCGGGAAGCCTCTGCGATGTGACGAGGTAGCACCTCTCTGGAACGTCGATCTAGGCAACACAAATAGCGCACACTGGAAAAGCTGTATTTAGCCTGGTCACTAGCCGCTATGACTTGGCAAAAGCCTAGGAGTGACTGTAGAAACTCCTCGGGCAGTGTCAAGGCGCGTACGCTAGCACACAATCGACCGACGAGTATGATGGATTGTGCAACGCTAATGTGCTCGGCAAATGTCAAATCCAGAGACTCAAGCCTGCGGACTGCGATCAAGTCGGTGGCTAGTTGCTGCAGCCCAGTAACTGTCACCCCGCGCAAGCTCAGGTGACGGAGACGTGTACACAAGGAGAGAGCGGCGTAAACAGAGCGCATGCCGTTGCTGGTTCGAGATTGGTGTTGCTGTTGACTGTCCACGATGGCTAGCTTGACTCCGAGCACGCTCGTCAGACGGTCAAGTATGACCGCAATGGCGCCGTGGAGGAGTGCCGTTCGGTCTGAAGGCAAACTCTTCGTGTCCACGCACTCAACGAAGTGTCGAACGGCGTTTGTGAGTCTTTGAGAGCGCGGCGAAATGACTTTGATTGCTCTCAGAAACTGCGCCACCTCGTTGTACGAGCGTAGTTCGACACTGTGGTAGATGACGCAAACAACGCTGGCGTGAACGGCACTCGACAGGTAGCAGAGTTCAAGAAGCTGCGCGTGCGGAGCGAGTTGGATAATGGTGCACAAGATGTCCTCGTTGAGCGGCATGTTGTGAGGCAGACGACAAGTGCGTCAGCCAACCTGGATGCAACGTCGACATCAAGTTAGCCTGATTTACGGTACCAACACGATGCAGTCAAGTGACTCTAAATTTAAGCAGTTGCCCAGTCAGCAATCAATTCCATGAAATTTTGTAATGCCTCCACGACGGAGCACCAAGTTCCTCTGGCCGCAGACTCGGGTCCGTTGCAACCTGACTACGAGTCCTCCTCTCAACAAGCTCGCCCACTTCCGAGAGAATCTTCTCTCCAAGATCGGCTCGTAACAAAATGCGATGAAAGCTTTCTCTGAGCCAGATGAATCTCGGGTGTTTATATCCTGGGCAAATGGCACGAGGCCATGAGGAGTCGAAGAATCGATCGCCGCTCTAAGCCGAGAATCCAGGTTTACCTACGCAAATCGGAAGAGCCGTTACTCGCATCGGATCGAGCAAGACGCGGGCCTGTTGAATGGCACAACGATGCAGCAAGTACTCAGCGTTCCTTGGGCGATGGCGGAATAATAGTTGCTTTCAGCCTAGGACCAGAGACATTCAATTGCCACGTCGACTGTTGCATGTTTGCCCGCAGTGTAAATTCATGTCAACAATCAAGTAAGCTCTTGGACTAGGTGCAAGCAACCTCCCCGACACACACACTGGCAGGTGGACGGTTCCAGTCACGTCATGAGTATCCATATTGTAGACCCGACGTGTGATTCTAAACGTCATTAGTGTAGCTGACTTTAGAAGAGTATAGAAGAGTCGGACCTCGTGAAGATGATCATGGAGACGTGGGTGTCCAACAAGCCATGGTTCGATGAGTCGTGAGGCAGCCGGCCGCGGCCTGCCGTATTACTCCAGGGTTCGTGCGACTCGTAATTGAAATAAACAGCCGTATTAGGCAAACAACGACGGTATAGTGCGGTTGAGTGTCGTACCCAATGCATGGGCCTTGGCAGAAATAGAATGTCCGGTGTGAAACGGGGGAGCTGGCTACACTGAGAGTGCTTGGCCGTTGTTGCCTTCTTCGCCATTGGAAAAGCAGTGTACTTGTTAGGCGCGCAAATCGCCGGTGATTTAATAACCAGAAACCAGGTGGCAGCACGCGAGCCGTTGTCGCTGCGCCAGAGAGGTGGCCTGGGCCGTGCCGGTGTTTGGAGTTAACGTTGTCGATCGGACCCCAGAAAGTGGCGGACACAGTCACAGGACATGGCGAGTAGCTCTTGAGACTTGTGGGCAGATGGGTGAGAGTGCGGGGCCGAGAGGAGCAAAGTCAAAGTCCGCTGCGGTCCTTGGCCACACTCCTTCACGCCTGCAACTCGCGATGGCCGAGGCCAGCACCAGCGCGGCAATTGAACAGCTCTCGCCCAACCAGCTAGGCCAGTATCATGTCGTCGGAGATATAGCCGAAGGCACATTCGGCAAAGTCAAGAGTGCGTGCAATTGGCCAGGTCTCGCAAGGTGACTGCTGACCTCGTTCCACAACACAGTGGCTCGACACGTTGTGACCGGACACACAGTAGCGATGAAATATATCTCCAAGAAACTGATTACTCAGCAAAATATCAAGACGCGAGTGTTCCGCGAAGTCGACTACATGCGCTCGCTTAGACATCCACACATCATCAAGCTGTACGTCGCATCCAGCCACAATCTCTACTCCTTGCACTCACAACTGGCCCAGATATGAGGTCATTAACACTCCAACTGACATTATTCTCGTCCTTGAGTTTGTGTCTGGCGAGCTGTTCCAACTCATCTCGGGCGGTGGCAGACTCGAGGAGAAGAAGGCTCGCCGGTTCTTCCAGCAACTCATCTCCGGTCTCGAGTATTCACATAGACTCAAAATCGTGCACCGAGACCTAAAGCCGGAGAACCTGCTGCTCGACGACCAGGAAAACGTAAGCAGAGCTGCACTACCTGTGGCATTGTGACTGACCACATCCTTCCACCCTACCAGCTCAAAATCGCCGACTTTGGCCTCTCAAATAGGATGACTGACGGAGAGTTTCTCAAAACGAGCTGCGGGAGCCCGAACTATGCTGCTCCTGAGGTCATCGCCGGCTCGCTTTACGTCGGGCCTGAGGTCGATGTCTGGAGCGCAGGTGTCGTGCTCTATGTGATGATCGTCGGTTGCCTCCCCTTCGAAGACACGGAAATCCCCGCTCTGTTCCAGAAGGTCCGCAACGGTCTCTTTCACATACCCAGCTGGGTTCCGCGCGACATCCAGGACCTTCTCCGCGGCATGATCAACGTCGACCCACAGAAACGCCTCACCATTCCAGAGATTATGCAGTCGCCTTGGGTATACTACAAGCTGCCAGAATATCTCAAGCCCTTGCCACCTCCGCCCGGTCCTGTGCTCGGCATGATGTCCAACCTCGTTGAGCCCAAGCAGCCGCCGTTCGAGGTCATTCCCGGCATCGGTCGTGTTGACGAAATTGCTATTAGCGATCTTGTCCGCCGTCTCAAG
>Ga0247815_10001423_pt1 | contig 18367 bp, 15 predicted proteins | sample UWRJL194509B1_FD_181014 | JGI IMG/M metagenome (GOLD analysis project Ga0247815, IMG submission 181014) | Plant litter microbial communities from Arlington Agricultural Research Station in Wisconsin, United States - UWRJ-L194-509B-1 | ecosystem: Environmental > Terrestrial > Plant litter >...
AGACATTCGGGTTGAGGACCGGGCCGAAGGCGTTGAAGAACCAGCGGTGAGAGTTGATCTTCTTCGCGTTCTTCTCCTTGAGGCAGAAGATGACCTGAACGGGACAGACACCGCGCTCGGCACCTTCGATCTTGAGCGACGGCGTCACCGAGACTGAGAGCAGAAACAGAAGATGGGTGGGGTGGCGACAAGATGAGATGGACAACAACAACAGTCAGCCATGCATCATTCGTCGCCATCAATCCGTAGCTAACGCACCCTGCGTCGTGTACTCGTAGATATGCGCCTCCACGTCCTTCTTGTTAACCACATTCTTGGCCACACCATCCTGGTAAATACCCATCGCCGCGATGACACTGAGCGTTCGGCTGTTGATCTTCATACGACCGTCAGACACAATAACGACGACGACCTTCTTCCAGCCGTCCTTGCCCCACGTCTTGGACCGTGTACGTGTGATCAAGTGGGCGACTATAAGGAAGGGAGCGAGCATGTCAGCAGAGGGTCGCAGTACAAAGCTGGAGAAGGAGGAGCGAGGAAAGACACGCACTGTTCTTCATGACACCATGATACGTCCGACAAAACAACTCCTCGTCCTCATTATACATCGTCATCACGATGAACAGTTCCGTCCGCCTCGGCGGGTCGTACAAAACCTGACGCAGTGTGTATCCCTCCTCCTTGAACAGATTCGGATCGCAAGTTGCAGCCGTGTAGCGCATGAACGCAAACTCGCGCTCCGTCCTCATCGGACACATATCGAGCAGCTTCTTGGGTGCCGCGCAGTCCAGGACGAAGTTGCCGTGGAAGAGTCTAAGCACGCGAGTGAGGGAGGGAGAGTCCGTCAGTGACCTCACACCACGAACTGAGCATGATGTCGCACTCACTCGACACGCTTGATCGTCTTGTATCTCCTAGGCACTCGCTGCGGGATCTTGCCGTATCGGATATTGTTGCCCGGCCCGTCCTCGCCATCGGGTCCACCAGGCATGAATCCGCCGGGGAACGCTGCGCCTGCACCAGGAGTTCCCGTGCGCTGAAGTAGCGGGATATCGTTCTCATCCACATCACCATGGTCCAGCGTATCGGGATCGTACGCAGGGGTACTAATCGGGCGCGGGACCTGCACGAAATATCAACACCTGGTACACTCCCCACCGTTCGCACACATACCTGGTTGTAAATCGGGTTCAACGGCGTATGCTGCCTCTGGATCGGCGTCCCCGAATGCAGATCAAACGGCGTCTCATGATACGGCGTCGCAAACGGGTCATCCGGATGCGCCGCACCAGGTCTATCATACGGATTCGGCGTCGCACTCGGCATCGGCGGTGGACCCGGCGTCAAATGGTCCGTGCTCTGCGCGGGGTAGTACGATGTACGGTCCTGCGGAGGGTAGTATGAGCCGCGCGGGTTTGGGTCGTCATAGGGGTTGGGAGTGGTGCTTTGGTAGCCGACTCCGCCGGCGCCGTAGCCTGCACCGGCTCCGGCGGCACCGGGTGGTGGAGGGGGAGGCGGGTTGAATTGTTGGTTGGGTGGCTGGCCGTACGGCGTGCCGTAGCCGCGCTCATCGGCCTGGAGATGGCGTAGACCGTGGATGAAAGAACGAGTTGCGGGCATGAGAGGACGAGGAGTGCGAGTGGCGCACGGAGGAAGGCGATGAATACATGATCAGAGCGGCACCCGTGAGGTCGATTAGCCAATAGCGTGAAGTGATGAGGTTGAAGTAGCACGACATCATCGACAAGAAAGATAAACACGATTAGAGGCCAATGTCGAATAATAAGCGTGGGTTAAACGAGACGCGAATCGGATTCGCGTTGGAGGTGAGGAGCACGAGCCGCGACAGCAGCAGTACGCGGATCAGGTGACCGACACAAGATGCAAATCGGAACGCCGCGACAGGACCAGCGAGGATAAAATCGACAATTAAAGTGCGAGTGGAAATAAGATGGACGCGCGTGCAAGGTGAGGCAGGGTCAGAGCACGCCCCGGAGGATGCCAATTTGGATTCGCGACGCGCCAATAAGGCAACAAGTCCCGACCAGGCAGGCGGGTAGGCAGCATGATCGTAGGCCGCGCGCACGCCACGAGGCAGTAGTGACCAGAGACAAGGGCGAAAGAAAGATCAAGATCACGCGGGAGACGATGACGCCGGCACCGCAGAGCCCGAGCAGCACGGACCGATAACGAGTCAAGTGGCCGTGAAGTGCATCAGACACATGATAGTGAGCAGGGACACATGCAGGAGCGCAGGAACGAGAGAACGAGGGTCGTGCAGGACACAGGTTGATTGCGGGTCGAAATTGGCAACGCGCCAAACCCAGCATCCGCAGCAACCAACACAACACACCACGAGAGGCCAGTCGTTCACATCAGCAATCAAGCCAGCGCACGTAGCACACAGAGAAATGGCAAGATATCAAGATCAAGATGAGCAGAGACAAAGTCAGCTCGCCGTTCCGATGCGCAGAGCCCAGCAACCAGTTCGCACCTCAGGATAGTGGCTCATATCGCGCGTGTCGTGTTACTGGCGTAGTCTGATGATCGACCTGGCCTACTAAGAGCGATATCAAAAGAAACAAGGAAGCGGTTGCGCGGATACGCGCGGTAAGAGACGAAGAGGCGTAGCCGGGGACAAGGCACAGGCGCAAGCGTCCCGATTCAGCATCGGTTCGTCCCGGGCGCGCACCGCTTTTCCCCCCTGCGCCCGCAGTCCAGTGCATGTCGAGCCAGACACTCTCGGATTTTCAGGGGCTGTGCCCGTTTGCAGACTCTATTGTCAGATTTGGAGTGTTGACTGCGTGATCAGCGCGAGAACCGCCTGTCATCTAACGCTCCATCTCAACCTCGCATGCATCTTTTCAGATGTTCCCTCATTCTACCATGCTATAGGTACGATACATTAAACGTTCCAACTGTTTCATTTGGTACGAAATTGGCCCAAGGCTCGTGCGCCGAATACCATGAGGAAACGTTACGATGTCTGTAATACGTCGCGACTTTGCAGGCTACGACCCATCGCACGGACTCTGGAGTGCAGAATCATCACGAATGCATAGCGTGAAACTGAAGGCGCCTGTCCTGACGATCTATAGGTCGCGTAAGTTCCATATAGCAGATGATGAGAGTGTATGATGAGCCAGAGTCGTCTTGAGCGAAGGCACCTTTATAGGTCTTGCGGTAGATGCAGCCAAGGAGCCGATGCACGCCCACGAGCATTGTGCATGGTCAAGGATACAAAAAATGCACACTGTGCATTGAGACCCAAGTTCATCATACCTCTGCATCGAGCTCGGCGACTCAGGCTGAGATCGCAGAGAGAAACATTGTAAACGATGAGGCTGTCGTCCTCGAGTTCTTCGAGGGTTGTTTCAAACCGAGGGTCCGGACGGACGTAACGCGTTTGTGGCGACGATGGTCGCTGTAAGCGAGAGCCGGTCTAAACGCGCGGACAGAGCGCAGCACGTTATCTCCGCTCAGGATTTCTCGCCAGGCCGTGAAGATCGCAAGCACAGGCACCGAATGAGTGGTCCGCGGCAGCGACCGATCGCCTTTCACACTCTCCCTCAGCCCTTTGTCTTCACATGGACTCACTGCGTATCGTAGAAACTCAAATTCAGACGGCCGTCACGGCCGCCTGGGATTTGCTGCTCAAGCGCTCTGCAACTTGTGGCGGGTCAGTGACGCTTCCATCTGGCTGCACTCTCTAAACATTCACGTACATCACAGATTGAGTGCGCCTTTCTCACGAACCGATACAGCCGCCGCCATCGTGGCGATGGTAAACGAGAAGATTCAGGTGCTACTTCACGAACCATCCGGCCAGCCATTTTCGATGCTAGCCATCGAGACCATCTCGGAAATCTTAGGTTGGCTGCCCGTGAAGGATCGTGTGGTCGCCTCGTCCACCTGCAAGATCTGGCACAGCGCCGCATTCTCGGCTCATCACATTTGGAACGAGATCACATACTCCTCAGAACTCTTTCGGACGCCCTTAGCTTTGACGAAGATGCTCGAGTACTCGGGGGAGTGTCCCATCTTCCTCGAGGTCACGATAGACAATGACAACTGGACCACCGTCTGCACGAACGTCGGATTGACAATGCACAGAGTCACTCGACTGGACATTAACCTGGAAGCAGATTTGCATTTTGACGTACAGCTTGGGGTAATAGAGGCGCTAGCAACGCCTGCCCCATTACTACGGATGTTCTGGCTCGAGGACCCGTATGATGCTCTCGAAGATCTGGGAATAGAAGGTCACGAGCTCTTTGACGATGAAGCGCCGCGTCTCAAGGCCGTCGTCCTTGGGCGCGACATCCAAACGATCGACCCACAGTACAACCGCGTCTTCCACAACACCCATCGTGTTATGATTCATCCGGCGCGAGGATGGTCTGCGGGGACCATCACGCATACTTTCGAGCTTTTCCCTAACATCAAGCAGCTGATGGCTCAGATCGACGTCTGGCATAACGATGACCCGTTCGACCAATCTATTGAGCTCCCGAAGTCGCTAGAGATAATCGAGGCCTTCGCCAGCAGGTCCGCCGGTAGAGCAAGTAATTTCCTTGACTGCATTCCCTGGGAGAAGGTGCCACGGGTGATCACCGAATTCAGTACTGATGAAGCTACCGAGGACGCCATTTGCAACTTTTTCCGTGCGACCAATCCAACTCTCCTCCAGGACGCATGCGAAACCAATCAATTGTCCATTGCATCGATTCTTTGCATTAACTGGCCTCTCAGCGCTCCTATCCGCACTTCCTCGAGTGTGATGGTACACATATTCGAGGGGACGGACGAGCTGTGGGATCTCGTCCCACTCTCCCATACGCCCAAGGTCGACCCGCGGCTGTATCAGAGCGAATTCTGCTATATGTTCCAGCAGCATTGCCCAGCTCTCTCGCAGAAGCAATTACAACCCTAACTCTGAAGGAGCTGGTGTTCGACCCGGAGTTGTTCCCGCACCCATTGCCGCCGTTTCCGTGTCTAGAGCACCTCTCCATATGGATAATATCTACCGCATTCCATATCGCCGAGTACGGATTCAGTCCATTTGTGGTGAGCGCGCTCAATATGCTTGGGTTCAGGACTGTTAGCTCACATCATCATCGTTAGGCAAGATTGGAACTGGAACGCGAGTCTGGGCGGACGCGCCAATTGGCGTGTCCTGCACTTCAGCGCCTCAACTTCGCTGCTACGCATGAAGACTGGTCAATGAGCGACACGCTGCCGCGGCTGTCTTCAGATCAGATCTGTGTGTTCATTGAGAACCACCTCGACTACGGCGCATGCCGGCTAGAGAAGCTCACAGTCCTAGGTATCGATTTGGTTCTGGATGATACAGAGAGCCTGTCGCACATGCTCAACCGGGTCGATTCGCTGGAATGCGATAACAGGCTCCGTGCATGGACGGGGAATGATGGGTTTCAGTGGATGCTGATGAATACGTGGTAGGAGGGTGGCATAGGCCTGGCAAAAGTCAGGTATGCCGTTACTCCTGTTTGTAGGTACCGTATCTAAAACTTCGAAAAGACTCCACGAGGGAGATGATTTGCGCCGGATGTACAGCCTGCGGAGACTCGGAGACTCCCGGAGAGAATCTTTGCTCTTCCTCCGCCCATCGTCTGCAGATGAGCTCACTCGAAGCGCTCGAAGAGCAATTTCAATTTGCCATCAAAGCCATCTGGGATGACTTCCTGAATCGAATCCAAGAGCTTGGTGGGTCAGTCACTCTACCCTCTGCCCAATTCTCTCGCGACGCTCATGCCGATCATCAGAGCGAGTGCACCCTTTGCGCGAGCAGATGCTGCGACAGCCATCACAGCAATCTTCAACGGGAAACTTGAGGAGCTGCTTCAACGCCCATCTGGCCAACCATTCTCGCTACTCCCTGTCGAAACGATCACAGAAATCCTCGGATGGCTGCCTGTGAAGGATCGCGTCACCGCATCCTCCACTTGCAAAGACTGGCACACAGCAGCATTCTCAGCGCCTGCAATCTGGACCGAGGTCACGTACGTGTCATATCTCTTCCGAACACCAATTGCGTTGACCAAGATGCTCGAATACTCGGCGGAGTGTCCCATCTTCCTCGAGGTCGGGATCAATGATAGCGACTGGGCTACCGTTTGTTCGGAAATTATTTCGGTGATGCACAGGATCACCAGGCTAGACTTGGACGTGGGATGGAACTTCGATCCAGTCTTACAGATCGAGCTCAAGCGGGCGCTGTCAACGCCCGCTCCGCTTCTGCGGATGTTCTTCTTCGATGACCCGAACTCAAATCTTGCTGGTCTCGGCCAAGAGGGACTCGAGCTTTTTAGCGACACTGCGCCGCGCCTTCGAGATGTCGTCTTTCGCTGTAACATCAACCTAGTCGAGCCCAGCTACAACGCCGTGTTCCGAAGCGCACGTCGCTTCAAGATGTACCAGCCAGGCGAAACGTCAAAAAGTGACGTGGCACACGCGGTCAAGCTTTTCCCCAAATTGAAGCATTTGGTTGTGCGGATCGACACCTGGCGTGACGATGATACACCCAGCCCGCCGGTCGAGCTGCCACGCTCACTGGAGGTCTTCGAAGCCGTCCCGGAATTTTACTACCTTACCCCTGGACACATTATCGACAGTGTTCGCTGGAGAGGCGTGCCCCGAGTCAAGACCAGACTTAGTACAGATCAGGCCACCGAGGACGCAGTGCACAACTTTTTCCGAGCAACCGGCCAAACTACCCACTATGACGCGCGTGCGAAGGAGGGATCTTCCGTTGCTTCAACACTCTGGATTGAGTGGGATGTGAAGGCCTACACATACACGACATTGGGCGTCGCGATACACACGTTTGGGCTTGCGACAGACGATTTGTACACACTCGTTCCGCCCTCTCATCCGCCCATATTGAACTCCCGCCTACATCAGGAGCGGATTCTTTCCTCTCTTTCAGCGCCGTTGCCGGCCTCGCTCGGCGAGGAAATTACAAGCCTGTTCTTGACCGAGCTTGCGTTCGACCCGGTATCCTTCCCACTTACGCTTCCACCGTTCCCATGTTTAGAGAGTCTTACCATTTGGCTGGTTCCTGCTATATCCCATGCCGAGTACTACATGAGCAGTCCCTTTGTGGTCAGTATGTTCAACCAATCTCGAACCTCGGCTGACTGGCTTTCTTGCCTTCAGACGAAGCCGCAGCCCGAGGAGACGCCCCGACTAGTTTGTCCTGCCCTCAAATGTCTAACAATTGCCGCGGGACATGGTGAATGGCCTGTTGATGGCGTTCAGCCGCGACTCTCACCTGAGCAAATGTGTGACTTCGTTCGAAACTGCCTCGACTACAATCTGGAGCGGTTGAGGAAGCTTACCTTCGTCGGTATCGAGCTGATTATGGCCCACCCAGAGAGCCTCTCAGAAATGTGCGCGCTGGCAGAGTCTCTGGAGTGCGATCCGAGGTTTCTCTTGTGGACTGGGAACACAGGTCTGCATTGGAATCAGATGGACAGCTGGTAGCAGTGTTAAGCCATGCCTACACGAAGTCTGGGCTTGCTCGCCGATGCATTGATCCTACATTTACGTTTTACCCAGCGCTTGAAATCAAATACACTCTCATCTCAAGTATTATCTTTGAACCAGTACCAAGGGCCGTGTGGTTTGATGTGATGCATCCGGTCTTTCCAACTATGAGCAACCGCATGCCATTATACCAAGATTCGCTGAGATGATGCTACATAAGTCAATGGGAGTGAATGTGCTCGCTCCAACTGAGCGCATAAGGAGAGATGATTAAACCCTTTATGTTCACATTGTAAGCCGCCGCGGTACATGCCACTCTCGCCACCAACTTTGCTGCGTCGGAGACGGTTGCCTAGCACAACGCAACCTCTGCTTTCACCAGGGCATCGACGATTCAATCGATTATCATTGGCACAAGAGTCCAAAGAGCGTAGTTCGCGAACTGGTTGATTGCGAGTACATGACTCGGCGACGGGCAAAAATCTAAGATTACAATGAGACCCACCTCACAGGAGACTGCAGGGCTACAAAAAAAGAGGCACAGACGTATCCGAACACATGCACGCACGTAGGATCACAAGGGTACAGGTGCCTCAGGTTCAAGCGCCGCAAAGCGCGAGAGCATTCAAGTGGGCGTCGAGCCAGCGCAGGGCGCCTCACCTTCGCTGCTACGCATGACGACTGGTCAATGAGCGATGCCCTACCGCGACTTTCTTAGGATCAGATCTGCGCGTTCATTGAAAGCCACCTCGACTACGGTGCATGCCGTCTGGAGAAGTTCACATTCCTTGGCATCGATTTGCTTCTGGATGAAACAGGGAGCCTGTCTGAGATGCTCGAACAGGCTGATTCGCTGGAATGCGATGAGAGGCTTCTTGCATGGACAGGGAATTATGGGTTTCCGTGGATGCTGAGGAGTACAGTACGTGGTAGGAGGGTGGCATAGGCCCAGAAAACGCGACTGGTATAATTAATCCTGTTTGTAATTGTCTTTTTCTCAGTCCAGATTGCTTACAAAAGGACGACCAGGGAGATGATTTGCGCCGGTTGTACAGCCTACGGAGACTCGGAGAGTCCCAGACAGGATCATTGCTCTTCCTCCGCCCATCGTCTGTAAATGAGCTCGCTTGAAGCGCTTGAAACCCAATTCAGGGTAGCCATCACCGCCGCTTGGGAGGACTTTCTGAACCGAACTAAAGAGCTCGGTGGGTCAGTTACTCGTTGCTCTGCTTGATCCTCTCGCGGCGCTTATACCAATCATTAGAGCAAGTGCGCCGTTTGCGCGAGTCGATGCCGCAGTAGCAATCACTGCGATTGTGAATAGCAAGCTTGAAGAGCTGCTTCAGCGGCCGTCTGGTCAACCATTCACGCTACTAACTGTCGAGAAGATCACAGAAATCCTCGGATGGCTGCCTGTGCAGGATCGCGTCACTGCATCTTCCACTTGCAAAGACTGGCACACCGCCGCATTTTCTGCGCCTGAAATCTGGACTGAGATCACGTACTCGCCATATCTCTTCCGAACACCAGTTGCGTTGACCAAGATGCTCGAATACTCGGCGGAGTGTCCCATCTTCCTCGAGGTCCTGATCGATAATAACAACTGGGACACCGTTTGCCTAGAAATTTTTTCAGCGATTCACAGGATCACCAGGCTAGACTTGAATGTGGGATGGAACTTCGATCCAGTCTTACGGATCGAGCTCATGCGGGCTCTGTCAAAGCCTGCTCCGCTCCTGCGGATGTTATGGCTCGAAGATCCAAACTCAAATCTTGACGGTCTAGGACAAGAGGGACTCGAACTTTTTAGTGACCAGGCGCCGTGCCTTCGAGATGTGGTCCTCCACTGCAATATCAACTTGGTCGAGCCCGAGTACACCGCCGTGTTCCGAAGAGCACGTCGCTTCATGATTCATCAAGTAGGGAAAACATCAAAATCCAACGTGGCGCACGCGGTCAAGCTTTTTCCCAACCTAAAGCATTTGACTGTGCTCATCGAGGCCTGGCGTGAGGATGATATACTCAGCCCACCCGTCGACCTACCGCGCTCGTTAGAGGTCTTCGAAGCTTTCCCGACCTCCACCTTCACTGGCTCTGGACACGTTATTGACAGTGTCCGGTGGCGAGGCGTGGCCAGAATCATGACCGAACTCAGTACAGATCAGGCTACCGAGGACGCGGTGCACAACTTTTTCCGAGCGACCAGCCAAACGACCCTCCATGATGCGCGCGTTTCGGAGGGGCTTTCTGTTGCATCAACTCTCTGGATTGACTGGGACGTCAACGCGTACACATACGCGACATCGGGCGTCGCAGTCCGCACGTTTGAGCTTGCGACAGACGATCTCTACGCGCTCGTTCCGCTGTCCCATCCGCCAGTATTCAATCCACGCCTGCACCATGAACTTATTCTGTCGTCCCTCTCGGCACCATTGCCAGCGTCGCTTGGTGAGGCAATTACAAGCCTGTTCTTGAACGAGCTTGCGTTCGACCCAGTATCTTTTCCACCTGCGTTGCCGCCCTTCCCATGTTTAGAGCGCCTTACGATCTGGCTGGTACCTTCTGTATTCCATGCCAATGACTACGGGAGCAGTCCCTTTGTGGTGAGTAATTTCAACCGATCTCGAACCTCAGTTGACTGACCTTCGCACCCTTAGACGAGGCTGGAGCTCGAGGAAGAGCCCGGGGAGACACGCCGGTTGGCGTGTCCTGCTCTTCAACGTCTAACAATCGCCGCGGGACATGGTGAATGGCCTGCTCATGGCGTTCTACCGCGACTTTCACCCGAGCAAGTGTGCGACTTCATTCGAAACAATCTCGATTACGATCAGGAGCGGTTGAGAAAGCTGACCTTCGTCGGCATAGAGCTGGTTCTGGCCAATTTAGAAGACTTCTCAGAGATGTGCACGCTAGCAGAGTCTCTGGAGTGCGATCCGAGGTTTCTCTTGTGGACTGGGAACACAGGTCTGCATTGGAAGATGATGAACACCTGGTAACATGTTAATCTCTGCCTACGCGAAGTCTGGGCTTGACTGCCTATGAATTGATCACAAATTTACGTCGTTACACCCAGCGTTGTAAATCAAATACATGCTCATCTCAAGATTCATTTTCGAATTAGTACCAAAGTCCGTGTGGGTTTAAATGTGATACACCCGGCTTTTCAAACCGTGACCACCCACATGCCACTATAGCAAATAAGGGAATGTGGTGAGACCCTTCTGTTCGCATTGTAGAACGCCGCGGTAATACATGTCACCACGACGCCAACTTTGCTGTGTCGGAGACAGTTACCCAGTGCAACGCAATCTTTGCTTTCGACGACTCAATTGATTATAATCAGCTCAAAACTTCAAAGAGCGCAATGCGCGAACTGGTTGATTGCGAGTACACGGCTCGGCCGGTAACAAACTAAGATTACAATGAGACACACACATCACAAGAGACTACAGGGCTACAAAACAAAGAGGCACAGAAGTGTCCGAGCACATGCAAGCACGTAGGATTACAAGGGTACAGGTTTCGCAGGTTCAAGCGCTGCAAAGCGCGAAAGCATTCAAGTGGGAGTCGCGCCAGCGCAGAGGTGCCCGAGATAGTAGGGCGAGAAATCCTCGTGCGAATCGGTTGCGGACCCGTGCAAGCCGAACCCCAACCGGGACTTCTGGGACAGTGTGGTGAAACATTATGCCGCTGGGTGAGGTTGCAGCCTGACGAATGGTTGGTGACCGTCGAAGTCACGATGTGCTCAGTGACGGGGAAGCTCCAGCGTTGAAGCTCCACGCCATGATCGCCGACATTGCTGAGCGACCCTAGCGAGAGGCGCAAATGAAAAGCGTGGTCTTCTAATCGAAGCTGCTTCGTAGTTGGCAGATGGTTTCCGGACATGCGCATCGGCGCAAATGAAGACGGACTGATGGGTTCGTCGCCTGTCGTTCACTCGAGTCCAACCTTCCGCTTCATCGCCTTCTTTGCTCGGTGAACGGCGATGTCAACCTTGAGTTGAACTTGTGCCATCTTCCAATGGAAGCCGCGTCGTCTGCGAAGGCTTGTCAGCATACTCTCACCACGGATCAGAACACATTGACACTCACTGATCCTGAACCTCGTCCACCATCTCCTCATCCTCAAACTTCGGAAGCGGCGGAGGCTCGTAGAGCTCGCTCGGGTCGATGTACGTTGGAGCTTCCGGGTCTGTATCCCCAATGAGTTGAGCATGGGAGCGTGAGCGACGAAGGGCGTTGAGGATCGTCGTATGCATGCCAGCACCGTTTTGGTGAAGAGTATGATGCGAGTTGGCAAACCGCACGGACGAATATACATCGGGAGACGAGGTGCGGGAGCGGGAGTTTGTAGTCATGTTTGAGAACGAAGAAGTGCGCGAGGAGGGTCGCGCATGTTCAGGTGAGGGCGGCGGAATGGGCCATAATTGAGTGTACGAATGAGCTTGAGCCTGCTCATGCGGTGGGATGATGATCCGGGTCATCGTGCGCGAGTACTGGAGTGTGCGCGAGAGTGCGAGCGGTGGTGAGAGTCAAGAGGAGGCAGGCGCAGCAACGAACAAACGATTGTAAACGCCCAACGCATGGCTGTATATATGTGATCCCTTCCGTCGGCGTGTCGGTTCGATGAACTGTCAAACACACGGCCTGCAGCGTATGGGCGGTGGCCAAAAGCAGCAGCGGGGCGTCGGCAACTCGGGGCCTGTGCAATCGGATCCTTCCCATTTCGGGTGAGGATTCTCCGGCTCCTCCGCGTCCCCGCTGCTCTTCATCCCCTGCAAACCCGCACTTTGCGCGTCGAGATTTGTTGAACTTGCAACGTTATCCAGGAGAGTTAGGAACGCCTCATTAGTGCAACTGGTCTGGGTCCAGAGCCTGCTGCTGACTAGGATTGCCTGTGTAAAGACGCCGCCGGTTCCGATGCAGCCGCGCCTTGGCTGCCCACAGCTGCGGACCAGATGGATCTCGCGTCCCGGATGCGACCGAGCCGTGGGTTGTCAGTCAGTTGCAGGTGTAGATTGGGGTGCTCGGCCGCGCCAGAGGGCGAGGTGCACTGGTTTCCTTCACCGCTCGGGCCTTTGGTTCGCAGCCCTATTAATGAACACCATGTGGTTCCCTGGCAACTAACGCCGTCTGACAACTAGGTGCGCTTCGGCAACGTGCTGTGGAGCTGGGGTTCATGAATCGCTTGACCCTGCTATCTTCCTCGCAGGCCCTGGTCACCCTTTCCACTGTTCCCTCGCTCGCTCTAGCATGTGCCGAGCTCAGCTACGACATCCATACATTTCCATCTCTCAAAGGGGATTCCTACATTGGTTTATTTTCTTCAGGTGTTATCCAGAGTCGACCATGACTCGCTCACGACCGACCGGGGTTCATTACATTGCTCTAATCAGAATCGTCGCGCAGAACTCACATCGACTAACCATTGCGCTGAACTTCATTTCAGACCCTCGCCGTTTAATTCGGTCACTTGTGGCCCCCAGCTTGACAGGGATGAGCATGTGCTCGCCGGCACTGCCGCCGCTCGCTCGCAGCTTGTGCGCTCCGGACACTACCATGCCCGATTTCGGAGGAAAGGCTTGCGATATACCGCATGCATGGTACTTCTAAGGGTACAAGGGCTTCGATCGCACGTTCCTGCTTCATACCGCACCGCACCTTTGAATTGGTCCTCTCCGATAACCTGGCCACGAGCTCTTCTCTCGACGATGCTATCTAGCCCTGCCGTCGTGACTATCCGGTTGGCCGAATTGAGCGAACCGTGAAACCCAACCTATTCAGTTGCATCTTCGCACTCGAGTCTACAGAAAAGTTGGCATCTAGATAGCGGGCTTCGCCTGGGCTGCGTTGCCGAGGTTGGTGCACTTTCTTCGATCAGCGGAAACACGAAGGAGATCGGAGCGACAGTTTAGATGGGTACGGTTGAGCTCGTTGGAAAAGATTTTGAAGAAGACGAAGCGAGAAATATGATGGTAACTTCAGATCGCATAGTGAAAACCCGCAAGAATTACCAATTCAGAGTCGGACAGAGAGCAGGAACTGATCCTGTTCCAAAAGATGGTAGTACGGGGACAAGACAGTGTGTACGAAAAACGATTCTGCATTTGCCCCAACCCGCGAACAGAGCCTGGAACGAGCAATTTAAATGCGCAGCCGCTGTTGCGCGAGCGAGCGTGGTGCTACGATCCCGGGTTTGCACTAGACTGCCCGTATTTGCGATTTCAGTGATTAAGCGGGCTGAGGAACATGTTGGCTTTAAAGATGCATCGAGGCGCGCGGTAATCGTTTAGATGGTTCGGAACCGAGTCCTGTCAAAAAATCGAATCTCAGGTGACAAAAATGGTCGTAATGATCAGTACCGAATATGACACTATTGTTGTGCGTACATCTCAACTAGCGCGAAGATAAAACGAGTATTCAAACCACAGGACGTCACTTGAGTGTGAGTCTCAAGTGAAAGAATGAAACAGATTGAGACGCAAATCAGGAAGTTAAATTATCCCTACACCAAGTGGACAGGTATGACGACAGATATAGGGGGAGATATTCAGTGTGCTCGGCAGCCTGAAAATCCAAGCAGATCAACGCTCCCACGATGCTTTCGTTGGCGCCCGAGCGAAACCGGTATCCATTTCCCCGGTGTAGATGCGAGTTGACATGGTAGCTTGAGGAGTAGCGGAGCAGGAAATTGTGACGAGAGATTCCAGATTTTGGCGTGAAAGCTTATTTCCAACTGTCAAATCTGTAAACTCGACTAAATGGATTCTCAGAGCACTTGAGAATGTACGCGCGGTACCAAGGGACGTCAGGAGCAACAATAAAGCAGAAGAAAACGGAATAAAATAACTGAGAGATTGGAACAGAATAGGGCAATGCTGTCATCTTGCAAATTGCAAAAGCACGGCAAAAACAATATCCAAACCTTCATTCGTATTTTCCTCTTAGATGAGGGTCAAATCAATGTAAGAGATGATGTTTACCGTGAAGCGGAGAACGGGCCAAGGCTACAGCTGAGCAATCGATAGTAGTTCATGTGCCTCCAGACACACTGTACTCATCTCAGGCTGGTTCCGATCACGACCGTAGGTACCTGACATCTTCTCCGCAGTTTCCGCAGTTTCTGCAGTCTGCATCTAGTTGCCGCGTTGCCAAGAGATTCTCCTGATAGTGAGGATATTTATCCTACACTACTCAGGGCACAAGTTGAGTGTATTCTCCATCCAACTTCAAATTACTTTCATTCACGATGATCGAACCAGACATCGTTTTACTCACTCACTTCTTGGGCCTTGTTATTTTCGCACCACTTGCCACAGACAAACTTGACCGCCTCGTCACCAAGTACTATAGGCGCAGAGTACGCCTCCACACGGACAATCAAGTGGATAAGCCGTTTCCACGTCTGGTGCTCTTACCGGGCGTGTTTTTCGCGGTCATTGGTCTTGCGGTTGAGACCCTTCGTGAGTACAGCTAGAAGCCTGATATTGTCCATCGCGACTGCAAACTCACATGTGACCACCTAGTTTTCGTTTTCGGGTGCTTTGGCGACTCACATCCATATGACTGGATGAGCAGTCAGTTCAGCTGGTGGTTCACTCAGTTGGTGTTTATCACTATCTTCGTGCGTAGTTCTCAATGATCATGAGTGCTTAGCAACTTAACCCTTCACTCAAATCAGCTCGGCATTCTCGTTCATGCTGTTACCTACCCACGCCGGTGGACCTCGATCCGCCCCACCAACCCTGGCGCATTCCTCCAGATCGTCGGTCTGATCATCTTCACGCCTTTAGCTGTCAGTCTAGAGTCCTACAGCTGGTATAGTGAGCTCTACTGGTATCGCGAGATGATGGGCACTAAGCCGGGAGAGTCCTTGGAGGCGACTGCGACGGTGGCTCTCAGCTGGACTCAACCCGCGCTTGGGACGTCGCTGCTAATGTGGGAAACCGTTGCCCGCCAGGCTTGGAAAGATATAAAAGCGTAACCGGAAGGCAGCCAGGATTTGCCTTGCGATGTTTCTCATTGAACAGTACGACACCATACGTTCAGCAGTACACGTCGTCAGTGATACGAGCTCTCCAGTTCCTAGTAGCGTAAAATGCGTGCTGCAGAATGATTAGTGGGAAAATAACAATGATTTCAGCATGGAGCGCGTTAATAATGCTTCATTCTGCCTCGCGTTAGAGCGCAGAGAATATGCCATAACACCGTAGGTGAAGCCGATAGCCCCTTCCTCAAGTGGCGAATGTGCCTCGTTGCACCGGTGTTTGGCGCCCATGTTGGCCCGCTGACGAACACCTTGGAACTATTGGATGACAAGCGGGTAGCAGCGTGATATACACAGACGGATGAAGTACTATAGTAGCTTCTTACAGGTAATACCACACAGGACACGCAAAACGAAGCGGGGATTGCCTTTCACAAGTTGAATGCGCTCAGCCTGCATACTCCCCACAGAGCCCGAAATTACTCCAAAGTCTCATCTCAGTTTAGATGTGATATGTGAGACCGAGCAACGGTGTCAGGAAAACAAGTGGGAATTGGATTGTTTCGTCGGCACCACGTTCGTCAATACGCAACTGGTCAATCAGGTATACTCGTGTTCTTAACTTTACATTCAGCTCTGTAGGCTTGGTTGAGAAAATGGGTATCTAGACAGAAGGCCTCGCCTGGGGCAACGCCGGCGCCGTCGTGGGCGCTGCTTCTTCGGTTGGCACGCCTTCGCTCTCCTCCCTATCCCTATACACCTGCCGCACAACCATCCCATGCACAAATACCGCAAATTACCCGACTCTCTCGCTGAAGCAATTACAACTTTGACCCTGAAGGAGTTGGTGTACGACCCGGTATTGTTCCCGCACCTATTACCACCGTTTCCGTGTCTAGAGCACCTATCCATTTGGATAATATCTGCCACATTCCATGCCGCGGAGTACGGAACCGGTCCGTTTGTGGTGAGCGTGCTTAATTGATTCGGAGCCAGGACTGTTGGCTCACAGTATCACCATCAGGCAAGGTTGGAACTCGAAGACGAGCCCAGGCAGACGCGCCGATTGGCTTGTCCTGCCCTTCAGCGTCTCACCTTCGCTGCTAAGCATGACGATTGTTCAATGAGTGATATACGCTACCAAGGCTATCTGCAGATCAGATTAACACATTCATTGGGGCCCACCTCGACTAAGAAGCGCGCCGGCTGGAGAAGCTGACATTCCTTGGCATCGATTTGGTTCTGGATGATACGCAGACCCTCTCGGAGATGCTCAACGGAGCTGATTTGCTAGAATGTGATGAGAGGCTCCTTGCCTGGACGGGGAATGATGTATTTCAGTGGATGCTGATGAATACACGGTAGGAGGCTGGCAATGGCATAGCGCGGCAAAACAGCTGGGTTCATTACTCCTGTTCGTAGGTGCAGTCCCTATAGTTTTGAAAGATTCCACAAGGGAGATGATTTGTGCACCTCGTATAGGTCATTTGGGTGAGGAGGGTGTCAGGATGGCGCCAATGGTCGACTTGTATGTGACTGCTAAGACTTTAGTGCAGCATTTGTGACCTATATGAGGTGATTGCGCCGGATGTACAGCCTGCGGAGACTCGGTGACTTCCGAAGGGGTTACTTGCTCTTCCTCTGCCCTTTGTCTGCAAATGAGCTCGCTCGAAGCGCTTGAAGAACGACTTCAGTCGGCCATTAGCGCCGCCTGGGGTGACTTTCTCAATCGAACTCAAGAGCTCGGTGGGTCAGTCACTCTGTCCTCTGCTCGATTCACTTGCGACGCTCATACCAATCATAGAGCGAGTGCGCCATTTGCGCGAGCAGATGCTGCGGCAGCCATCACAGCAATCTTCAACGGGAGACTTGAAGAGTTGCTTCAGCGCCCATCCGGCCAACCATTCTCGCTGCTCCCCGTTGAGACGATTACGGAGATCCTAGGATGGCTGCCCGTCAAAGATCGCGTCGCCGCATCTTCCACTTGCAAAGACTGGCATACCGCAGCATTTTCAGCGCCTGAAATCTGGACGGAAATCACGTACTCGCCATATCTCTTCCGAACGCCAGTTGCGTTGACCAAGATGCTCGAATATTCGGCGGAGTGTCCCATCTTCCTCGAGGTCCTGATCGATAATGTCAACTGGGCCACCGTTTGTCTGGAAATTCTTTCAGCGATGCACAGGATCACCAGGCTAGACCTGAACATGGGATGGAACTTTGATCCAGTCTTACGGATCGAGCTTATGCGGGCGCTGTCAAAGCCTGCTCCGCTCCTGCGGATGTTCTGGCTCGAGGACCCAAACTCAAATCTTGTTGGTCTCGGACAAGAGGGACTCGAACTTTTCAGCGACCAGGCGCCGTGCCTTCGAGATGTTGTCCTCCACTGCAATATCAACTTGGTCGAGCCCGAGTACACCGCCGTGTTCCGAAGAGCACGTCGCTTCATGATTCATCAAGTAGGCGAAACAACAAAAAGCAATGTGGCACACGCGGTCAAGCTTTTCCCCAACTTGAAGCATTTGACTGTGCTCATCGAGACCTGGCGCGAGGATGATATACCCAGCCCACCGATCGAGCTGCCACATTCGCTAGAGGTCTTTGAAGCCTTCCCAACCTCCACCTTCACTACCCCCGGACACGTCATTGACAGCGTTCGGTGGCGAGGCGTGGCCCGAATCATAACCGAACTTAGTACAGATCAGGCCACCGAGGACGCGGTGCACAACTTTTTCCGAGCAACCAACCAAACGACCCTCTATGACGCGCGCGTGACGGAGGGGCTTTCCGTTGCATCAACTCTCTGGATTGACTGGGACGTCAACGCGTACACGTACGCGTCATCGGGCGTCGCAGTCCGCACGTTTGAGCT
>Ga0247815_10001425_pt1 | contig 18355 bp, 23 predicted proteins | sample UWRJL194509B1_FD_181014 | JGI IMG/M metagenome (GOLD analysis project Ga0247815, IMG submission 181014) | Plant litter microbial communities from Arlington Agricultural Research Station in Wisconsin, United States - UWRJ-L194-509B-1 | ecosystem: Environmental > Terrestrial > Plant litter >...
TTCCTCAGGGCGTATTCTGATCTTACAGTTGACCTCACCGCCGGGTTTTGTTTGATAAACATCCCGCAAAGGTATTGTACTATATAAGATTAAAATAGCTATTTTTGGTATAAAAATAATCCAATTGGGTTTTTATGAATATCAGTATTACCGGTTCTAATGATGATTTGAATGCTGTGGCTAACGCGATTGGAACTGCCATTAAGGATGATACAATCACTATTCCCGGTAGGCTGGGAAGCGGTAATATCAAAAGATTTGACTTTTCGTCTTCCATGAAAATGATGTTGGTTCAATGTGTTTTCCATGAGGAAATAACCTTTAAACGTCATTCTTTAGAAAAAGAAGAAATCATCAGTCTGGGATTTCGTAATGTGATTCCTGATGAGGCGGGAGAAAGTAATTCCATAAAACGACTACCATCTGTGTTTGTGTCCAGGACAGATTTTGAAATTGAATTTCAATATCCTGCCAATACCCATATCAATTTAATAATTATCATCATTAAAATCAGTTTATTGAAAGAGATGCTGAATGCTGACCAAAATATCAGTTCGCAACTTCAACCCATCTTTTCAATAGACAAGCCTTTTCATTTTGAAGAAGTTATGTCTGCGGAAATACAAGGTATCGCCAGCCGGCTGCATAAAGTGCAGACCACTGATCCACTCCGTCTCTTTTATTGCAGAGTTAAAGGGGAAGAGATGATTTATTTATTTTTACAAGCCTTATTAAAAAGGAAGGATATTTTCAGCCATTCCTTTAACAGTGAGGATGTAAAAATGATATATTATATCAGAGGCCGTTTAATCCATGATGTTAGTGAAGTACCAAACTTACCAGAACTTGCCAGGTCTGCGCATATGAGCGAGAGCAAAATGAAAAAGTTGTTTAAGCAAATCTTTGGCAAGAGCATCTACAATTATTACCAGCATTTCAGGATGTTGGAAGCTGCGTATGTGATTAGTGAAAAAAACTATTCCGTATCGCAAGCTGGACATCACGTCGGCTTTACAAGCCTTAGCCATTTTACTACTGTATTTGAGCAGCATATTGGTTTAAAGCCTAAAAAATATGCTCAAGGATTAATGTATAGTTATGATTCCAGTTTATAGATTATATTACTAATCAGATTGGGAAGAACCGGCATAAATCCAGATTTTGAAGTTCTGCAATGAAACAATAGATAGCGACTGGATAAACGAAATGAATACTCTGATGCTACATCTGTTACCCGACTGCCATTATCTTCATTTTGGTTAAAACGGTATGCAATTCGGTTAATTCAGAATGTATGAGGTTCTGCAACTTTGTAGTGTAAATGACAACCGATATTATGGCATCTATTTTAAATTCCGGCGCAAACGTTACTGATATTGATAGGCTTCCCATAGTGAAATAAAACTAGTAAAAATGCAGATAGAAAAATTAATTGAAAATTGGATTGTAATTAGTAACAGTTATAACATAGAAAAATACCTTTCATTTTATGGGGAAAAGGCAATTTTAGATGATCCGTCAGTTGGTAGAAAGTTTAGTGGTAAAAAGGGTATCAGAGAATATTTCGAGAGTTATTTCATCGGTTATAAAACACAGACTAAGAAAGTGAGTCTGCTTGTTAAAGATGAAAACCACGCGCATCTCGAGGTAGAGTTTACAGGTGATTTCCCTGAAGGTAAGATCGGAGGAACTTTTGATTTTACCTTTAAGGATGGCATGATTGAATTTTTATCGGCGGATCTAATTTCGTAAATGGTGCGCAATTGAATCCGGCAATTTGAAAGATAAATACACCAGAAAACAGCAACGGTTTAATCTGCATCCTGAGGCCGGTTAAACCATTACTGTTTTCTGGTAAAATTGAGATAGTGTATAAATTGTGGATTAACATTCTCGCCGATTAGTCTGGATAAAATCTTAGTTTATTTTTTTGGAATAGCGAATATGGAGATTGTGGCGGCTATTATAGAAATACCAGCTGCGACTAAGAATGCAGCATTTAGACCGGAAGAAAAATCCTTTTGATGTAAATTGGCGGTATATATAGATATGATGGCAGCAATGCCAATAGCACCACCAATCTGTTGACTAATCTGTAATACACCAGAAGCTACGCCTGCGTCCTCATCATCAATACCATCAAGAATTACGATGCTACCTGGTATAAATACCAAAGCAATGCCGATACTGTGCACTAATAGCGGCAAAAAAATATTTCCAAAATAAGTGCTCGTGCTGGTCAGTTTTGAAAAGCCAATTAAACTGATTGCCACTAAAATGCTGCCGGTAATTAGAAGAATACGTACACCAAATTTAGCTACAAGAGCAGGGACAAAATTTGATAAAAGAAACACGACGGTGGTCAAAGGCAGATAAGCACAGCCCGCCAATAACGGATTATAGCCCAAAACCTGCTGAAAATATTGAAGGATCAGAAAGAGGGTGGCAAAGTGCATACCAACGATCACCGCCATTACTGCCAGGCCGGCACGTCGCGGTTTGGGACTAAAGATACTTAGCTTCAATAATGGCTCTTGTACTTTAGTCTCTATCCAGACAAAAAGCATAAGCAATATAATAGCCCCGATAAAACTGCCTGCTGTGATGAGTGAATCCCATCCATTTTCACCAGCACTGATGAAGCCGAATACAAGCGCTGCGGAGCCAAACGCACCAGTTAATGCGCCAAAGAAGTCTACCTTTCCTTTTACTTTATTTGTTTCTGGTACGATGAACGGGATGGCCGCAAAAGTAAGTGCACCAATTGGAACGTTAATCAGCAATGACCAACGCCAGGATATAAACGCTGTAAGGGCCCCTCCCAAAATAAGCCCAACCGATGCACCGATAGAGGATACAGCGATAAAAAGAGAGAGACTACGATTCTTTTCTTCTTCATCTCTGGCCATAATTGTAACCAGGGCAAGGACGCTTGGCGCAGCTAATGCCGAGCCTATTCCCTGAAAAACACGCGCTATTATCAATATTGAAGGTGTCAACGCGAGACCACCTGCAAGCGAGGCGAGCACAAAAATAGCGAGCCCGGTTTGAAAGGCTTTTACCTGTCCGATCATGTCGCCTAAGCGGCCTCCCAATAGTAGCAATCCTCCAAATGCTAAACCAAATGCATTTGGTATCCAGGACAGGTCAGATGAAGTAAATCCCAAGTCAGTCTGAATATCTTTTAGTGAAACAACAACGATTAGAAAATCCATCGACAGCATCAGCTGTACAGTAAGTATAATGGCAAGAGCTGTTTTTCTGTAAATTAAAGTAGCGGGCATGTATTTCTTGTATGTGACGTGAATTCTAATTGTGTGTTCTTAAAAAAGGTCGGCAATGGATAAAAGCTTACCATTCCGACCTTTACATATCTGTATTTATTAATTTAGTAACCTACACCTCTAACGCCGCCCGATGCCCTGATAGATTCACCTGTTATCCAGTGTGCATCATCAGACGCAAGAAATACAGCAAGAGGGGCAATATCTTCTGGTTCACCAAATCGACCGAGCGGTGTTCCTGCAATTAACTTATCACCGAATTCTCCATCAAAATTTCCTGCCGTAGCAGGCGTATTTGTATGTCCGGGAAGTATAGCATTTACCCTTATTTTCTTGGGGCCAAGTTCCCTTGCTAAAGCCAGTGTAATTGTATCTACTGCACCTTTTGTAGCTGAGTATACGCTAGATGCAAGGTAGGGGTCTGTACTTAGAATAGAACTGATATTGATGATGCTCCCTCCTTTGTCGCCCATATGTTTGACAGCCTGTTGGGCAGCCAAAAGATACCCTAAGACATTCAGATTAAATTGTTTATGAAATGCTTCTTCTGTTAAATCTGCGATCATCTCGAATACTGCGAGTCCGGCGTTATTAACCAGTATATCAATTGTCCCAAATTGCAATTTAGCTGTATCAAACAATCTTTTAACATCAGCTGACTTACTCATGTCTGCCTGAATAGCTATCGCGTTTCCGCCCAGCGACTGTATTTCGCCGACTACTTTATTGGCGTCAGTCTCACCAGATGCATAATTGACCACTACTGTAGCTCCCGCTAATCCTAGCGCTTTAGCGATTCCAGCTCCGATTCCTTTTGAAGCTCCTGTTACTATTGCTACTTTATCTTTTAGTTTCGTTTCCATTTTATTTTTTGATGAATAAATTATGGTACAAATCTAAATTAAAGTAACTTTACTTTTGATATGGGTTTCCTGGAGTAAAGCGGGTTCCCTCTTTAATATAACGAGAATGGAAAAGATTAAATCACTAACTGAGGAAAAAGCGGATTGCTCACAGATCCTTTTTGCGATACAGGATGCACTGGATTTGATCAGTGGTAAGTGGAAAATTAAAGTGATCAGTGTTTTGCTCTATGGTAAAAAGAACTTTTCAGATTTACAGCGACAGATTGATGGTCTTGGAGCCAAAATGCTTTCAAAAGAATTACAGGATCTTGAGGTCAACGGGATCATTACCAGAACTGTGAATGCCACTAAACCAATTACGGTAAGTTATGAGCTAACTTCCTATGGGCACACGCTGGAGCCTATTATCAAGGCACTTGCCGACTGGGGAACGGAGCATCGGCACAAGATCACAGGCCGGTAATCACAATTTCGACTCTCTTGATTGCATTCTGGTTCTTGCTTCTAAAATTGCGGGTTGGCTATCTGCTGCCCATTTCTTTAACATGGTGATGGAAGGCATTAAGGTTTCACCCAATTCTGTGAGGGAATACTCTACCCTGGGTGGAACCTGTGGATATACTTTTCTATCAATAAGTCCGTCTGCTTCCAAACTTTTTAGGGTTACGGTTAGCATTTTTTGAGATATGCTTCCAATTTTATGGTCCAATTCGCTATAACGGAGCGTTCCTTCACTCAACATATCTATAATCATCAGTGACCATTTATCCCCAACACGGTCCAGCAAACTGCGAATCCCGCAATCTGCCATATCAAAGTCTTTTTTAATTTCTTTTCTAATCATAAGTAGTTGGTTTTCAATGTTACAAACATGGTGGTTCGTGACGCATGTTCTGGTACGTTCTTGTTTGGGGTTACCTGGCCAAATATCTTTGACTATCCAAAAGTAGGTTTATACAATTTAAAATAACCGGTTAGGAAGACATATTTCGGTCAATTCTTGGTGAACACTAGTTGCCGATTGTGCCTGGAGATAGAATCTGAACTTTCGCTTTTGGGTAAATAAAATTAAATAATAATCAGAAAACAAAATGGACTTAAGAATTAAAGGAAAAAGAGCATTAATTACCGGATCTAGTTCGGGCTTAGGAGAGGCAATTGCAACCATGTTAGCAGCGGAAGGTGCTGAAGTAATTGTGCATGGCCGTGATGAAGACCGAACCAAAGCGGTGGCGGATAGGATCAATCAGGCAGGTGGCAAGGCAGAATATGCGATTGGTGATCTGGCAACGGAAGAGGGGGCGGATAATGTTGTAAAGGCGGCGCTCAAAAATGGTCAGGTAGATATTCTTATTAATAATGCAGGTGTTTATCATGGACAACAATGGATGGATGTAACGCCCAAAGAATGGCTGGACACCTACAATACGAACGTGGTATCGGGAATAAGAATGACCCAGCGTTTATTACCCCAAATGCGCGGTCTTGGCTGGGGGCGGATTGTTCAAATTGGTGGAATAACGGCTATCCAACCCATGGCAATCCAACCGGATTATAATGCTTCAATGGCAGCCAGACATAACCTGACGGTATCATTGGCCAGGGATCTAAAAGGTTCAGGAATTACGTCTAACACCGTTGCGCCAGGAGCAATGATGGTAGAGTCTGTCAAAAACCTGATTTTAGGAATGGCCGGCCAAAATAATTGGGGTGATAACTGGGATGAAATTGAAAAAAATGCAGCAGCTCAATTCTTACAAAATGATACAGGAAGATTTGGTAAGCCAGAAGAAGTAGCGGGAGCGGTTGCTTATCTGATGAGTTCATTCGCTGATAATATCACGGGATCTGTAATTCGAGTAGATGGTGGTCAAACTTTCTCTGTTTAAATCGATAAAAATAGATACCAATAAGGCGATAGTTCCTGCATTAGGAATAGCGCCTTATTTCGATTATATTCATTCTGGTTACAACCTGACTCATTTCGGTTATCTTTGCAAATCTGATCGTATTCAACTTTGAACGGTAAATAACAACTGGAATTATCATTACAAAACAAGTGCTGCCGATTGGTTAATTTGAATTGTCGGCATGCATAATATTAAATAATATGGAAGAATTGAATTTTAATGAAGCTGTAACACGATCCCTGAAAATCAGGGAACGCTATCACGAACTGGAACTTGAACATCATGGTAGTGAGTGGACAATAGAAGAAGATGCACTTGCTTTTTTGACGGATGCAGGATTAGTAGGGAGGTTAACTATGTCACAACAGGGGAGGTGGCCTTCAGGTAAAGATTCCAATAAAGAATTGGAGCATAAACTTGGTGAAAGCATTTGGTGGCTGGTTGTGCTGGCAAAGCGCATGGATATTGATATACAGGATGTATTTGATCAATTTCTAACCAAAACCGAGAAACTTATAGGTAAATAAATTTAGCTATTTAAGCTATATCTGAATTTGGGGTATGAGCCACTTCTAGTATGCCAATATTCACACTCATGGATCAATGCTTTTTTTGTGTATAAATTATACAAATTAAAGATTGGAAAGGAGTTTGTTTAGTGATGATATCTGGTTTAATTCCGTATAAGTATTTGTAAGTCTTAATTGTTCAATTAATAACTTATCTTCAGAATGTCTACAAAATTGAAAAATATATTAGTGCCATGAAAGTACTGATCATAGAGGACGAAGAAAGTTTACAAAGGAGTATTCAGCAGTATTTAAACGCTGAAGGGGGAATTTGTGATTGCTGTTCAACCTTTGACAGTGCCTATCAGAAACTGAGTATTTACAATTATGACTGTATTTTGTTAGACCTGACACTGCCGGACGGCGAGGGGCTTGAATTATTAAGGTATCTCAAAAAACTGAATAAAACAGACGGTGTTTTAATCATTTCTGCCCGTGATGCAATTGATCAGCGGATAGAAGGCTTACAGCTTGGCGCAGACGATTACCTGGTTAAACCATTTCATTTATCAGAGCTTAATGCCAGAATAATGGCCATTGTAAGACGAAGGAATTTTGCCGGTAAGAATCTAGTGGTTTTTAGGGAGATTGAAATTGATCTGAACGCAAGGCAGGTCAAAATAAATGGTCAGATACTATATCTGACCAGAAAGGAGTTTGATCTGTTATTGTATTTTATTGCCAATAACGGGAAAGTGATTTCTAAGGCTGCTGCTGCAACTCATATTTGGGGAGACGATGCTGACATGGCAGATAGCTTTGATTTCATTTATACCCACATCAAAAACATGAGAAAGAAACTGACGGATGCAGGATCTAAGGACTACTTCCACTCTATTTATGGCATAGGTTATAAATTCGCTGACTCATGAAGTTATTCAGCAGCTACAATAGAATATTGCTGGTGATTAGTTTTACTGGTCTGACCATTATTGGTATACTGTTTTATAAGACTCTTAGTTATTATCTGGATAATCAGATTGATAATGGTCTGATGGAAGAGTTGATGGAAGTTAAGGACTTCACACATTCAAAAAATATCCTTCCTGCACCTGATATTTATCAGGACCTGGTAATACAGTATAAAAAAATTGCAAGTGTACGGAATGCTAGTGTCTTTGATGATACTGTTTACTATAATCCAAAGAAGCAACGAAAGGAAGCTGCAAGGTATCTCAAAACTGATATCTCCCTTGGTCATAAAGCATATCAGGTCTTAATTATATGTTCTAAGGTACATCGTGATGAAGAGATCCGGATTATAGGCCTTATTATATGTATTCCTTTCTTATTATTTCTAATTGTACTCTACTGGGTGAACAGTGTTTTGATTAACAGACTTTGGGCCCCGTTCAGAAAGCTGCTGGTGAATATAAAGTCTTTCAACCTTAATCACGAACAGTCTTTTGAACGTGTGCCTACTAATATTGAAGAATTTAGAGAGTTAAGTAAAGCTATTGAAGATCTTTCTTTCAAAGTCAGGTCTGACTATAAAGAAATTAAATTGTTTACGGAAAATGCTTCGCACGAAATGATGACACCGCTTGCTGTGATCAATTCCAAGTTGGACACCATGTTACAGTCAACCCATCTGGGGCCTGATGAAAGTGAGACGTTAATTGATCTCTACAAAGCAACTTCAAAGCTGACAAAACTTAACCAATCTTTATTGCTGCTTGTAAAAATTGATAATAATCTAATGATGGATACGGAAGAGGTAGCGGTAATGGACATGGTTAAGGAAAAGCTCGATTTTTTTAACGAACTGATCCAGAAGCGGAATTTAAAGATCCAACTTTATCTTGATCCGGTTAATATAACAGCGAGCAGGCAACTTTTGGATATCCTGATCAATAATCTATTTAGTAACGCGATCCGGCACAATCATAATGGCGGGCTGATCAAGATTAAATTAACTGGAATGTCCCTGACTTTCAGTAATACCGGAGATAGTGGCGTGCTCAGGGAAGAGATGATCTTTGAACGTTTTTATAAAAATCCTGCTTCTGAGGGAACCGGCTTGGGGCTGGCAATACTGAAACAGATCTGTAACAGGCAAGATTATAAACTGAGCTATAGCTATGAAAATCATATGCATATTTTCACCGTCAGTTTTATTTAATTTTTTTACACCAAAACTTGCAATTATGAAACCACTTCTTTTAATATTCCTTTATTTTCTTCCCGCACCAGTGCTCTGGCTGGGAAACTTTAGTGATGCGGAAAAGCAGGCGATAGCGACAAATCATCTGATCCTTGTTAATTTTTCCGGAACAGACTGGTGCGGACCATGCATCCGTCTAAGAAAAGAGATATTGGAATCAACTGCATTTGAAGCTTATGCTGCAGAACATCTGGTATTGGTGCGTGCAGATTTCCCAAGACAAAAAAAGAATCAACTTTCAGCCCAACAGGTAAAACTCAATGAAGCGCTGGCCGATCGTTATAATCCTAACGGGATATTCCCTTACACACTGCTGATTGATGAAAGAGGAAAAGTACTCAAGACCTGGGATGGTTATCCAAATGTAACTCCCGAAAATTTTGTGCAGGAAATTATAAAACAGGAGCTAAAGACCAAATAATGGACAAGAAAATATCCTGCAATAGAATACTGAAACTAATGGGTAACCGATTCGAGTTTACTGTTGTTGCCCGCGATCATCTCTCCGGCGAAAAGGCAATAGACACAGCCGTTTCTGAGGTAGAGCGGATTGAAGCGCTGTTGTCTACTTTCAAAGATAGCAGTGAAACCAATTTGATTAACCAAAATGCAGGGATCAAACCAATTGAAGTGGGGGATGAAATCCTCCAGTTGATTCAACGCTCAATTAAGATATCGGATTTAACCCAAGGGGCCTTTGATATTACTTATGGATCAATTGACACAAGTTTATGGAATTTTGATGTTAAAATGACATCGTTGCCGGATGAGAAGACGGCGCTAAAATCCGTGCATTTGATCAATTATAAAAATATCGCTTTGGATACAGCAAACTTAACTGTCTTGCTTAAAATGAGGGGGATGCGCATAGGATTTGGCGGTATAGGTAAGGGATATGCAGCTGACCGCGCAAAGCAGGTTTTACAGGAGATAGGTATAGAGAGCGGAATTGTAAATGCTGCAGGAGATTTGATCACATGGGGTACGCAACCTAACGGGCAGCCATGGACCATCGGAATTGCAGATCCCGATCAGCGTGCAAAAGCATTTTCTGCACTAAATATCAGCGATATGGCGATTGCGACGTCGGGAAACTATGAGAAATACGCCACAGTTAATGGAAAGAAATATTCTCATACTATAGACCCTAAAACAGGATTGCCCGTAAGCGGGATTAAAAGTGTAAGTATTCTCTGCAAGAGCGCGGAACTGGCCGATGCTTTGGCTACACCGGTGATGGTAATGGGGGTAAAGATTGGCTTGAACCTGATCAACCAACTGCAACAGGTAGCATGTGTGATTGTAGATGATGCAGATCAGATTCATACTTCGAACAACATTAATATAAAATACTGATATGAAATTACCTCAAAAAAACTTGATGTTCTGTTGCACAGGAATAATGATCGCAATGCTTAGCGCCTGTAGTACCGTTAAACCCTATCAGAAAAATAAGCTGAATGATTCTGAAATGGCTTTATCTGCGAGAAAGGCGCAGAAATTTGAACAGAGTTTCCAGTTATACAGGGAAGCCGGATCAGGAGCTAATGGTGGTAAAAGCGGTGGTGGCTGCGGATGTAACTAATTTATCTACGGATCATGAGAAAATTATTTCTGCATATTGCGGTGCTCTATCTGGGGATACTGAGCACCCATGCACAGACTAAACCACAAAAAACGGTTACTGATACTACCAACTATCAAAGTCGTACACTACACGTGGAGGAAATCAACTTCGTTTCTGCCTATTACCACCAAAATGGAGACCATTCTGCAGTAACCGGCGGAATTGGTACGGAAAAGTTATCAGATTTTGCCAATACTATTGATCTTCAAATGGCAAAGTATAACAAGAATGGTAGAAAGAATACTTTCCTCTTTGAGATAGGAGCAGACCATTATACCTCTGCATCCTCAGACAAGATCGATCCGAATACTGTTTCTTCTGCTTCAACGTCTGACATAAGGATTTATCCTTCTCTGAACTGGACCCAGTCTAACGAAACTACCGGAAACTCATTCGGATTTGCCGGCTCCTATTCGCAGGAATACGATTATCAATCTTTGGGAGCTGGATTTAATTTTACGCGTGTGTCAAAAGATAAAAATACTCAGTTCGATCTGAAATTGCAGGCCTTTCTGGATAAATGGAAGGTAATCCTTCCGGTTGAATTGCGGCAAGGCTACACCGGACCGGGTTCAGAGGGAAGCAAAGATTATCCATCATCACCAAGAAATTCTTTTAGTGCCTCATTTTCACTTTCGCAAGTGATAAACCAGCAGCTGCAGGTACTTTTCATTATAGAACCAGCTTATCAGCATGGCCTATTGGCCACGAAATACCAGCGTGATTATTTTACCGATGGCTCAGTGAGGGCAGAAAATTTACCGGGCAAACGGTACAAATTACCGATTGCAGCAAGATTCAACTACTTTCTGGACGATCACTTCCTCATCAAGACATTTTATCGGTATTATATAGATAACTGGGGTATAAGGGCGCATACTGCAGAGTTAGAAGTGCCCGTTAAATTTAGCTCCTTTTTCTCTGTCAGCCCATTTTACAGGTATAATAAACAAACAGGAACAAGATACTTTGCCTCTTATGGAGAACACAATCCAAATGCGCAATATTATACAAGTGATTATGATTTATCTACTTTAAGCAGTGACTTTTATGGCGCTGGTATTAGATTCTCACCACCAAAGGGTGTATTTGGCTGGCAGCATCTGAATATGTTGGAGTTACGGTATGGACATTACACCAGATCAACAGCACTCAATGCCAACATTGTTACGCTTAACCTAAAATTTAAATAAGTAATATTTATGGCTTTGGTCAAATGTACTAATCATTTCAGGAGAGATAAATTCATCATATAATTTTAAAAATGTACAATTAGCACCTTGATTATAGACTTTCTTTAATGTTGTGCCGCTCTTTTATAATAAATACCAAATCCTATCTTTAAACGTAATTCAATGAAATCCTTTAAAGCTTATATGCTTCTTCTTGCAGCTTTGTTACCTGCACTGGTCTCGGCACAGGTACAACAATCATCCACACCAGATTCTACCTCGGCAGGACCTGTGTCAGTAATGAAATCACGCGGACAAAACCCACCGTCAATAAAGTCATTTATTGTGCCTACAGTATTAATTTCTTACGGGCTGGTCTCCCTGGGCAACAATGCAATAAGGACTTTGGATTATACAACCAAAGCAGAATTGCAGGAAGACCATCCATTATTTGCACATCATTTGGATAACTATTTGCAGTATGCACCTATGGCTGCTGTTTACGCGTTAAATCTGACAGGCATAAAAGGTAAACATGGTGTAGTTGACCAAACAGCATTATATGTTTTGTCATCTGGCATCATGTTAGTTTCTACCACAGCGGTAAAACATTTGGCAGACCGCAACCGCCCGGATGGTTCTAACAATTATTCCTTTCCTTCAGGACATACTGCTAATGCTTTTGCAGCTGCAGAATTTTTAAATCAGGAATATCGGGATGTTTCGCCATGGATAGGTTATGCTGGTTACACTGTAGCCACGGCAACAGGGGTATTGCGCTTGTATAACAACAAACATTGGGTTAGCGACGTAGTTGCAGGAGCAGGATTTGGGATTGCTTCTACCAAAATAGCCTACTTGATATACCCACATTTGAAGAAACTAGTAGTTGGAAAACAACGCTTGCATTATTCAATGGTCCCTACATATCAGCAAAAAGCGATAGGAATAGCATTTAATGGAACGTTCTAACACACTATCTATGAAAACAACTCTTGTCTGCTTGGCCATTACCGGCTTATTAATTTCAACAGCACCCTGCGCCTCGGCACAGATCAAAATGAATTCTAAAGGAATAGGCGCTTTAGGCAAAGGCGCAAAGGCTATGACATTTTCTGATGCCGATGCGGCTAAGCTGGCATCTGAGGCAGTTGCCTATATGGATACGCACAATACAGTAGCTGCAGAAAATGATCCTTATACGATCAGGTTGAAAAAGCTGTTTTCCAAACATCAGAGTGAAGGTGGTCTGAAGCTTAACTTCAAAGTTTACAAAATAACCGATATCAATGCCTTCGCTTGTGCTGACGGAAGCGTTCGCGTGTTTTCTTCCCTGATGGACATTATTGACTGACGAAGAACTTTTAGGAATTATCGGGCATGAAATAGGTCATGTGGCCAACAAGGATACCCGGGATGCTGTTAGAAGCGCCTACAAAAGAGAAGCTTTGACCGATGCCGCATCTTCTCAGTCAGGTGTGGTTAACTCATTATCTGAAAGTCAGCTGGGTGCCTTTGCGGGTGCCTTGTTAGATAGTAAATATAACCGCAAGCAGGAAAGTGAAGCCGATGCATTTGCGTACGACTTTATGAAAAGCCACAACTACAAGGTGACTGCATTGGCAAGTGCATTCAACAAGTTTGCAGACATGGATAGCTCATCGGGAGTCAAAAAAAGTAAATCGGAAAAAATGCTTAGTTCACACCCTGATAGTGCTGAACGCGCCGCAAAAGTGTTGGAAAAAGCAAAGAAAGATGGTTTATCTAAATAATACCATTTGAATAATTTAAAGCCAGTTAGGTAAGTTTACCTAACTGGCTTTTTCTATGATGGCTATCTTTATACTGTTAATAGCCTTTTTCCAGAACTGCGATCATGCTTGCCTGACTTTTCAATAGCTGGTCTTTTAACTCTATAATTGTGTTTTTTTCTTTGATAAGTGCTCTAAGCTTTTCAATTTCAATTTTTGCATCCTGCAGGGATTGCGAAGCTATTCTTTTTGACAGGTCAGTGTTTTGGTAGAACTGGAAGAAATTAAAGTTCAATACTTCACAGATCTTCAATAAAATATCTGTGTCAATTGATGCTTCTTTGAATATAGTTTGTAACCGGCTTTTGCCTATACCCAAAGATTCAGCGAACGCAGCAGTAGATAGATTCTTGCGCTTCATTTCTTTCCAGATCATCAGGCCAATATTAACACTCATGGATTATTGCTTTTTTATGTGAGGTTTAAATTATAGAAATTAAGGGACTGAAAAGAGTTTATTTAGTAATGATATCTGGTTTAATTCTTTATAAGTGAAATCGGCCAATTCGACTTGTGTGTAAAGTCAGTGATGGACGTTAGCCCGGTAAGGGATGATTAAACAATCCCAAATATGAGATCAATTCAGTTGTTGCCGCTCTTCCTGCTCTATTAGCACCTACGGTAGAGGCGGAAGGACCATAACCTACGAGATGAATCCGTGGATCTTTCACAACTTGTGTTGCCAGTCTTCCTCCCATTAGAATTCCGTCGTTATTTTCACGCAGCATCAAAGGCGCCAGGTGATCTAAAGCGCTGCGGAACCCGGTACACCATAATATGACGTCGGCATTAGTGTGACGACCATCCTGCCATTGGACACCTTTTGAAGTAATTTTGCTGAACATCGGTTGGCGGTTTAGAACGCCGCGCGCTTTCATCTGCTCGATAGCCGGAGTTAGAGGAATGCCGGTAACTGATACAATGGATCCCGGTGGCAATCCCTCTCTTACACGCTCCTCTACTTTTTGGACAGCAGCCCGTCCTGCTTCCTCCAGCCAGGGCCCTTCCAGAAAATTGGGCTCATTTCGTGTTACCCAGGTCGTTTTGGTTACCATGGAAATTTCGTCAAGAAGTTGAATAGCGGATATACCACCTCCCACAACGATGACGTGTTTACCTGCAAAGTCTTCAGCAGAGTGATAATCTTTAGTATGTAGCTGTACGCCTTCAAAAAGCTCCGATCCGGGATAATATGGAATATAAGGAGACTCCCAGCTGCCGGTTGCATTGATGATTCCTCTTGCGGAAAATAGTCCGTGATCAGTTTCTATGCGAAACCTGTCTCCCCGGTTGCACACAAGATTGGTTTTGACCGGCCGATAAACATGAAAATCAAATTTCTTCTCGTATTCGGCGAAGTAATGTGGAACAGCGGTGCTTGCTTTAACATCAGACGCCAGACTATCTGTGGTGCTGGAAAAGGAGAGGCCTGGTAAGTCATGTACACCATTTACCGTGCTGAGTGTGAGCGATGGCCACCTATACTGCCATGCTCCCCCCGGCTGAGGCGACTGGTCTACTATCACAAATCCGTGACCTTCGATAAGTCCCTGCTGCTTGAGAAAATAGGCCGATGAAAGTCCGGCCTGGCCCGCTCCAATGACAATAATGTCAGTTTTAAATATTAACTCTGCTGCGGTGTTTTTTGATTCTGGCATTATACTATGCTTTTATACGAAGCAAAATAACTTTAATAATGTCAGATCGCAACACTTTCTTTGTTACCTTTCCCCATCCAGCCTAAGCTGGTATGCTTAAAATCATCGGAAAACTTGAGGCCATAACCCAGCATACGGTCAAACGATGAGTGTGCGGCCAACAGTAAACCGCCGGTAATTAGGATATCGGTGTGCATCAGAAAGCCCGTGGCTAATAGAGCCAGTGCGATAGCACGATGATGAAACAAGTTGTATGTAAGAGCCCCTATGCGGGAGTTAATCAGGTAACCTGCCATGGAAAGATCCGGACTAAAAAACAATAATACCCAAAGCCAAAGGGGCAAACCCAGATTATATATTGATAAAAAGTAGATAGCAAGTGCTGTTATCGCAGCTTCTTCAACATTGATGATGATATTCATCGCTTTTTCCTGTTTCATGATCTTAGTTTTTGATTAGGTCAAACATAGGAGCGAAACAGCAGGTATGCTCTTGACAAAAGTCAAGAAACCATTTTCCTTCGAATCCGGCTAAAAGTTTCTGGAGTCATGCCCAGCATAGAAGCCAGATATTGTAGGGGTACCTGATTAAAGAGTTCCCGGTTCTGATCGAACAGCTTTTCATAGCGCTCTTCGGCCGACATAGAGATGAGGTCGAACACGCGGTTCTCTAACATAACGAAACACTTACCCATGAACATTTTTTCAAACTCGTGCCATTTGGGAACCAGCTTTCCCATTGTAAGATAGCCTTCGTAAGTAATTGTAAACAGGCGCATGTCAGTCAGTGCCTGCATATTAAACCGCGAAGTATTACGGAACATGAACCCTTGAACATCCGTTACGAAAAATCCGGCCGTACCTATCCATTGTGTAACTTCTCTTTCAGGCAGATTAACATATACCCTTAAAATTCCGCTTTCTATAAAACTAAGCTTATCGCAAAACTTACCTGATCGTAAAAAATAATCACCTTTTTCCAGGGTCTCGGTTACAAAAAGTCCGCTCACTCGCTGACAATCAACCGGACTAATGCCGAAATGGTGATGGATATAACTTTCAAGCTCATTCATGGTTTGTATATTTAATGATGTAGACAAATGTTAGTAAATTGAATTAGCAAGAGTCTATATGTCAATACGATGCTATAAATTTAGCAAAATATTCAGATTTGTAAATTTAAATACACAACTTTGTTGCGTTTATGAAGCTCTGTTCACAGAAAAGCGTACGTATAATTTTCTCCATTGGCTTGTTGGTATTACTTACCATTGTCCAGTTGGTTGGGATTTTGCATACCCATTCTGAAAACTTTATAAAGATTCAAACCGGATTGTCCCATTACATCCTTACAAATAAAGATACTGTTTGCTCAAAACCAATTGGCAAATGCCATTTGGGAAAGAACGAAAAAGTTGACCTTTCTATGCAGTGCAAAATTTGCGATCTCACTTATCACCAGCATGTTTCGTTTGTGCTGGCAGATGCTCCTGGATCCCTGGATCTTTTTCCTGAGGTTAAGCAAAAAGCGGTTCCGGCAAAGTGCTTCAAACTATTTCAAATTGCCGTACAATGTTGGACTAACAAAGGTCCCCCTGCATTGCGATCGATTTAAAGATTTGTATCGATAAAATCTGCACATCAAATAACAGGTGTATTTACCTGATCATTTTTCTTTTATTTTTTAAGGCTGCTGTTTTCTTATTTAGTATTTGCTAATAGGGAACGGATAAGCCCAAACACGTAAACTTTATGAATATAGTTTTAGAAGCGAGAGCGCTATCAAAGCACTACGGGGACAAATCTGCGCTTAAGCCGCTTAATTTACAACTGAGCAAAGGCGAAGTATTTAGTCTGCTTGGTCCAAATGGAGCAGGTAAATCTACCACCATTAATCTTTTCCTGGCTTTTATCAAAGCCACATCAGGAAGTGCATGGATTAGTGGACTGGACGTTTCCATCCATCCACTGGAAATAAGGAAACACCTGGCCTATATTCCGGAGCAGGTAATGCTTTACCAGAATTTAACCGGACTTGAAAATCTGTCATTACTAAGCTCACTTGCGGGATTTAATTATAAAAAATCTGAGATGAAGGAGTACCTTTTGGAAGCTGGCCTTCAGGAAGATGCGGTAGATAAACGGGTTGGAAGTTATTCGAAAGGAATGCGACAGAAGGTGGGAATTGCTGCCGCAATTGCAAAAAATGCAAAGGTATTGCTGCTGGATGAACCGACTTCAGGTCTCGATCCAAAGGCAAGCAATGAGTTTTCAGAGCTTTTGTTGCGCTTAAGTAAATCTGGTACGGCCATATTTATGGCTACGCATGATATTTTCCGAGCCCGCGAAATTAGCAGCCGGATAGGCATTATGAAAGATGGGGTACTGATAGACATGCTGGAAGGCAAAACACTAAATGTGATTGAACTGGAAGAATTGTACCTCAATTATATGCACGGATAATATGATAAGAACTATTGCTCAAAAAGAGTTTACCTCCGCGTTGCGGGATAAACGAATATGGCTTTTATCAGCTATCGTGTTTGTACTGTTGCTGGTTGCGGTTACCGGCAATCTCAGTAGTCACCTGCTGCTGGCTGAAGAACGTGCATCGGCCCAGCATCATGCCGATGAAGATTTTAAAAGCCAACCTGACAGGCATCCGCATAGAATGGCCCATTACGGTTCTTTTGCTCTTCGTCCAAGTTCACCTTTAAGTTTACTGGACAAAGGTCTGGACAGCTATTCTGGTACAATGATCTTTCTGGAGGCGCATCAGCAAAACAGTGCAAACTTTAGTCAGGTACAGCAAAGCAGCAGTCTAATACGTTTTGGTGAAATGACTGTTGCTTTTGTATTGCAATGGCTTATTCCGCTGTTGATTATATTTCTCACTTTTAATGCCTTTACCCAAGAAAGAGAGGAGGGTACGTTGAAGGTACTGCTTAGTCAGGGCGTAACCATGACCCAAATTGCGAAAGGCAAAATACTTGGTTATGGGAAAGCCACCATTGTTATTGTGCTTCCTTCGGTTTTGTTAGCCGGGTCATTTGTTTCGCTCAGCAGTAACATGCACTGGACGCCTGATTTGTTGCTTCGTTTACTTGTATTTGTAGTTGCCTACTTTTTATATTTTTTTATCTTTTTGACGGGATCTGTTTTCATATCTGCATCTACCACATATTCAAGGACCGCGCTGGTATCCCTGCTGGCAATCTGGATATTCGGTTGCGTGATCCTTCCAAAGGGTTTGGCAAATTTGGGAAGTAATCTTTACCAGGCCCCAAATAAAGCG
>Ga0247815_10001427_pt1 | contig 18346 bp, 24 predicted proteins | sample UWRJL194509B1_FD_181014 | JGI IMG/M metagenome (GOLD analysis project Ga0247815, IMG submission 181014) | Plant litter microbial communities from Arlington Agricultural Research Station in Wisconsin, United States - UWRJ-L194-509B-1 | ecosystem: Environmental > Terrestrial > Plant litter >...
GCCACAGGAGGAGGCGTCGCCGCAACCACTGGCGGAACAGGCGACTTGCTTGGCCGAGGTGCCCATGCCTCGTCATCAAAGCCACCAAGAGTCTTCGGCGGCGGCGCCGGAACTGGAGAAGTCGTGAGCCGTGGCGGAGGGGTCGCAGCAGGCGAGCGGCTTGCATCGCTCGACACGCTGCCAATGGAACCAAGGTCGACATTGGTAGGTGGCGCGCTCTTGCTCGGCGTAGGGCGACCACGACGTGCGGGCTTCAGAACGCCATCCGCACCTGCAAAAAGGTTTGGCGCCGGACTGGTCGTGCTGCTCCTCTTCGGATCTGCAATGCCCATATTCTCCTCCGCTTGCAGCTGCCTCGCAAGCTCCTCGTCGCGGCGAACCTGCTCACCATTGCGCTTGTGCGAACCGCTAGCTGCGCGTTGACTGTCGATAGCCTTCTGTACACGAATGATGTCGCCCTCGCGCAGCCCAAGGCTCCGCAACGTTGACTCCTTCAAATCAAGCAACAGCGTTTCGTCGATCTTGTCGCGTTCAAAGCTAGCCGCATACCGTGTGCAGTCGTCCATATCGCACCCAGCATTGAGGAACCAGTCAAACCAGTCGATTGTCGGCTTCTTCGGGCGCGGGAGGTCTTTCTGGCGTTCCGGCGCGGCAGTCGGCTTGCGCTGAGGTTGCTGCCCGCCCTTGAGGTTGCCGAGAGGCACATCGTCGTCTGCATCCCGAGATTCCCGTGCACGCTGCTCGGCAGCCTTGCGGCGGTGACGGTCGATGAAATCCATGTCCTCAGCAGACATCTTTTCAGAGGGGACCTCGATAATGACGCCGTTGGTCTTGTGCAGGCGAATGAGGCCGCTGTTGAATCCAAGGAACTCGGCGTCGACTTGGAACTGGCCAGTGCGATCGTGCCAGGTGCGGACTTTGTTCATGTCTGGCTCTGCTACTTTGGTCAGTGACGAGGAGGTAACTCGTGCAGAAAAACAACTAACTACGCCGTTCCTTCTCCGGCCCTTTGCTCGGGCCGTTGGTACTGGAGGTCGAGGGTGGACGAGCCTTGCGACCCGATTCTTCTGACGGGCGGCTGCACGCAAACTTATTAATGCCAGACCGCATGCAGCGAGGGCGAGACATACCGTTCTTCTGACTGACGCTTTGTTTGGGCGGCGCGCTTCGCTGCTTGTTCTCGCTCACGATCCTCCTGCTCCTGGCGCTCGCGTTCTTCTTCCTCCTCCTGCTCTCTCTTACGGCGCTCTTCGTCCTTCTTCTTGCGCTCGGCGGCAACGGCAACGGCGGCAGCTTTGGCTTTGCGGTCTGCCTCCTCCCTAGCCTTGCGCTCGCGAGCCTCCTTGGCCTTGCGTTCTTCCTCCTCTTGCTCAGCCTGCAGCCTGCCTCGCTCCTCTTCCTCGTCGTCATCGTTGCTCTTTCTCTGTGCCGCATTGCCTTTGATGGGGTTCTCCAGCTGAGGAACAGTCAGATGTGATGAAATGAAATCAGTTAAAACGCTCACGTCGACGTAGGATGCGGGCACGACACCCTCAGCGCCGTACGAGTTGCGGCACTTCCACCACTCGTCATTCGTGCGGTCAATTACACGCAGTCGCTCGCCCGAGCGCACTGTCAATTCGTCCTCACCGTCCGCAGCAAAGTCGTAAAGTGCTGCAGCACCCTCGCCCTCTTCTTCCTCTTCACCGATCTCGCTGCCGTCGTCGCGGTCAGGCGGCGAAGGAATGATGCTTGCTGGAGATCCGCGGAAGTGCACCCCCTTCTTCGACTCGGGTGGTTGTGTAGGAATGGCAAGTGGCGGGGGCAGGGTGCGCCGGGTAGCAGCAGACGGTGTAGTAGCGGTCGACTCGGGTTCCGGCGACGACGCTTTGGGAGGCGACGACGAGCTCGAAAGGGCGCGGGAAGACTCGACCTTGTCAACGATGGCCTCGACTTCCTTGGGCGTTGCGTGGTAGTGCAGCGAGGCGGCCTTGGATCCGCCGACCTCGATGTGAACGTGTTTGGATTTCTCGGTCTTGACAGACGTGATGTCCTTAGTGTCCCATTTCTGCACCGGTGCCTGAAATAACTTTCAGCACATGGTCAGATCCATATAAATAGTCTTGACTGACCTTGTCGCTCTCGCTTGCAAAGAAGATGGAACCATTGCCAATGCCGAGGGTGCCCTTCTTCTTCTTGCCTTTCGCGTCGACCTCTGAAACAATCCAGGTCTGGATAGTGTCAGCTTTCACGGGGCGTGTGGAAGCCACGAGTTCTTCAGGGTCGTTGTAGTGGCTAGCTGGGGCAGGTGCGGGCTGCGTGGGGGGTCAGCGTGGCTTCACGCGGGCAGCACGGGGATCAACATACTGTTGGCGCGGGCTCCTCGTCAGCAGCAGAATCTGCGTCCTGCAAGTGCATTTAGCATCTGAAGCGAACAAGACAAGCAACTACGCACCTCGTCGCAGTAGTTGGCGGGCACATAGCCAGCGCGCTCGGCACGTTTGACCTTGACGAGGAGCCATTCTTCCTCGCGGTCGTAGACAATCAGCTCTTCGTCTTCCTTGATGGTAAGCTCGCCCGGTGCGCTGGCCTCATAGTCGTACTGTGCCTTGGTCGATGCGATCACATTCGCCTGTTGCGCGCCGGAGCGTCATGACATGCCGCCGGCCCGACGAAAGCAGCAGACTCACCTCTTCGACGTAGCTGGCTGGCACAAGCCCTACAGGTCCCTTGTCTTCGAGCCCGTCCTGTTTGACCTTGACCTTCCACCACCTGAGAGCCGAATCAGTCGGTCTGTGGCGAATTCGCGGACGAAAGGCCGGCACTCACTCTTCGTCGACACGTTCGACGAGGAACAGGATCTGGTCTTCCTTGATCGATACTTCGTCATCAGACTGCGACACATAGTCGTATGACGCCTTGAACACGCCCAGGTAGTCCTTCCCCATTGCCACTGCGCGCCTGAGAATGAGAGGAAAGGTGTCACGAGCGGTATGCGGTAAACGTCCGAACCCTGCTCCAATGTCCGCCCAAGTCCAAATCAGCGGCATCACCACACCTCGTCTCCGCACCTCAGTTGCCGGAACATAGGCGCTGCATTCCACTCGTCGATTGTCGAAGATTTAATGCCGAGTTCAGCCCAAGGCCATTTATAATTCTCTTCATCCTCATCACGCGCTGATAGCAGTACATTTGTTCTTGCATCGTAGATACATGAATACATGAGTGCCCTTCCATAGAAGAACTATGTCACAATTCGAAAAAAAAGTGTTCAACCAGTAGCTCTGCGAGGTTGTGTTCAAGCCCCCTGGCGCCGCAGGTTCGTGCGGTTGCACCCGCGACAGATACTGTACAACCGGCCACACGAGTAACAGAACTCGGTCTTGCAACCCGGTGCCCTGCAGGTCATGTGGTTACAACCGCTGTGCGCACGTCAGCTTTTGCTGCTAATAATACAAGGGCGAGTCCACCCACCTGATCTTCTCGCAAGGAGTTTGGCAGCCCGGACAGAACTGGTATCCAGCGCTGACCATGAGCTCCTCCAGCTGCGCACGACCGCAGTCGTGGTCCACGCCAGGAGCGACCTGCAAAAATTATGAGCGCCGCAGTCGTGCAAGACAAATGGCCAGGACGCACCTGGAACAAACACCGCTTGCACCAGCTGAAGCGGCACTTTGGCATGGGACATGAGACGATGTTCATGACCTGGTAATCCTCGCGGTCTACAGTCATTGTCGTCTTGCACCTGCCAAAATATGAGTATGGGGAAAGCGCAAGAGATATGAAAATTACAGACTTGGTGCACCTCATCTCGATGCTGAGAGCCTGTAGCTGTAGTTTCGTCCACTTCTCGTACAAGACAGGGCTAAGACCTGCCGTCTCCACATCACGCTCGGAGATGACTGTATTAGTGTCAGCAATTGACACGCAAAACTCGCGAGAGCAGGACGCACCTGCTGGGTGTTGCGCCTTCTCTCCCACACAGATAGCGCAATGGATCGGGTACCTATCGTCCTCCAACTGTGCCACAATATGACCCCTCGCACAGTCCCGACACAGCTTATGCCTGCATCCCGCCGTCCGATATACGTCCTCGCTCTTGCATGTATCCATGCAAATCGCACAGTCAAACTCTGTGGCGTCGTCCTCCTGTTCCTTCTCGCCGTCATACAGAATCTCGTCATCGTTCAACAAGCCCTCCTCCATCCAGCTGCGCACGACTTCAGGATCGATCGTATCCGGGTGGTCGATCCCCTCTTTCTCGAGTTGGATGATATATAGCGCGAGTGCACGGTCAAAGTCTTCCTGATCACGCTTCGTGCGGGCGCGTTCAGCGCTCGCAGCAGCGGCACTGGCAAGTTCGGGACTGAGCGCGCCTTTGGGACGGATACCAAACCGCGAGCCTAGGCGCTGCATCAGGCGAGGACCAGTGCTTGGGCCAGCTGCAGCCGACGACGTTGACGCCGACGCTGACGCCGATGTGGCAGACGAGGATTGGCGACTGTGGAAAAGTCGGATCCGGGGCCTGGTCTCCTTCTTTGTTTCTGGCAGTTTTGCTGCCTCCTTTGCTACGGGCGACTTGGGTGTAGTCGCAATGGGAGACTTGGGCACCGCTGCGACTGGGGAGCGAGGCAGAGGCGCAACAGAGAAGCCTCCCCCGCCAAATAGAGAAGCCCCGATGTGTAGTTGCGCAGTGCTGTAGCGCGCCCTCTCCTTTCCTTTTTCTTTATCATCCTTAGCATTCGCCTTGCCTTTGCCCTTGGACGAAGCAGATACTGGCGAGACCGGCGGAAGATCCACTGACGAGCTTGACCAACGCGACCCAGACGCACCATCGAGCGGGCTCGATAGGCCGCCGGGGCGTGTCGGCGTAAACGGGAATCCGGATGGCATAAAGAGAGATGGCGTCGGCATGTGGTGGATTGGGACTGGCGATACTGCCGAGCCTGAGGACACTGGAGAACGTGGCACATCCAGCAACGGCTCCAGACGCAGGTCAGAAAAGGACCAGCCAGAATTGGGAGTAGCATCCGCTAGGAACGGTACCGGCATAGATGGTGTTGACGTTGGAAGCGGTGGCACGTCGTGATCGGGGAAGAGCCTCGACGCACGACCGAATAATTCGGAAAGTGACACTTCAGTAGTCTGCGCGAGCATCAATTATCACATCGCGAAGTCAGTGTGTGTGTGGTTCGAATGACTTACAGCTGCCTCTGCGCGCTGATAGACGAGTTGCTCGCGCTGAGGCGGCGACGGTGGTGAGATTAAAGGTGGATCAGAGGGTAAGCCCGCGGAAGGACCAAACAACTCGGAAAGAGAAACTCCAGAGCCCTGTGCTCGGCATATCAGACCACACATAACAAAAACAGGAAGTGCAGTTGAACGACTCACCGCTGCATCTGCGCTCTGGTATACAGATCTCTCGCGGGGAGGCGGAGACGATGGAGAAATAAGCGGTGGGTCTGAATCCAAGTCCACGGAACGAGCCGAGTGAGAGGATGCCGTGGAAGCTACCTGAGCGAGGACCGGAGAGGGAGAAGATGCAGGTCGCGGCACTTCAACTGAAATCACGGCCACTGATGAACCTGACGTAGTGAGCGACGCCACTGCAATCCCAGTTGCAGTAGAGGAGGAAGCCGCTGGATCCTCCGGCGGCGTCGTAGCACTGCCTCGTCTTGATGAAGGCCATGCTCCAGGAACTGGTGCTGGGGATGGTCCGCGAGAAACCGCGGGGGACGGACCAACAGATACGTACTCCAGCTCGTGTTCAGGCTCAGGTTCGCGTGCCTTTGCGAGCGTCTGAGATGATAGGCGTTAGTTTCTGCGGAAACTTTGAGCAAATACAACATACCACGATGTGTGAGGGAACATATCCAATGCCTCCACGGTCGACGGCGGTGCGCTGGACAAGAGCCCAGTCTTGGATCTCGTCGAACACTCTCAGGAGCTCGCCGATCCGCACGCGCAACTCCGTACTGGACCTGCCAACAAAGTCTGCCTGTGCGGGTATAGTGCGCAGTGGCACAACCTAGGAAGAAACATCTGTTTAGAGAGAACGAGAGTGTGGTCATGCACGAGGCACAAGACGTACCTCCTCGACGTATGTGGCTGGGACCATGCCAACCTCGTCTTGGCCGCCATGGTTGACCTTGACCGTGAACCACTCTGGGGTCTCGCGTTCAAGGAGAAAGAGCATCTGGCCCTCGTGTACTGCGACTTCTTCCGTCGACTGTGGTTCGAAGCTCCATAGTGCGCGCAGGACCGCGATCGCGTTCATAGACATGGCTCGGCGTGTGCCACAGGCCGATCCTCCAAGCGGGTAAGGAGAAGTGGGCGTTGGCTGCGCGCTGAACACGCAAACTGGGAGCAGGGAAAAGCAGAAGGACAAGAATGACGCCGGAGCCTTGCGCGCCGCTCAAAGTGCTCGAGTCAACGCCAATCGCTGTGCAGCGACTCGCTGTCCGGATTTCGACGCGATACCAACTGTACAAGGCAACCGGAATTGAACGCGACGATAAGTGGGGCGTTACGAACGTTCAATGCGTGCCTGAAGGCTGGCAACAAGGGCCGCTGCACGTGGTCACGGAGCAAGGCTAGCAGCCGCGCCTGTCCAGTTGAGACTCCGCGCACACGGGTCTGTCTCCTGAGCTTGGTGTAATGACGGCCCCGATGCATCCCACTCTTTGCAACCCCATCCATCGCATAACATCGTTGCACTGGTTGTTTTATCTATGCACCACGTGAACAAGTTCGCGATCAAGTTGCATTTCCCCTGTCCATCGGTGGGTTTCGAGCTAAATCGTGACCTCTCTTGGCTCTCCTCTCTTGCTCTTTTACCTTCGTATTCCTCGCGTTATCTGCTGCATTTGACGATGCCAGCCTCCCCATCTGCCGTTTATACCAACGACGAAGAAGGCCAGAGTCCTGCTCGTTCTCGCCTTCAGCCGATGCCGCCGTCTGGCCTGCCACAGCCATCACTTACACCTGCCCAACGTATGGCTGCGGAATGGTCAACTCCGGGCCCATCAGTTCCTCGCTCTCTAACTCATCGTGAAGGCCAACGCCACTCGCGACGTGTGTCTGAGCCGGTTGACCCAGTCCGCATGCGCACCGGCAACGTTGCAACTCAACGACACGAGCCACGCCTGTCGACTGTCGAGCCTACGCTCGCTGTTAGCCCATCACGTGCTGATATCCTCTCAATCGTCAGAGATAGGTCTAATCCCATTGCTGACATTCGCAGCCGGCCGCGAGGTGCAAGCGACGCCGCAGCCTCATCTGCTTTGCGCAAGCCACCTACGGCATACCAGTCATCTGCTGCTACACAGCAACCAAACTCGCCCACCCGCCTACCTAAATCACCTAAACGTGGCAACATGAGCCCTACCGCCGCTGTTCACTCTCGCTGGAACCGTGTGCAGATGCCTTCGCCAACACCTCCCCCTGTTGCCCATGGATCGCCTCAACCCGGAATCAGCCCGTACTCGCCTGGCTCGCCGGCATCTCGTTCTCATATTCAGCCACAGTATGACCGCGGCAACAACTTCACCCGTGGCGCTCGGCGCCAGGCGTATATCGAGCGAGGGCCGGACGACGATCCCAATGACCGCGACGACGACGAGTCACGTACAGAGGTCGACGAGCAGCGTCCAGGTACACTAGACAATCTTGCAGAACTGTACGGCGGCTCGGGGAACAGCGTGCGCCGCCGGACGGCGCGGTACAACTCGTACGGCGAGGGCATGGAAATGCTCGATCGCACAGACTCGTTAGAGTCAATCCACTTCCGAGACGGTCTTCCCATGGATCGAGCGCGTGGGAGAACTTCGCATCGCCACGAAATCCTTGACGAAGATGACCCGCGGCTAACGGGCAAGGAGGTGAATCGAATTGACGACGAGAAGCGCGCTGCGCGTGCGTTTATGAAGGGTAACGGTGGTGGGGACAGCAAGGGAGTAGACGATTTGACAGACGATGGGTGTGAGTGAGCTTTCCCCCCTTCAACATGACCTAATGAGCTCATGTTTTTGCAGCGTACGAACAACGGCGGACATTCCTACTGCGACTCGCCAAAGCTCTCATGCGCTATGGGGCGCCAAGTCACCGCCTCGAGTCTCAGCTTGCTGCAGCCGCGCGCATCATGGACATCGACGCTTCGTTCGTTCATCTGCCCTCACTCGTCATTGCTTCTGTCGGCCAGTCCAAAGGTAATGGGCAACACTCTGAGACGCATTTCATCAAGGCGGCGCAGGGCCTCTCCCTCGGCAAGCTGCATGACCTCCACATCATCTACCGGAGGGTGATGCACCACGACATCGGCGTCGTCGAAGGCACGCGTCAGCTGGACACGTTGCTCAAATCGTCGCCCCTGTATGGCCTCCGGCTGAGGATCCTCCTCGCGTTTTTGTGCACGTTTCTCATCTGCCCATTGGCGTTTCACGGTTCCATCACGGACGCGCTTGTCAGCGGTTGTGGAGGCGCCATTCTCTGCTGGTTACAGCTACATGTCGCGCAGAACAATCCGCTCTACGCTAATGTCTTCGAGTGCGTGTTGTTAGTGCACCGAGTTGTGAGCATATGCTGACTCGTGACACAGAATCTCGATTGCGATCTTCATGGCGTTTGTTGCTCGGGCTCTCTCCAGCATCAGGTCCCACATCTTCTGCTACGAGGCGATCTCCTCTGCTGGCGTTGTGCTCATTCTTCCGGGATACACCATCCGTACGCTTTAACTCATAATCTTTCTTGCTTATGGCTCATCGTATTTGAAGTCTGCAGTGCGCTAGAACTCGCCTCCAAGAACATCGTATGTGGAAGCGTGCGCATGATTTACGCGATCATCTATTCGCTCTTCCTTGTGCGTAGCTGAAACTTCATCGGATCTTTGGTTAACCGACCGTTGACCGCAGGGCTTCGGCTTGACCATTGGGAGCGACTTCTATCTCCTCATCGACAGCGGCGCTCGTCGCGAACGCGAGATGGCCGCGCTCACTGTTGAGACACTTATCGAACTGCACGGTATCTTCAAGCCCGACAACAATACCACACCGTTCGCGGGCACCTTTTCGTTCAGCAATCAAACCAGCGTCTCTGCCAACATTGTCGAAGGTTGTTATCGTGAGCCGGCATGGCCATGGTACTTGCAGGAATTCCCGTGGTGGACGCTATTCATCCTCGTGCCAACATTCAGCTTCGTCTCGAGCCTGGGCAACATGCAGCCACTAAAGACCAAAGAGTTACCTGTTATGGTACTGATTAGCTGTGCGAGCTTTGCGGCCAACACGGCTGCAAATGCGTACATCTTTGACCGGTAACTGCAGCCTCTCTGAGCGTTACGAGGGGAGGCTAACCAGGTGTATTGACCTTTAGGAGTGATGTTGTGAGCGCCATCGGCGCGTTTGTGGTGGGTGTGCTGGGCAACCTGTACTCGCGCGCATTCAAGGGTACAGCATTCACTGCGATGGTGACAGGTATCTTGTTCCTTGTACCGGTGCGTGTCGTTGTGCCGTACTCGTACACGTTCCTCGCTAAGCTACTCTCGGCAGTCCGGCTTATCTGCAGCTGGCGGACTCGCACAAAACTACAAAGGGCAAAATGTGGACCAGTACTCGAACGGGCTTCAGATTGGTGTGCGGATGGTGCAGGTTGCTATCGGTATAACGGTCGGAGTGTTTGGGAGCGGGCTGCTCGTTTACTCCTTTGGCCGCCGCAAGACCGGAGCCACGTTTGCGTTCTGAAGGGTCGGTTGTTCGTTATCTTTGTACTCAGTTTCCGGTTCTGTAGTACGTGCATGTACCGATGTCGATGTGCCGCTCCATAGCTCTCCACCTTGCATGAAAGTTATGGCTGCAAACTGGACACGGGACGAGTTCCATGACGTGCGGGACGGGACCAAATGGGCTTCGGCGAATTGTTGTCACAGCCGCGTGCGCTTCGCGTCTAAGCAGCTGGCCTTGGCCGCGCCGTTCCATCCTTGTCATTCTCCCTTCCGTACGGCTGTACTGCCGCCACGATGCCAGCACCAACGCTGCTGCAGACCCTTCTGAATCGACCGACGCAATCGTACAGAGCGCGGGCGAATACAGCGGGCGTGGGCGGGCCGGTGGACGTGCCTGCGATTGTGATTCGAACAGGAGGTGCCGACGAACGTCATACTCAAGATCTTGCCGCGCCCGCGGGCCACCCTATCGGTATCTCACGCACTCCCAGGAGCAAGGCGCTCCCTTCTCTTCCTCTTACTCTTTCACTGCCCACTCAATCTCGTCCTCGAGTCCAGTCCACGCCTTCTGTCGCCACCCGCACAGCTCCGAGTACAAGTCTGCGCTCTGCCGGCCCAGACGACGGCAACAGCTCCGGCTCAGAGGCTTTCTACACACCTAGCTCATCGCCTGCTGAGTCACCAGGTGAAACGACCCCCGTAGACCCGCGGTCGCACTCTCCGCCCCAACTCATCATCTCCGACGAGGACGATAGCTCCAAGTTTGTGCCAAGGCCTTCTTCGTCTGCCGCCTCTTCGATCTCGGACGACCTCTTCTCAGAGCTCTCCTGGGCCCGCACAGAATCCTCTCGCACGTCCGAAAATACACATTCCGCCGCCCGTGCGCGTAAACCAAAGTCCCTCATGGCTACTCAGGTCCTGACAGCACCACCCTCGCACGTATTCCCGCAGCGTGTCTCGCCGCCCAAACAGCGGCAACCTGACTGGGCCAGGGATGTCCGTTGGCTCGTGGCTCCGGCCCCGCCTGCTTCTAGCAGTCCGCCGGTGACCTCACGACAAGCGACACTCGCTTCACAGCCATCCCGACCGCACCAGTATTCGCCACGGAGCACCATGCCCCGCTCATCGGCCAAGGAACGCATGAGCGCACTCGTCGAGGAAGCTGACGAAGATGACCTCGGCGAGGTGCGTGAGACAGGCGTTTTACGATCACGCAGCCTGTCAGCACCTTCCAAATCATCTGTGCGAACAAGTTCGGCCCTGTCGCGCACAGTCGAGCTTCCATCAGTACCCGCCACATCGTCAGGTGTCCAGGCTACCAGTGGCTACACTTCACTCATTCTGCCTCTGGCGGCGTACACTCCTTCCAAGAACCCTGCGCAAGACCTCGTCTCCAACAAGGTCGATCTGCCGCGTAGCGGTATCGCGCAGACGACTATGTCGTCTATTTCCATTACCAAGAACGGTTCATCACAGACGACATTACGCGCGGCCAAGCGCATGTCGTTGCACGGCCTTTTTGGCAATCTGTCGACGCCAACCCTCGACTTGGCAACCCCGGACCATCTGCGTGCTTTTGCACCATCCCCCCTGGCGTTCACTTCATCTCTCGCGCCTCCATCGCGGTTCGGGTCAAGCCAAGTCTTGGTCCAGGTCTGGGCCGTGGCACTGGATCGGCTCGACGCGTTGATTGTGCAAGAGCGTGCTAGTAAGCTCGATGGCTCCGGCCATGGTTTCATCCCTGGGCGCGGTTTCGTTGGTCGCGTCATTGAGACTGGCGTTGAGGTCAGCAATATTCACCGCGGCGATTGGGTCTTTGGCTCGTTCGAGGTTAAGAAGGTACGACTAGTGCTTACTGCATCTGCGTCTCACGCTGACCTGATGAATACAGTGCGGTGCGCTGTGCGAGTTCATCACCATTGACCGCAGGAGGATACACCACATCCCGCAAGTCTTCCAGCCTGCACCGCCACCTGTTCAGCCACGGTCGAGGCGAAATCGTGTCGCGCCGCCACCTGCGCCGCCGCCGCCGCCACCTCTGACTCTGGAACATATTGCATATCTCGCGCTCGCTGGTGTGCCTGCTCATCGCGCTGTACGAGGTCTCGCGGCAGCCATCTCTGCTGCGCGGTATGACACGCCTAAACGGCCACCGCGCGCCTTGGTCCTGCAGGGTCATGACGGGGTCGGGTTTCTCGCCATCCAAGAGCTCGTTGCCCAGCAGGTACATGTCGTTGCGCAGGTTCCACCAATGAATCACGACGATCCCGATGCGTTGGACTATGTTGCAGTTGCCCGTGCGGCTGGTGCGGCGCACGTCCTTGTTGGCGAACCAGAGGACGTTCTGGACGACATCCGCGACATGCTGGTTGCAAAACTCTCTTGGAACGACGACGGGCCCGGCCTGGAGGAGTTTGATTGTTTTGTGGACACTGTTGGCGGGAAAGCGATCTGGGAGCAGGCAATTCATGTCATGCGTGATGGCGGTCAGGTAAGCATCGCTTATGCCGACGCGACTCGTTCATCACTCACCCATGCTTCTAGTTCGCAACTACCGTGGGTGACCAGCGGGACGCAGCGTGGTCCGCATTCACTGCTGGCGCCAACTTCCGTCACAATATCCGCGCCATGCAACGCGCGTTCACTCAAACCTCGCCCGGTACTCCTAGCCTGAGCGGTTCTCGGACGCCAGCATCAAGGCGTAGTAGCAGCAGCACCAGTGGACCCCCTAGCCCGTCGCACTCGATGTTCTCGAGCCTCTCCGCCGGCGACTCCCTCGCAGACCTCTCAAATGCACTTGCAAATAACAAGTCGAAGAAGTCCAAAACGAAGGCAAAGAAGCACCTCGGCTACATCTGGGCGTCCGCTGCTGCAGACGTTGACGGAGATGGCGAGGACGTTCGGGACTCCCTGGCCGAAGTTGCTCGGTTGGCTCAGGGCGGGACTTTGAGACCCTCACTGCTCGCTGGATGGAACGCGCCTGGCTCTTCGGCAACGTGGACGCGGGCACGCGCGATCCAACTCGCGCGTCGCACTGCAAGCGAGGAGTCTAGCCTCGGTTTGCCGATGAACATCGTCGGTTCGTTGTCTTCTGACACTCCGGCACCCAAGATCGTTCCTTTCGAGCGTACTCCCAGTGTCCTCAGGCTATCTTCTCCGCTCGACGAAAAATCTTCCCTCGTTGACCTCAACTCGGGCGGCGTTGTCGTCGTTCGTGTTGTTGGTTGATTGGGATCAACAGCACCGCGGCTATCTTAGATGTGCTCGAGCTCTAATCCTATTTTCCGCGGCATTGCACGAACGCTTCACGATACCCGTTACGCCCTTTGGACAATTTTGTTCATGATTTCCATCTCCCTCTCGATATGCGCTGCTCGGCTCTCTGTGTGGACACTCCGCCCCCTCCCCCTCCTCGTACTGGCTCAACTCCCCCACGCACACGTCACTCCTCCTGCAATCCTGTGCAGTTACCTCGTCCATCAATCATTGCATCTCTCCCTCCGCTGCATCTTATTTCCAAGTAACCCTTCCGCCGAGCCTCTCTTTCTCTTAGTTTCTTTTCATCAGCGTCCGTGCAGCCCGTTGAACCTATCGTCTCGACTCGGGATCGTAGAGCAGGACCGCTCACACTCATCAAATCTTGTACTTGTATTATTGGCATGCCTACGCGCTGACACCAATCACGAAGCGCAGTTGCAGTATTTTTTCGAGAGTTGATGGAAAAGCTGTACCATTGAGTGCATCGACGCAACATGACGTTCGGAAATGTATTGTCGGCTCCAAATGACTGGACCCGATGGTTTTGAGCGGACCGGAGTCCGTTCCTCCGAGGGTTCGGGATGCCAGTTCCATTGGTTGTTTATCGCTGGCCGTTCCAACTCCGCCGGACCCGCTTCTCTTCCGCAATTTTTCATTCCATCCGGTGAACCCTCACCTGCCCTGCGCTGGCATTGGAACACGTGCAGCTCCTCGGTATCTTCATTGGGAGCGTCATTATCCACTTCTTGGTCTGTTTGCTCGTCCGTATGCCGCACATCCACCGCCACCTGCTCCAGTTTCCATCCTCTAGCACCCGCGTCCATGTCAAATTCCACCTGCGCGCCTGTCACACGCGCAGGTGAGCCGAAGTGACGCGAATAGCAACCCAGTCGGAAGTCTCAGTGCCCATGTCTGCCCGTGCACTTTTTTTCCGAGCGCGAGTGGACGGGCCGGTGTTCCTCACATCCCGATCTCCCAATCGCCATCGCTCTCCTGTCTCGTTTGGGTTCCTTCTGCGTCCGTTCGTGCATGTGCCGAGTGCCTGGGAGCGTGTTCACCTGATATTCTCCAAGGACGGATGCCGAGGTTTGTATCGCTCAAGGCCGAACCCGCAACTGTGCTCCTCAGTCGACTGGCCTGCGGGCTGTGTCGACACAGTGATCAGGGTTTTCACGTCCGGCTTCACGTCCCTTGCAATTGACGCCGCGCCGTGGTGCGCTGGGCACGCCTGACTCGATCGCTCGCACCACCCGCTCCTTTCCCCTCTCGTCCTAGCCCTCCCTGCGCGATCCACTGCTTGTTCTGCGTCACCTGTCGTGTTGCCCTCGCCGCAGGCGTCTCAGTTGCAACACAGTCTATTCTGCATCGCCGATTGAGACCCTTGAACTCTTCTTTCTGTGTCCAGGGCGATCCGTGGACGCAGAACGCAGAGACGTTACGCTCCCGTGTTCGCTTTCTAATGCATCATTAGCGCGAAAAGGGGGCTCGAAAATCCCTGAGGGTGTGAATGTCGGCGCTGTGTCCGTCCTCCGCCGTGACGGTGTGTCTATGTGGCTTTTCCCTGTGCCCTGAGCTCGGCTCGTTGCAAGTTGCCGCAGTTGTAACTTAGATGTCGCTTACCGGCTACTTGTCTGCAATGGAACGCGCTTAGATGAATAGACAGGCGCGTGAAGCACGGATGTCCATGTGTGAACTGGAAACCGCCGTGCATGCAGGCTCTCTCGGGACTCTCGCAAACGCCGGACTACCGCGCAAGATGGCTCATTACGTTCTCATTCGGCATGCGCACAAGCACGGATGCGAGGTACGATACTGAGCGCAACGGGGAGTAGGTGGTTCGGTAAGAACGAACGGGTACAGTGGATATGCTAGTTTTGCTTGCACGGTGCGACGCCAGCAACGGGGCACGTGTGGAGAAGAAGTCGGGTCGGAAGGGGAGGAGTACCGTACCGTTACACTGGGAGAGAGGCAGTGGTACAAGCCGAATGTGCCATTCGGCGAAAGTGGAGAGACGACGTGACAGAGTCATGGCCCGAGGATTATGAATGTTCGAGTATGGTATGGCGCGCGCGCGCGCGCCAGGGCGTGATGGGCAATGGAAACAGAGAGGCCAGACCGGAAGACCAAGAGAATAAACGTCATGAAGCGCGCGGGCTGGCTGCGTTGCGTTGCGTTGCAAGTCGTGTGTGTTCTAATGTGGGCGGGACGGTGGCGCATGAAGATGAAACAAGGGGCGCAATCGGAATCTGTTAGCGCGAGATGCATGCGCTCCAGCCTGCAGGAACAGACATACGTTTCGTAAAGGTATGCTTGAACGACCGCCGTCAACGGAAACGAGCAGGATCAAAAACCGTGAAGGGAGGATGTGTCTAGTCGGAGTGTTGGGCGTCGTCCTCATGAGAACGACACGGGAATGCGAAGCTCAGGTGAGAGCCAGCCGAACTATGAGATGGACATTTGCTGAGACTGGATGCGCCTTCGCGAACTGGGACACAACGAGCGGAACCCAGAGATTGGCTCCGACCGTGGGCCGGGACGGTGGGGTAGACAGGTGGCTTCCTGTCAGTTGGACTCGAGCTGCCACTGGACGATTTGCTGTCGGAGCGAACGAGAACGTATGGTTGCTGAGACAGACGACGGCCAGCATTGCACTGAGAGTTGGATAAATGATTAGCTGCCAGTGCCAGGGCCAAGGGGCGACAGCGGCGGCCCGTGAGCGCGTACCTGGGCAAACTCTGTGTTGACCTCGCATCCGCACGAATAACGACAATAATGTTGGATGCACATGGCGACGAGCTTTGGACGGGGAATAAAGAGTCTAAGTGGGGTCGTGTAGGTGTCGTCGAGTGCAAGTGGGATGTGGGTGGCTTTTGTAGTGATCCTGGTAAGCGAGGCAGGAGGCAAATACAGGTCGGCAGACGCACGGAGAATCAGGAGACGTCGGCAGGAAGTGGATCGGAGTTGGGATGGACGAAGGGAGTGAGCGGGTGGTCGGAGAGAGGGAGAGACCGCGCACAGCTGCAGGCTCCGCACATCCGGGCCAATATATACATGCCGGACCGAACCCGTCACGGCCACTGCGCTTGCACTCACTGCGCTCAGCCTCCGCAAGGCTCATTAGTCAGCGCTATTGTAATGTATAACTGTGATTGTAATCGAGTGGGATTAAACCGCGGAATGCAGGTATTTGGACGTCATGATCCGCCACCGGTGTTATCGAATGCGTCGGCAATGTGCGCGAGCAAAGCGCCGGGACATTGCTTGCCCTTTGCGCTCGTCGCCTACCGCCGAACGTCCTCCGATGGCTGCGCTGGCAGCATCCAGACGTCTTGCACTAGTCCGAATACCACACTCGAGACCTTTCTTCTCGTTCCCAGACCTCACAGCTTTCTCAAATAGCCAGCCAGAGAGCGACACTCAGTCCTTCCACGAGCGCAAGATTCTGCCGTATGTGTCTGCTCCCGCCACCATCTTTCTCTTTCTCTTCACCTCACACGACTCGCACAGATATTCGCAGAAGCAGCTATATGATGTCGTGTCCAACATAGACCTCTATCACACCTTCCTGCCATTTTGCACGGCATCACGAGTTCTGCGCCGCGCGCCACGCGTCTCGACTACCGACCCAGAACAGCTCGAGGCAGAGCTCAGCGTCGGCTTCATGGGCTTGTCAGAGAGCTACGTCAGCAAGGTCTCGTGCAGACCCAACGAGTCTGTTCGAGTCAGTCCTTGCTCTTCATCACGCGTGCAGTCAGGTGCTCATTGTGTATATGTGTCTGTTTCTGTGTAGGCAACCGCGTCGTCCTCGACCCCATTATTCGACACCCTCATCACCACTTGGTCCTTCCAGCCTGCCTCTAGCACCTCGCCCCATCCCTCAGCTGCCGACCTGAGCCATCCATCATCCACGACTGTGGACACACCAAAAGGCAGCACGCCGACCCTAGTCTCGTTCGACCTCGTATACGCGTTCGCGCACCCACTGCATGCGCAGATATCGTCTGCCTTCTTCGGACAAGTATCCAAGCTCATGATACGCGCTTTCGAACAGCGCTGTCTCCAAGTCTATGGACCCGGTCGCAGGTAACAAGCTCCACACACACGCATCGACTCTTGCCCTGTGTTTGCTCGCATCGCATCGATTTGCTACCTCTGTCGATCCCAACCCCCACTCCACTCGATCTGTTCGGCACGGCTCTCCACTTTGTACTCTTACCGCCGCGCAAAGGAATAATGGTCCGCGGGCCTCGTTGGCGAAGTCATTTCTCCACACCCTTCGTCTGACTCGTGCTCCGACTCTTTCGCAATTGGTCACTCCGCATGCCGTGTTGAGGCAACACGCTATGAATGCGCTGGGGTTGAGCCGCGCGGTCTATCGCGAGACCGGTCGAGGCCCTTGCGCTCGAGCTTGGTCAGCGCTACACGAAGCGAGAAGTAGTGGTGCGCTGGCGATCAGCCGTTGACCCAGCCTGCGCCGGAACGACCGCCTTGAGATTCATCTGGGCCTTCGTCTGCACGCGCAAATTACACATCGCTTGACGTCTGCGGCGTCATTAAAGGACAAGCATCAACTCTCTTCACTGACCCTTCGGCCCTGCATCTGACCCTTAGTCTGAGCCAAATCTGCACGTGAAGTTCGGGCCCTTTGACCGAGTTTGTTCCCTGAGGTCCAGACTGACCCCTATCTGCATTCTGCGTGTCTCCGGCATGCAACAGTTGAACTTCACAGCACACTCATAGGGTCGACAGACCTCGAGGCAGTCAATTAGCAACCTGTTGGCTGACCTAAGCTCGCCATTCCGCTTGATGCCGCGAGCGGCTGAGATTGAGCCGCGCCACCGGCGCTGGCGCCGGCACGTTGCGTGCGGCTTGTCCCCCGGCCCTCACTTGTGCCTCCGTATACCCCCCACCGCCCATCGCCCATCGTCCATCGTTGCGTTCTTCTGTGCCCTGCTCCTCACTCGGCAGTCATGGCAAACAAGAAAAACCCGGTGATCGGCACAATATTGGGTCTAAGCGCGTTCATCCTTCCTGCTAGTCCGTATCCCGCTTTACCTTCCACTGCACACGCACAATGTTGATGGACGGCATCGCTCCCATAGTCTCGATTATCCTCGTCTGCTTAATAGTTATCGTCGCGTACAGAATGATGCTGCGCGGACGACGGCCAAGAGACCCTCCGAGTTCGGTGTATATGACCGAATTCGGAGAAGTTGAACCGCCCAAGCCTCCGAGGCCACCTCTCAAGCGGCCACTGTTGCACGACGTGTGGCTTGTTCCAGGCGAGAAACTGGCGTCGAGGAACTGGGAAAACATACTGGTACGTACGCGCGAAGGTAGTTCTTGATGCGCGGTGGCTGAAGTGACACCACCACCACTGCTGATTCATGC
>Ga0247815_10001428_pt1 | contig 18338 bp, 22 predicted proteins | sample UWRJL194509B1_FD_181014 | JGI IMG/M metagenome (GOLD analysis project Ga0247815, IMG submission 181014) | Plant litter microbial communities from Arlington Agricultural Research Station in Wisconsin, United States - UWRJ-L194-509B-1 | ecosystem: Environmental > Terrestrial > Plant litter >...
AAAATGCTCCCGGGAAAAAGGCCCCCCCCCCCCCCGGGTTTTGCCAGCGCAGTCCGTGCCCGTTTTCCCACACGCATTGCCAGTGAAATCATCGCCCGCCTCGAATATTTCTCGCTCTACGCACGCCGTCGCACCTATCTTGAAGTGCGTTTCCGATGCGCGTTCGATCCGTAGTGTCAATTCATCCTCCGGTCACGTTCAATTGGGCTGTGCTTGACAGCCATCCAGAAAAACTCGAATTTGACCCCGACCGCGATATCTTCACTCATACAACTGTCCTGAATATCGCGTATGCACAAGGTTGTGTTCTAAGCCGCGTTGTGGCCTTTATCTCATGCTGCCCCAACCTTCGCTCTCTCGAAGTAGTCAGATTTCTTACGGAAGAAGTGTCAGGCTATCTTGCATCACCGTCGGCAACTAGATTGCATCTTCCTCATCTCCGCAGACTAGTGATCGATCCGTGTCTTCCTGCACCTTTCACAGCTCTCCTGCTATCCAGTTGCCCGAATCTTGAAGTATTGGCGTTCACGTTGCCTCCTTACGACTTGCGACCCGATGAACTCCCGCAATGGATTGACCATTCGCCGCGACCTTCGTTTCCAAATCTTCGGGTTCTTGGCATTGGCAACTGGTCGCCCGAATGGATCAACAGCCAGTTGAATCTGCAACAATCGCCCAGGCTCGCAAAAATAGCGGCGGTTTTCAGACCTGGTGACAACTTGGTCCATCTCACGAACACTCGATCTCTACGCAGTATGATTGTACTCATTGCGTCGACTATCTTGGATGACAATCGGTGGGCCTAACGCGATGAACTCACTGCATATACTGACATTATCCAACTTAGACTCTATGCCGTCTTTGCACTCCCGCGCATTCGCCAAATCTGTGTGGCCACCATGGTTCATCAGAATTCTGTAACGACTGGTCTTGATCTCATGTTACATGCTGGATTGCGTGTCGCGCGGCTCGATCGCGGATCCAGCATCGAACCGCTCATAAGCTCGGCGGACCGATGGCCACATAGTCTTCGCGTGTTGATTATGCACTCATATTTTGGGGGAGGCATGCCAAGCAAGGCAGTAATGGGACGGCTGCTCGATGTATGTCGCGCCCGGAGGGTTATATTGCGGTGGGGAGGCCAGGTTGACTTAGATGCCGGGGACTCGTGGTCCGTACCTACCCCGAGGAGGCCTTTGACTTCCGACATGGACTTAGCTGTAGGATTAGTACATGACTAAAGGTCACATCGATTTCCGAACCAGTGAACCCCTCAAATAAAATACAATACGGAGGTAGTCACTTGACTACGCTCGAATCACCGGAATGTAGCACACACGCATCGTCGCTTTTCTCAGTCTTCATATGTGTGTGGCCATTCATTGACAGAGCTGTACTTTCGCTTTTCCTGGCTCGAATTCAACAAACACAAGCTGAATCTCCGCCAGCTTATGATTTATCAGCTAGTTCGTGTTGAACCGTGGGAGGTTGATCATCGGAGCAAGCAAATATCGGGTTTGAACCAGACTGGCTGGTACGGAGGACAGTGCTGTTTCGCAGCGCTCAAAGAGGTAAATTTTCTGACCGGAATGCACGAACTCTAGGATCAATCTTGGACCAGACTGTTCTTAAGCGTAGACACAAAGTGCTAGGCCCTGGCACCGCATTTCGAGTGGTCTGAATCTTGAATCACTGGTACTGAGCATCTTAAACCACGTCCAAAATGGACAATCTATACGACGCACCTACCCCCAAGCCTTCGAGTCCCTGGAATTGGCTATTGGCCACTCAAATGGGTCAGCGAGTGGGCGAGCGATTGGATCCGCGACAGTCTCGCAAGCTAACCAAAGTTTTGGCGATGGCTAGGCCGGGAGACGAGTTGATCCAGCTTATGCAGACCAAGTCACTGCGCAGGGTGGAAGTGTTCGTGGCGTTCTCGGACAGGAGAGTCCCTCCATGTGCTGCTTACAGCACATACGCTGCATGTACTGTCATTACACAAATTGGACCGTATCCAAGGCTCTCTGCACTTCCTCGCCTCCATAAACGTCGTCTACTCAACATGCTTTCAATTTAGTCCGAGACTGTAGTGCTCGGCTCTGAGCTCGCGCTGCATGCGGGCACGCGTGTCATGCAATCCGATCATGGACATAAATTCGACAGGATTATCACCTCGTTCAGTCCATGGCCACATAGTCTCCGTGTGCTAGTCTTGCGGTCACGAAGACCCACAAAGGGGCCAACCCCAGACCTTGAGCTGGGGTAGCTTCTTCGCATGTGTCGGGCCAGGAGGGACATTATCGCGGCACGAGCGATGGGTTTGACGCGGACCTGGGACAATTACCAATGGATACTCAGTCAGTCACCAGCCGTTTCTGAGTTCACCCAACAAACAGATCAGCCAAGAGTTTGGTATGAATATCGTGTATTGTTGTTTTATTTGAAGATAGCAAGACATGATATGCTCTCTGAATGAATGATGTGTTGCGCACCGCGTCGCAGCAGTGCCAGCAGCGGCTGCAGATCAACCAAGTAATCGGCAATGCAGGGATTGGGGAACGAATTTCGGACAAGTAGACTGAATGTGTGAAGTATGAAGATATGTGTCATCGTGAACTATGGAGTAGGCGCGTGGCGCGAGGTCGAGTCACGTCTGGTCGGGTAGCCGAACGGCTGGACGAGGTTGCGAGCTGATGGCGCATGTTTCTTTAATGGCAAAAGCAAGGGTTCAAAGCAGAGAGTAGCATGTCAGGATGCCAAAGGGAACACAGACAACACCGATACCAGCAAAGGTGAGCGTGCCAGCAGCCGTCTCGCCCGAAGACGACCTAGATCGAAGCTTGACAGCCGGGATAAAGCTTTCCAAAACACGAGAGTGAGTGCGAGCATGGTTGAATGTAACGCTAGCAGAGAGAAAAGGACTCCGGATATAATGTTCGATCTCAATCTTGAGATTGGGTCCGGACCAGGGCAAACCACAAGAAGGACCAAACAAAGTGGAACAGTCAGGTTGGCCAGAGCAGCGAGTCAACGGGAGTGCACCGTGATGCCGTCTTCTCCGACACAGTGCGCACGATGTGGGCAAGGTCGGCGAATGATGTAGATTTCTCGATCTGTCATGGCGCTGTGGTCATCGAATGCCAAGAATGACCAGCAAGCACCCACTGAAGACCACCACAATCATGCAAACACAAGATTGAAAGGAATGAGGCGAGTGCATGGGACAGGGATGGATGCAGCGCGCCGAAAACGAGTACTGGTGTGGGGTAGCCATGGCCCAAGAACAGCCTAACAAGCTCTCGCGGGTGGATCTAACAGATCGCAAGTAGACATCAGACACGCACATGTCAGTTTGGCGTTAAATTTGCGACGAAACAAGATAGTACGTCAGCCCCGTGTTCACCGCGTGACGTCCTGCAACACGCCCAGGCCACCGCGCATACAACCCAGAACGTACCTTGTAGTAGTCGTAAGATGATATGTGCTGTGCGCGCGGCGCTAGCAGATAGGGCGTGGAGGCGTGCGAGGGTGGGGGTGTGAGGAAACCGCGCGGCAGGAGGATGACGAGGAGCACACCCGGCCACTGCCGATACTGTGCACGCCTGTTTGCCTCCTGAGCCGCGCCATTCGAAATCGTTCCCCCATAGCACATCGCCGCTGATATTATCGCTCGACTTGATTATTTCACGTCCGAAAACGCTCTCTACGAGACTTGCCCACGTGTTTGTTCCATGAGCGTCCGATCTGCTCACCCTCCGGTTGGACTCGGCCGGGTTGTGTTCGACAGCTACCAAAACCCATTCGATTTCAGCACCACACCCGATATTTTAACGCACGCTACGACATTGCATATCATTGTCTCCTCCCGAATCCGTGACCGAAGCTATGCTCTGACGACTATCTCATCCTGCCCCAACCTGCGCACCCTTGAGGTCGGTCGAGCCCCTGGAGGGCGCAAAGAACAAGTGTTTCCTTCGCCGCCGTGGCCAGCCACATTACATCTTCATCATCTCCGCAGGTTGCGGATTGACCCACGCCTCTCCGCACCTTTTACCGTCTTGCTCTTATCCAACTGTTTAAACGTCGAACATCTGGTCATAGATTCTTCAACGGGAGTTTGTCATCTCTTGAGGTCGGCAGTCCGGCTACGACCAGAGTACGAGCTACACCAATTCCCACACCTTCGGACTCTCGACACCCTTGGCGACCGCGATGCGCTTCAATAGTGCCACGAGGAAATCGACCTGCGACGGTCAGACAAGCTGCTGAAAGTTTCTACACCTTTTGGACTCGACAGTTCGTTGTCCGAGCTCGTGAACGCCCGATCTTCATGCCGGCTGGACGTAACTATTAGATCGCCCCTCGATGACCCTCTGTACGCTCCCGACCGCACGTCAAGCTGTCCATTCTAATCGCACATTGTAGATTATATCCCGCTCTCTTCGTACTTCCTCGACTTCACAAAGTCAGCCTAGCTCTCGAACCGCTTGATAATCAGGACCCGCAACTCGTAGCGCGTGGCATCGAGCTCGTGTTACACCCAGGCCTGCATATCATACAACTCGATCACGGATCTGACATCGAACCTCTCATCGAATCGGTTCACAGATGGCCACGCAGTGTTCGTGCTCTGATTCTGAGACTGCAGCGGCGCATGCAGGCGCCCAGCGAGCCGACCTTTCAACGGCTGAAGCACGCGTGTCGTGCTCGGAGAATCATTCTTCGGCGCGAGGAGTTGCCTCCCGGATACTTAGGGTTGAATCCAGGGCGGTTCTAGAAACAAAGTGGGCGTATGTGCCCTCTTCAAACTCAAACCGTGATCGTCGATGAGGTCACAAATCACGAATCTACGTACACTAACGACACGGCTAAATCAGGGCTGGTATACAGGTCATTCGTTTGCGAAATACAAGCACGGTCGCTATATGATGCATGTCATATTCTCAGCGTTGCGTTGCAGTTTTACATCATCACGTGATGCAAGTCCACCTGAATGCTGGCATGCATCCTCGCCGTGTAAAAGCTTATAAACCAAGCTTGAAGCAGTTCAAATCGCGATGTATATGGTCCCAAGGTCTCAACCGCAGCAGGGCAACCGATAGAACTGTATCAGCGTGCATCATACACAGTCGTTGAGCTTGCATTGTACCCCCCCCCGGTCGGCGGATATCAGGATTGGCCGATGGAACTGCGCCAGCTTGATAACCTATCCTGATGTGTCACAATCAAATTCTAGAATGGTTCGTGACAAGTAACGCACATGGAAATGTAGAAGTGAGTAGCAGCCAAGAAATCCTCTCGGCCCTCGACCTTCGTGAACCTGTTCCCACTGCAGATAAAGCAATGTCTGAGAAGGAGAAAATCATCGCGGTACTTAGTGCCACAGGTGCTGTCCGCGGATCCGTCGCCAGGTTTATTCCCGATGACGGAGAGTTTGCGCCTTCACTCACAATGCAGGCAGCGCCAAGGCGAAAGGTGCATCACTATTGCAAAAGTAAGATCGGCTCACGCAAGACCATAACACGTGCTACTTAATCTATACTGGTGGATAAGGCGTGAATTGGTACGAGGATGTGGCACGAGTATCGCATCGTTAAAGGACGACGAGGAGCGCACTCGGCGTCTTCCGATACTGCTCACGCCTGTTTGCATCCTGAACCGCGCCACTCGAAATCGCTCCTTTCACAGCATATCTCCATTGACCTCATCGATTGCCTTGATTATTTCTTATCAGATAAAAGCTGTCTGCGAAACTCGCCACGTGGTTTTCCATGCGCACTTCATCCGCCACCTATATTCGGTCGGGTTGTGTTCCACAGCTATGAAAGACCATTCGATTCAGTCAGCTTCGCACATTTATGTGCGCACGTAACGACATTATACATCATAGTCACCCCATACAGCATCGACCACTTGAAATTGCTCTAGTCGACCTTGCAGGGCCCAATCCGCAGGAAGAAGTGCCGCCATGGCCACCGAAACTACACCTTCTTCAGCTCCGCAGATTGCGGACCGACCCACGCCTCTGCGCATCATTTACAGCGTTCCTCCTATCCTATTGCTCAAGCGTTGAGAATCTCGTCATAGATGCTTCTCCGCGGTATCTTGTTACCTGGACTGGAGCAGTCTCGCGCAAAAAAGCTAGCATCTTAACCCAATTTCCAAACCTTCGGACTCTCGACATCGTCGGCCACTACCGTGCGCTCCAATGGTGCAACGAGAAAGTCAATCTACGACCACCAGAAAAGCTGTTAAAAGTGACTGCGCCCTTCGGGCCTGATGGTTCGTTGTCCAAGCTCGTGAACACCCGATCTTCATGCAGGCTGGACGTAACTGTCAGATCAGCTCTTGATGACCCTCCGTAAGCTTTTAGCCACACACGTGCTTACACTCACGCTCCAGATTGTACCCCGCCCTCTCCGAGCTTTCCTGTCTCCACAAAATCAGCCTGATATCCGACTTGATCCAGCCTATGGCACTGGCCATATAGCTCATTCGACATGCAGGCGTGCGTGCCATACAGCTCGATTACGGCCCCGATCTCGATTCGCTTATCGACTCCACCGGGCACTGGACACGCAGTCTCCGTGTCTTGACCATGTAATTACGACCGAGTTTGGACATACTCGACGAGGCAGCTTTTGAACGGCTGAAGTACTCATGTCGCACCCAGCGGGTCATACTGAGACGAGAGAGAATGTCTCACGAGAGATACCTTGGGTCAGATCAGTAACCATCTACTCATTTAGCTGTAATCATGCAACTCATCCTGGTTCGTATGGATGCAGGCTCGAGGAAAACCACACAATAAGAGGGCATGGCCGGCTCTTGCCGGCGCAGTCCACGCCTGCTTCTTTCCGACCCGCGCCATCGCCAGCTCCAAGTCCGATTGCCACTGAACTCATCGCTAGCTTTCAACTCTTCCTCGCTCGATAAAGGGTCGCTGCTAGACATACCACGTGTTTTCATGAGCGTCCGATCCGCAGCAACACCTCATCCTCCACTTGCATTCGGTTGGGTCGTGTTCAACAGCTTTGCCGAACCATTTGATTTCATCAGCATCCCCAAATTATGTGCGCAAGTAACAGCATTATACATCATAGTCTCCCCCCAGAATCGCGACCAAAGCCGCGCTCTAACGGCCATCTCGTGCTGCTCCAACCTGCAAACCCTTGTTGTCAACCGAGTCGTCCCTGGACGGTGCAATCCGACGAAGATCTTACGCCGCCGTGGCCCGCCACATTGCATCTTCCGCATCTCCGCCGACTGCGCACAGACCCACGCCACTCGGCGCCATTTTTATCCTTCCTCCTCTCTCATTGCTCAAATATTGAGCATTTGACCATAGATACCGTGATGCGGCCGCCAAACCTCTGGAGGCCAACCGTCGCGCTGCCAAAAGATGTCGACTTGCATCGACTTCCAAACCTTCGGACACTTGACGTTATTGGTAACTACCGCGCACTTCAATGGTGCAACGAGCGAATCAACCTGGCACCTTCAGACAAGCTACTCAAAGTATCTACATCTTTCAGACCGGGTGATCAGTTATCCGACCTCGTAGACACCCGGTCTTCTTGTAGACTAGACATTACCGTTGAATCTTCTTTCAACGACCCTCTGTCACGGTGCATTCTAAACCGCCCTCTACACTGTAATTTCTAACATCCCACAATCTAGATTATACCCCTCCCTCTCCGCCCTTCCTCGTCTTCACAAGCTCAGTAAATTACCCAGCTGGGCCGATGACCTGCACCCACAATACGTCGAGCTTGCGCTACATGCAGGCTTGCGTATCATCCAGCTCGATCACGGACCCGGAATTGACTCGTTAATTGACTCGGTGGAGCGATGGCCACGTAGTCTTCGCGTGCTAGTCTTGAGACTGCGGAGGCGCACGGAGTCACCTAACAAGACGGCCATTGATCAGCTGGAGCTTGCGTGTCGTAGCCAAAGGGTCATACTACGTCGCGAGAAGTCAGAGCGTATATACTAGATAGAGTGTTTGTCACCCAGTCGTTATTCTGTTCATATGAGACTGTATTCGAGCCTGTCTGGACTTCATCGCTTCCATAACTTAGTCTACCCAACGTGATTTTGAATCAGTGCGAGCCTGCAGTGTTCAGCTCTGAGCTCGCGCTGAATCATGTGACGTGACCATAAACCTAACATGGACCGGATTATCAACTCGGTCGGACCATGGTCACATAAACTTCGCCCGCTATTACTGAGTCGACAAAAGCAGCTCGCAGGTAGGTTCTTAACTTGTATCGGTCCCGGAGGGTCATATTGCGACACGAACCATGGGTTCAACCCAGACCCGGACCAGTATTGGACAGTCAGTTAGTCGCCAGCAATGACTAGGTTCGTTCAACAAACATATAAGGCGATCCTTTGTGAATAAATATCGTGTATTGTTGTTTCCTATTATGATATCGAGGCGTACATTGCTTTCTCAATAGATGAAGCTATCCGGGCTTGTTGCGCGCCGTGTCGCAGCAGTGGCCGCATTGCAGCAAAGTAGTTGGCAACGCAAGGATTGGGGTGCAAATTTCAGACAAGTAGAAATCATGCGTGAGGTAAGGAGACATGCGTCATCTTATGCTATGGAGGAAGCGCATAGCGAGGTGTGGTCAAATCACGGCCGGTCGTGTAACCGAACAGCCGCGCCAGGTCAGGAGCTAATGGTACATGTACGTACGTAGCTGAACCAAGATTCAAAGTAGAGAGTAGCGTGGATGAGTGTTGAGGGAAACACAGACAATACCAATACTGACAAGTCGAGTGCGCGAGAAGCCATCGAGCACGAAATCAAACCGGATCGCAGTTGAGGGCCGACATAACGCAAAGGGGCAGATCCGCAAGTTTTCAAAGACACGAGGGCGAGTACGGTCACAGTTGAATGTGACGCTACCACACACGAACGGACTCCGGATCTCGAGAGCGGGTCGGGCTAGGGCAAACCACAACGATGACCAAACAGAGTGGAATGGTCGCGAATACACAGATGAACTGCACTGGAATATGGTGCCGTTTTCGCCGACACAGCGCGCACGATGTGGGTAAGGTCGGCGAATGATGCGAGCTCTCGATCAGCCATGGCGCTCTCGTTGCCGAACGCCAAGTATGACCGGCTAGCACCCACTGAAGACCGCCACAATCATGCTAAACACAAGATCGAGGGGAATGATGCGAGTGCACGAGACATGGATGGATGTGGCGCGCTGAAAACGGGTACTGATGCGGGGTAGCCATGGCTCAAGAACAGCCCAACAAGGTCCCGCGCATGGATCGAACAGATCGCAAGCGCACATCAGACACGCACATGTCGATTTGGCGTTAAAGCTGCGCCGAAGCAAGATAGTACGTCAGCCCCCATGTTCACCGCGTGACGTCCTGCAACACGCCCAGGACACCCGCATACACTCAGAACGTACTGTCTAGCGGTTGTAAGATGGTATGTGCTGTGCGCGCGGCGCTAGCAGATAGGGCGTGGAGGCGTGCGAGGGTGGGGGGTGAGGAAACCGCGCGGTAGGAGGATGACGAAGAGCACACCCGGCGACTGCCGACTCTGTGCACGCCTGTTTGTTTGCCTCCTGAACTGCGCCACTCGAAATCGCGCTCTCCACAGTCCACCGTCACTGATCTCATCGCTTGCCTTGATTATTTCTCGTTCGATAAACGCTCTCTGCGGGACTTGCCCGCGTGTTTTTCCATGAGCGTCCGATCCGCAGCAACAGCTCATCCCCCACTTGCCATCAGCTGCGTCAAGTTCACCGACAATCCAGATGTATTCAACTTGATCACCGGCCTCGAAGATCCCACACATTTGATGGCATTGGACATCGTAGTCCGCCCCCACAGCGACGAGCATTGCCGCGCGCTGTTGGCTATCTCGTGCTGCCCTAAAATTCGCTCCCTTAACATCGTCCAAGGCTTACTGAGAGATCCCAGGGAGCCAAGGAATCCCGAACTCCCATGGCCAGCCAACTTGCATCTTCCTCATCTCCGCAAACTACGGATCGACCCACGCCTCTTCGTGCGGTTCAGAGACTTCATCTTATCCCACTGCTCCAACATCGAACATCTGGTCATAGCCACCCCTTGGAATTCTGTCGGTGTCCGGATGGAAGATGCCCCGCCAAAGCCAGAGAGCACGTTACATCGCTTCCCATACCTTCGGACACTCGACATCACTGGCGGTTCCCATTCTCTTCGTTGGTTCAACAGAGAGATCGATCTAGATCCGTCGCGTGATCTAATGAATTTATCTACAGACTTCAGTCCCGATGACCCCTTTTCCACGCTGTCCAAGCTTGAGAACACCCCATCCTCATGCAAACTAGACATCACCGTTGTGCCGCCTCTCGACGACTTTCAGTAAGCTCTCAACCCCACAATTCATCACCTGCACTAAATTTGTTCTATCTAGATCGTTTCACGCCCTGTCTGCACTTCCACGTCTGCACAAAGTCAGCTTGCCCGGCGGGATCGATTCTCTGAACCGCGTTGAACTCGCGCTACATCGTGGCCTGCGAGTCATTCAGCTCGATCTCGGGCGGGATATTCATGGTCTTGTCAACTCGGCCAGCCGATGGCCACAGAGCCTTCGCGTGCTGATTGTACGACTAGAATGGCAGTCGGAGTCACCTCATGAGGCAGACTTTGAAGAGCTGAAGCATGCGTGTCGTAGCCGAAGGGTCGTACTACGACACGAGAAAAAGATGTCTAGATACGATGAGGAGCCCGAATGGGTAGATCAACACTTATTTGTCGTTTTGTCTCGCGTGAAAGCGAGATCGGGAATAGCGAGCGGCACGCCCGGCTGTTGACGATACAGTCCATGCCTGTTGCCCTTCCGACCATCGCTACTCGTCATCGCCTTCTCCACAATCCATCGAGACTGTCTTCATCGCCAACTTCGAATACTTCTCGCTCAACAAACGCTATCTGCAAGACATGCCACGTATTCTCATGAGCGTCCGATCTGCAGCATCACCTCACGTAAGTGAAAACACGAATTGAAGATCTCTAAAGCGAAAAGTTAGCAATCAAATAGTACAGAAAGGCTATGGTATGTGGGACGATGAGCTGAGTTGAGTCGAGGAAACCGTGGGGCAAGAGGATGACAAGTTCACGAGGAGCATACCCGGCGTATGCCGACACAATGCACGCATGTTTGTCTCCTGAACCGCGCCACTCGAAATCGGCCCCTCCACGACCCATCGTCACTGACCCCATCCCTCTACTTGATTATTTCTCGTCCGACAAACGTTGTCTGCAAGACTTGCCACGTGGTTTCAAATGAGCGTCCAATCCGCCACACCACCTCTTCCTCCACGTGTATTCGCTTGGTTTGCGTTCAACAGCTTTTCCGAGCCCCTCGATTTCATCAGCATCCCCGATTTCTGTGCCCACGTAACGACATTGTACATCACAGTCACCTCCCAACCCCTCGACCAAACCTGCGCTCTCGCGGCTATCTCCTGCTGCCCCAACGTACGCACTCTTGTTATCACTCAGCCTGTTCCTTGAAGGCGCAGGGCCTATCAAGATCCTGTGCCCCCATGGCCCACCACATTACATCTTCCTCATCTCACCGTCCTGCACATCGATCCACGTAGCTCCGTGCGGTTCACAGTTTTCGTTCTGTCGCATTGCTCGAATATCCGACATCTTGTTGTGGACTCTACGTCGGCGCAGCGCAACGTCTGGAGGCGAGTAGCCTCGCCACCCCAAGAGATCGAACTGCACCCATTTCCGAATCTTCGGACGCTCGACATCTTTGGCAACTACTGTGCGCTTCAATGGTGCAACGACCAAATCAGCCTGGCAGCTTCCGACAAGCTCCTCAGAGTTTCTACATCTTTCAAACCCGGATATCAGTTATCCGAGCTGGTAGATACCCTGTCTTCATGCAAGCTAGACGTTACCGTCGAATTGCCTTTCAACGACCCTCAGTGCATTTAACGCTACTTTTCAAGCCGTACGTTCTAATACCCCGCAATCTAGGTTAAAATCGGCCCTCTCCGCCCTTCCTCGGCTTCACAAACTCAGCGTTGTACTCAACTCGACCAAGGCTCTGGACCCACAACACGTCGAGCTCGCGCTACATGCCAGCTTGCGTGTTATCCAATTCGACCATGGACCCGACATTGACCCACTGATCGATTCAGTGGATCGATGGCCGCGCAGTCTTCGCGTGCTAATTTTGCGACTGCGGGAGCGCATGGAAGCGCCGAGTGAACCAATCTTCAAACGGCTCCAGGATGCGTGTCGGAGCCGAAGGATCCTCCTGCGACGCGAGAGACTGGCTTATAAACACCCTCCATTCGATCAATAATGATTCAATTACCATTCCACCCAATTTCACTCTTTTCCGCGTGAATGCGCACGGCAAGAAGACGGTGGTGCGCACGCCCGGCTCTTGCCGATATAGTCCATGCCTGTTTCCTTTTGAACTGCGCCACTCGAAATCGCCCTCTCCACAACCCATCGCCACTAAACCCATCGCTCGGCTCGGATACCCCTTGTCCCGTTCAGCCTTCTGTCTAAACCATCTGCAAAGTTTCCAATGTCGATCGGATCCGTCGCGCCACCTCTACCTCCACTTGTACTCGGCGAGATGGTGTTCAGCAAAAATGCCAATCACTTTGATCTCACCGCAATCCCCGAGTTTTGCACGCACGTAGCAGCGTTGCATATCACAGTCTCCTGTAAAGGCCGTGACCAATGCGATGCTCTATCAGCCATCTCATGCTGCCCAAATCTGCGCACCCTCTACGTCAACCGAGTCGGCCGTTTCCCACAACGCACGCCACGAGAAAACCCTCCGTTGCCATGGCCAACCAAGTTAAATCTTCCACATCTACGCAGGCTGCGGATGGACCCACGCTTCTCGGAGCGGTTTACAGCTTTGCTCCTATCCAATTGCTCAAATATTGAGCATCTGGTCGTAGACTCCTCGTCGCTCCCTCGTATCGACTGGGAGCCAGTATACCCAGCAAGAAATGAGGATGCATTGCATCGTCTCCCGTACCTGCGCACGCTCGACATCATCGGCGACCACCATGCCCTTCAGTGGTGTCACGGGGAAATAAACCTGCGACCGTCGAACAAGCTGTTGAAGGTGTCTACACCCTTCAGTCGCGTTCCTCCCATGTCCGAGCTCTTGAAGACCCGATCTTCATGCATGCTAGAGATTACTGTTCAGATACCCACTGTTGGCCCTCTGTACGCTCTCAACGATACGTCTGACCGCGCGTTCTGATATCATGCTGTTTAGATTGTACCCCGACCTCGCCACACTTCCTCGCCTTCACAAACTGACGCTTCCCAGCTTGAGCCAAGATCTGGATGTATCAATTGCCACAGGCCTCCGCGTCATACATCTCGATTCCGTATACTACATCGACCAACTGACCAAATCAGCTCAAAGATGGCCACGCAGCCTTCGCGTGCTGGTAGTTCGATTATCATTGAGCTTGGAGCGTCCCAGCGAGGTAGACATTACACAGCTGAAGCATGCGTGTCGTGCCCGAAGAGTCATCCTGCGGCGCGAAAGATGGCCTTTCTAGATATATGACATCCAATCAGCGATCATCTTTCCACCTTTCTGTAATTCCGTCAGTCATTCTGGCTCGGTATGAGTGTATGCTCGAGAAAATCGCACAGCAAGGAGACAGCAACATGCACACCCGGTCGGTACAAAGTTACCGACCAATCGCCAACCGTCAAACGCGACCAATTGGCGACTCGCTTATCGATTCAGCCAACCGATGGCCACACAGCCTACGCTTGCTTATCATACGGTCACCATGACGAGCAGAACACCTAGGCAGGCGATCTTTGTACGACTACATAATGTGTGTCGCACTGGGAGGGTTCTAACGCGGCGCGAAATTGTAAAGCTCTCTTTGAGGGAACTTAGTACTAGGTTAGCAGGTTGAGACGAGCATCTCAGACTGATACACACGTAAGCAAGATAAAGCAAGATATTCGTGAGAGATTAGTTTGCAGATGGAGTATGACGACTCTGAGGAAACCGGGGGGAGACATCGATGGAGAGAAGCCAGCGCCTGTTGGCGCAGCGCACGCCTCTTTGCCTCTTGAAACCCGAGTTCGACCCAGACCCCGGCCAGTGTTGGATACTCATTTAGTCGTCGGCTACGACTTGGTTCGTTCAGCAAACATCTAGGCCAATCTTTTGGGGTCAAATATCATGTATTATTACTGCATAACTAGGGTAGTGAGGCGACACTTCTCTCTCAATGGATGAAGTGATGCGGGCTTGTTGAATGCCGCGTCGCAGCGGTCGCTGCAGCCCAACGAACTAGCCAGCAACGCAGGGATTGGGGTGCAAATGGCAAACAAGTAGGAACTAGTGTGAAGTAAGGAGACACGTGTCATCGTGTGCTATGTAGTAGACGCGTAGCAAGACGTGGTCACATCACGTCTGGCAGGGTAGCCGAGCGGCTGAGCCAGGTCTCGAGCTGATGGTACGCGTGTCACAAATGGCCTAATAAATGCTTTAAAGCAAAGAGCGTCGTGGATGAGTGGCGAACAGAACACAGGCAACACCAAGACCAACAAGTCGAGTGCGCAAGGCACGAAGACGAACTGGATCGCAGACTGACAGCCGACACAAACGCAAAGTGGCAGTTCAGCGAGGCGAGGGCGAGGGAGGCCACTGTTCGATGTGACGCTACCTCACCCGAACGAACTCCAGATCTCAAGAGCAAGTCGGACGATGGAGAACCGCAACGAGGACCACACAAAGTGGAACGGTTGGGCGCACCAGGATGCAACTACGCAGCCGAACTGCACTGCACCATGACGCGGTCTTCGCGAGCACAGCGCGCAGAATGTGGGCCCCAAGGTCGGCGAATGGTGTAGAACTCTCGTATGGTCACAGTGCTCTGGGCGCCGTAGGCCGCGCGCGACCAGCTTGCACGCGCGAAGAACACATCCAATGAGGTTCCTGTCCAATTGGCAGGATGAATTCGCGTGTAGAGCACAGTGATGGAAAGTAGCGCACGAGGAATGGGGCCGAATGTGACGGAAATACGAGTCGGGAGCGCAACACGAAGGGCTTCCAAGCATATCGAACATATTGTAGCCTAACAAGTACGCACGCATACCGCGCTAGATTCAGAAGTAGCAGCTGCATGAGAAGGTGTGAGCTTCATGGTCCTAACGCAGCAACCTCGTAAACCCTAGAGCTAGGCTGGGACCTGCGAAACACATGACCATTTTTTATGACGGCCGTGGAATGAAACGTTGCATGCGAGCAGCGCTGGTGGGTAGGGATCGGTAGGAGGCTGATGTGTGCCTTGGTGTCATGGGAAACGCGCGGTAAATGAATGACGATGAGCACGGCCGGCGCCCGCCGATGCGGTCCGCGCCTGTTTTCCTCCTGACCCGCGCCACTCCAAATCCCCCTTTCCGCAAACCATCGTCAGTGGCTTGAGCGACCACCTTGATTATTTCCTTCGTTCCTGGACTGATTGTGCCTGACCTTTAGCCCTTTTTCAATGCGCGTCCGACCCACAGTGTCATCTCATCCTCCGGTTGCATTCAACCAGGTTGTGTTTTGGCCCCGCCATCCGACACCGTTCGATGTCAGCACCACCCAAGCGGTTGAAACCGAGGTCAATGTTATATCCATTGTGGTTACGCACCGCGCCTCCGAACAGTGTCTCGCTCTCGCTGCCATTTCACGTTGTCCCAACATTCGTACTCTCACCGTCATCCAAAGTAACTTGCGTTATCGAAGGGACCGAAAGCCAGATGATCCCGCGCCAGAATGGCCTACAAACTTTCACCTTCCTCACCTACATACTTTGCGCCTCGACCCGCGCCTCCCTCCATCCTTCACCGCTTTCCTCATGCTCAATTGCCCTAACCTCCAAACGTTGATTGTCTACTCGCCACTTAGTCCCGACACTATTCCACCCTATGCGACTCCGCCAGTAAGACTCGGTGGGTCGGTCATCGCGCTCCCAGCCCTCTGGAAGCTCGACTTGCGCGAGGGTGCACTCAACTGGGCCAACAAAACAATTGACCTGCGTACATCGCGCAAAATAGTGGAGATGAAAGCAGTCATTACGCTCGGTGACGAGATGTCCCAGCTTGTGGGTGTGCCATCTTTGCCCAAGCTGGAAGTCGTCGTCGCAGCATCGCGCAACACCGTAAACCGACCGTACGTGTTCAACCTTTTGCTCACCCGGCCTACTAAATTGATCCATTCTAGGACCTCAACCGCTCTACCCTCTCTTCCTCACCTCCAAAAACTCGTCTTGTCCAACATCACAGAGGACGCCCAACATGCACTGCTTGACAATGAATCCCCTCTCCGTGCCAGCTTGAGGGTGCTGCAGCTCAACCTCGGATGGAACATCGACGCGCTGATCAACTCGGCTAGCCGATGGCCAAGGACGCTCCGCGTAGTGATCCTGCAGTCACACCGCGGCGCAGAGAGACCAAGCCAGGTCACCATTAAACGACTGCTCGATCTTTGTCGGGCTCGAAGGGTCGTACTGCAACGCAAATGGCTGGGATGACGCCGAACCTAGTCGGTGTAGAACAAGTCAAGGAGAACATACCGGTGAGCCGACTCTGATACAGCCGTACGCGTTCTTACTACTTCTACCCTGTATTTTCTGCACTAGCTTGTTGTGGTTATCAGAGCGGGATCTCGGGGATCCGAAAAGATCTAACGTTCGAGATTTTGTATCTCGAGCACAAGCAAACGAGTTTACGACTATCCCTTATCAACAATTGTACCTCCGTTGTTCTATGAAGCATCCGATTCCTCGGTCATATTCCAAATCGCTCATAACAATTAATTCCTCTCAACACGAGCGAAAGAATACATCCGCGTTCATATGCTGGCTCTGCATGAATGTTTGATGCCCCCTGTTCGAAGCTTCCTGGCATGTAACCAGACAGACACAAGATGAGTAGACAGGCCCACGTTCGTTCCATATTGGGATAGAAGTACTGCTGCGGACGCCCGACGTAACATTCATCGGTCCGTCAGTACTTATAGCGTGCAGTCTGGACAGGGGTCGTGCGCTCAACTCCACCCGTTGGTATCACCTCATTAGATATTTCACGGACCACTCCTAATGAGACCACAAGAAGTGTTGGCGTCCGAGCTGCAGAGCCTGGACGCAGTTCCTCACGAGTTCGCCGCTGCAGCGGCGAAAGAGTCTCAGGCGCGGCGCGGCGCGACCTAGCCGACGACGAACGACGACTGGCAGCCGCGAAGAAAGCGCTGGAAAACGCAGCTCAAGAAGTAGAGGCTACCACAAAGACTTCCCGCCGTGTTAGTGGCTTCCTGACTGGCAAGTCGAGAGGGTACAAGCGAGAAGCAGAGCTCGCTGAAAGGTTCTGCGGCGATGTCCGCCCTTTGGTACCGTTTCTGAACTCGTTTGGTCAGGGCACACGTATCAGCACAGGAGAAATATTTGACTCTGTCTGCTGTCGCTGAGGCACAAAGGTTATCGATATCAGAAAATGGCGCGCAGGTGGGTGACCACAACCAAGACCGACTTCCCTCCCTAACTCACAAGTTCCGCAGCTCGCGTTGCTCGAAGGCAAGATCACTCGCTACGAGGAACTCGCCATCAGACTAGATGCCGTATACGCTGATGCCCTTGGTCCTCTTGGTATGTTCTTGAACCCTGGACTGTGCACTTCTGAGAATGAACCATCTCTTCAGAGCTCCTTGCCAATGACACCCTGACCCCAGTGCTTCGTACTGCTCAAATCGAGCTAGAGCGCAGTAGTTCTGCGGTTGTTGTCGAGCGAAAAACTGTAGGGCACTTGAAGAAAGCCCACGAAGCCATCAACAAAGCCGTCGACGAGGTGGCCCGCGGCAATGCGCTCCTTGGTGACGACAGTGCGTACGGTCTCTGCCTAGAATGCGACCTGTTTCTTCTTCTTCCATTGATGCTTCAATCTTTACTTACAACAGATAGTACCAACAACAAAGTCGCAGATGCGTATCGCTCGGCTCAGAATTTCGCGCACGAGTTCCGAAACGCACTGCGGGAGGCTCGCGCGATCAATGGCGCGGTTCGATTCGCTGAGAAGATCCTGGTTCCGCGACCTCCAGTTCGCGCCAGCATCGGCGGCGCAAGACCGCCCGTGGACTCTACCACAGATGGTTTGGTTTGGGGTGAGCATCGTCTCCATTTCCCAGCACTAATTTGCAAACTCCGTGGACTAACAGCGACGGCTCTGTTTAGAACAAGCTGAAAAGAGTTACAAGAGGGATGTGGTGCTTCGCGACTTTGTGAGAGCTTTCAATGAAAGGCCCGCACAGCTACCTG
>Ga0247815_10001432_pt1 | contig 18311 bp, 16 predicted proteins | sample UWRJL194509B1_FD_181014 | JGI IMG/M metagenome (GOLD analysis project Ga0247815, IMG submission 181014) | Plant litter microbial communities from Arlington Agricultural Research Station in Wisconsin, United States - UWRJ-L194-509B-1 | ecosystem: Environmental > Terrestrial > Plant litter >...
CTTCATAGCTGTCCTCGGCCTGCACCAGCACCGTGCCGGTGATGCCCGCCGCGCGCACGTCATCGATCACGTCGCGCTCGTCGAAGTCGGCCTCCAGCGGCGCTCCGACGCCATCGAGCCAGTGGTAGCGGCGCTCGGAGGGCTTCCAGAGGTGCTGGTGGGTGTCGATCATGCGGTGCGGTTGGTAGAGGTCAGGCATCAGCGGTCCCTTCACTGGCTGGTCGGCGATTCACGAGGTAGACGTGCACGAAGGCGAGCACGACCTCGCCGCGCTGGTTGGTCACCTCGACCTTCTCGTCGGCGATGCCGAGCGCTTCTGGCCGCTTCGCGTGCTCGCGGAGGGCCACGATCTCGCTGCGGGAGGTGATGGTGTCGCCGATGTGCACGGGGCGGATGAAGCGCACCCGGTCGTACCCGTAGCTCATGGCTTCGTCGTTGATCTCGCCCGCCAGCATGCCCACCGCCATCGACAGGATGAGGGTGCCGTGGGCGATGCGCTGTCCGCCGGGCAACGTCTTGGCGAACTCCGCATCCATGTGGTGCGGGTAGAAGTCACCGGTCTGGCCGGCGTGGGTGACGATGTCGGCCTCGGTCACGGTGCGGCCGTGGCTCGTGCGGCCCGATCCGACCTCGTACTCCTCGAAGTAGGTCACGCGGGCACCCCGTCGAGGAATCTCGAGGGCAGAGCCTCGATGCGGTCGATCGCGGTCGCCTCGAAGCGGCGGGCGACCAGCCCGTCGTGCAGGATGTGCGAGAGCTCCAACTGCAGATCGGGCCAGCCGAGCACCGCCGGTCGAACCCAGGCCCGCTCGAGGGTGCGCAGGGTGCCCCGGAAGAATCCGTTGGTCACCCGGTTGAGCTCGTCGCTGCGCCAGGCCCGCAGGTTTCCGGGCTGGCCGCCGCCGAGGCCGTATGACCCGGCCTGCACCTCGGCACCGGCGAGGGTCGCGGCCACCGCGACGGCGAGCTGCGGATGTGGCGTGGCCGCCGACACCGCGATGCCCGCGCCGCCCAGGGTGGAGCCCCCGGCCCGCCCATCGAACGACGGGATGTCGTCGTAGCTCAGCAGGTGCGGCCGGAACCCGACGCGCGAGTAGTTGGTGTAGCCGAACAACGCGGCGGCCAATGACCAGTCGTCGCTCGTGCTGAGCGCCTCGGCCGCGTCGATCGGGTTGGCGTCGGCGCACCAGTCGGGCACGTGCGCGGCGAGCTGCACCATGAGGTCGAGCACCTCGCGGGCGACACCGCGGTCGATGAATCCGGCGGGTCCGGCGAGCGGCGCATCGCGCTGCGCGAGCAGGGTGGCGAAGGTGCTGAAGGCATCGACCGGCTTGTACGGCCAGATGACCCGGGATGCCCGGGCGAGCTCGAGCACATCACCCCAGTAGGGCGGCGTGCCGTCGAGCAGGTCGGGGCGGAAGGCGGAGACCTGAGCCGCGGCATCCAGCCCCAGGGCCCACTGGCTGCCCCGGTAGTTGTAGGTGTCGTGCGAGCGGCCGACGCTCTCCCGGCGCAGGGTGTCCAATGCGTGGGTGTCGAGCAGAGAATCGAGCGCGAGCAGTGCGCCGCCTTCCACCGCATCGGGCACGTGCGGGTGATCGATGACCATCAGGTCGAAGTCGCCGGCGAAGTCGGCGACGTGCTGGTCCCCGAAGGCCAGCAGCGAGCGGGAGACCCAGTCGACGGTGACGCCGTGGCGGTGGTGCAGCAGTGCGTCGGCGGCGTGCAGTCCGTCGATCGCACGGGGATGGTCCCAGGTCATGCCGCGCAGGGCGACGAGGTCGGGTGACGTCGATGTCATTGCCTCACTCTATGGTAAATCGATTTATCGAACAAGGGGTGCCGAGTCGGATTAGAGGATGCGGTGCCTGTCCCAGACCGTGCGCAGCGACTCCCCCGCCAGCAGCTCTGCCAGCACGGTGGACTCGCCAGACGCCCGAAGCCGTGCGATGCGCAGCACCGTCTCCTCGGCATCCTGCGGGATCACCGCGATCCCGTCATCGTCGGCCATGACCAGATCGCCGTGCGCGATCGAGACACCCCCGATGAGCACCGTGCCGCGGGACTCGGCGATCGCCAGCCGCCGCCGATAATCGATCGGGCGACGCGAGCGCGAGAAGGCCGGAAAATCGAGGGCGGCGATGCGGTCGGTGTCGCGCAGGTTGCCGTCGGTGAGCACCCCCACGGCTCCGGCGCCGATCGCCGCGGCGCTGAACAGTTCGCCCCAGACAGCGGATGCATTCGCCTCCCCGGTCGCGATCACCACGAGTTGCCCGCGCTCGAGCGAATCGACGAAGTCGATGGCCGCCGCGTAGGGATCGGCCGGCACGTCGCGCTCGTCGGCAACGAACCGCACGGTGGCCGCACGCCCCAAGGCACGAGATCCCGGCAGAAGCGGGGCCAGCCGGTGCTCGAGAACCTGGTGGCGGAACCCCGCCTCGTCGAGTGCATCACTGAGGATGGCCGTGGTCAGCCGGTCATCACCGGGCACGAAGGCGAGCGGGCCCATCAGTCGAGGTGGAAGACTTCGGGCAACTCCATCCACCACTCCCCCTCTGCCCGCTCCTCGAACGGCACCTGCAACGGCATGCAGACGGCCCACCAGTCCTGGGTCGACTGGTCGGCCGCCATGGCCGCCATGTCGGCATCGAAGTCGTCGCCCGTGTACTCCATGTAGGAGAACAGCAGTTCGCCGAAGCGGTAGATCGAATAGTTCGAGATGTTGCTGTCGGCGAGCTGGGCGAGCACCGCGGGCCAGACCTCCGCGTGCAGGCGCTCGTACTCCGCGATGCCGTCCGGCCTCACGCCGATGACACTGGCGATGCGTTTCATGTCGTGCCCTTTCTCAATCAGATCTCATTCAGATGATTTCCACTGTCGCGTCGTCGATCGCGTCCCAGTCGTAGACCGCGCCGAGGCCCGGAGCAGTCGGGGCGTAGGCGTAGCCGTCGCGAATGTCGAGAGGCACGGTGAGTCCGAAATCGAAGTCGTCGAGGGGATACAGGAGCTCGAACCATCCGGTGTTCGAGATCGACAGGGCCGTGTGCAGATTCGCCAGTTCGAGCGGGTGGTACAGCGCGGTGTGCAGCTCACAGCTCATGCCGAAGGCCTCGGCGAGATGCGCGGTCTTGAGCGCTGAGGTGATGCCGCCGCGCCACGACGGATCGGTACGCACGATGTCGACCGCCCGACTCGCGATGAACTGCGCCGTCAGGTGACTGCCACCCGCGATCGTTTCGGTGCCCGCGATCGGGATGTCGAGCTTGGCGGTGAGCTTGCGGAGCGACTCCAGGTCGTAGTCGTAGACCGGCTCCTCGAACCACAGGTAGCCGAGCGACTCGAGCACGCGGCCGACGCGGAGCGCCTCCTCATAGGAGTGCGTGGCGACGGGGTCGGCCATCAGCGGGAAGTCGGGGCCGACCGCATCGCGCACGGCGGCGTAGACCTCGAGGTCGAGCGCGGCGGGCCCGGGCGGGTGCACCTTGTAGCCGCGGATGCCCCGTGCCTTCACCTCCACCGCCTGCGCGGCATACTCGGCCGGGGTCGACAGGAACATCGAACTCACGTACACCGGAAGCCGGTCGGCCGCCGTGCCGATCAGCTCGTGTACCGGCAAGCCCGCGCGAAGACCGGCGATGTCCCAGCTGGCGATGTCGAACGGGCCGAAGGCGTAGATCGGCGAGTGGTTCCAGCGCCGATCGAACCAGCGGAACTCGTGGGCGTTCTTCTCCCGGGCCAGCGGGTCGCGCCCGAGGAAGAACGGGCGCACCTGCGCGAATGCCCGCGCAGTGATGCGCGAATCGAGGCCGCCGGAGCCGAACGAGATGCCGGTGATCCCCTCGTCGGTCGTCATCGAGATCACCACGATGTCGGGCGCAGTGCCCCCAGGCAGCCGGGCATCCTCGACCGCATCACCGAGCGCGCCCGGCCGGCAGGCGCGGATCTCGACCTCGGTGATTTTCACGATCGCTCCCTAGTCGATGTCGCTCATCAGTTGATGCCGCTCGCGGGAAGCGGCGCATCCGCCCGCAGCAGCCCCTCGTCGACCAGTTCTTGCCACATCACATCGGGGATCTGCACGTCGAACAGGCCGACGTTCCGTTCCACCTGCTCGCGCGAGCGCGCGCCCACCGCCACGGTCGACACGGCCGGGTGGCCGAGGGTGAACTGGATGGCCGCGGCCGGCAGCGAGACCCCGTAGCGACCGCAGACCGCCGCGATCGCCGTCGCCCGCTCCAGCAGCTCGCGCGGAACGGGGCCGTAGTTGTAGGTGAGGTCGGCGGAGGGATTGTCACGGGCGAGCAGGCCTGAGTTGAACACCGCGGCCGCGACCACCGAGACATCGCGGTCGACGGCGATCGGCAGCAGATCGTCGAGCGCGCCCTGCTCGAGCAGCGTGTACCGGCCCGCGCACATCACCACGTCGAGGTCGGTGTTGCGCACGAAGTCCGCGAGCATCGCCGACTGGTTCATTCCTGCGCCATAGGAGGTGATGGTTCCCTCCGCGCGCAACTGCTCCAGCGCGGGGAAGGCACCGTCGAGCGCCTCCCGGTAGAAGTCGTCTGGATCATGTACGAAGACGACGTCGATGCGGTCCAGGCCCATCCGCGTGAGACTGGCCTCGAGCGAGCGCAGCACGCCGTCGCCGGTGTAGTCGAGGTCGCGCACCAGGTCGGTCTGCACCTCGAAACCCTGGTCGTCGGTGCGCACCGTGCCACTCGGCACCAACAGCCGGCCGACCTTCGTCGAAACGATGAATTCGTCCCGCGGTTTGTCGCGCAGAAACTCGCCCAGTCGACGCTCGCCGAGCCCGACGCCGTAGTGCGGCGCGGTGTCGTAGTAGCGGATGCCCGCCGCCCAGGCCGCCTCGAGGGCGCCCCGGGCATCCTCGTCCGACACCACACGACCGAGGTTGGCGATCGGGGCGACCCCGAATCCGTACGGGCCGACGCGCAGCCCGCCGCGCCCGAGCGCACGCGCGGCGGCGTCGGCGACCCGGGTGTCGGCGGGCTGGCCGGTCATGGCTGCGCCTGCTTCAGGTGCTGTTGCTGCCGACCGAGCCCCTCGATCTCGAGGGTCATCGTGTCGCCGGCGGTGAGGTAGGGAAAACGGCCCGACAGCGCAACGCCCTGCGGGGTTCCGGTGTTGATCAGGTCTCCGGGCTCCAGAACCATGTACTGGCTCAGCTCGTAGATGATCTGCGCGACATCGAAGATCAGGTCGCTGGTGGTCGAATCCTGTCGCGGTTCACCATTCACGAAGGAACGGATACGCAGCCCCGAACCGTCGCCGATGTCGACGGTAGGCACCAGCCACGGGCCGAGCGGGTTGAAGGTCTCGCTGGCCTTGCCCTTGCTCCACTGGCCGCCGGAGATCTCGATCTGGAACTCGCGCTCCGAGACGTCGTTGGAGACCGCGAAGCCGGCGACGTAGTCGAGTGCCTCGGCGGGCGAGGCGAGGTAGCGCGCACGCTTGCCCACCACCACCGCGAGCTCGACCTCCCAGTCGGTCTTGGTCGAGCCCACCGGAACCAGAACGTCGTCGAACGGGCCGATCACCGTGTTCGGGTGCTTGAAGAAGATGACGGTGCGGGTGGGCGGCTCCGAGCCGGACTCCGCCGCGTGGGCGGCGTAGTTCATGCCGATGCAGATCACCGCGGTCGGGCGCGCGATGGGCGCACCCACGCGCAGGCCGGAACCGTCGGCGGGGTCGTCGATCACTGGCAGGGTGCCGGCCTCGATGGCGGCCGCAGCATCCGTCAACCCTCCCCGCTCGAGAAAGGCGCCGTCGATGTCGGCGGTCAGGGGCGTGAGGTCGTAGAGCACTCCCTCGTCAGTGAGCACCGCCGGGATTTCGGCCCCCGGCTCGCCGAGTCGTACGAATTTGAGCATGCTGTTTTCTTTCCCCTCAACCGTTGTTGATCTTCTGCCAGCCGGCACCGTCGGGAAAGATCCACTCCTCGATCGACGAGGGCAGCATCTCCGCACCGGTACCGGGCGTGGTCGGCGCCTGGTAGCGGCCGCCGACGACGCGCGCGGGCGTGACGAAGTGTTCGTGCAGGTGGTCGGCGAACTCGATCATCCGCCCCTCCATCGTGGTCGATACCGCGACGTAATCGAACATCGACAGGTGCTGCACGGTCTCGCACAGGCCGACGCCGCCGGCGTGGGGCGCGACCGGAATTCCGAACTTGGCGGCCAGCAGCAGGATCGAGATGTTCTCGTTGACGCCGCCCACGCGGCAGGCGTCGATCTGCAGGAAGTCGATCGCACCCGCCTGTAGCAGCTGCTTGAAGATCACGCGGTTCTGCACATGCTCGCCTGTAGCGACGGGCATGGGCGCGAGCCGGCGGCCGATCTCGGCGTGGCCGAGCACATCGTCGGGGCTTGTCGGCTCCTCGATCCAGGCGAGGTCGTATTCGGCGAGCTGTTGCATCCAGTCCACCGCCTCCTCGACGTCCCAGCGCTGGTTGGCGTCGACCGCGATACGGATGTCCGGGCCGACTGCCGTGCGCGCGATCGCCAGACGGCGCCTGTCGTCGTCGATGTCGGCGCCGACCTTCAGCTTGATCTGCTTGAACCCGTCGGCGACGGCCTCGCGGGCGAGCCGCTCCAGCTTCTCGTCGCTATAGCCGAGCCATCCCGGACCGGTCGTGTATGCCTCGTAGCCGTTGTCGAGCAGCTGCTGCACGCGGTCATCCGCCCCCACCTTGCCGCGGCGCAGGATCTCCAGCGCCTCGTCACGGCTCAGCGCGTCACTGATGTAGCGGAAGTCGGTGAGGTCGACGAGCTCCTCCGGCGACAGCGAGGCGAGGTGCTGCCAGAGTGGCTGCCCGGCCCGCTTGGCGCGCAGATCCCAGAAGGCGTTGATGACGGCACCGATGGCCATGTGGATGACGCCCTTCTCGGGCCCCAACCAGCGCAGCTGCGAGTCGTGCAGCATCTCCTTCCAGGTCGCCCCCATGTCGCCGAGCAGCTCCTCGACGTCGCGGCCGATGAAGCGGGACGCCAAGACCTCGATCGCATTCGCCTCGATGTCGTTGCCGCGACCGATGGTGAAGACGAAGCCCGCTCCCTGCAGCCCGTCATCGCTGTCTGTCTCGATCTGCAGGTACGCGGCCGAGTAGTCCGGATCGGGATTCATCGCATCCGACCCGTCGAGGAAGATCGAGGTCGGAAAGCGGATGTCCAGAGTGCGGATGCTCGTGATGGTGCTCATACTTCTCCTTCGACGCGAGGCGCGCCCTTGCTGATGGTGGTTCGAACTAGCTCTTGACCGCTCCGGCCAGCACACCGCGAACGAGCAGTCGCGAGGAGGCGAGGAAGACGATCAGAATCGGGATGGCGAGCAGCAGACCGGCGAGCGCGATCTCCGGCCGACCGATCACACTCTGCTGCGCGCCATTGCCCGGGTTGAGCGCCGGTGTAGAGCTGAACAGCACGCCCAGGCCGACCGGCAGGGTGAAGTTGCTGGCGGAACCGAGCAGCACGTAGGGCAGGAAGTAGTTCACCCAGGAGGCGCTGAAGCTGAAGAACGCCAGCATGCCGAAGAGGCCCTTGGAGAGCGGGAGCGCGATACGGAAGAAGGTGGCGAACTCGCCGGCACCATCCATGCGGGCGGCCTCGTAGACATCCTTCGGAATGGAGGTTGAGAAGTAGATGTACGCGAGGAAGACGCCGAACGGATAGAACGAGCTGGTCAGGATGACGGCGGCCGGCGTATCGAACAGCCCGGCGTTCGAGATCTCGATGAACAGCGGCAGCACGAGCGCCACCGGCGGCACGATCATGGCCACGAGGGTGATGATGAGGAAGGTGCGCTTGAACGGCAGGGCCGTGGCGGCGAGCGCGTAGCCGGCCAGGATCGCGGTGATGCACGAGATCGCGACGATCGCGATCGTGTACAGCACCGAGTTCACCAGCCACTGCACTATCACGCCGTTCTGGAAGGTGAGCAGGTGCTCCCAGGCGGCGCCGTAGTTGGCAAAGCTGCCGAACGAGAACGGCGCGTTGTTGTTGAGCTGCTCCGCGGTCTTCGACGGTGCCAGCAGCAGCCAGATCATCGGAATGACGCTGACCAGGGCATAGACCAGCAGCACGACCCAGACCGCGGTGCGACCGACGGTGCCCTTCGCACCCCGGCGCACCGGGGCGTGGTGGATCTGCGGCTTGCCGTCGACGGCGGGAACGGCTCCGATTGCTGTAGTCGTCATTTCTCTTTCACTCCCGCGCCCTCGAAGAAGTCGGTCTTGAAGATCACGAACACCGCGCCGATGATGCACACGATGAGCAGCATGAGCGACAGGGCGGCCGCCCCGCCGAAGTTGTTGGACTGGAAGGCGAAGCTGTAGCTGAGCTGGTTGAGCGACCAGTTCGAGGCGAGCCCCGGGTAGACCGACGACGAGATCAGCTGTGGTTCGACGAAGACCTGGAGGCCGGCGGCGAAGACCAGGATGCCCATGTAGACGAGGTACTTCTGAATCAGGGGGAGCTTGATGCGCCAGCCGATCTGCCAGGCGTTCGCGCCGTCGATCCGTGCGGCCTCGAGGATGTCGTCGGAGATCGACTGCAGCGAGCCGTATTGCACCACGATCCAGTTGCCGGCTCCGGTGAAGAAGGCCATCACCACGAAGATCCAGGCGAGGTTGTCTGCGCGCCAGATCTGACCACCCTGGGTGATGCCGAGGGCATGCAGCACATCCTTGTAGGGGCTGAGGGTCGGCTCCAGCAGGAAGTACCAGACGAGCACGGCGGTGGCGCCCGTCAGCGAGGCCGGCACGATGTAGGCCAGGCGCAGCGGGAGATTCCAGCGCCCCTGGATGGTGTCGAGCAGCAACGACATCAGCGCGACCGCGATCAGCATCGACGGCACATAGAGCAGCAGGAAGATGCCGACGTTGCGCAGTGCCGGCAGGAACCGGAAGTCTTGCAGCGCCTGCAGATAGTTGAGCGGGCCACCGTTCGGGTTGAGCGTGGCCGGCTGCATCGAGGTGATGGCCGCCACGACGATCGGGATGATTCCGAAGGCGATGAGCAGCACCAGATACGGTGCGAACATCAACCCGCCGGCGAGGAGACTCCCTCGGTTTACTCGTGAACGCGACACTGCGACCCTCTCGTCGTTGCCTGTGCTGTGACGCTGCGCGGCGCCGGGGAGCGATGCTCCCCGGCGCCGCACGAGCGTGTTACTTGGTTTCTACCTTGTAACCGGATGACGGGGCCAGCTTCTGGAGCGAAGTGGCGTAGTTATCCAGGGCGGTCTTCAACGATTTGCCTCCGTTGATGTCCGCCTGCAACACGGTGCCGATCTGTGCCACGAAGGCGAACCGTACCGGGCGATCGACCTGCGAGATGTTGTTCGCACCGGCAGCCATCGCCGGGTAGGGGTTGCTCGCGTAGTACTTGTCCTCGGAGATGCGCTTCTCCCACAGCTTGTTCGCCGGGCCATAGGCCGGGAACGTCGGCGTGGTCTCCGCGGTGGCCATCTCGTCGGACGTGGTCAGCCAGACTGCGGCATCCGCTGCGGCCTGCGGGAACTTCGAGTGCGACGAGACGGTGAAGACACCGCCGCCGTACGCGCCCGACTTGTTGTCGGATCCGCTACCCCATGCGGGCATGTCGGCCGCGGCGATCTCGCCTGCCGGAACACCCCAGGAGTCGGCCGGCTTGATGACGAAGTCACCGAACCACGACGGGCCGAGGGTCATCGCGACCTTGTTCTGCTTGGCGACGTCCTTGATGAATCCGGCGTCGAAGCTGGAGCGCTTGTCGACGACTCCGGCATCCAGCAGCGGCTGCACGAGCTCCGCAACGCGGGTGCACTTCTCGTCGGTCGGAACGATCCGTACGACGTTCGGCTTCGGCACATCGGCCAGCGGGCATTCGCTCGACTGGAGGAACGACGCGTAGTAGTTCTGGTCGCCGACCGCTCCGGCCGAGTAGCCGGTGCCCTTGAGCTTCATCGCGGTGCTCGCGAACTCCTCCATCGTCTTCGGCGGGGTGAGGCCGAGTTCGGTGAAGATCTTCGTGTTGTACCAGAGCACGGTGTTCGCGAGGTCGTTCTTGAGGCAGTAGTACTTGCCGTCGAACAGGCAGTCGCTGTTGCCCTCGCCGAAGCCGTCGAAGATCTTCTTCGACACCAGCTTCGAGAGGTCTGCCGCGTAGCCGTTGCTCGGGTCGAGGAACTGGGCGGTGTCGGCGGCGGTGCCGAAGATCACGTCGGGCCAGCCGCTTTTGGTGCGGTTGTGCAGGGCGATCTTGGTCTGCGCGTCCTGCTGTGCGATGACCTCGATCTTGATGTCCTGCTTGCCGGCCATCAACTTCTTGTAGGCCTCGGCCTGAGGAACGCGAGGAGTGTCGACCCAGAGCAGAAGGCTGGGCTTGCCGTTTGAGGTACCACCCCCAGCAGAACACGCTGTGAGGCTGAGGCTTACGGCCACAACCGCTACGAGCCCAACCGCGAGCCGCTTCATTGCAAGTCGTTTCATTGGTGCTTCCTTCCATGCCGTGTAGGAACGAAAGAAAGCATCTTCGCTCCAGTGACGTCATGCTACATGATTTCGCGGAATCCTATATAGTATTTTTTTACCGCGGACATGAGGGCGTCTCCGATGACGGAAGCTCCTTTCAGACGGCGGGGATACATCCCTCGATGAAGAGAGCACACCACTTATGGCTGCAGAATTCGACGGTCTCACGGCCGTAGTCACCGGAGCGGGATCCGGTATCGGGCTGGCGACGGCCAGGTTCCTCTCGAACGGCGGGGCCCGGGTGTTCGGCTTCGACCTCAGTGAGGGCGCCATGGCCGGCGTCGCGGAGTGGGTCTCCTGCGACATCGGCTCCACCGAGTCGGTTGCTGCCGCCTTCGCCACCATCGGCGAGCAGGTCGACGTGCTCGACATCCTGGTCAACAACGCCGGCATCGGCGCCGTAGGCACGGTCGAGGACGCGACGGAGGATGACTGGGCGCGCGTGCTCAACATCAACGTGACGGGCACCGCGCGCATGACCAGCGCTGCACTACCCCTGCTGCGCAAGAGTGCGGCCGCCTCGATCACCAACACCTGCTCGGTCGCCGCCGCGGTCGGATTGTCGAAGCGCGCGATCTACTCCGCGAGCAAGGGCGCGGTGCAAGCGCTGACCCTCGCCAGCGCGGCAGACCTGCTGCACGAGAACATCCGGGTCAACTGCGTGAATCCGGGAACGGCCGACACCCCGTGGGTGGCACGACTGCTCGATCAGGCCGCGGACCCCACCGCCGAGCGTGCAGCGCTCGAGCAGCGCCAGCCGATCGGTCGGCTGGTCACCGCCGACGAGGTCGCGGGCGCCATCTGCTTTCTCGCCAGCCCGCTGCAGCGCTCGACGACGGGTACGATCCTGGCGGTGGACGGCGGCATGCACTCGCTGCGCCCCGCCCCGCTCGACAAGCACTGAGCCTGCTTTTTCCGGGCAGCAGTCGCGGGGCTTACCTTCCGCGGATCCGCCCATCCTGTGCGATATACGATTGGCTGCCGCGTCCCGAGCGGAACGAGTGGAGAGGGTGACGCGAGTGAAGAACAAGAACGAACGAGCGATGGGCGCCCGTCCGAGGCGTTTGGTGCTCGCGGACGGAACCTACGAGTCGATCAAGAGCATGATCCTCGATCATGAGATCGCCCCCGGTGAGCACGTCGGCATCGACGAGCTGGCCCGTGACCTCGCTGTGTCACAGACCCCCGTGCGTGAGGCTCTCGCCCGACTCGAATCGGACGGCCTGGTCACGAAGATCCCGTTGCGGGGTTATCAGACCACCGAGCTGCTCACCGTGCAGCAGTTCGACGACCTGTTCCAGTTCCGCGGAGCCATCGAGCCCTGGGCCGCCTCCGAGGCCGCCCTGCGCAGCACCCGTATCGCCAAGGACGCGATCGAGGCCGAGCTAGCAACGGCGGACAACATCGCGCGGTCCTCCGCCTCGTCGACCTACCCCGAGTTCGTCGAACACGACACGCGCTTTCACGCCCTGGTCGCGCATGCCTCGGGCAACGAGTTCGTGGAGGACGCGTTCATCCGCACCCACTGCCACCTGCACCTGTTCCGTGCGTACAAGGCGACCCTGCTGCTCGAACAGCACCAGGCCACAGAGGGCGGCTTCGTGCGCAACATGTTCGAGGAGTACTACCGCAGCGGCACCCGCCCGCTCGCCCTGACCGAGCACGTGCAGATCGCGGAGGCCATCACCTCGGGCGATGCCGTCGCGGCCAACTCCCTCATGCTCAACCACATCGAGTCGTCGCGGCGTCGCTTCATCCCGGCGGTCGAGGCCCTCAACGCCGTCGGCGCGTAGCCCCGCGCGTTACACCTCGTCGCGCTGCCGCGGGCGGATGAGGTTGCTCCACTCCGACCGCGACGACCACGGAGTCTCGTAGCTCGGAGTCTGCACATACCGCTCCATGTCGATGGAGAGCCGCGCGCCCGCCCCCGGTCCGAGGTCGACCTGCAGCCAGGTGCTGTCGACCGCCACCTCGGCGCCATCGACCCGAGCCGTGCCGAACCGGTGCTCGCCGAAGGTGCCGGCCTGGATGACGACGGACCGCGGAGCACCCAGGTCGAGGTTGACCAGCTCGAGCTCGACTCCGGTGGGGCTGATCGATCGCACCAGGGCACCGACATCCGCCGGTAATCCCGGCCGCTCGGCCACCGCGTCGTAGTAGCGCACGGTTCCGTGTTGCAGCCCGCCGTGGGAGATGTGCATCGGTGCGCCCCACATCAGCTGCACCAGCGACTCGAAGTACAGCGGGCAGAACTCCTGCCAGATGTGGATGGCGTAGCCGTCGATCTGCAGATCCAGCGCGTCGGTGTAGCCCTCGATGTGATGGATGTCCGGAAAGCCCAGCGGGTCGCCTTCACTCGAGCGCATCCGACGCAGTTGCTGCTCGATCAATTCCACGCCGGCGACGAGCGCTTGCTCGGGGAACTCCGGGTTCGCCCCGGTGATGTACTCGTACCAGGCGAGCGTGTTGACGTTGAAGTGCTTGACCCCGAGCGGGATGCGCGGCACCTTCACCTCGGCCCAGTCGGTGATGCGCGGGATGCGCTCGATCCGCTGCCGATCCTGATCGGCCAGCGTGCGCGCCCAGAGGTGGATGGCGTGGAACGGGCTGGCCGGGCGATAGTCGGCCCACCCGCTGTCGAAGTGCTTGTGCGGCACCACCCAGTCGTCACCGTCCTGCTTGCCCAGCTCGAAGTTCACGTCGAGCTGCTGTCGGGCCAGCGCCAGGTGGGACTCGTCGCCGGTGAGCAGTAGCGCATTGATGGCCGCGTTCACGGTCGGCTCGATGATGGTCATGAACCCGTGCGGCCAGCGCCAGCCGTAATGGCCGCCCCACCACTTGCCGTCGAGGTACTCCCCCACTTCGCCCGAGAGACCGACGTTGTCGGGCAGGATGCCGTGGTTGAGATCTGCCCGCACCTTCCAGCGGGCGATGTACTCGGTCACCCACCGCCGGAAGGTCTCATCGCCGGAGTACATGAACGCGTGGGTCATCTGTCCCGTGGCGTTCATGTTGAGCGGAACGTCGCCTCGGGTCGTGCGCTGGTTCATCTTCTCGATGATCTCGGCGAACACCGAGTCGTCACCCCAGGGGGTCGACGAGCCGGGGAAGGGCACGCCGGCGAGGTCTTCGAAGGGCGGGAGGTATCCGTCGAGCACGCCGCGGTGAGTGCCGAGGTCTTCGGCCGTCACCACGAGGCGCGGCCCCCTGCTGCCCGATTGCGGAGCACGGATGATGCCGAGCTCGGGGTCGTAGTTCGGGGCGAGCGGATCCTCTCCCGTGTACATGCGGGCGAAGCGGTCTGCGCGCTGGCGATCGACGAGGGAGTCGGGCTTGGTCAGGCCGAAGAAATAGTGGAACAGGTTCGACTCGCCGTGGTGCATCCAGTCGTAGTAGCCGTCGAATTCGCGGTCGATCTGGCCATACTGCGTCCACTGCCAGGTGATCGCGTCCCAGATCTTGCGAGCCGCCTCGTAGACCGACTCGTCGCCGCCGATGCTGTAGAACAGCGCGAGGTACATAAACGCCTCGTACGGGTCGTCGGACCCGTCCATCCCGGGCCATTCGTCGCGCCAGATCAACGTGCCGTCGTCGCGGGTGTAGCGCGCGACGAACTCCGGGGCGGCAGCGTTCAGCGCCGTGATGATCTGCCGCTCGAGCAGAGCCCAGTGCGGCGGTGCGACCTGGGTGCTGACGGTCAGGACGGGCAGGATTCGGGTCTGCGGTGTCATCACGATTCTCCGTTGAACGCTGATTTATCGCACATTCTATATGATCCTGTCCGCGCAACACCATGGCATGTACTCTTGTATAACAATGTCGTCGCCGCTGATCACCACCTCTCTCCCCGAGGCCGTCTACAACGCCCTCCGCGAGAGCATCGTGACGGTGCAGGAGGCACCGGGATCGCTGCTCACCGAGACCGCCATCGCCGAGCGGTACGGCGTCGCCCGCCCCACGGCGAAGGCGGCCCTGGAGCGACTGGTGAGCGAAGGCCTCCTGGTGCGACAGGCACACCGTGCAGCCCGGGTGCCGCAGCTCAGCCGAGACGACATCGAAGACCTCTACTCCAATCGGGCCATCGTCGAGGAGGCGGCCCTCCGCGGCCTCGCCGCGACCGGAGTGGTGCCGCCGCGGGCGTCCGCCATCCAGCGGGAGCTGTTGGAGTACGCCCGGGTCGACGATGCGGCCCCCTTCGTGCGAGCGGATGTCGCGTTCCACCGTGAACTCGTCCTCGGCCAGCACAGCGCCCGCCTCGCCCGCATGCACGCGCTGCTCATGGGCGAGATCGAGCTCTGCATCGGGCAGGTGCAATCGCACCGCCTGCTCAAGGCGCATCAGGTGGCCGAACAGCACCAGGGCATCCTCGATGCCGTCACCGCCGGCGATGTCGACCTCGCCGGCCGGCTCACCCGCGAACACATCGAGGGGGCGCGCGATCGCCTGCTGCGCCACCTCGACGCCGAATCCACCACCCCAACCGACAGAAAGAGCGACCTCCGATGAAGCAGCAACGCCGCATTCCGAAGGTGCGCGACCTCGCACCGCTGATGCAGTTCAAGACCCCGACGCTCGACGCGAAGAAGCGCCGCCTCGAGAAGGCCCTCACGATCTGGGATCTGCGCGACATCGCCGCGCGCCGCACCCCGAAGGCGGCCTTCGACTACACCGAGGGCGCCGCGGAGGCGGAGATCTCACTCGGCCGCGCGCGACAGGCCTTCGAAGACATCCAGTTCAACCCGTCGATCCTGCGCGACGTCTCCACGGTCGACACCGCGTCGACCGTGCTCGGCGCGCCGACCGCGCTCCCGTTCGGCATCGCGCCGACCGGTTTCACCCGCATGATGCAGAGCGAAGGCGAGATCGCCGGAGCCTCCGCTGCCGCCGCCGCGGGCATCCCGTTCTCGCTGTCGACCATGGGCACGACGGCGATCGAAGACGTGAAGGCCGCGAACCCGAACGGCCGCAACTGGTTTCAGCTCTACATGTGGAAAGACCGCGAGCGGTCGATGGCCCTCGTCGACCGGGCTGCGGCCTCGGGCTTCGACACCCTGCTAGTGACTGTGGATGTCCCCGTGGCCGGCGCCCGACTGCGTGACAAGCGCAACGGCTTCTCCATCCCGCCGCAGCTGTCGCTCGGAACCGTGATCAACGCCATCCCGCGTCCGGAATGGTGGATCAACTTCCTCACCACAGAGCCGCTGGCCTTCGCGTCTCTCGACCGCTGGAGCGGCACGGTGGGCGAGCTGCTCGACACGATGTTCGACCCGACCGTCACCTTCGACGATCTGGCCTGGATCAAAGACCAGTGGCCCGGCAAGGTCGTGGTGAAGGGCGTGCAGAATCTCGACGACGCCCGCAGGCTCGCCGACATGGGCGTGGATGGCATCACCCTGTCGAACCACGGCGGCCGTCAGCTCGACCGCGCGCCGATCCCGTTCCACCTGCTACCGGACGTCGCCCGCGAGGTCGGCAACGACCTCGAGGTGCACCTCGACACGGGCATCATGAGCGGCGCAGACATCGTCGCCTCGGTCGCCCTGGGCGCGAAGTTCACCCTCATCGGTCGCGCCTACCTGTACGGCCTCATGGCCGGGGGCCGCGAGGGCGTCGATCGCACCATCGGAATCCTGAGCGAGCAGATCACCCGCACGATGCGATTGCTCGGCGTGAACTCGCTCGAGGAGCTGACCCCGGCCCATGTCACGCAGCTGGAGCGGCTGGCCCCGCGCGCGCTGACCATCCCGGCAGCGCCGGTCGCGGCCAAGCGCGCGCCGGCGCGTGCCACGACCGCCACGGCGAAGACCGCGCCGGCGAAGAGCGGCCCGCGCACGTCGCCGTTGCCGCACTAGGGCAGCACGCAGAAGGGGCATCCGACCGAGTCGGATGCCCCTTCTTCCGTAGCCGCGCTACGGTCGGCGCGGGATGTTCGCGATCAGTGCACTCAGCGCACTCGCCTGCGTGCGCCAATCGAACACATTCGGCTCCGCCGCAGTGCTCAGACCCGACCAGCGCTCACCGAGCTGGCCGGCCGCGGTGCGATCCTTCGTCCAGATGCTGGTCGCCTGCTGGTCGACGAAGGCCTGGTAGCGCGGCTCCTTGGTGGTGTCGTTGAGATCCATCAGGTAGCGCATGAACACCCCCTTGAACTGCTTCTGGTTATCGTCGCAGCGCTTGCCGAGAACATCGCAGGACTCGGTGAGGATGCCATCCGTCACCAGCTTCGGTGAGGTGAGCGCAGCATCCGCCAGCGTGCGCACGGTCGCGAGCACGGTGGGATCCTTCGTCGCCCGGTTCAGCTCGAGACCGGCGCCGATGGCGAGCCCCTGGTTGTAGCTCCAGACCGTGTCGCCGTTGTTCTTGCACTCGGCGTTCAGGCCGTCGTTCACCAGCCCGGACGAGTTGATCAAGCCGCTCTCGGTGAACCACTTCCAGCCGGTCTGGGCCCGGTCCAGCCACTCTGTGTCGCCCGGGATCCGATTGTGGATCTCGGCCGTCATCCGGATGTACAGGCCGTTGGTCACGGAGTTCTTGTAGGTCTTCTCCGCGTCCCACCACACGCCGCCGCCGCACGTGCTGGTGTCCCAGTAGCCCTGCACGTAGTCCGCGATCGTGACCGCCATGTCGAGGTACTTCTGGTCGTGGGTCAGGTCGTAGGCCTGCAGCCAGGTGAGCGCCCACCATTCGGAGTCATCGATGGCCCGGCTGGTGAAGTTGCCCAGCAGCGGGTCGCCCGACAGCTCTCCGGCCGGAAACACGCCCTTGTTTCTCTCGAACGTTCTGTCGACCTGGGCGAGGTAGCTGCGGTCGCCGGTGCGCTGCATGTAGTCAAGCACCGTCTCCAGCGCGACGGCGGAGTTCCACCAGCTCGACGGCCACCACGCCTTCACCGAGTCGTACGACGACATCAGGGTCGCGGCAGCGGCCGAGGCGCGATCGACCGACGGCGGTGCCGCGATCAGGGCGTCGACCAGCGGCAGCAGGGTGTCTTTCGCGCGCTGGCTGACCTTGTTCGCGTCACCGTCGGCGATCGCGCCACGCAGTTTCGCGAGCTGCTCGGCAAGCTCGGCGGAGTGGCTCCCCGCGTCTGCCTGTCCGGCCGCGGTCACGATGTCCTGCAACTGCTTCGAGACGCTGTTCTGGATGTCGCCGGAGCGCGCCAGATCACCGATCACCGCCCGCAGCTGGTCCAGCCCCGAGGCCGGCGGCAGCCACTGCGACAGGATCAGGTTCAGCGTGCCGCGGGTCTCGGGCTCGACCTTGTTCGAGGCGAGAGTGTCGAGCGTGGACTGCAGCACCCGCAGCTGGGTGACGACGCCGGCCGCGTCGTTCGCGTCCTCGGCCTTCTGTGCAACGGTGACGACATCCTGCAGCTGTCGGGCGGTGCTCTCGGAGATTCCGTGCGAGCGCCGCGCGGCCGTGATCGCCTCGCTCAGCTCGCTCACTCGCGGCGTGCGGCTGAGCAACTCCAGCTCCGCCAGCGCGGGTGCCGCTGCGCCACTGACCCCGGTGATCTCCAGCCGGTAACTGCGGTAGATGCCCGGCTTGGCGACGGTGAACGCGCGGGTCTGCTGGCGCTCCACGAACTTCTGTTCGCGTCGGGTGTCGAGGGTCGTCCAGGTGGTTCCGTCATTGGAGCCCTTCAGAACCCAGGCGGACGGATCACCGGCCGACGCCGACGAGGTGAGCGTGTACTGCTGGGCTCGCGCCGTCGTGCCGGTCAGCGTGAAATCGACGGAGGGCGTCGCGCTGCCGAAGGCGACCGCCGTCGACGAGGTGTTGT
>Ga0247815_10001433_pt1 | contig 18304 bp, 21 predicted proteins | sample UWRJL194509B1_FD_181014 | JGI IMG/M metagenome (GOLD analysis project Ga0247815, IMG submission 181014) | Plant litter microbial communities from Arlington Agricultural Research Station in Wisconsin, United States - UWRJ-L194-509B-1 | ecosystem: Environmental > Terrestrial > Plant litter >...
ATCTGTGCGCGACACGCCGGGCCGTCCAATCGACGCCACGAGCGCAGCCGGGCCGTCTTCAAGTCGCACGAGCTTCAGCACCAACCCGATTCAAAATACCACCTACAACCCAGCTGCAGCATTCAGCGTAGCAGTCTCTGAATGGACAGATGCAGACAACGCTCTGGCAGCGCTGGCCAGCTTGCAGTCAGACGTCGATCGCCTCAAGCGCCGGCTGGCCGAGGAGCAAACCACCTACCAGGCTCTCAAAGACCACAAGTGCGTCGCGACCTTTTTTCGCCATACGCATGACATCTGATGCAGTTGCGCAGCGCTGCAATATTCAGTAATAATTCGACATCGGCCAAGACAACGGGCAAACTGTCCATGCTAGCGCGTTTGTCGATCACCGGCCGCAAGAGCTCTAACCCGTCCCCGACCTCTCCAACTTCAGCAAATGCACGTAATAGGATGTCTGGTACCGACTTTGAGCGTGACCGCGATTTCCATAGTTCGTATGGTGTGGAAGTACAGGCGCAGAAGGTCGTAGAGGCGACAGCGGCGCAGCTCGCCAGTGTACGCTCCGAGGTACGTCAACTCTTGGTCGATGACATGGTCTCGTGCATGAAATGAAGGCGCCCTGACCCTGACGTTGTACAGCGAGATCGGGCAAAGGCCCTGGCGGAGAGCTCGGACGACCTGTTTACGAGGCTGTGGCGCGTCGCAAAGATCACATTTCCGCCCAACTACGGTAAAGAGAACAGCTCCCATAAGACCCACATGCTGATTATTTCCGCAGTGGCATCTTCTGGAGTGCTTACGGACGCAACCCGAACACTGCAAGAGGAAGAAGAGGCCGCGACAGAGGTGCGCCACATTATCACCGCGATTGGTATCGACGCTTACCCCGGTCCCTGTTCAGGCAACCCAACTCCACACCGAATTCGAACGCGCATGTCAGTCGGCACAGAAAGCACACGAACTGCACCACCTGGTGATGGACCTTTGTGACTCGGCGAGGAAACAGCAGCGCACCGCCAACGGCTCGTTCGGAGCTCTGTCGCAGATTGGCGTACGCAACGAGTTTGCAGGTTTGTCTGATATTTGCTATGCAAGATCGTTGCTAACATGTCGCTATTTAGCTGCGCTGAAACAATCATTGGTTCGTGTTCTACGGCGAGTGCGATGATAATTATCACTGACTGCTTGGCGCCTCCCAACAGGGTGCCCGTCTCTGCCTGAAGGAATGTCTTCGCCTCCTCACAATCCACGCCTCCCTAGTCCCTTCATTCATTGCCACTTATATCAGCAAGCTACATACGCTCGGCGTGGCGCAGATCGTCGACATGAACGACCTCCTCTATGGTTTGCGGAACGGCGAGGCCAACCGTGAGACGACCCTCGCCCTTTTAGAAGAGCAGCAAAAGGAGGCGTTTAAACACCTTACCGAAGTGGCAATATGGCTGCAAGACCGTGTACCTGAGCTAGCAGCGGCTGAGCTGCAAGTCAAGGAGAGGAGACGTCTGGCAAGGCAGAGGATCGTCGCGCATTGGGAGGCCGCACTTCAAGGACACCGTCACCAGCAGTCGACCAGTACTCCGTCAAGCTCGCCGTCCATGCCTAGGCGGATGTCGATCTCGCAGGCATTAGACCAGCAAACCGGTGCACCATCCTCGGTTCAGCAGCGTGTACCACCCTCAGCCTTCCCTGGCAACGCCAGCATTCGTACTATTAGCAGTACAGACTTTAGCACCGGCAGCCTGAGTAGAACCACATTTGACGGCAGCCCGTTGTTCGCTCAGTACGAACACGGTTCGCCTGCGACCACGGTTGAAGACCCCAACTGTTCGCCGCGCACAATCAGGAGCGTCGATATGCAGTACACCTCGCCTAATTTTGTAGCCATCACCGCGGGCAGCTCTTCAAGGACGCGTCTCGTCAGAGATGTATCAGACTCGCTATCGACGCCAATGCCAGGTATGGGCCGACGAGCGAGTACGCAAACCATTCCGATACCTGGCAGCCCAAGCTTCACACCACTACTCCTTCCCGAACCGATTTTAGAGCAGGCCAGCGAGCGGGATGTATTAGAGGGCGAGCCACCATACTCGGACGTGGTGCCGGACTACGATCTCTTACCTGCAGCGGCGGATCTGAATATGGGTCTTGAAGGGCTATCGCTGGACCGTCGTCCTACACCTTCGCCCGCGTATGAGGTGCACGCATCAGGGTCTCAATCGATTGCGGACCCGAGGCGTCAAGGGCTTACTCCAGGGGATTTCCTCGTGTCTACACGTCATACGGCGATTCAAACGTCTGGCATGCAGGTAGGACAGAGGCGATATTCAGGAGCTAGTAGGCCGTTACCCGTTCCACCAGGTCCATCATGAGGTTCAGTCGTTCTTGCGATTTGGTACGGACGTTTTTCGATTCTAGAGCACATCTTCCTCTATGTTGTATCTGTATCAGTAGCTTACACTCTCATGTTTCTCAGAAACGGACATCGTTCGTTCCAACAGCATGAAACAGACAAGACCGCTGATCGCGTGCGACCAGGGGCAAGGCTCAAGATGCCGGTGCCGACAGCCGGTCGCCGCAAGACGCGTCCTGCATCTTGCCAACAACCCACTCCGATGTATGCCCCAGGTCTACTCGCGCCGCTGGCGACTTCGTCACTGTCTGTCGTCCAACTATCGGTCCAGATCATCCGGTCGTGCTTTGGCCTTCCGGTTCGCGCTGTAGCGAGCTCGAGCGAACGCACCGGGTTATTGTGGATAGAGGAAGATAGATACAGCGATGTAGACGCGCGGTGGAGCACGGTACCAGGTTTTATTCAAGGCGATGAGGACGAGGCAGGTCATGCGGCCGGGAATCAAGGTGACGGCGGCGGCGACGGTGGCAACTTCGTGCGACCAGTCAGCTCGCGACGCAGTTCAGCGCAGCCGCCGACATACGGAACGCCTGCTCCAAAAAGAGGTCCATGTGAGTGCTGTCTGTGGCACGGTGACAGTAATTTGACGGGTCTTCACTGGCACAGAGTCTCTGACACATTACCAGCGACAATAGTCTTGTTTGCGAGCATCGAAGCTACGTACAAAGCCACTATGACTTATAGGCTTTTGTACAACATCAATAATGCACATGGTCCGATCTTGAATACGGGCACAATAACGGATAGTCTCGTGATGCCCGGAGAGGAGGAGCAGGCTTTCAGGCGGAGATCAAAGGCCTACTTTGTCCCTCCGAACATCGTGGGCACCTGTAACCTCTCTGTCTACTGGATAAATGGCCATAATTTTCCTCAGCACCATGTTTTGACCAGATGAACAGAGAGCTTGAGCTCAAGTGCGAGTGAATTCAAGCCAAAGTCAAATCTCCGAAACTGAAGTGTTCACGCTTCAACTTTGAGCACTTGAAAAATGCCGCATCTTTATTCCCTTTGCAAGGCTATCATCTTTGACTATTGACATAGGTCACATGCGCTTGTGTGAGTAAGTTCCTACTTGTCGCTTTGGGAATCACCGCAATTGCCCCCTTCCCCCGTGTGCCAGAGGCGGAGATCTCGAAACTCGAGCTACGCCGTGATGCTTCGTCTTCTCTGCTTCTGCAAGTGGCACAACCAGCAATGCGAAAGCCCAACGCAGCACCGTGGGCAGCACCTCCCCTGTGTCGACAATCACCCGGGCATCCTCACACTGTGGCTACATTTGTGGATGGCTTCGGCCAATCAAGGACCAACCCTGCGAAGCAAGGGGGTCGGCGTAGTCCTGTCACATGTGCCGGCCCGCATGCCAGCGCCATGCTTCTCGTTCCAAGCAGCGGCGACACTCAAAAGAAGACGACCGGCGACTGGTCCCCGCCGTCTACTACCGGACACCCCAGCTTCCTGCGATGAAGAGCGCCTTGGTCGTCTTGCTCAGTGCGATTGGTGTCGCTTTCGGCACGGCGGTTGTCGGCGGAGTTGAGCTTGTGGACCTGTCCGATCGGAGCGTGTTGTCGGTCAGTCTTCACGGTCGCATGGAGGCTGAGACCGTAGTTCTCAAGCTTTGAACAGGCACGCGCGACCCCAGGCAGTGTATATACCTGTACTTTGGCGACGTGGACAGGGACCTGTGTTTCCCACAAGTCTACGCTCGGTTCATGCTTCGTCCTCCCGAGTCCATACTCAGCAAATGTGCGCAAGGAGTCTCATCCCAGTGCTGTTAGGCGTCTGACTGCCAGCGATCTTGCACGCGCAGGTCACCTCTATCGGTCCGGATGCAGGCGCGGTGTAAGTCTAAGTCTCGCCTTGCCCTGCACTGTCAGCATGTCCCCCTCAACCACTGACACTTTCTCATAGTTGCACAGTCTACACGTTGGTTATGCCCATGATCTCGGCGGTCAGTCGCAGAGCGCTCATCTTACCACAGCTCTACGACATGTGTCGGGGCGTGCACCGACCCATTCCCTCTGTCCGTCGTCTATCCTGGAACCGTGAATCTAGGGGCATGGGCTAAGAAGATTAAGTCATTCAAGGTTGGGAGGTTTTCAGGTCGGCGCATCGGTACTGATTTTACTGCCCGTAACTTAGTGTGTGGCGGCGTGACCCGGCGGTTCCAACTCGACGAACTTCACCGTGGTGGCATATGTACGAGATTCCCAGGAACACCCATTTCATGACATTGGAACGCCCATGAGATCCGTAATCATCTTTTAGCTCCTCGTGCCTTGAGGTGCCGACCGCCGCCTTGCCCCCGCCGCAGCGAGCCTTCACTGTCGCTACCCCAGACCAAAGCCCCACTGGCACACGCCAAAGTCTTGTCACGCTTCTTCAATGGCCCCAGAACGCCGAAGAGACCCTTGATCCGCGCCGTGGCGAGGGCTGCGCGCACTTTCGCCACCTGTGTCTACGCTGTCCAAACACGGTTGCCGGCATTTTCTGCTTTGATGTCTAATTTGGTCTCTCGTTCAACCTTGTGCAGCAAGTCACTTCATGTTATCGGCACGATCACGTTACGCGAGCTTGCCTGGCAGCGTGCATCTCGACCTGAGCCACGGGAGACTTAAACTGAGACCGATCCTGCTGTCTTCCAACGTGCCCCACCAGACGCCTTAGCTTCCCTTCATGAAGAAGCCCTTGACCGCCCTACTCTGTGTGATCGCTGTTGCGCTCGGCGGACCTGTGCCCGCAGATCTGTCTGATCGGGGCGTGTTGTCGGTCAGTCTGCACGGTCGCGTGGAGGCTGAGATCGCTGTTCTCAAGCTTTGAGCAGGCACGCTCGACACCTGGGTATGTCCATGTATGTAGTGGATCCAACTGGAGCGGTACTTGTGTCACAAATCATTCTGCGCTCAACGCCTGCTTCATCCTACCGAGCCCGTACTCGCAGAATGTGTGTACAGTTCTTTCTTCGTGTTCCGATAATTCACCAGGCGCAAACCTCTGGGATCTGAATGCACCAGACTAGGTCGTTCGGTCCTGATCGTGGTGCAACGTAAGTTGAGCGCTGCCCTGTCTTTGCAGCTCATCTTTGCCAGCCACTGATCCCTTGTTCACAGTTGTACTCTATACACGTGAGCTACTCGCGTGCTTTCAGCCGCCACTCACAGCGCTCACAGTCATGTGGTTGTAGGTCGACGTTGTGTGTCGCGTCGAGCTCGGATCCATTCCCCTTGGCGACCGTCTATCCTGGACTCACCAACCTCGGTCCGGGAGGTTGGGCCACAAGTATCCGAGCGTATAAAGTCGGATAAAGTCATCAGCGGTGCATATCGACGTTAACTTATGCATTTTACCTTTACAGTGTGTGCCGGAATGAGCCGACTGGACGATTGGTGGATGCGAGTTTCTTGTGGCTCCGCTTACTTCGCCACGATGGGGCGCTCGCAAATTTGTGCTGATCACTCGCATTCAATAACGATCATGAATTAACGGAACTCTGAGCCCGATGCTTCGAGATGGCGCCTGCGGCGACACTCCTGACACCACCCTTGGAACCGTCCCTGCTGTGTACCGTGATGAAGCAGAGAGAGGCGTGCGCCCTGCGTTGCCGTCTGTCCTCTAACGCACGCGTATATCCTGTCCGCGAGGCATCCTCTCGTTCGCAATCGGTTCCATCTCACGCCGTGTGCTTCCCACCAATTGGGGCCTTCTGCACGGGCTGACGTTGCCGACGCAGCTGACACTTGGCTCAAACCTCGAGCCTCGACCATGTCCACGGCACTGTGGACATGTTTCCTCTCGACGTGCGCCTTTGCTACAGCGGGGCGGGATTGTCTATGACTCATCGGTGAGAAGCTGTCGCTCTACGTGACCCTCCGGGGCAGAGAACGTCAGCAGCCTGCACACATATATCCGCGACAACTTGCCGCTCTGTCCGATGGAGAGGATTGATCGGTGTTGGTGCTTGTCAAAAGGCGTGATCTGCAGCATGCGATGGCCGCGAACGGACGGAGATGCCTCGACGGATGAGAATGTGACAACATTGCGCCGCCTTAGCCCCCGAACCACATCGTGCCTCCGTGCACATCATAAAAGCAGCTGAGGTGGACACCCAGTTCTGAGCATTCCGCGATGCCTCTCTCATCGCTTACTACGTGGTTCGAGCAGCTGATGGCCCGGTGCTTCACACAAGACGCAACGACCTTCGATCAAGAGCTCGACGCCTTCTTTGCCCCCAATGCCGACCTTCGAATCAATGGCCAGCCGCTCGATCGAGAAGGGTTCTGTGAGATGATCCTGGATATGAAGCAGCAGTGGGTGATCGCGACGGTTGATTTCTTGAGAACGTTGGAGTGTATGGACGATGTCGCACGGGGAGCACAGGTGAGCAGTCTCACAGTCAATATCGGAACATAACGTCTGCTGAGATCGATGGCTACCAGGCAGGAGATGTGGCTTCCATGTTTGACGCACGCGGAAGATACAGAGAGAGCGGCCACTTTGCCACAGAAATCCGCGTGAGCGCAAACGCGGCGTACGTACTAAATCCCCTGGCTTGATGACTTGGGTGTTTAAACTCTACAGGATCTCCTGGTTCCCCCAGGATAGTCGAGAAGATAAAAGAAGGATACAGCGGCTGACGATGCTGTACATCGACGTACCGTACCAAATTGCCCCTAATCCGAGCTCAAGCTGAGCGCTGAGTCGGTGGTGGCACATGGGGACCCTCCGGCGTCGAAGGCATATTCCGTTCAGCCTTGGGCGTGAGGAGGCACTAGTGCTGCGTGTAGGCATGTCTGATGGACCGGAAAGGTTGGCAAGACGTGACTTGTTGGGATCGTAAGGATGAGCAGCTGCCTGATCTGACTAAGTCGATATCTGGCGATTGACAGATTTCGTCGCACTACGCCTTGTCTCCACGGTGCAAAAACTCCCAGCACAATTTGCCAGGCTCATTGTTAAGAATCGCTTGAACGCGTGGGAGCTCTAGCTCGCAGAGCTCGCGCACGCTCCGGACCTTCGACATGACGTGCTTGACGTTCTTCGCAGTGATCCCGGGAATTCCGCGAAGCAGGTCCTCGGGAAGCTGATTCTGAGATACGTCGTCTTCCGCGTCTGCTGCACCCATCCTAAGCGCCTGAGCAGGGTCTGGTTCCAGGAAATTTGCCTTGAGGTCTTTGAAGATGTCGGCAGTTTGGTAAGGGGATGATGACCAGATAATACGGATGCGTGGGAAGGCCAGTGTGAGCAGAACGAGCTTAGACTGAATAGCGGTGATGGAAACGCTATCATCGTTTGCTTTTGGTGCCTTCTTGGTGAATTTGCTGCCCTTTCCGTATGACTTCACCTCACTAACAATCTGAGCGGACAGATTAGTCTGTTATGCTTGAGGGCAAAAGTTACGGAAGCGAACCTCGAGTGAGAACGCCTTGTGCTCCTCAAATTCGATCAACAGCATCGGTTTGTCGTAGTGTGAGGACATGAGTTCGCACTGCGTATACCTGAATGCAAGGTCAGTACTGTGTAGCCCTACTCGAGATGACTCACAGGCGGCCATTTTTCAAACTCTGGGTGAGATCAGGGATGCTCTTACGCTCCACGCAGATGTCTGGTGACAATATATAATCGCCAACGGTGAGTGTGACGGGGATAACCAGGATGCCGACCCGGTCCAGCAGATTCGGGAGTGACGAGTTCATCTCGCGAATGTCGACAATGACCCGGGGTAGTTCTTTCTCGATGGTCTTGGCACCTCCGGCGAGCCGAGTACTGAGCTGCTTGTACATGATATCGTTCCGATTAAGTTGAATTTCCTCGCCAAGTGGGAGTAGCATAGACTATGAAAGGGCAACTGTTTAGAGGACGAATGGTTAAATGACGCGAAAGCTTACCCCGCGCTCCTTGATCAACCGCTCAAACGCGTCTTTTTCCTTGCGTACACTGGTCAAGAATCTGACCTCCTCGGAGCTGTTCTCGTACATGAAGAAGTAAAGTCGTACTGCAAGGCCGGGACTTAGTCCCCGATACACCTGTTCAAAGACGTTACAACGTGCACCATAGACAAATCGACAGCACTGACCTCTATCCGCCGAATGAATTCCTGACTCGGTTCGAACGCGACGATGAATCGCGGCTTAATGTCTGCGAGCAGCATGTCGTCTGCGTCGTCCGAGTAGACACGGATCATGACAGTCTGCTCTGGTGGTACTAGTCCGAACCACTCGGCTTCGTCACGAGCGGCCGCAGCATTTTCCTCTGCGGCGATATGCAGAGCGAGGACTGCGTCATCATCGGCCAGCGCCATGTCGTCAAGACCCAACGACGCCTGCGTTGCAAGGCTGGAAACCTTCAGCGTGGGTGGTGGACATTGATACTGGTTCATTCACTCACAATGTTGCGAGAGAGTCGGACTCGTCAAGCATATCACCGGCTCCCCGAAGACCGCCTTCCGCATCTGCCTCCAGGCCGTGTCGCGCCGCTTGGCTACGGTCCGGTTGCAATACCTGAGCTGGAGCGCCACCACGCACCCGCCTGCGGTTGGCGGCTCGATGCTGACGAGCGGCGTCTTTACGTTTCATCGCCTCGCTGAGACCGGTATCCTCAACCGCGTCCGACGATAGCTGGTTATGTTTTCGAGACTGCCCGGTCGCCCGAGAGTTTATTTTGTCTCCCTCATTTAGCCTCGCCTTCCAGCGAAGGTATTCACGAAGACGGCGTTCCATCAACCGGTGGCCTTGCTCGCCAACAGGTTTCGAGGGATCGCGCCGGTCAAGAAAGTCTCGAAGTTGGTCACAGGTCTTCTGCGATGAGACCATGACAATCACGGTGTCGGTAGCGCTTGACTCTGCCAACCAGGCGTCAGGTTTACGTCGTGGATTGCATCGGATATATGGCCGGACTCACGCGCGGGAAGTGGCTGTTCTAACATCGTTTCCTCAATCTCCTGTAGAACCTGCAGTAGCAGGTCCCATTTGGGTAGTTCCTCCAGTACAGGCTCCATGCCTTTGGGCAGCCACTTCTTCCTCGGGTTGGTGTTGAGCCCGTTCAAGTCATCGAAGGCCCGCCAGTCCTCATCCTCCTGATCGAAAGACTCTGTGGTGACAGATGTAATCTTGAAGTCATGTGTGGTGAGGTAACATCTCCGCTTAGCGGCTTTGATGAGGATGTCGGCCGCGTCAAGGAGTAACCACGGTGACTGGTGCTGCCGTCGTTCGCCAGTGGTCTTACTTACGGTGTTGGCGTGGATGATGCTCTCCAGGTACGAGTGGAGATCAATACAATCGTATGAGAGGAGATAGCTGGGTTTGGAGTGAGACGGGCGGCCCTTCGAACGAATTGCGAGACGAACCTCATGAGGTTGCGCAAGGTTGTCAGGTCACCCACAAGCTGTTTCGTCTTTGGTCCGACCTTGTGCCAGACTGGATCGAGCTGCTTTCGAACAATGATATCGAACATACGCGTTTGAGCGTTTTCAACCACAAGGTCATCGAGATCAAGCTGAGCGACGACTGTGAGTATTCACGTCACGGCTAGGCGGCAGGAATAGGACAACGAACCGTCGAGTTCGACCGCTTAAGTTCTGAGAGCGTCGCGGTCATGCACAAGAGAATCGACTCGTGGATCTCAGTCATATTCTGAGTCATGGGTTGGTGTAGTTCAACAACGTCTGCTTTGCGCCGCTCGAGTGTCTGCTGGACTTCTTCGTGAAACCTGAACGCGCATCAGATGGTCAAGCCACGGAAATGAATGAACAGATGGTGCGCACCGCGGATATATAAGCGATGTGCGCAGTCCGAGCTCCTTCATAATGGCACGCAAGGGGTTCATACCGTGCGTGATCTGCTCTGGTTGGTCCGAGAATGCCTTGAGAAACCCGCTCTTGTTCTTCTTTCTGTACAGGCGGACAATGAATGCCTCCGTAGTGAGTGGTGTTATCCTAGTAATGGCGCGGGGAGTCAGGTGGCACGACCCAAGCCAAGCTGGCGCACCCACCTCTCGGCATGCAGCACCAGTAGTCCTGTGATGAGTTCACAAGGAACGTCGTCTACGAGTAAATCGCTGACAAGAATACGCGATGTGACGCTAACAACGCCTCCGCGGCGGTATAGGTCCCTCCTACAGTCACTTGTCAGAAATTGTGGCGTGGACCATACTCCCCTTCTCACCTCGCACCACGATTCAGCTCATGTGTGACTCGCCGCAGGCCTGGATGCGGACAGCCCATAGAGCACATAAGGCTGCCGATGCCATCTTCCTCGTCACTTGAGGCGTTGATCAGGAGAACTAGGCTCTGCGGCGTGTTGTAGATGTTGAGTAGTGTGCAGAGGATCGTGCGCAGCCCGAGTCCGCGTGCAATGAGCAGAAGCTCGGACGTCGCAGGATCCATCATCTCCTGCACAATTTTGGACTGGAAAGCAAGCAGACTGGTTGCCATTGCGTTGACAAGATCTGGCGAGAAGCAGAGGCGCGTGATCGAACTCCGACTTGGGGGTGAGGGACGGCTCCTTGACTGACCGGTGTGTAACGACCTCCCGTCTACGGCGCGGGACGTCTGTGAGCTACCAGTAGAAAGAATGGGAACGTCTCAATGACGAGTTGGGTGAGCCGGGCATGGACCGCATGCGCGTCGATGCCAAAAGCGCGACCTTGGATTTGGACGCCGCCAAAATGCTCGTCGCCTTCGCCCGTGCTGTTGGGCTGGCGGCACAGACGCCGCAGTCTCTACGTTCATTCTCTGTCACAGCCACGGCGCAGAAATACAAGTTGAAGACGCATAGCGGCACACGAAAACGCTACAAGGCTCTGCCGTCCGGACTCTTCAAACGCGTGAGTATGCAGCCTGGACTATGGTTCTAAGATACTCTCTTGAACTCATGCTCTCGTCATATTTGCATGCTTAGGGTCGGCCAGGACGCGTTCACAACAATACGCCGCATGCACCTAACAACAACCGCCCGCTGACGGCGTTCGCAACGCCGAGCCAGAACTGGCACCTTAAGAAACTTATGCCATACAGCCAATAGTCACCTACTCAGCTTCACCATTGAATGCTTGTTACAAGAGCTACAAGTTCATAGTTCTTCATCGCGATGTAGCGCAGTCTGAGGCCGAGTATCGAGAGCGCGGCAGACTTTGAACGTCGTTAACCTGCGTGGCAAGATGTGCCCTAGTCGTGAACTGCGTGTTCTGAATCTGTTTATCTCAGACTCCGAGGCTGCGTTGGTATCAGAATGACGTGCGCGCGGTCTTGTATGTGCAGGCCTCTGGGCTGAAATTTTCACTACGAGCACCCCTCCGAGAAATCCTGGACGCTCGCGACTGTCTGCATGGAATATTTTGAATATTTTGTGGTTGAATTTTGCGAGCTGTCCAAAGTCACGTGATCCGCGAGGTCTTGGGGTATCCTGTGGGATTTGCGAGGCTTGCGCGCGCTCGCATTCTCATGCCCCGCGGCATCCCCCGGCGCGTCAACCTCTTTCCTTTCATTGGGATGGCTGGCACGCAGCCCCCGCCGTCTGGCGGATTACTCGACCTCGATGTAATAGCGCGCAAGCTAGCTGAACCCAACAACAATGGTGAATTTCGTATATTCTATTCGCAGAAAGACCTGGTGTGCTAATAATGTGGCAGACATCCGGGGCAAGATCCAGATGGCCGACCATCTGCGAGACAACTACGACACCCGCACGGAAGCCGAGACTAAACGATATGTTGAGCTTGTGATGCCTGTCATTCTTGAACTCCTCAAGAACGGCAAGCCCGTGCTGCAGCGCGACGGGCCAGACCGCCCACTACCAGAGCAGACCCTCCGCCATACGCTCCTCGACCTCTGCCAGCGCCACCCGCCTGTGGACCAAATCCGCCCAACCATTCCGGAGCTCTGCAGGACGCTGCTGCATCTCATGCGGAATGATAACGAGGAGAACGCGGTCACCGCACTCAAGATCTTCCAAGAGCTCGTTCGCGCCAACAAGCAGACCTGTGACATGTTCTTTCAGCCGTTTATCGAGTTCGTCACAGACCTATACACTGGAATGGATACTGTCGTCAACGAGCTGTTCCCCGAGTCCGACCCACCAGCCATTGACCAAACTGCGCTCGTTCCGGGATTGCGTTCTTTCAAGGTCGCCGTCGAACTCCCCATTGCCGTCATCTATGCCTGCAATCTCAATAAGGAAGTCGGATATCCTGCTCTGCAACAGCTCAGCCCACATATAATCCACGTGAGTTGCCAATTTACTCGGGAGTTCAGGAGGCTTGCTCACGCGACGCGACGCGCCTTAGTTCATGCAACTCGAGGCTCCAAGCCAGCGCAAGGCTCGCGCAGACCTCATGCCTGATAGTGGCGAGCTTCTCATCGGACCTTGCACCGCCATAACCAACAAGGCTGTCTATCAAGACTTTCTTCATGCACAGAGCAAGGTCAGCCACCAAGTTACACATGCTGTGCTGCAACTGACACCTCGCGCCAGGGCATCTCGTTCACCAGCTACATCGTCAGAACACGTCAGGGCCCCGGCTCACCGCTTCTCGAGAGCCTGGCGACCATCATCGTCCGCTTGCTGCAGGACCTCTCGCCCGACCAGATCCACACCCGCCGCGAGTTGCTTGCGGGTCTGCGGACCATCACGGCCAGCGAGGCACGAGCTGCCCTCACGCCATACATCGACCTGCTCATTCAAGAGCGTGTTGTCCTCGGAGACGGCCTCGGCAGCGCCGACTCTGTCCGCAGCTATGCTATCGGCGCTGTCAGCGACGCCGTGCACCAGGCGCGCAACGAGCTCACGAAAGACCAGGTCACTCGCATCCTTCGCCTGCTTTGCTCCAACCTGCACAACGAGACCATCAGCGGGCAGATCCAGACGATGATCTCCAAGGTGCTCACAAACCTCACCGAAGTCGTCAAGGACCGCTTCGAGCCGGCGGAGACCACCCAAATTCTGTTCCAGTTGCTACGCTGTTTCGTCGACAAGATCGCGACTCTCACGCGTGTGCGTTCAACGTGGACGGAGATGAAGATAGGCAAGTCAGTGGGCGACCCAGACGGGCCTACCGGCGCCGAGTTTGGCCTCATCGACCGCGCGAAGCCGGTGGGCACCGAGTGGTGGCTCGCGATCGACAACATCATGGAGGTGCTCATGTGTAAGTGTTGTCTGCAGTACTAGCAACGGACGCGGCTGACCATTCGGTTCAGACTGCCGCAGCCTCATGAAGGTCATCCTCATGGCTTGCAAGAACCTCATTTCGCAGCTCAAAGCACTTGGTGGACCACAGCCGGATGGCGAGCTCATGGGAAAGCTGTTCCTCGACTCGATGGCGGCGCTCTCGCTTTTCAACCCTCCGCCCGCCGTTACGGGACCGACCGGAATTCCCGAGGAGAAGGAAGTGTTGGACCTCATCGCAGAGCTGCTGCGCGAATCGCGCCCGCTCGTGTTCCAGGAGATTTGGACGCGCCATATGCCAGCGTTCGTCGAGCAGCTCACAATCCACCCGCCGCTCATCTATGTTGCACACGAGTTGCTGCGGCACGACGCGACCAGCCCGACCCTCGTCGCGCTGTTCCTCAAGTTCTTGCTCCAGCACCTGGACGAGCTCGGTAATCTCGAGCAACGCGACGCCCACAACTACGTGCGGCTCTTCAAGATCACGTTCCAGGGTGTGACGCAGCAGCCTGGGCTGAACGAGAAGGTTCTGGCGCCATATTTGCCTCGACTCGTCCTCGACTCGCTGCAGCTCGCTGGCCGCGCCAAGCGGCCCGACACGTATTACATCCTCGTTCGCGGCTTGTTCCGCGCCATTGGCGGTTCACCTGGCCGCTTCGAGCATGTGTACAAGGAGGTTCTGCCGCTTCTGCAGGAGATGTTCGAGACGCTCAACCGGCAGCTCGCACTCACGCGGCCTGACCAGAAGGAGATGCGTACTACTATCGTCGAGCTCTGCCTGACCATTCCAGTCCGGCTCACCCACCTCGTGCCGCACTTGCGCCACCTCATGCAGCCGCTCGTGCATTCGCTGAGTGGGCCGGCGGATATTGCGTCGCAAGGTCTGCGTACACTGGAGCTATGCATCGACAACCTCCAGCCCGAGTTCATCGACCCACCGCTCAAGCCGGTCCTCCCGACGCTTATACGCGCCTTGAACGAGCACCTGAAGCCGCTGCCGACGCCGTCCAACCTGTCGCACACGACGCTACGCATTCTCGGCAAGCTTGGCGGGAAGAACAGACTGCTGCTCCACGAGCCTCCACAGGTCGAGTACAAGACTCAGGCCGAACCTGTTGTCCTGAGCCTCCCGTTCGGTAACAGGAAGGCGGACGTGCAGGCGGGCCCAATTGCTAAACTCACGACCGCACATCTCAACTCGACCGTCAAGGAGTATCGCGACCAGGCGTTCGACCTGGCCAAGAATCTCGTCATGATCCAAATCGAGGTGCGTTCTGGTGCTGACACATAAGCACCGCTAATAGAAGCTGTTGCAGGACTCGAGCCGCGAGGACGAAGGTCGTGGCATCTGTCTCGACGTTCTGCGCGGCATGATGACAGGACTATCGCGTGAAGAGGACAAGGACAAGATTACGGACTTCCTGCGCTCCTTCGGTCGCCACGTTTGCCTCATCGAGTGCGTTCGAGATGCACTGGTCGATCAGCTTATGCGCCGTCCTCTCTTCGCATGCGCATCGGCATTCTTCGAGGCCGTCATCGACGCTGTGGCAGCTCCGCAGGAGGATATCTCCGACGCCGCGCTCTCGTTCCTCCGCGTCTTTGTCGAGGACATCCAGCAGCTCAAGACCGCGGCTAACGGCGCCGAGATCACCTCAGACATGCGCGCTGCGCTTATGCTTCACCTCGCCTTCCGCGCGGCGAACTTCTGCCACGCAGACACCTGGCAGCTCCGCCAAGGTGGCGCGCGCGCGTTACATGAGCTCGTCACGTCCGCCGACGCAGATCCGGAGAAAGGCAGATGGCTGGGTAAGAAGGAGACCGACTTTGCCGGAGCGCTGTGGGCCGTCCTGAAGAACGCACCACTCGACCAACAGTCGCCCGATGCCCTTCTTGACACCTGCAAGGCCTCATCGCTCGTCTGTTGCCGCAAAGCAGTCGACAACGTCCTCCAGATCGCGCCGCCGCCAGCTGAGCGCGATTCCAATCCGTCGTGGAAGATGCGGTTCGACAGCCTCTGTACAATGCTCGCGACCGAACTGAGCTGCGGGTCGTCCCGCGTGCGCGAGGCCGCCTCTGAGGCGCTCGGCTACCTCGCGAAGACCTTCGACAGAACTGTGTCTGATCTCGTGCAGCCATACCGCCAGCGCATCTTGCACCACCTTCTTTCGGTACCGTTGCGGACCCTCCCGTTGCAGAAGCAAATCGAGAACATGGACGCGATGACTTTCCTTCTCAGCATGGAGACCCCGATCCAGCCGGAGAACATGGAGGAACTGCTGCGTGCTTTGCACGAAGCGATTGGTTTGGCAGACGCAGATGATCAAGCGCTGGTGAGCCGCAGCGGGCAGAGGCAGAGCATGGTTCTTGCCAACAGCGCACGAGTGTCGGGTATTCGTCTCACAACGGCGTCTCTGCCTGTCACCGAGTTCTACGCAAAACATCCGCAATCGCGTCAACGGTAAGCCATTCCTCTATGGCATGGGAACGCTGGACACTGATCACTGCTTGCAGCGTCGTTGGCGTATACTTCAAGGCTCTCTACGCAGCACAACAGCCGATCAAGCAAGCGGCCAAGGACGGGCTGCAGGCACTCACGTCGAGCAACCAACGTCTCCCTCGCGACTTCCTCCAGTCCGGCTTGCGGCCCATTCTGACGAGTCTTTCGGAAACGAGCAAGCTCACTGCACAAGGCCTCGATGGTCTGGCACAGCTCATGGAGCTGCTGACGAACTACTTCCGCGTCGAACTCGGGCAGCGGCTTGTTCACCACTACAAGACGCTCTCTGACCCTGCAACATTCCGTGTCGAAGCCGCCGGTCTCGTCAGCGACAACGACAGCCTCATCAAGCTCGTCGGTCTCGTCAATATTTTCCATCTTTTGCCCCAGACGGCCAACATGTACCTACCAGAGCTTCTCGACGAAGTGGTCAAGACCGAGGCGCTCCTGCTCTCCGCAGCTCCGACCTGCCTCAGCGCACCTCTCGGCAAGTACCTCAACCGTTATCCTGCAGAGACCGCCGACATTTTCGTCTCAAAACTGGAAGACCTGCGCTACGTGCGTACACTGCGCAACGTCATTCAGTCTGGCAGCGCCCCTAGCCTCGTCGAGGAGTTGGGCCGCCGGACGACGGACTTCATCGTGGCCAACTTCTCCGACGAGACGCACGTGCACGTCCTGTCGACGCTCGAGATTATGAACGACTTGCTGGCCGCTGATCCTGCGTGGCTCTCGTCCCATGCCGAAGCCTACGAGGCGCTGCTTGCACTCTGGCGCGGTGAGTTTACGAAGGAGCCATCCTCGTCGCCGATGCCCGCTCCCTGGATCCGCGTTGGCCTTCAAGTCTTCGTCAAGGCGCTCAAGCACGACAAACGAGTCGACGTTCTTTTGCAGCTCTTCCTGGTGCACGGTCATGGGCTTGCGCTCGACCTGTCCGAGCTAAACCACTTCGTCCATGAGGCGTTCATTACATCTTCTGACGTCGAAATGCGCCGCACAATCGTCACCGAATTCATGTCAATGTTTGCAGAGGCCGAGCCGACGCGGACACCTGCATGGCATCTCGAGCGACTACTCCACGGTCTTGTGATTCCTGTCGTTCTCGCATCATTCTTGCGTAATGAGCCTGTGGTCGACGCTAGCATCATCCACCTTCTCGCGGACCACATGTGGAAACCGATCGTCAACAGCCAGAGGGACGATAACGATCGCATGCAGGTGCGCTGCTTTGCCACGCATCACTCTGAGCCCAATACTTATATTTTCCAGGTCGGCATTCTTGCTCTCGGTTCCATTGTCATTCAACATGCTCCCGATCTTCTCGCCGCCGACCGCAAGGAGATTGTTCGTGCCGGATGGCAAATCCAACAGCAAACGGATGACCCCATCGTCCGTCACTGGGCCAACATTTATCTCTGTCGGTTCTATGACGCTTTCGAATCACCGGCCAAGTTTGTGCTCTCCACTCTCGCGGCTCTCGTCCGAATGCAGGGCGTGGAAGTCCGCAGCCTTGCGCGGCAGGCACTCGACATCCTCGTGCCGGCACTGCCCAAACGTCTCCCACCGGACGACTCGCATTGGGCACGCATGTTCCGTCGGACCCTCATTGAGGACTCAGGCCAGTGGACGCTGATCTACGGACTCGTTAGCAGGCACAGGGATGTTTTCTACCCTCATCGACAGCTCCTCGTTCCCCACATGGTCGGCTGTCTGCACAAGCACGGTCTCAGTCCCTTCGCCCATATCGATGGCAAGCAGCTGTCTCTCGATCTTGTGGACGTCCTGACGTATTGGGAGCGCAAGGCCTCGTCCGAGATGGTCGACGACAAGCCACCATGGCAAATGTCGCCCGCAACGATCAATAGCGTCGTTCACTACCTGACCCGCAGCCTCGTCATGGCCATCGCACATGAAGTTCAGCAGACTCCTGGTCACATGAAGCAAGTGGATGCATTGCACGCGCGCGCACTCGGTTACCTGAAGGAGATTTTCGGTCCCAATGGCTGGAGCACTGCGGAGTTCAAGTTGGATACTGTCTCGAAGTACCTCATAGCCATGGTCAGTACTCTGCGGCATCGAACCGTCGGTTTCTGACGTGATTCTTCCATAGCCGGAGCTCGCGCCAACGTCCCACCAGATCATAGTCAACCACGCCCGCATGCTCAATGTCATCGTGGCGGAGAAGCACGACGACTGGATTCGTGACAACGCGACAGAGCTCATGCAGATTATTCAGCGCCCACT
>Ga0247815_10001434_pt1 | contig 18289 bp, 10 predicted proteins | sample UWRJL194509B1_FD_181014 | JGI IMG/M metagenome (GOLD analysis project Ga0247815, IMG submission 181014) | Plant litter microbial communities from Arlington Agricultural Research Station in Wisconsin, United States - UWRJ-L194-509B-1 | ecosystem: Environmental > Terrestrial > Plant litter >...
AAACCCGCTGGAGATCCCTAAACAGTACAGACCTGGTTTTGTAACTGAATTTGAGCAGACTTATCCGGACCAGTTTTTGAGCTGGAGGTACAATCCCTTGCAGGATATCAATGAAGGTTATACAAAACGTAAAACGCAGAATATCAACTTGTCACTGGATGCAAATTATAAATTAGGGCATGGGCTTTCCTTACAGGGGATTTATAATTACAACACGGGCCGCAACGAGGAGAATACGCTTTACCGCCAAAACTCGTTTTACATGCGCAACCTGATTAACTATTTTACTACCTCGCCGGCTTCGGTTAATCCGATGACGGGAGATCCGGTACAGCCGTTTGTACGCCAGGTGCCTTTGGGCGGTCAGTATATGACGGATGTAACTACTTCGCGCAACCAGACATTTAGGGGCCAGGTGAATTATGAAAAAAGCTGGAACGAAAAACATCAGCTTTCGGCTATAGCGGGTCTGGATTTGACGGATGTATCATCTCTGCAAGACAGGAATGGCTATTATGGCTATGATGAAAACTCTTTGCGCAGTAATAATAAACTGGATTATACGCATCTACTGCCGATAGTTTTTGCGGAAGACCAGCTGGGTTACAACGGGACTTATATTCCAAACTTATCACTTGGTTATCTGGATAATCACGTGCGTACGTTTAGCTGGTATACCAATGCGGCGTATACGTATGACAGGAGATATACTTTGTCGGCCAGTTTGCGGAAGGATATTTCGAGTGAATTTGGTCAGCAGACGAACACAGGTGGCACACCTTATTATTCGGTAGGGGCGAGCTGGAACATAGTGAACGAATCATTTTATCACCTGGATTTTCTGCCGGTGCTGAATTTAAGGACTACTTATGGTTACAACGGAAACGTAAATCCTTCAGTATTATCAAGGGCTCAGATTGTCTATAGTATTGAAAACGATCCGCTGACCGGTTTGCCATATGCCACTACGCAGAACGTTGCGGCGGTTACGAATTCGAAACTGCGTGCGGAGAAAACGGGCGTGCTGAACATTGGGTTGGATTTTGGTTTTAAAGGTTCACGTGTGGCAGGTAGCATTCAGTATTTTACAAAAACGACTACCGACCTGCTGACGAACGGGCCGCTGGACGCCAGCTCTGGTTTTACGAATTTGGTATACAACACCGGGGATTTAAAAGGCCGCGGAATTGACATATCGATTAATACGCTGAACGTACAGGCAGGTAAATTTAAATGGAACAGTAATTTCCTGTTCAGTTATAACAAGGTTAAGGTAACGAAATTGTATACGGAACAGCCTGATAACGCTGGAAGCGGGATTACTGGATTTTCTTACAATGTAGGGTATGATTTATCGCGCGTATTTGCGTACGACTGGGCAGGGCTGGATCCGGAAACGGGAGATCCAAGGGCTTATCTTAATGGTGAGGCCTTAGCGGTAAGCGGAACGAGCAACGAAAACTATAACGCGATCCAGAGTGCCTCGATATCAACGTTGAAATATTTCGGCTCTGCCGTACCGGTAACCTATGGGGCGTTCAGGAATACATTTACCTACGGTGGGCTGTCGCTTTCGGCTAACTTCCAGTACAAACTGGGATACTTTTTCAGGAGACCGGTACAGGACGTGGTAAGTTATAGTCAGCTGTTTTCTGTCACAGGGTCCATTCAGGGCAAGGAATATGCGCAGCGCTGGCAAAAACCAGGTGATGAGCAAACTGCAAATGTGCCTTCTGCGGTATATAGCTCGATGAGCACGAACAGGGATGCTTTCTATTACAATTCAAGCGTGAATGTGCTGAAGGCGGATCATGTGAGGTTGCAGGAGATTAACCTCTCATACATGCTGCCGTCAACGCTTTCGCGTTACGTGAAAAACCCGAGGATTTATGCAAACGTGAACAACCTTGGGATTATCTGGCGAGCGAACAAACTGGGAATAGATCCTGAAGTATTTGACTATGCAGCGCCAAGAAGTTATAGTCTTGGATTTTCTGCCAACTTTTAATTAGACGACGATGAAAGATTTAACAATTCACAGCTCTGATAAAGATGTCAATAAGCTTAGGCAGGCTTTATTATCAAACACAAAATTCAATGTTATGAAATTATATATCATTACCATATTACTTTTCTGTGCTGCATTTACCTCTTGTCAGAAATTTGTGGATATCAAAAAAAGCAGTGCGCAATCCAATATTGAGTCGGCCAATGATTGTCAGCTTTTGCTGGATAATTCGGAGGTGCTGAACAAGGATTATCCGGTGGACGGCGCGATCTCGGCAGACGATTATTACATGGATGATGCGCGCTACAACTCGGATCGTTTGGATATTGACGACCGCTCGTTATATACCTGGAGCGCAACGGCGATCAGGCAACCGGCGAAACAATGGGTGGGCTGTTACAACAAGATTTACAATGCAAACCTGATTTTGGAAGCCATAGTTAGACTTGAAGGTAAGGAGCCGGTAAATGTATTAAACCATCTGAAAGGTAGTGCCTTATTTTTTAGAGCCTATGCTTTGTGGAACCTTGCGCAGCTATACACTGCGCCATATGGGGACGATGCAGCTTCGCAACCTGGATTGCCAATACGACTGGTTTCGGACATAAATGAGATTCCGGGACGTGGCACTGTGAAGGATACATATGACAGAATAGTGCAGGATTTGACGGAAGGCGCGGCATTGTTGAACGCAACTTCGACCATTGCTACGCGACCAAATAAGGCGGCTGCATTTGCGATGCTTTCGAGGGTATACCTGTCGATGGGCGACTACCCAAATGCATTAATAAATTCGACTGCGGCACTGCAATTGAAAAGCGACCTGATTGATTTCAACACGTTGAATCCCGAAGGTCTTACCCCTTTTACCCGTTTCAACCAGGAGGTGATTTTTCACTCGACGGTGTTGCGTCAGAATTATGTGCTGGAACCGGGTTATGGTTACGAAAACCAGGCGCTGGTAAACAGGGAAATTGTGGACGCCTATGAAGAAGGCGACCTGAGAAAAACTATCCTGGTGAAAGAAAACACGGATGTAGAAAACCCGACAGGGACATTCAGGTTTACAGGAAACTATGAACCAGCAGCGGGCTCGCCGGTATTGTTTAATGGTCTGACGACTGATGAACTGTTTTATACAAGGGCGGAATGTTATGCCCGCGCAGGAAATACCGCAGGGGCGATGACGGATCTGAATACGGTGCTCCGCAAAAGATGGCTGACTGGTGCCTATACCGATAAAGCTGCCGGAAATGCTACGGCTGCGCTGGATTTGGTGTTGGTGGAAAGAAGGAAGGGCTTGCTGATGAGAGGACTACGCTGGACAGATTTGCGCAGGCTGAACAAGGAACAACGTTTTGCTAAAATTTTGAGCAGGACTATTGGAGGAAAAACTTATACGCTGGCACCGAACGATTTACGTTATACTCTGTTGATCCCGCAAGAGGTACTGACAAACAGTGCGATTGTGCAGAACCGCAGATAAAATCAATCTTTAAGTCATCATAAGCCTGGTCATATTTTTTGTAAGATCGGGTTTATGATGATTTTCTCACAGGATATGCTCGTAAATCGCATGTCAAATAATTATAAGCTTGTTCATCACTTTGTGTAAGGCTTGAACTCACCAGGGTTACTAAAGCATCAAGTGCTATTAAAACGATAGTATTATTGTTATTTCTTTTACAGCATTACCAGTATTCGCTGGAAGTGCTTAAGCTATTTTTATGTTAAAAAATATCATTGGCAGGGAAAGCTATGTTTCTTTTCTTGCTCCCAAAACGTTTGTCAATAAGTTTTCATTGCTAATAATCATCTGTATGATCATGGCGGCTAATTCAGTGAATGCCCAAACAATTGCCCTGGATCCTCAGGTGCGAAAAGGCGTATTGCCTAATGGTTTTACCTACTACCTTCGTCACAATGACAACCCGACAGGCCGGGTTGTATTTAACCTGGTGGTAAAAGTGGGTTCTATTGTAGAGGATGATGATCAGAGCGGAATGGCTCATTTTATGGAACACATGAGTTTTAACGGAACAAAACATTTTCCGAAAAATCAACTGGTAGATTACCTGCAACAGAATGGACTACGTTTTGGTGCAGACATTAATGCCTCTACTGGTTTTGACGAGACGGTGTACCAATTGCCGCTAACCAATAGTCCGGCCGTGCTGAAAAAAGGGTTGCTGATTATCAGGGACTGGGCGCAGGAAGCCACGCTTGACAATGATGAGATTAACAAAGAACGTGGCGTTATATTAGAAGAGAAAAGAACACAAATGGGAGCGGGGCAGCGCATGCAAGAGCAATACACACCAATGTTATTCAATAACTCACGTTACGCCGATAGGAACCCTATCGGCACAGATAGCAGTTTGAAGCACTTTGACCCATCGGCATTGCGACGTTTTTACAAAGATTGGTACCGTCCGGATTTGCAAGGGATTATTGCTGTGGGCGATTTTGATGTGACAGAGATGGAGAACCTGGTCAGGGCCAGTTTTAGCAGCCTGAAAAATCCTTCGGCCAAAAGGCCAAGACAAAATTATAGGATCGACCTGAATAATAGAGATGGCTTTATTGCGCTGAAAGACGCTGAAATGAACTCGACGATAGCGCAAATCATTATCAAACACGAAGCTCCGGAAATGAAAACGGAGCAGGATTATTGTTTGGCAGTAACCAGGCGTTTGCTAAATATAGTAATGGCAAAGCGGTTGCGTACGCTGGTTGCAAACGATTCTGCGAAGGTTTTACATGCAAGCGCAAGCATTGGGGAACTAATGGGTGGCTTGGATAATTTTAGCGTAACGCTGATAACCAAACCTGAACTGGAAGTGAAACCTGACCTGGAATTGAAACCGGAAATAGTACCAAAACCTGACCGGCAAGCTAAACCTGATCGGCCCGGTAATTCTGAGCAGCTGGCCGAAGGTGTAACTGCGGTATGGACTGAAATTGAACGGATGCGGAACTTTGGGTTTAATGTTGAAGAACTGGAACTGGCGAAAGAAAGATATGCGAATGGGATGAAAAATGGCTTGCTGGAAAAAGACAAGATATCGTCTGATAGTTTTGTGAAAGAGTATGTAGCACATTTCCTTCGCGGGGATCTTGCCCCGGGAATGGACACTGAGTATAAATTGGTGATGAAGTTTTTATCAGAGATTACCGTAAAAGATTTGAATAACAGGGCCGGGGAGTATATCAGAAAAGATAACCGCAATATTATTGTAATGGTCCCACTGAACGCGAATTTACCATCTGAAGGGGAGTTCAAGTCCTGGTTGACGAGAACTGAAACGTCAATTGTGGGCGCTGCTACAGTTTCATCTGCAAAGACAGCAATAGGTTTGTTGGCTACGGGTTTGTTAGTTACAAGTTCATCTTCTTCGGGTGCACCTACAGTTTCATCTTCTTCGGGCGCTGCTATAATAAAATCGTCAGCGAAAATTGCACCGGGAGTTGCGGGTTCTTCTTTTAAGGCCGGTACGCAGTTAGCTAAATCACTATTGCGTCTGGAGCCTGTCGCAGGAAAGGTATTATCTTCAGTTGGTAGCGCGGAGGGCATCAGCACGCTAAAATTATCTAACGGAATTACTGTTGTTTTAAAACCTACTACTTTTAGGAACGACGAGATCCTGTTCTCAGGTTTTTCTGCCGGCGGCACTTCTGTGTATGAAGATGCCGATTATTATTCAGCTAAAAACGCTGCATCAATCGTTTCTTCATCTGGTGCAGGAAATTTTAGTCACAAAGATCTGGAAGAATATCTTTCTGGCAAACAAATGGGTGTACAGCCTTTTATAAGTGAATTCAGCCAGGGCGTAACAGGAGGGAGTACCGCCGAAAATATAGGAAAAGCCCTTGAGCTTGCCCATGCGTTCCTGACAGAACCGGTAATGGATAAAGCACTGTTTGAACAAATGATTAGCAGATCGAAAGTTTCAGTAGCAGGCAGGGATAAAAATCCGGAAGTGGTTTTTCAGGATTCAATTGCTGCAATTCTTGCAGGTTATCATCCCAGAAGCACGCCTGTAACGGTGCAAAAGATCGATCAGATTAAGCTGGAGCGTGTTTACAAAATTTACAAAGAGCGTTTTGCAGATAATTCCGGGATGACCTTCACGTTTGTAGGTACTTTTAACATCGACAGTCTGAAACCTCTCCTCGAGAAATATTTGGCATCGCTGCCATCAGCCCATAAAAACTTTGCGCTTAAAGCAACAGGCAAAACTTTGCGTTCTGCCAGCGACAGTACCAATTCCAAAGATCTCGATGTGGCAGTGTATGTTGGTGGCAAAAATGCTTCTTTCAAAGATCCTGGCATACCATTACCTGCGGCAAATATCAATACGGTGATTAAAACAGGTTTGGGTGCAAAAGCAAGGGTAGAGTTATTTTACACGGGCGTTTTCAATTACGATCAGAAAGAGAGGCTGAAACTGGAGGCACTAAAAGGTGTGCTGGAACTGACGCTGACCGAAAGACTGCGGGAAAAGGAAAGCGGCGTTTATAGTCCTTCGGTATCTTTAGGTATGGATAAGATTCCGCGTAAGGAGTTCAGGCTTGGAATTTCATTTGAGTGTGCACCAGAAAACACAGAAAGACTGATCCGGGCTGCTCTTGATGAAGTAACGAAGTTGCGGGATAACGGACCTTCGGCGGTTAATCTTGATAAGTATCGCATGGAGAGCATCCGTTCCAGGGAAATAGCAATAAAACCAAACCAGTGGTGGTTAGGGTATATTTCAGCGCAGTTGCAGGATGGCGAACCGTTGTCGGCCGACTCATCATACCTGAAAAATTTGGGGCAGCTTGAGAGGTCGCAACTGAAAGCTGCCGCAGCTGAATACCTCAAAATAATTAATTTGAGCCAGTTTGTGTTGCTGCCAGAAGCAAGTAATTGAAGCAGGGAGCCGCTGGATACTGATTGATTTAGGACCGTAATACGTTGATATGCAGTTGATGCTTCGCAAAGCCTAATAGTATCAATTATTTCAATAGAATGATATGACAGATTGATTAATCCTTATACAAATTATCAACCCGTCTCTGGGGATTTGCTCATTATTTGCTCAGACCACTCATTTTTATTATTTTAACAATGTTTTTTAACTTTATGGGGATAACAGATTTTTAGATAACTGATCTTATTAATCAATGAGTCATACTCTTATTGTAGTCCCTCGGAGTTCCTTTTGTAAAATAGCGCTGATTGCTATTGTAGTACTCGTGTTTATGGGGACTTCATTGTATGCGCAATACTGGTACCCGGAAGTGCCGCGTGTGGAACGGCAAAAAGAAGCAGAATTGAGGTTGAAACTGAAAACTAATCTTTCAGCTGAAAATAAAGCGAAGGCATTGCTGGACCTTGGCAACATTTATTTCTATAAGCCACTAAAAAAGGTAAATGATCTCAAACGTTCGAAACAGTACGTTGAAGATGCCTTGGCTATTTACTCCGGGGCTACCAAACCAGTTTGGCAGAACAATGCATTATTGTTGTTGGCTGACCTGCATTGTGCTGAAGATAGCCTGCAGGCAGCAGCTGGAGTGTTAAATAAACTTGATGAGCCTGGCAGACTGAAACTTCATCTGCTACTAAGTTTTAAGTATTGGTTGCGGGATGTGGATTACAAGCAGGCAGATTATTCCGCCGCAATAGGGCACGCGAACGAGGCTATTGTGCTGAGTAAAAAGCTGCGAGACATTAAAAGTGGTCTCCTTGCTATGCAATACATTGCGGTAGTGCATGGTTCTCAGCAAAAACCTGAGGCGGAAAAAGAATTGCTGCAGGTGTTGAGGTTGTACCAGAAGGCGCACTAGCCAAGATTACATTATCTATATTATCTGTTATCAGAATATTATGGTGCTAACGGGAGTCCTGATAAAAGGTTGCTCTATTCGCTCCGGGCGATTAGCTCTATGAAAAAAACGGGCGACAGTTTGGCGGCCGGTGACATCTATACGCAACGGGCTGCAATACTGGAAGACAACGACGCTTACCCCGCAGCATTTGCTTGTGGACAGATAGCGATGGCGCGTTACAGGGAAAATGCCGGTATGTATTCCATTGACGAATCCCCTTTGTTTGAAGTGATGCAGCGCAGCCTTCGCAAGCAAAAAAAATATAAAGAAGCCCTGCAGTTTGTGCTGGGGATGAAAAAGGAATATCCGCCTGACCGCCCGTCTGATTTTGCAAGGTATGATTGGTTGCTTGGCCATAGTTACCGGGAATTGAAAGATTACCGCAGGGCTGAAACCTACTTGTTAAGGGCATTGCGTACAACAGAACAAACAGGCAGCACCTCGAGATGGATAATTTCTGCACTTGGTCAGACTTACCTCGATGCAAAACTTTACGAGCAATCGCGCAAACATCTTAATAAACTGCTTATCATCCCCAAAGAGCGTTTTTTCTTAAGTGAATTGCGGCATGCTGAGTATATGGCTTTTTTGGCTGATTCAGCTTCGGGTCATTATCTGGATGCGATAAGGCATCATAATATGTATAACAACATTGATAACATCAATGCCCGCACAGAGATAGACAAGGAACTGCAGAAAATTAACGTTACACTTGAAACACAGAAAAGAATAGGGGAAATACGCTCGTTACGGCAACAGAAGATACTTAGTGAAGCAAAATTAAGGGAGGCGAACCTGATCAGGAATATGACGATGGGTGGATTGGCGCTATTGACGATCATCATGGGGCTCTTATATTATCAGTACCGGCGCAATAAACGCAGTAGTAAGGTTATTGCCGTAAAAAATGAGGTGATCACACACAAAAATGCCCAGCTTGAACACCTGCTACAGGAAAAGGAATGGCTGCTGAAAGAAGTGCACCATAGGGTCAAAAATAATCTGCATACGATTTTCTGTTTACTGGAAAGTCAGGCTGTGTTTTTGAAAGATGACGCACTTAAAGCTATTGAAAAAAGTCAGCACCGGATCTATGCAATGTCTCTCGTGCATCAAAAGTTATATCTTTCGGGAGACATCAAATCGATAGATATGAAGCTGTATTTTTCAGAATTTATCAGTTTTCTTTCGGACAGTTACGACCTCTCAGAACGGATCAGGATTAAACAGGACGTGCAGGCTTTGAAATTTGGAGTAGCCCTGGCCATCCCTTTGGCGCTGATCCTGAATGAAGCAGTTACCAATTCAATTAAATACGCCTTCCCCGACAACAGGAGAGGTGAGATTTTGGTGCGGTTAGGCGAGGCAGCTGACCAAAGTGGGGGCTCGTTTGGCGAAATGGAATTAGTTATTACTGATACTGGCATTGGGATGCCGGAACTGAAGGAGGAAGAATACGCGTCGCTCGGCATTGAGCTGATCAGAGGCCTGGGCAAGGAAATAGGGGCGAAGATTGAATTTAAAACCGATGGTGGAACTACTATTAGCCTTAAGTTTTTTAGCGATGCAGATGTAAGAGAAGAAACAGTGTTATAACAAAATAAGGTGCTGATATTCTTGGTTTTATAAATGATAAATATATTAAATAGTTAACTATCGTAATAGCTTATGAGCAGTAAAGTCTTGATTGTAGAAGATCAGTTTATCGAAGCAAATAACCTGAAGTTTATACTTCGGAAAGCTGGATATAAGGTTTGTCCAATAGCCGCATCTTACAATGAGGCCTTATCAATTATCGAAGAGGAACATCCCGACCTGGTTCTGCTGGACATTATTTTGAAAGGAAAAAAAACAGGGATAGATCTGGCAAAGGTGCTAAAAGAGGAGAAAATTGCTTTTGTGTTTTTGTCGGCCAACGTAGATAAAGGCATCTTTGATGCTGCCAAGCTCACAGGTCCCTACGGGTTTTTGGTGAAGCCATTTCGCGAAAGGGATGTGTTGAATATGCTTGATATCGCGGCGTACCTGCACCAGCAAAGTATTGAGTTTGCACGAAAATCTGAAGCCCTCGCCAATGGCTCTGTTTCGCCTGAAGGACCAACGGCTGCGGGCGTAATTGGAAGCAGTGTGCCTATGCTGGAGGTGATGAGTAATGTTAGAATAGTTGGGCCTACGGACACATCGGTACTGATACTCGGCGAAAGCGGTACGGGCAAAGAACTGGTGGCCCGCGCTATTCATGAAGCTTCATCATTTAACAATAAAGGAATGGTTGTGGTGAACTGCGGCGCACTGCCAACAGGATTGATCGAATCTGAGTTGTTCGGCCACGAAAAAGGAAGTTTTACTGGTGCGACTGACAAGAGAACGGGGAAATTTGAGCAGGCCAATAATAGCACTATATTTCTGGATGAGATTGGGGAATTGCCACTTGACGTGCAGACGAAATTCCTCAGGGTGCTGCAGGAACGAGAGATTGAGCCAGTAGGAGGCAAAACCAAATCAGTTAACGTTCGTATTGTAGCGGCTACCAATCGCAATCTGGAAGAGGAAGTTGCCGCGGGCCGCTTCCGTATGGATCTCTATTACAGGTTGAATGTTTTCCCAGTCCTTATGCCCCCACTCAGAAATCGCCAGCAGGATATTACCATACTTGCGGAGCATTTTCTGAAGATTTACGCCGCAAAAGCAAAAAAGAAAATCGAAGGCATTACACCAGAAGTAAAAAAGGCGCTTTTGAAATACCATTGGCCGGGCAATGTCAGGGAGCTGGAAAATATGATTGAACGCGGGGTAATCATGACCGATGGGGACCTGCTAACGGAACTTCCCCTGCCGGCAACAAACACTCAAATTATCAATGATGATTCTGGGATTAAAACGATTACACAGAATGAACGCGACCATATCCTGATGGCGCTGGACCACTGCAACTGGAAAATATACGGGCCGGACGGGGCTGCGGAATTGTTGGACATCAATAGTTCAACGCTAAAATCGCGGATGAAAAAACTGGGAATCATGAGGAAACACTTTGGAGGATCGGAAGAACCGTGACGCCGGGCAGGAACTGTATCATGATATTTCGTTCTGCCATTTCATTATAACTGGAAATATCGCTGTGGTTTAGTTTTTTCAATTTGGTTAGTATTCTGACTAACATGCTGTTGCGGATTTGGCATGAGATTAATATCAAGTTCCGGTAATAAGCGATAGGTGTTTATGAGCCTGCAAACGCAACGCTGAAGATCAAGTCTTAAAATCAAACCTAAATAATACAGATATGAGTGAACAAAAAACATGGTTTATCACCGGGGCCTCGAGAGGCTTCGGGATGTTGATTGCAAAAGCAGTACTGGCTTCGGGGGATAAAGTGGTGGCGACTGTTCGCAGTAAACCAAACGACTTAATTGCGGAACTTGGTAACGATCCTTCGTTATTGGTGGTTAATATGGATGTCACTAATGAGGAACAGATTCGTGGAGCGGTGAAATATGGCATTGATCAATTTGGGCGCATTGATGTTCTGGTGAATAATGCAGGATACGGTCTGCTCTCTGCTGTTGAAGAGGCCACCGCTGAAGAGGTGAAACAGAATTACGAAGTAAATGTGTTTGGTACGCTGAACGTGATCAGGGCTGTTTTACCTTATATGCGAAAAGCCAGAAAGGGTCTGGTGATTAATATCTCCTCAATAGGGGGCTTGACAGGATATCATGGCTGGGGAATATATGGTTCAACAAAATTTGCGATTGAAGGTATCACTGAGGCTTTGGCGAAGGAATTAGCGCCGCTCGGCTTATATGCAACAGTGGTAGCGCCAGGATTTTTCAGAACAGATTTTTTGGATGCCTCATCACTTGTGCGAACCAAAAATGAGATTGAAGATTACTCTGAAACCGTTGGTGCAATGCGTGATTTTGCCACCGGGGCCAACAAAAAACAACCCGGCGACCCACAAAAGCTCGCCGATGCCTTTGTTAAGCTTGGTCACTCTGAAAGTCCCCCGGTACACCTGCTGCTCGGGAACGATACACTGGAAAGCTACAAAGCAAAAGCCGAGGCACTTGATGAGGATATCAAAAACTGGTATGATACCATCACGGGAACTGATTATGAAGATGTTGCCGCGATGCAACATAAATAGAGGCAGTTCACCTTACTCTAAAACTTAAGAAAATGTAAGAGTTTATGGATGCGGTGATTGTGCCGCTGAACCTGCGCTTGTCAAAAAAGATAGTCCCCACACTCCGGGGACTATTCAGTGAAAATGATATGGTGATTGCGTTTTGGATGGTATTGCATTTACGGATATCATGACCCGGAAACTTTAAATGCCTTTAGGTCGTAAGCGTATTTCTGGTAGCTAATCAGGCCTCTTGATAATTCATTCTCAATCCACGCCGGCTCGTCATGACTAATATCTACAATCTCCTTTGTTGAGTTGGCTTTGAAATGTTTAAGCACAATGTTGAGTACTTCCATTTCAATGGCACTGAAGTCGTTTGCAATATCTTTTAGTCCAATGATTTTTTCACCATAATTTCCATCGTTGAATTCAAATGGCAAAATGCCTATAGTATTGTCATCACATAACTTGACATATAATTTTTCGTATTCAGCAGGGACTGGTCCGTAGGGAAGTGCCTTGTATGTGATGCCAGTCATTGAATGCGCCGTTTTCTGATACATTAAGAAGTCTGTATAAAATAAAAGCTTATTAACTTTTGTCTTAAACGCATCGAGCTCACTGCTAAAATATCCAATCACATTAGCAATCTTTGAAAGGCTTGGCACCTTATACCCGTTATATTCAGTTGGTTTATGACTGACGAAGATTTTTTCTTCGAATAGACTTCCCCAGGCATTTTCGGCTTTCTTTTCCTTTAGTTCATTTACCTTACCAATAATTCTATCGTATTCCTTTCTGGTAAGACAGTGACTGCTCGCCTCAATCTGTTCTTTGAACACATCAGGATTGTCAACAGACAAAATCAATCTCCCATTAGAAACGGAAGGCATATCTCCAGTTTCATACAGCCTATATGTATTCGCGCCTAACCCTAAAATTTCTGACATCTTCGATGCCGATATTCCGTATTTTTCCCTGATAGCGATGATCTCTTCTGGAAACGGCACACCATACTTTTCTCTATACTGGTTATAAACCTGGTTCATATTAATTTCATCCACATCTTCGAATGTAAAAACCTCTTTCGTTTCGGTACATTCGTAATAATGATAGCATATAGTAAAGTCTTCCTTCCGAAATTTGAAAGTCACAGATTTATGCTTACGTAACATTGGTTTATTGGTAAGGGGGCTTTTCATCATAATCAAATTAAAGGATATTTCATAGGACGCTCCGCCTTATGGAAAGAAATGCATAGGGCTGGATTATCCTTGAAACCAAGAGATATCTTGATGTATATCTCCTGGTTTTTATATCTTTTTCCAAAGATCCATAAGGAAGCTACGCCATATAAAGTATCGCCTACCGGACCTTCTGAATAGTCAGTTGCTATTAAAGATTTTATAATCTCAATTCTATCTGCATCTTCCAACTCAAGATCAAATCTTGCTTGTGTGTTCTTTTGCCGATCGTCTCTAAAAAATATACCGAAGATGCTCACTTTAGTTTTAAAATCTTTAAGGAATATCTCCACTTCGTGAATAGTTGCCAATGCTTAACGTTTTCATCGAAATTAAATAAATCTTCTTAAATATTAACATGTGTGATACTAATTTAAATTAAACTATATAATAAATACTTTCCCTTTTATTTTACAAAGTTAATATATTCAACTTTAAAGTGCAAAATTAAATTCTTTGAAAAATTTATACAACTTTAAAGTTTCTAAACCCAGCAAGTACGTTTATAGAATAGTTTGTTAAATAAGAAAGGCCCCACTACAAAAAGGGGCCTTCAAACTTCATAAACAAAATCTGTTACTATCTGTACAGTTGCTGAATGTTTGATACCTCAACAGATGATTGAGGCTTAAACGAAGACCCGTTCATATAGGTCTTAAGGCTATACAGGAGTTGCCGGGCTTCTGGTCTTTTCTCCTGATCAGATAGAAGATCAATTGAAGAAACTAATAACGTGCCTTTGCCAACTTTACATTCAAACACTAATCCTAATGGTTGGGCGGTTACCCAGTCGTCAATTACCCTGACAATTGGTTTCACATTTTTACCAACTGCATCAAGCCTGATAGCGCTGGAATGGGTAATTGCATCCCACCATTGCCAATTGCTGTGATATTCTGTGGGAAACGCCGCGAATGCCGGATGTTGAGGATTACACAACAGGCCCAATGTTGTAGGCGCCTGACCTCTGGTCCAGGCTGTATTCCAAAAGATACTTGAAAAGCCAAGCGAGACATTTGCGCCCGCCTCTGGTTTAACAGAACCTTTTTTCAATGTCAGTAATACTTTGCCGCCATTATTTAATTTGCTGAGGGCTTCGTTATTTAAAGTCTGGGTAACTAAAACATCCTGGGCAACAGCTGGAAGGGCAGGAGGATACACAAAAATGTCCCAGGAATTCTCTGCCGTGCCCACCTTAACCGTTAACAACATTTGCTGAGCGGATTGGACAGACGCTAGTTGTTGTTGTATGGTGCCTAACTTATGTCCATTACCCTGGGCAATTGTAGTATTTTCAAATTTACCACTATACAAAACTATTCCGTTAGTTGAACTGATGTTCCAGCTGACTGTTACGCCCGGTAGAGCCTTTCCGCTAAAATTTGCAATTTCTACTGGCGCGACGAGCTGTTCACCACTGGTATATACCATTTTCGGTAGCCTCACCAACGGCACTACGGAATTGCAAAAACGGCTGTATTCTGCTGAGGTAACATACCCTTTATCTTCCCAGAATGGATCAAGTACGCCGACGAGTGCAGTTCCCTGTCCTGGGAAATCATTCAAACCAAGCAATTGAAATCCACCGAATCCGGGAGTACGGAGTGCCGCTTCGATATCTGCTTTATAACACAATACCTGCAATTTTCCGGAGGCCAAAAGGAAACTATCGGCCAGCATAGACATCCCGTTTTCTTTGAGTTTCTCCTGAAAGATCTCGAAGTTTTTAGGTTTCAGGATCCCATCGTATTTTTTCATTTCCTTAAAGTTGGGATATACACACCACTGTCCAATTTCATGACTCACTGTGGGTTGTGCCCATTTAGAAATGGTGTCCCGCCAGTCGTAATCACTTTTTGGCGCCTCCTGGTTGATCACACTTTTTAAGCCTGCTCCCCATAACTGGATTCTGGGATTGGAGCTGCTGTTGTAACCATTATCTTTTACCACTGGCCAGCCGGCGCCGGTAGTATATAATCGCCTTGAATCTTTAGCCTTCCAGTAATTAACGAATTTGGTGAGATAGGCAACGTGATTTTTGCCTGAAGGCTCGTTACCATAGGTAAGCATGACAAAGGAAGGATGGTTGCCATAAGCCTTTACCATTCTTTCGCTTTCCACATAAATGTAATCATCAAGCGGACGGCCGTCGCCAATTACTGCACCAGAGTTTGCCCATGATGAACATTCTACCTGAAGGTAAATTCCCAGTTCGTCTGCTGCAGTAAAAGCGGCCTCGGGAGGGCACCAGGAGTGAAATCTGACATGGTTTAATCCATAATCTTTGATGGCTTTGAGGCTTTTTAACCAGGTGGCCACATCGGTAGGCGGGTAACCGGTTCTGGGATAAGAAGCACAATCTAAGGTGCCGCGTAAAAAGGTGAGCTGATTGTTGATGGTGAATTGTGTGCCTTTCGCTTTAAACTCCCGCATGCCGAAAATGACGTCCTGCTGGTCGGGTCGCATAACCGCAGGTCCTTTAAGACTTACATTGAGACGGTAAAGATCAGGATTGAATTCATCCCATAGCAGTGGTTTGCTGCCCATGGCATATACGAGGTTGACTACATTGCTTTTTCCGCTAAGAATAACATCCTTGTTTAATAACTTTAATGTAGCGCCTTCTTTGCCTTCGGGCGCAGCCCAAACATTGAGCTGTACTTTGCCTTTGGTTCCTGCGGGGTTATTGATTTTTAGTTTCACACGGACCAGTCCTGCTTTTATGTCTGGAAAAAGCTGAATATCTGAAAGATAAATCTTAGGTTTAATCCTAACCTGCAGGGTGCCGACCATCCCGTTCCAGTTGGTTTGGGTATGATCTGAAATGCTATGGGAGTTCATACCTACATCAAAATCTTTTACGCGGTTATCTATTCTAATGCTGAGCACATGTTTACCAGGCGCCAGTTTATCTTTCAATTGGAATACATGGGCGGTACCAAGACTATTTTGCATGCCTATCTTCTGATCGTCTACCCAAACGGTAGTTTCCCAATGGCTTCTTTCGATGAACAACTCTGTCCACTCGCCGCGCCAGGATGCAGGGATAGTTATAGTTTTCTGATACCAGGCAGCGCCTTTGTAATATTTATCCGGTTGTAGCCAAAAGGGTACTTTGATATTTCCTGCTTTCCGGTATTTGGCATATTCAGGCTTTTTGAACCAGGACGAATCAACTATTTCGCCGGTCCAGGGGGTATTCACGGTAATGTCGTTTCCTTTGCCATTGGTGGTCATTGAGCCAGGCAGTTTGACCTTGTCTTTTAACTTTGTGCTGAACCATTTGTCACGCAAGCCCTGGTCAAGCGAGTCAATCTGGAACAGCCAGGTTCCGGAGATGTCTATCGTAGTATTTTTGTCGGGCAGCAACTGTGCCGCAATTTTGTGCGATGTAACCAGCACAAGCATCCAGCTGAGCAAAAAAAGGCTAATTCGTTTATTCATAATATCTGTATTAAGGATGTCAGGAGGGCATAGCAAGGGCTATACGATGAGTTTTCCTGCTCATGCAACGTGTTTAAATATCTAAATTGATATGGTCAAAAATGCATGGGCCGGTTCATTTTACTGAACTGCTGACCCATGCAGGTTTGTGAGTTTCCTTTTGATCGGTTAAGCTTACCTATTGGATTTAAACTTACCATTGCGGTTTTACTTGCCGTTGGAGTTACTTATCATTAGTATAATGCGTACATCGGTAGTATGCTTACCAGTTAGGGTTTTGCTTCATTAAAGGATTGCTATTGACCTCATTGGAAGGGATAGGGAAGTAGTCAAACTTTGGCCCAACATAAAACTGTTTACCAACTTTATCACTGTTATCCAGTTCCTGTTTAAGCAATCCCCATCTTTTTAAATCGTAAAAACGCTGATTTTCACGTGCCAGCTCGATCATACGTTGATGTCTGATTTCGGCCATCATTTGCGTTTGATTTAAGCCTGCAGGCAGTGCCGGTAGTTGCGCTCTGCTGCGAATTTGCGTTACAAAAGGCAAAGCACCAGCTGTATTGCCCTGCATGGTTAAAGATTCTGCCAGGAGCAATAAAATGTCTGCATAACGCAAGGCTCTTTCGTTATTGCTTGATGTATAATTACCTGCACCGCTTGAACCAGTAAGTTCAGTAGTCTGATTAAAGTTCTGGTATTTCTTGAACATCGAGCTATAGCCAAATACCAGTTTAAAGCTCGAAAATGGGCGGGTGTAGAATGTTGATCCCGGATAATCAAAAGCCAGGGTAGCATACATGCGGGGGTCAAAATCGCCTGCGGTGGTACGTTCCTTTTTGAACTCATTAAACAATTTGTCAGTAGGGCTCACCTCGAACCAACCGGAAACTTCTGAAGGTGCAAATTCCTGTGCGGTGGTAACACCAATGGCCTGGTTAGCATTTTCACCAGCCCATGGGTCTGTTCCGCCTACGTCAGCAAGTTGGATTTCGAACACAGATTCCTGATTGTTTTCTTTAGTGGGGATAAAGTTATCGCCATAGTCGGGCATAAGCTGGTAGGTGTAGGGCGCGGTGGTAAGCTTCCGTAAAGTGGTTTCGGCATTCGCCCAATCTTTGGTATACACGTATGCTTTGCCTAAATATCCAACTGCGGCACCCCTGGTTGCCCTTCCAAGCCATTTGGCATCATAGGAAAGCGGCAGGTCTACAGATGCGGCGGTCAAATCACTGATCACCTGTTTCCAGATATCCGCTTCGGGAGATTTGGCGGTAAAGGATTGCTCTGTGGTTTCCGGAACTTTGAGGATCAACGGTACGTCGCCAAAATTAATAACCAGGTTGAAATAGTTTAGACCCCTGAGAAACTTGGCTTCGGCAATGTATTTTGCTTTTGCTGCTGCGTCAAGCGTTGTTACCTTGTCTATATTTTCAAGGATTTGGTTACTACGGAAGATTGCACGGTATGCCACATTCCAGAATGAATTGAGCGGACCGTTATCTGGCGTATTTGTAAACGTAGACAATTGGTATAAGTTGGCCACATCGTTCCTGATGAAAAAGTCGTCGCCACGGCCATTGGAAAATT
>Ga0247815_10001436_pt1 | contig 18266 bp, 11 predicted proteins | sample UWRJL194509B1_FD_181014 | JGI IMG/M metagenome (GOLD analysis project Ga0247815, IMG submission 181014) | Plant litter microbial communities from Arlington Agricultural Research Station in Wisconsin, United States - UWRJ-L194-509B-1 | ecosystem: Environmental > Terrestrial > Plant litter >...
CCGTAATTACTTAGACAAAGTAGGTAAGTTTAAAAAATTGGGTAAAGTAGCACAGTTCTGGCGGTTAAACTATGCCGAAACTTTTTATATAGAGGGTAAGTACAATGAGGCAGAAAAGATGATGCTGGATTTACTGAGCGACAGCGCGAATGAAAAAGACACTGATAGTTACGTATACTCTACAGAGCTTCTTAGTAAAATATACACTAAAAAGAACAATCCTGCCAAGGCCATTTTTTATGCCAAAGAAGGATTGCAGCACAGCTTTAAAATGAAGGCAAGGATTGACCTGTACGACAGGCTATCGGGATTATACTTCGGGCAAAAAGACTACACCGCTGCATCAAAATATAAAGATTCGGTTATTGCAACTAAAGATTCTATTGCTGCTTTAGTAAATAAGGAGCTTTTTGAAACCAATCGTATTAAGCTTAAGATACAGCGTTACCAAAACGAATTAAAAATTAATAAGGAAAAGCAGGGTAATGAGCGAACCATTTTTATTATAGTAATAATATTCAGCATCGTACTTTTCTTTTTTATTTACAGGGTTTTAAAAAACAGGCTGTTAAAACAAAAGCAGGAAAAGATAATTACCGAGAACCAACAAAAAATCATTGAACTGGAATTGGACCATCTAAAGAACAATATTGCCGAGAAAAACCGTAAGCTAAGTGCAAAAGCACTATACCTTTCCGGCCGTAATGAACTTATAGAAGAGGTTATCAATTCGGTATCCCAAATAAAAGAAGTATCTCAAAACCAGGAAGTATCCAACTATATAAAATCGCTTAAAGAGTACCTTAAAACCGATGCCGAGTGGGACGATTTTATTACCTATTTCGAAAAGGTTAATCCTGCATTTTTAAGCACGCTAAAAACAAAACACCCGCAACTAAACCCTGCCGATATACGGTTTATATGCTACCTCTATATGAACCTGGACCTTAAAGAAATAAGCAATATCTTCAGTATTACTGTAGAGGCCGGCAAGAAAAGAAAACAACGCATTGCAAAAAAAATGGAAGTAGAAGCCGAAGAATTACATAATTATATTTTGATGCTTACCTGATAAATCTTTCTAATATCTAATGTTCTAAAATCCAAAAATCTAAATTACTCCCACTTCTCATTACTCCCGCCATCCTTATCCATTATCTCCCTAATTTTGCGGTCTTCCCAGTTAGAACCAAAAAACACATCGGTGCCAAAAACGCCAAAAGCATGAATGGCAAGGCCAAGCCCCCAAAAGATTGCCGTAGAAAAAGTTTCGAAGCTCAAAAATTCTTCTCCCGGTTCAAGGTCGCGCCAGTGCATGGCTATCAGCAAAATATTAATTATAATATATACCGCAAGGTGCTTGTAAAACCCCTTAATAGACTTTACCTTTTTAAGTGCCCTCTCTACCCTTCTTTGATCTTCTAAATTTTCCATTTCTTATAATTTGTTAGCCGTTGTGGCCGTTATTTCTGTCTTTCTCCATCAGTTCCTTAAGTTTACGGTCTTCCCAGTCTTTGCCTACAAAAGGTATGTACCCAAAGGCGCCTATGCCATGAAAAACCAACGCCGTACCCCAACCGGAAAGCGAGAACCAAAACCAGTGAAACTCCGGCATTGTAGTTAGGTTTACATAGACCAGGACGGGTATTACAATACAGTAACACATCAGATTATAATAAAAACCCCTTATTTCGCGCACTTTACTTTTTGCCTTTTTATAGGCTATGCTATCTATATTTTCCATAATGTTTTCATTATTAATTATTGGTATTGAAAACTGCGACTGTGACTAAAAAACTATTACTGCCACTTACTATCTTTTTCTTTTTCTATAAGCTCTTCTATTTTGCGCTCTTCCCAGTCTTTACCTAAAAAAGGCGTCATGTTAAAAACGCTTAAACCATGAAATGCAATAGGTATACCCCAACCCAATACCGGCCACAAAAACCACAGGTAAAAAGGATAGGTAATTAAATTAATTGTCATAAGCACACCCATTACTACAACATATGCCATAAGGTGCATATAAAAAATCTTCATTTCCTTTACCTGCTTTTTTACTTTATTAAGTACTAAAGCATCATTATTATTTGTTTCCATTTTGTTGATTTTGATTTGATTGATGATTGAACACTGATTATTGCGATTGTTTACTAAAATTTACCTCCACTTGCTGTTTCTTTCTTTTTCCAGCAGTTCTTTTACTTTGCGCTCTTCCCATCCCGATCCTAAAAACGGCATGTAATTAAAAACACTCATACCATGTATTGCCACCCCTATACCCCACCCCAATGCCGGATATAAAAACCAAAGATGTTCTGCGCTCGTGGCAAGGTTTACTATAGTAAGGCCGGTGATAATTACCACATAAGAAAAGAGGTTACCATAAAACCCTTTTATCTCTTCTACTTTTTTCTGCGCTTTATAATAGCTTGTATCTTTTTCGTTATATACTGGTTCCATGATATTTACCTGTTTAGTTAATACGGGGAGTTTTACTGTAAAATGTTTTTCTGTCTGTTCTATCTGCACTTGTCGTGCAGTAATAATGGCATAGCGGCTTATAATATTTTGCAGCCCAACACCTTTGCGGTCCTGCAATACTTCCTTTTTCTGGAAATCGTTTTGCACTACAAGGTAACCACCTTCCTCATAAATTCTAATGTGTAGTGGCCTTTCCTGACTTACTACATTATGCTTAACCGTGTTCTCTAAAAGTAACTGTAAAGACAGTGGCACCACCCTTGCATCGGGGCTCGAAATAGTGAGGGGCAATTCATAAAAAACACTATTTTCAAACCTCATTTTAAGCAGGTTCATATAGGTTTTGGCAAAAGCCAACTCCTCATCTATACTCACTAATTCTTTGTCTTTCTGCTCTAATACGTATCTGTACACTTTAGACAGTGATGTAGTGAATTTTTGCGCACTATCAGGGTTTTCTTCAATAAGCGAGCTAAGAACATTAAGGCTGTTAAACAAAAAGTGAGGGTCTATCTGGTTTTTTAATGTCTCAAACTTGGCCGAAGCCGTACCTGCAATTATCTTTTGCTGTTTTACCCTGTTTTCCTGAAACTTTTTATAAAAATGGAACAGGTGCAACGAAAAAGTTATGACGATAGTGATGATCATAGCAATGTAATAATTGCTTATATCCTCATCCCTGAAAAATGCTATAAACGATTTACCTTCAATTATAATATCTTCAAAAATGCGAAGGAAGAACACTATAACTAACGATATTACAGAAGAACTTACAAACCCCGCCAAAAGCCTTTTAACCGATAACCCTGAGTTATTAAATATCCTGTCCATTACAATAAATACCGTCATATTACCAAGGTGCAGCATAATCGTATATAGCATTACGAACAGGAACTGGCGCGGTATATCGTCATTCCAGCCAAGTGGCCTGCCCCCTGCCACCGCGATAAGGTACAGCACTATAAATATAATGACACCAAGGCCCAGCGCACGAAGAAATTCTTTTGATACTATTTTCATTACAGGTATTATTTATTGGCTGTAGCCAATTTTATCTTTATTTACCGCACTCTGCAAGAGCGGCTTCTGCCCTCTCTTTACCCCATTTTGGGCTAAAAGGCGTTTCCGGTTTAAAGTTAGCAAAAAGACCAATAGAGCGTTCAATCTCGGCACACATTGGTTTGGTGTCATTCCCGAAAAACTTAGCCGACCCTATTGCAAATTGCGCCTTATTAAACACTACCCTTGGGTTATTTGGCGCAATAACAATCGCTTTGGCATACAGTTCGTTAGTAGGTGCCGAAAGTTTCATTCCGTTAGTCATCGGGTCTGCCACGATCCAGGCTGTGTTAATCATTGCCTGCATTACAAGCAGTTCGGCATTATCAGGCGAAAGGGCATCTGCAGTATCCTGTGCAGACTGTGCTTTGGCAAGCAGCGCGCTAATAGTTTGTTTATCTTTAGTCTTAAAAGCCTCGGTAGTATTTACAAGGGCAACATAATATAATGGCAGCCAGTTGGTTTTTTCAGCAGCGGCTATCCTTTCAAAAAGTGCCGAAGCCTCTGTAGCTTTATCCTCTTCCCACAAGCCGAATGCTTTATTCATACCTGTTTCATATTGCGATTGTGCACTTACTACATTACACATAAAAAAGATAAAAAGGGTAATTGCTCGTATCATAACTTTAAATTTTAATTGGTTGTTGTTTTTTGATAGAACAAAGGTGCACACTATTTGCACCTAATAAAAAAGCTTCTTACCCAGTTGTAGATTTTAAGGGATGAGTTGTAAATAATTAAGTAACTTTGTGTAATCACGTAATTATATTGCTATGGAAATGCTGTTGCTAAAAGGAAAATCAAAAGAAGACATGAGGCTTATAGCAGATCTTGCCATAAAAATTGGCATGACTGTAGAGTATGTACCCGATGAAGTAAGTTACACCACCGTAAATGAGCCGGAAGCTCTTGCCGAATGGAATAATTTGTCTGCAAATCAACAACAGGGATTATTAGATGCAATTGATGAACTTGATGCAGGAAAAGGAGAAAATAGTGAAGATATAATTCGTGAGTTTAGAAAAAGGTATGAATAAACATATAAAATTATCACCTTTAGCAAAAAGAGACTTAGCAATTATTTTAGAATATCTTGATTTAAATTGGAATGCAAAAGTTATCAATAATTTTATTGATGTATTTCAGGAATGTCTAAAGCGAATAAGTTATGGTCCAAATTTATTTTCGTATTTCCGAAAGGATCTGAATATTAGAAAGTGTATAGTGACAAAACACAATACCTTATATTTTAGAGAGAATACTAATGAGATTCAAATACTACGTGTATATGATGTGCGTCAAAACCCTAATAAATTAAAATTCTAATTAATACTTTCTAAACTATAATTAGGCTAAATTTGAGGGACCGATAGTAAAACTGATTATGAGCCAAAGTGCAACACTGTATTTAATAAGCAATGAACGATTTGAATTGCTTGAAGACAACCCCGATAAAAGTAGAATACAAGCTTTATCTTATGGCGATGAAACCTTTGAGCAAACCCATGAGGGAGTAAGCTTTTTACTCGAAAAATTCTTTAAAGACGAAGATCTTACACTCATAAAAGAAATTTTTGAACCTACCGAGTTTATTGGAGAGGGCCTAGACGACGATCTTTATGAGTCGCACACGATAGATGATATTGAGAAGTTTGAAGAAAGCGCTATTTATTACCTTGACCCTATACAAATAGCACGCATTAATGTGTTGCTAACTTCATTAGATATAACTACTGTTTTAAACGCTTACAATTCTACAGAACTTAACAATAATGGTGTGTACCCCGAGGTATGGCATGACGACGAAAGCGAAAGCAAGGCTTTTAACAAAGCGCACTTAAAAGAAAGCCTTGAGAGCCTGGTTCATTTTTTTAAAGCCGCAGCCGCCGCAGATGATTATGTACTGGTATCTGTAGGGTATTAGACAGCTTATCCTTTAATTTCTCTCACCAGGCTTTTATGTATAAATGCTTTTTTGCCTGCCGGGGTTTGTATGTGCAGCCAGTCGTTATTTTGCCCTAATAAAACTACGGTATCGTTAGCTGCAAGAGAGCCAAGTGTTTGTGCTTTAGTATCCGGAGCCTGGCGCAAATTAGCACTGCCTCTTACTTTAAGCCGGGTGGTTTTAAAGCTGCGGCTGAATTTTGCTTCGGTAACAGGATTTGTTTGGTACACAAACGGCAAAGGGTTAATCGCGCCACTTTGGTAAATCCCGAAATGCAGGTGCGGTGGCGTAGTTTTGGCATTGCCGGTATTGCCCACAAAACCCAGCGTGTCCCCCGTCTTCACACTCATACCGCCCTGTACAGCAATGCTGTCGAGGTGTGCATAATATAGCGATTTACCAAATAATCCGTCACGTAACCAAACCTGCTTGCCACCCAGGCCACGCTCGCCGGTAAAACTTATCGTTCCGTTAGTAATTGCTATAACAGGCGTGCCTTTTTTTGCGAAAATGTCAATCCCTTCATGATTGCGTTTGCCGCCATCGCGCTCCATTCCCCAAAAACTGCCTATCGCCGCATTACCTTTTCCCGCTACAGGAAAAGCATACAATGGCTGCTTATTAAGGCTGATAAAAAAATTAGTACTTGCAATTACTTCAGGCTGAATGATAATTTTATACAAACCGGTTTGAGTAACTTTAAATTCTAAAGTACCATCCCCTGTTGTACTGCTTTCGGCATGTTGCCATACAGCAGCTTTTTGTTCAAATACATCCATAAAAACACGTTTGCTTACAGAGTCTTTTACTACATTGGCAACCAGCACCTCGCCCTCTTCAAGCTGAAATGTATAGGCATAAGTCCGATTACTATATGCTACAAAATCTCCCTTCTCCCCATAAGGCAGCGTTACCTGCAGGCTATCGGCAATTGCATTAGTGTATGCATTTTCCCATGCCGCAAATTGATCCTTCTTATCTTTAAATTCGCGGGCATACACCTCACGCGGCGTTGGGTTAGTTATGGCATCGGCTACTTTAGTAAATCCGGTAGAAATACCGGAGCAACCCGAACATGATATTATAAGCACTAACGCTACGGCTGTTGCTACACTGTAAACTACATTTTTCTTTTTCACAAATGCTATTATGCAGATACTGTGCCATGTTTTGTTAAAAATATATTATCAATTACTTGCAGCCAATAGGTTTCAGGCACAAATTTTGCATTGCAACGCAAACGTTTACTTTAAAATTTTTGAATTTAAATTATAAAGTGTACTTTTAACATTTATTACATTTAGCATTATTAGACATGATTAAAAATATATGGGGCATTGTAACCCTTACATTATTTGCAACCACTTTAAGCACCGCACAAACATCTCAATTAAAAAGCTTTGCCCTATCTGACGTTAGGCTAACAGATAGCCAGTTTAAAAAAGCCCAACAGACAGATATGGGTTATATATTAGACATGGATATGGATAAGCTTCTTGCTCCTTATTATACTGAGGCCGGGCTTACACCTAAAAAAGAAAGCTACGGCAACTGGGAGAACAGCGGACTTAACGGGCACATAGGCGGGCACTACCTATCTGCACTGGCCGATATGTATGCTGCTACAGGCAATCCTGAATTGCTGCGCAGGCTAAATTATATGGTTGATGCGCTTGAAGAATGCCAAAATGCCAACGGCGATGGCTACATAGGCGGTGTACCCAGAGGCAAGGTCTTTTGGAAGAATATTAGTGAGGGCAAGGTTGAAGCCATGAATGGCCAGTGGGTACCATTTTATAACATACATAAAGTATATGCAGGCCTAATAGACGCATACAGGGTTGCAGGCATACCAAAAGCAAAAGTACTCCTTATTAAGTATGCCGACTGGCTGGATAACCTTACCGCCAAACTAAGCGACGACCAATTGCAGATAATATTGCGCGATGAACACGGCGGCATGAATGAATCGTTAGCCGAAGTTGCCGAGATTACCAGCGATAAAAAATACATGGTTTTAGCCAAACGTTTTTCGCACAGGGCAATACTAAATCCATTGCTACATAAAAAAGATTCGCTTACAGGGCTGCATGCCAATACCCAGATACCTAAAGTTATAGGGTTTATGGAAATTGCCCAGGCCGAACAAAATGCTGAATGGGCAGGAGCTGCTGATTTCTTTTGGAATACGGTAACACACAACAGGTCGGTTTCCTTTGGCGGCAACAGTGTTAGGGAACATTTTAACCCGTCAGATAATTTTGAGACGATGATTGAAGACCGCGAGGGGCCGGAAACCTGTAACTCCTATAATATGCTAAAGCTAACCAAACAGTTATTTTTGGCTAACCCAAAAGGAGAATACATGGATTATTATGAGCGTACGCTGTACAACCATATATTATCTTCTCAAAACCCGGATGGCGGCTTTGTATATTTTACGCCCATACGCCCAAGGCATTACCGCGTATACTCTCAGGCACAGGAAGGCATGTGGTGTTGTGTAGGTTCCGGAATGGAAAATCATGGCAAGTATGGCGAAATGATATATGCGCATAGCGATAATGCTTTATATGTAAACCTATATATACCATCTACATTATACTGGAATGACATGGGTGCAGTTGTAGAACAAAAAACCGACTTCCCTTATAAAAATTCATCTGAAATTAAATTTAAACTAAAGAAGCCAACTAAGTTTGCCGTTCATTTACGTTACCCGTCATGGGTTAAACCGGGCGAACTGAAAGTGCTGGTTAACGGCAGGCAAAGAAAATCTGTTATAATTAAGAACTCCTATGTTATTGTAGAAGCTAACTGGAGAAATGACGATGTTATTAAAGTTGTGCTGCCTATGGAAACTAAAGCAGAGCAGTTACCTGATAATTCGCAATTTGTTTCTTTTGTGCATGGCCCAATAGTTTTAGCCGCAGCTACAGGAATGTCAGAAATGGAAGGCCTGCTTGCCGATGACAGCCGCATGGGACACATTGCCCACGGGCCATTGTACCCTATGAATGAAGCACCACTTATAGTTACGGCAGATAAAGACCCTGCACCATTGGTAAAGACAAATGATTTAAGCAAACTGTCATTCAACATTAGTGATGTTACGTATCAGGATAAATACAAGGATTTAAACCTTGTACCTTTTAATACCCTTCACAATACACGCTATGTTATATACTGGCCGTTTACCACGCCAAACGGTTTGGTTAAAATGCAGGCCGATGTTAAATCTAAAGAAGAAGCTGCACTTAAGCTGGATCAGATTACTGTAGATAAAGTTACTGCAGGCGAGCAGCAACCGGAATCTGATCATGTATATAAATTCGAAAATTCTGACAAGGGTATTTACAAAGACCGCCACTTTAGGAATGCCCGTGGCTGGTTTAGCTATAATTTAAAAAATACGTCGGGTGCATCTAAAACACTTCGTGTAACTTATACAGTTGCGCGTAATAACACAAACTTTGATATCTATATAAATGACATCTTGCTAACCACTGTTGACCTGAAAGATAAAAAACGGGGCGATTTTTTTGATGCAGAATATACTTTACCTGCAACATTAAAAAATCCGAGCATTATTAATGTAAAGTTTTCTGCAAAACCAAACTCGCAAACTGCAAATATTTACGATGTAAGGTTGCTACAATAAATCAATATTAATTACACCTATATATTAAGGACAATCTTTACGGTTGTTCTTTTTTTTGTTTGTACCATAGTCATTTACAATAATGATTAAAACTTTAAGGTTTTAGAGGTTATATTAACCTAATAATATGTATCAAGGTAATAATGCATTAAATCGACATTATAAGTTGCTACTCATTATATATTGTTACAATTATAACCAAACACTAACTTTTTGTTGTAAAATAAATTCAATAAAAATGCCTTAAAAAGCTGTTAATATATGTTTTTGATAAGGAAACTTAAAAAAACACAAGATTTACATATTTTTAACCTTAAAAAATACATTGAAGTGTTTTTTAATTCTTAAGTTTTTGTAAATATTCCTCAAAAAAACAATAATTTACACATTTAGATTGAATTAATAATTACAAAACACCCTGATTTATAATTATTCACTAAATAATAATAACAAAGATTTAACATAAACATTAATTTGTATTTTAGGAAAACAAATATTTATGTACTACAAATGAAAAAAAACTACAATTCTTTACCGCGAGGTGCCGGCAACTTTTTGCCACCACCAGAAAGTAACAGCAAAGCATTTGCGTGTTGGCTTTCTAATCATTTTAAAGGAAAAAATCTGCTGGTAGCAGCATTCCTTTTTATGTTAAGTACCGTGCAGATTTTTGCACAGGATGGTGAAACATGTGCAACGGCAATAGACCTTGGCACACTTACCAGCCCATTTAGCGGAACTACAGTAGGTGCTGCTAATGACTATACACCGTCTTGCCAAACTTTCAGTTCTGCAGGCGATCTTGTATACTCTGTATCTGTTCCTAACGGGTATACACTAAACATTGTACAAACTGTTAACAATTATGATTCGGTTCACTCCGTTTATTATGGAAGCTGTGATGCGCAAACTTTAATAGTTTGTCGTGATGATCCGGATACCCCATCTGACTTTAACGGACAATTAGCTCCTGTTGAATGGGAGAATACTACAGGAAGCGATCAAACAGTATATTGGTACCAGGATGGCTACAATGCAAACACGGGTACTTTTACGTTAACGTGGAGCGTTACACCTCCTCCTACTTGTAATGTACCTACATCTGTTCTTGCAACAGTACTATCTGCTACTACAGCAGATTTAAGCTGGGGTGCTCCGGTAACAGGTACGGCTACTAATTATGAGTATGCCCTTACAAACTCTGCAACACCACCTGCAAGTGGTACTGTTACAACAGCAACGGCTGTTTATGGTGCTACTATAACTGTAAATCAAAATACTTATTTGCATGTACGTACTAATTGTGGTACTACAGATGGTTACAGCGAGTGGGTTACGTATGCCTTTTACTCGGGCATTTGTATTCCTGCATCTCCTTATGTAAATGGTACGGGTATTACTAATGTGGCTATAGGCAGCATTAATAACACTACAGGCTTAGAAACTACCAACTACGGTGATTTTTCGAGCCAGATAGTAAATATAGGACAAGGCGTTACACAACAATTTAGTGTAACCTTTAATACTTTTGATGTTTATAACGTAAAATTATGGGTAGACTGGAATGACAACTTAACCTTTGATGAAGGCGAAGAGGTATTTAGTGGAGCAACCCCAACAGGAAGCCCTGCTACAATAACCGGCACTTTTACAGTTCCTGTTACTGCAGCATTAGGAAACCACAGGTTAAGGATAGGCGGTATGGTTAGCTGGAGTGGCCAGCCGTTACCATGTGCTACCACTGCTTACTATGGCGTTTATGAAGATTATACTGTAAATGTAACTACACCTCCTTCATGTTTTACACCTGTAGCTCCTACAGCTACAAACGTAGGTGCTGGCCTTATAAACATTGCATGGACTGCGCCAACGCTTGGCACAACACCGGCAGGATATGAGTATGTGGTAGATACTACAGTTGCATCTCCGGCAAGTGGTACTGCAACAACAGCAACAAGCGTTAATAACGTTGCCGTTACTGTAAACGTAAACGGTTACCTGCATGTAAGGACAAGCTGCGGCAGTGGCGACTTTAGCGAGTGGGTAACAATACCTTTTTACAATGGCGTTTGTATACCGGCTCCAACATCTGTAGATGGACAGGGTATTACCAATGTAACAATTGGCAGTATAAACAACACTACGGGTACAGAAACAAATAACTATGGTAACTTTACCTCTCAAATTGTAAACGTAGGCCAGGGTGTTACCCAGCCATTTAGCATTACATTTAGCACAGGTGCTGATTATGTAACAAGAATTTGGGTTGACTGGAATGACGACCTTGATTTTGACGATGAAGGTGAAGAAATTTTCTTTGGCACATCTCCTGCAGGCAACCCTGCAGTGCTATCAGGTACATTTACAGTTCCTGTAACAGCAGCTTTAGGCAACCACCGTTTAAGAATTGGTGGTACAGACTACGGACCGACAACTCCATGCTACAATGGCTCATGGGGTAGTTATGAAGATTACACAATAAATGTAACCCTTCCTCCTACATGCTTTACACCTGCTACCCCTCTTGGTGTAGCAACAGCATCTGGCGTTGCTAACCTTAGCTGGGTTGCCCCAACATTAGGCGGAACTCCTGTAGGTTATGAGTATGCTGTAGATACTAACTTTGCATCTCCTGCAAGCGGTACTGCTATTACAGGCACATCTGTTACAGGTTATACTGGTATTGTAGACAATACTTATTACTACCTGCACGTACGTACAAATTGTGGCTCGGGAGATTATAGCGAATGGGTTACATCTGCACGCTTCAGGTTTCTTCAGGGAGATACTTGTGGTACTGCAATAAGCCTTGATGCTTTAACAAGCCCGTTATCTTCTTCTACAGTTGGTGCCGGTAATGATTATACTCCATCATGTGGCTTTACTAATGCACCGGATGTTTACTACTCTATTACAGTACCTAATGGTTATGTATTAGTTGCAGGATTAACAGCAAGCAGCTATGACTCTGAACATGTATTATTTTATGGTGACTGTACTACACAAACTGAATTATTATGTACAGACGCCGAAACAGGAGACACTACGTGGGAAAACACTACCGGAAGCACCCAAACAGTATATTGGGTACAGGATGGATGGGCTTCTAACACCGGTACTTATACATTAGCATGGACATTAACTCCACCACCAGCGTGTAATATACCAAGAAACGTTACCGGCACTATGGTTACACTTACAACAGCTAATATTAGCTGGACAGTTCCTGTAACAGGTACTCCTATAAGCTATGAGTATGCTGTAACACAATCTGAAACTCCACCAGCTGCAGGCACAGTAACAACAACAATGTCTTTTACAGATGTTGCTACTGTAGCGAATGCATACAACTATGTACACGTACGTACAAATTGTGGTACAGATGGATACAGCGAATGGGTTACTTACCAGTTTTACTCTGGCCACTGTATACCTAACAGCACATATACAGAATATTATAATATCGTAGCATTTACTACTACAACAGGTTTTAGTAACATATCTAATACTGAAGAACAATTAGTAGCTTACACAAACAACTTTGACACTATGGTGGTTAGCCAGGAGCCGGGAGGAAGTTTTGGTTACACAGTTACTATAGATTCTTACACTGCTGTTGATATTTGGATTGACTGGAATAATGACCTTGATTTTGATGATGAAGGCGAATTTATAAGGACGCATGAAAACCAGAATTTTGTTAATGCCGACTTTACAAATACAATATCTATACCTGGTGTTATAGCACAGGGTAACTACAGAATGAGGCTACGTTCACGTTCTACATGGAACACAGGCAGCCCTTGTGGACAATATGATTACGGTACAGCTCAGGATTATGCCATTAACATTGGCGACCCTCCTACATGTTATGTTCCAATAAATGTTACCGGCGTGGGTGTTTCATCCGGCGTTGCTAACTTAAGCTGGGCATCTCAGGGACTTGGAAGTGATCCTGTAGGATATGAGTATGTTGTAACTACTTCTACTACAAGCCCGGAATCTGGTACTGCAATAACAGGAACATCTGTTCCTGGATATACAGGAATTATAGACAATACATGGTATTACCTTCATGTAAGGACTAACTGTGGCGACGGGGATTACAGCCAATGGGCTATTTCGCCAAGGTTTAGGTATCTTGCAGGGGACACATGTGCAAGTGCTATTGATCTTGCTACACAAACAAGCCCTTACAGCTACAGCACCGTAGGTGCCGGTAATGACTTTACCAGCTCGTGTAATACATGGGGTACTGCGCCAGATCTATATTATTCTATTGTTGTTCCTAACGGATATACATTATCTATAGGCTTAACAACAGGTTATGACGCTGTACATACAATATTTTTTGGTAGCTGTGACGATAATGACCTGATTATTTGTACTGATAATGATACTGAGACAACAACATGGGAAAACACTTATGGTAGTTCTAAAACTGTTTATTGGGTACAGGATGGTTATGGTACAAATGCAGGTACATTTACCTTAACATGGACGCTGACACCTCCTCCTACATGCGACAGGCCACGAGCACTTGATGTAAACATTACATCGCTTACAACTACTGACGCAAGCTGGGATGTACCTAATACAGGAACACCGGTAGGTTATGAGTATGCTGTAACAACATCTGCAACAGCTCCGGAAAGTGGCACTTATACTACCGCAACATCGGCTACAGGAATTGCTGTAACACCTAACGTAAACAGCTTCCTGCATGTACGCACAGTTTGTAGCGAAGCAGATGGCAACAGTATCTGGGTATCTTTACCGTTCTTTAGCGGTTACTGTGTACCAAGCAATACAACATCTACTGCTTATTACATCACAGGTGTATCTTCTACAGGTGGAGAAACTAATTTTGCAAGTACAAGTACAGGCTTTAGCGCGTTTACAGATTATACTGCAACGCACTCAGTTTCTACATACCCGGGTGGTACGTTTACACTTCAGGCTACAACACCTTCAGCTGCAGACAACTTTATATATAGTGTGTGGATAGACTGGAACAATAATTTTGAATTTGAAACAAGCGAGAGAGTTATAAACACAGGTTATTTAATTACACCGGCATTACTTGGTGATATAACTGTACCTACGACAGTTGCTCCGGGCACATACAGGATGAGGATTAGAAATGCTCACTTTGGTGCTCCGGTACCGGCATGTGGCGAACAGGGATCTGGTGAGGCAGAAGATTATACATTAGAGGTAGTACCAGCCCCAAGCTGTTTCCCTCCTTACAACCTTTCTATTACACCTACAGACCCGGGTTATGCTAACCTTAACTGGAGTGTACCATCATTAGGCGGTGCCCCTTCAGGATATGAGTATGTTCTTAGTACATCTTCTACACCTCCTACAGGTAATGGAACACCAAGCGCATCTTTCTTTGTGGGAGATGTAGAATACAACCCTTTACAATCTGTATACCTGTTTGTTCGCAGCAGCTGCGGCGGTGGCGATTACAGTACATGGGTTAGTACACAAATTCTTGGTACAGATTCGCCAGACTTCCTTGCTAACAGCATTGTTGTTTATAAAGAAGGTAGTGCAATCAACATTACATCTGGCAATACATTAATGAAAGGTGTTACAATTTATGACACCCGCGGCAGAAAGCTTTACAGTCAGGCCGACATTAACAATACAGAAGTGGCACTTACAGGCCTGCAAATACAGCAGCAGGTAGTAATTGTAGAAGTTGATACTCCAAAAGGTAAAGTTAGTAAGCGAATAGTTTTCTAATACACTTATCTTAATATAATTAGGCTGGCCGGTACAATTGTACCGGCCAGCTTTTTTTTATGCAAATCCGTGAAATAAACTATTTCTGAAGGTCAATATTCAAGAAAATAAACATTAATACCTCTAAAAGCTATTATTTGATAATAATTAGCTTAAATCTAAGATTTTTATAACTTAAAACCGTATATATTCATCATGACATTAACAATTGTTACAGGTGTTAAAATAAACATTTAGCATAAAACATACTATTCAGTACACCCATTTTGCATAATTACTTAACAAATTAAAATTTTATTAATTATTCTTTAATTAACCATTTACATAAACTTAACACTATATAATAATTGTATTTTTAAAGCACACAAATATTATGTATTAAAATGAAAAAAAATTACAACTTGTTACCTAAAGGTTCACACAATTTGTTGTGGCGATTAGGTGGAAATGAGCACCCTGATGAAGGAAGCCCACCTCCGGTTTTTGTTAAAAAAAGCTCTTTGCTTGTTACAGCAATGCTTTTTATGTTTGCAACTGCGCAAAGCTTTGCACAGACTTCGTACTGTACCCCGGCACCTACATCTGTAGATAACCAGGGTATTATTAATGTTACCATAGGTTCCATTAACAACACTACTGTTGCAGAGGCAGGCCGTTATGGCGATTATTCTGCACAAATTGTAAATGTAGGCCAGACTGTTACACAGCCGTTTAGTATTACATTTGGCACAGGCTATACCTATGATACAAAAATTTGGGTAGACTGGAATAATGATTTTGATTTTGATGATGAAGGTGAACAGGTTTATTTTGGTACATCTAATAATGCTAACCCAACAACGCTATCGGGTAGTTTTACCGTTCCTCCAACTGCAACATTAGGCAACCACCGTTTAAGGATAGGTGGCCTGGATGATGGCGGCACTGCCGGTATAAGGGTAACACCATGCTACACCGGCACTTACGGAAGCTATGAAGATTACACCATAAATGTAACGTTGCCACCTGCCTGTTTTACACCGGCAAGTGCTGCTGCTGTAGTAACAGCATCTAACAACGCTAACCTTAGCTGGGCTGCACCTACACTGGGTACAACTCCGGTAGGTTATGAATATGCTGTAGATACAAATTTAGCAGCACCGGCAAGTGGTACTGCAGTAACTACAACATCTGTTACAGGCTATACCGGTTTTGCTGATAACACTAACTATTACCTTCACGTAAGGACAAACTGCGGTGAAGGCAGTTATAGTGACTGGGTTACTTCTCCTGCATTTAGATATATAGGCGGAGATACTTGTGCTAATGCTATAAGCCTTGACACACTTACAAGCCCATTATCTTCTACAACTGCAGGTGCAGCTAACGATTATACTGCATCTTGTAACTTTAGCAGTGCACAAACGCCCGATTTATTCTATTCTATAGTAGTTCCTGCAGGGTATAAATTATCAATAGGCCAGACTGCTAACAACTACGACTCTGTACATTCTGCATTTTACGGTACCTGCGAAAGCAATACCCAACTTGTATGTTATGATTACCCTGAATTACCGGCTGATGGCGCTGCGGCAACATTAGTTTGGGAAAACACAACAGGTAGTACACAAACTGTATACTGGGTTCAGGATAGCTACAACGCTGCCGGAGGAACATTTACACTTGCATGGACGTTAACTCCGCCACCGGCTTGTAATATACCTACAGCAGTAACTGCTCAGTTACTATCTGCAACACAGGCTAACTTAAGCTGGGGAGTGCCTGTAACAGGTACACCTACAGGTTATCAGTATGCTGTTACTACAACAGCTACAGCACCGGAAAGCGGTACTGCTACAACAGCAACTTCTGTTGCAGGTACAACAGTTACAGCAAACCAGACTAACTACCTGCACGTTCGCACAGCTTGTGGCGATACAGGGTTTAGCACATGGGTTACTTACGCATTTTTTGCAGGATATTGTACTCCGGCACCTACATCTGTAGATAACCAGGGCATAATAAATGTAACAATAGGTACAATTAACAACACAACTGTTGCAGAACCTGGCCGATATGGCGATTATACTGCACAAATTGTAAACGTGGGCCAGGGTGTTAGCCAGCCATTTAGCATTACTCTTGGCACAGGTTATACTTATGACACAAGGATGTGGATAGACTGGAATAACGACCTTGATTTTAACGATGAAGGCGAACAGGTTTTCTCTACAGAATCTTCAAATGCCAACCCTGTAACTTTAACAGGTACATTTACAGTTCCTGCAAATGCAATTTTAGGCAATCACAGGATAAGGATAGGCGGTCAGGATAACGGCCCTACTACCCCTTGCTATACAGGATCGTATGGTACGTTTGAAGATTATACTATAAACGTAACACTACCTCCTGCTTGTTTTACACCTGCAAATGCTTTAGGCGTAGCAACAGCATCTGGCTTAGCTAACCTTAGCTGGACAGTTCCAACTCTTGGAACTACACCTACAGGTTATGAATATGTTGTAGATACAGTTGCTACAGTTCCTACTGTAGCAGGTACCACTACTACAGCTACAAGCATTACAGGATATGAAGGCATCGTAGATGGTACATTTTACTATTTACATGTAAGGACTAATTGTGGCGATGGAAACTATAGCGAATGGATTACATCTCCTGCATTCAGGTATCTCCCGGGAGATACTTGTGCTACAGCTATAAGCCTTGATGCTCTTACAAGCCCTTTATCTTCTACAACTGTAGGAGCAGGAAATGATTATGCACCTACATGTAGTTTTAGTAATGCAGCAGATTTACTATACTCTATAACTGTTCCTGTTGGATATACACTATCTATTGGCCAAACGGCTAATAACTACGATACTGTACACTCTGCATTTTATGGAACTTGCGAAAACCGTACAGTTTTAACATGTGCTGATTATCCTGAGCTGCCATCTGAAGGAGCAGCAGCTACTTTAGTTTGGGAAAACACAACTTCTGCAACTCAGACAGTGTACTGGGTACAGGATGGTTACGGTAGCGCAACCGGTACATTTACATTAGGATGGACGTTAACTCCGCCACCTGCATGTAACGTGCCTACGGCTGTTACTGCTGTATTAACAAATACCACTACGGCTACTGTTAGCTGGGCTGGCCCTATAACAGGAACAGCAGCCGGCTATGAGTATGCAGTAACAAACAGTGCTACTCCACCGGCAACCGGTACAGCTACAACAGAAACATCTGTTACAGGCATACCTGTTACTTTAAACATTTATTCTTACCTGCACGTTCGCACATCTTGTGGCGATACAGGATTTAGCGAATGGGTAACTTTCCGTTTCTACTCTGGTTACTGTATACCTGCACCTACATCTG
>Ga0247815_10001437_pt1 | contig 18260 bp, 11 predicted proteins | sample UWRJL194509B1_FD_181014 | JGI IMG/M metagenome (GOLD analysis project Ga0247815, IMG submission 181014) | Plant litter microbial communities from Arlington Agricultural Research Station in Wisconsin, United States - UWRJ-L194-509B-1 | ecosystem: Environmental > Terrestrial > Plant litter >...
CCACCCAGTGTACAGATCGGAAACTTTAGACAGCTCGGGCAGCTGTTGCGGCAGATCAGGGAAAATGATACAGATTTTTCCTGGAAAACAGCAGTTGAATTCCGTCATCCATCCCTGTATCATCCCGATGTTTATGAGCTGTTGAACAATTATCAAATGGGACTGGTCATCCATGATAAACCACCCGCTCATACACCATTATCAGATTCGGAACTGGATTTCATCTATCTGCGCTTTCATGGACCTGACGGGAGTTACAGGGGAAGTTATGGTGACGATGTGCTCTTTGAATATTCGGAATATATTAAAGAATGGCTTTCGTTAGGGAAAACTGTGTTTGTATACTTCAATAATACTATGGGGGATGCTCTACTTAATCTGGAAACTCTTAAAAGATATGTTGAGGAGTATTAGTTAACTATTATTCGAACGAAAAAGATGTTCCAAAGTCAGCCCAGATCAACATGGCGACCAGTATTCAATTTTACAGAGTTTGCCTTTCAAAAAGTAGAAAATGTACTTGTCATCAGAATTTTCCTGTAGATCTATACTTGTGGTTTGCAGTTTAGGATTTCCTTTCGCTTTGATCAAATCTTCCGGATTTTCTTTTCCAGTATTTTTCCTGAAATCTGTTAGGCCTGTGAAGTGCATGAATTCCTCCTGTGTAGTCTCACTGGACAGTTTTTTGTCTTTATAATGAATGATGTATTTCATTCCCGGAGTAATCAACAAATCTTCCATTATATATGCACTTTTCTTATTACCGGTCCATTTCATCAACTTGTAGTCTAGCGTATAAAAGATTTCTCCCTGTTCATCTGATGATAAAAATCCGCATTCATAATGGGGCTTGTACTGCTGCGCCGGTTTTCCGAAAGCTTTGAGTATAGATGATCTGTCAGCAGTGAATTTAATCCCATTTACTGACAATTTGCCAAGCGCATTTGCCGGTTCTTTTTGAGCTAAGCATAAACCGGAGAAATTAATAAGTATGAAGATGGTAAATAGAAAGCGTTGCATATCTTTTGGTATAATTCTTCGAATATAGCTTTTTTAGCGATATTCTTTATTCTTAATATTTACTCCATTATTATAAGAGTTTCTTCTTCTGTCTCCCGTGCAAACACAATCAAAGAATAAAATCTTCAGCTACTAAAAGGTTATAAAAGTTGTGACAATGAGCGCGTATTGTTATATGGATTAATGTCTGTGTATTTATTTGTCATGACGTATACTTTAAAGGTAAATTTTACTCTTTGTAATAATGAACGGAATGAATAGACGATTAATGTTATAAATTAAATACATATTCGTGACATTAGTACTATTATTAACGCTCTCTCCAGATGAAAATTATAGTGTTTACCACTCATGCAGCGGTTTTACCGATAATTGATTATTTCCACTCTCAGGGATGGATTCATTTAGTTGTTACCACGGAAAAACTTGGTGGGAATAACCTGCAGATTGAAGATTTGTGCATTGATAGAGGTATTGACTACCTTAAGATTAATCGTTCGCAATTGCTTTCTACTGTTCAAGATCGTTTGTTAGCTATTCAGCCGGATATGATCATCATGCTGGGCTTTTCTTACCGTATTCCTCAAGAAATTTATAACATTCCATGCTTAGGTTTTTACAATGTCCATTTTAGTCTTTTGCCTGCATACAAGGGGGCAGATCCTATTTTCTGGCAAATGAAAAATGGAGAAACGATCGGTGGAATAACCATTCATGAAGTGAACGAGGATTTTGATTCTGGTAAAATAGTACTGCAACAGGCTATTCCTTTTATCCCTGGGGAGACTGCCGGTATTTGTAACGGGCGATATGCAGTACCAACCTTTCAGCTGGTGCAACAACTTATTGAAAAATTATTAAGTGCGGGTGAGACCGCAGATTTTCCAATAGACAGCACTTCTCATAACTCTATACCCGAAAGCTACTTCACTACACCTGTACCAGATGATTTTGCTATCAGATGGGACACCGATACGGCTTCGCAGATTGAGAATTTGGTCAACGCTTGTAATCCTTCAGTTGGTGGTGCGGTATCAGTTTTCAGACAGCAGATGGTGCGTATTCTTGAAGTATCTCCGGTTGACGGGGAGGGAGAGGTTGCTGTACCCGGTGGAACAGTGATTCATGCTGATGGTAGTGGCCTGTATGTACAATGTACAGATAGAAAAATACTCAGAATTAATATTATAAAAGTTAACGAGGGTTTTATGACGGGCTTTAAACTAGCAGCTTTAGGTGTAGTGAAGGGGGACCGCCTCGAGAGTACGGAAATTGATCAATTAATAAATATTATAAACTAAAATTTAAAAAATGGAAGGTTACATTGGTGAAATTAGAATGTTTGCCGGCAATTTTGCTCCTTATCAATGGGCTATTTGCGATGGCTCGTTGTTACCTATAGCTCAGAATAATGCTCTTTTTGCTGTGATAGGAACCACCTATGGAGGGAATGGCACAACCACATTCGCAGTGCCCGATATGAGAGGACGCGTACCTGTACATTGTGGTGCAGGCCCTGGATTAGCAAATGTTGTGTTAGGTGAGAAAGCTGGTAATGAATCTACTACACTTCTAGTTGCAAATATCCCAGCTCATACCCACACTTTAAATGGCGTGAATGTTCCAGCAGCGTCAGCGACTCCATCATCTGCTGTTATGCTTGCGACGACTCCCTTTTCACAGTATGTTACAGCTACGGCAAGTCCTGCACCTGTACAGGTACCGATGAATGTCGGGAGTATTGCTGCCAATACAACAACTAATATAGGGATGTCTGTAGTACAGCCTTTTACAGCTATATCTTTCATTATTGCATTGCAGGGAATATTTCCTTCACGAGATTAAAAAAATTAATATATGGAACCATATTTAGGAGAACTAAGAATATTTCCCTACAACTTTTCGCCAAGAGGTTGGATGATTTGTAGTGGCCAGATCTTATCAATTGCTCAAAACGCAGCACTATTTAGCATACTTGGTACAACGTACGGAGGTAATGGGCAAACCACATTTTCATTGCCTGACCTGCGTGGCCGGGTGCCTATCCATATGGGAAATAATTCCCAGACTTATGTTTTAGGGGAAGTTGCCGGAACAACTTCAGTGACGCTCACTTCGGGGAATTTACCTGTACATAGCCATAACCTTATTGCAAATACAAATTCTGCGGATGTAATACCAGCCGCTGGAGCCATGCTAGCCAGTACTACTGCTTTACAGTACGGAGCCGCTGCCGGCAATACACCAGTGCCTATGGCCTTGGCTTCAATATCTGGTGGTCCCAATGGTGCATCACCTATAAGTATAGTACAACCTTACCTGGCATTTACAATTTGTATTGCCACTGAAGGAATATTTCCTTCACGTAATTAAATGAAGATTTAAAACAGACTTAAATAAGATAATCATGGATGCATATATAGGTGAAATAAGAATTTTTGCAGGCAACTTTGCGCCAAGAGGTTGGGAATTATGTAATGGGCAAACTATGGCGATTAGTCAGAATAGTGCCCTTTTTAGTATTTTAGGAGTGCAATATGGCGGAAATGGCACTACGACTTTCGGGCTTCCAAACCTGCAGGGGCAGACGGTAATGGGGGTTGGTCAGGGACCTGGTCTCAGTCAACGTAGTATAGGAGAAACCAGTAGAAATAGCTCGGTAACACTTATCGCAAATAATTTACCTCCTCACACACATTCACTCCTAGGGTCGTCATCTAATAACAATTCTGCGAGTGTATCAAATGCTTTTATGGGAAGTAACGTAGGACGGGCGGCAAAAAAATATATATTAAATCCTATAGGTATTGCAAATACTTCATTAGCTCCGGGGAGTATAGGCTGGAGTGGGCCATCAAGCCAGCCGGTCAATGTTATGCAGCCATACCTTACATTAAATTATATAATCTGTCGTGAAGGGTATTTTCCGTCCAGAAATTAAAATAGATTCTTTTAAAGGTTGTTGCTGATCCTGGTGTCGTTTTCTGCTATGTTCTCAAAAAAAAAATATGAAACAAAAAATTCTACTTCTTTTCCTGTTTTTACTCAGTACTTTAACTATTTTCGGCCAAACGGTAACGTTTCGCGATTGTGGTACATGGAGTGGAGATCCCATAAAAACCGTCAGCTTTACTCAAAATGGGTATGATGCAAATGGGCATCCAACATATAATATAGGTGTAGATGACTTATATACCTATAAATTGATATACTGTGAAGGCAATGCTTCATGGCAGATTTTGGGTGACCAGACTGCCAATTGTGGAAATGCTCCGTTATGGAGAAATGGGAGTACTCAATTATCACCGCCTGTAGTTGGAAATGGTAATTGGGAAGATCTGATTGGTTGTAATGGCGATAATACATTGATATTAGGTGTTGGCCCAGCTGTAACAACGGCAGTTGCAGCAACAATAACAGGAAGATCAGCAACACTTGGTGGAAACCTAACCAGTACAGGAACCGGAACGGTGACAGAGAAGGGAATAGTTTATGGATTAACGGCAAATACAATAGATAACAAAACTATTGTGACTGGTACAACAACCGGAGCTTTTACATCAGATATAGTTGGTTTAACCCCCTCTACAGATTATTATGTGCGTTCATATGCAATCAGTGAGATCGGTACGACCTATGGTGTTGAGAGAACTTTTAAGACTGCGGCTACATTTCCAGTAATCACAGCTGCAGGAACATTAACGGCAATGACGACCGCATACGGAACGGCATCTGCATCTCAGTCTTTTACCGTATCAGGAGCAGATATGAATGCAGGCGTATTGGTTACACCGCCATCCGGTTTTGAAGTGAGTTTAAACAATACGGCTTTTACGCCAACAGTAACTGTAGGTGCAGCGGGTAATTTTGCTGCAACTAATGTTTACATTAGGTTAGCTGCCACCGCAGCTGCAGGGAATTATACTACTTCTAACGTAGCTTTAACAAGCTCAGGAGCAACGACTAAAAATGTAGCTACTGCAGCAACAAATACAGTAAGCCAACTTCCTTTAACGATTACAGCTACAGGTCCGCCAAAAGCTTATGGTACTGCTTTAACCGCTGGTACCAGTACTACCAATTTTACTACGACCGGTACACTTGTTACCGGACAGACTGTAACTGGTATTACTTTAACACCAAACGCTGCGGGGCTTTCTGCTACAACAGCAGCAGGTGCAGCTTACGTGGTTACCCCATCCCTGGCAACAGGCGCCGGCGGATTTTTAGCCAGCAATTACAATATTACTTATACGCCATTCAATGGTACTGTTGGGCAAGCAGCATTAACCATTGCAGCTACAGGTCCTGCTAAAACTTACGGTACAGTGCTCATTGGGGGCACAAGTACAACTAACTTCACTGCGACTGGTAATCTCGCTACCGGACAAACAGTAACTGGTGTTACTTTAACACCTGATGCTGCTGGCCTTTCTGCTACCACTGCGGCAGGCGGAGCTTATACTGTTACCCCTTCATTAGCGACAGGTGCTGGTGGTTTCTTAGCCAGCAATTACAATATTACATATGCGCCATTTAATGGTACCGTTACGCAGGCTGCTTTAACCATAGCAGCTACCGGCCCGGCGAAATCTTATGGTACTGCTTTGACCGCTGGCACGAGTACAAACAACTTCACTGCAACAGGTGCACTATTGAGTGGTGAATCTGTTACGGGTGTTACTTTAACCCCAAACGCTGCAGGCGTTTCTGCTACAACAGCAGCGGGTGCAAGTTATGTCGTTACACCTTCCCTGGCAACAGGCGCTGGCGGATTCTTAGCCAGCAATTACAATATTACTTATACACCATTTAATGGTACTGTTACTCAAGCAGCATTAACGATTGCAGCAACAGGTCCGGCTAAAACTTATGGAACTGCTTTAACTGCAGGTGCCAGCACAATTAATTTTACTGCTACAGGTGCGCTATTAAGTGGTGAAACCGTAACAGGTGTTACACTGACACCAAATGCTGCAGGCCTTTCTGCTACTACTGCGGCAGGTGGAGCTTATACTGTTACTCCATCCCTGGCAACAGGCGCCGGCGGATTCTTAGCCAGCAATTACAATATTACTTATACGCCATTTAATGGTACTGTTGCACAGGCAGCATTAACCATTGCAGCTACAGGTCCTGCTAAAATTTACGGTACGGTGCTAACTGCGGGCACAAGTACAACTAACTTTACTGCTACAGGTGCACTGGCTGGCGGACAAACTGTTACAGGCGTTACTTTAACACCGGATGCTGCTGGTCTTTCTGCTACAACAGCGGCAGGTGCTACTTACAGCGTTACACCATCACTCGCAACAGGAGCGGGTGGTTTCTTAGCGAGCAACTACAATATAACTTATACACCATATAATGGTACCGTTACACAGGCTGCTTTAACCATTGCAGCTACCGGTCCGGCGAAAGCTTATGGTTCTGCTTTAACAGCTGGTACAAGTACAAACAACTTTACTGCAACAGGTGCATTATTAATCGGCGAAACAGTAACAGGTGTTACGCTGACCCCAAATGCTGCAGGTCTTTCTGCTACAACAGCGGCAGGTGATGCCTATGTAGTTACTCCTTCGTTTGCAACAGGAACAGGTGGCTTCTTAGCCAGTAATTATAGTATTATTTATACACCATTTAATGGTATCGTTGCTAAGGCAGCATTAACCATAGCAGCAACAGGACCTGCTAAAACTTACGGTACGGCATTAATTGCAGGCAGAAGCGCAACAAATTTTACTGCTACAGGTGCTTTATCAAGTGGTGAAACAGTAACAGGAGTTACACTGACACCAAATGCTGCAGGCCTTTCCGCTACTACTGCGGCGGGTGGAGCTTATACAGTTACTCCGTCTCTGGCAACAGGCACTGGCGGATTCCTGACTAGCAATTACAATATTACTTATACGCCGTTTAATAGTACTGTTGCGCAAGCAGCATTAACCATTGCAGCAACAGGTCCAGCTAAAACTTACGGTACCGTGCTAACTGCGGGCACCAGTACAACTAACTTCACTGCGACTGGTAATCTTGCTACCGGCCAGACGGTAACGGGAGTGACACTTACACCAGATGCAGCAGGGTTATCGGCTACAACAGCGGCAGGTGCTACTTATCTGGTTACACCTTCGCTGGCAACCGGAGCTGGTGGTTTCTTAGCCAGCAACTACAATATTACTTATACCGCATTCAATGGAACGGTTGCTCAGGCAGCTTTAACGATTGCAGCAACAGGTCCGGCTAAAACTTATGGAACGGCTTTAACCGCAGGTACAAGTACAACTAATTTTACTGCAAGTGGCTCATTATTGAGTGGGGAAATAGTAACAGGCGTGACATTAACGCCGAATGCTGCGGGTCTATCTACTACTACGTCAGCAGGTGCTAACTATGTAATTACCCCATCGCTGGCAACAGGAGCAGGTGGTTTCTCAGCCAGCAATTATAACATTACATATACTCCATTTAATGGTACGGTAGCACAGGCCACTTTGACTATTGCAGCTACCGGTCCGGCTAAAACTTATGGTACAGCGCTAACCGCAGGAACCAGCACAACTAACTTTACTGCAACAGGCGCATTGTTAAGCGGCGAAACGGTGACAGGTATAACGCTGACACCAAACGCTGCCGGTCTATCTGCTACTACAGCAGCAGGAGCAGCCTACGTGGTTACCCCATCACTGGCAACAGGAACGGGTGGTTTCATAGCCAGCAATTACAACATTACTTATTCATCATTTAACGGTACCGTTGCACAGGCAGCTTTGACAATCGCAGCCACGGGACCGGCTAAAACTTATGGTAGGTCTTTGACAACTGGTACAAGTACCACTGATTTTGCGGTGACGGGAACACTCGCTAACGGCCAGACGGTAACAGGAGTTACACTAACACCAAATGCGGCAGGTCTGTCTGCTACTACAGCAGCAGGGGTTACCTATGTAGTTACCCCATCGCTGGCAACCGGAGCTGGTGGTTTCCTTGCGGCTAATTACAATATTACTTACACACCATTTACTGGTACGGTTACTCAGGCAGCTTTAACTATTGCGGCTACAGGTCCTGCTAAAAATTATGGAACAGCTTTAACTGCAATAACCAACGCTACAAACTTCACCGTTACAGGAACAATGCCAACCGGACAAACAGTAACAGGTATCACCTTAACACCTGATGCCGCTGGTCTTTCTGCAAATACACCAGCAGGTGCGGCATATGTGGTTACGCCATCATCCGCCACAGGTACTGGTGGTTTCTTAGCAGCCAATTACAACATTACTTATACACCATTTAATGGTTTAGTAGGGCAGACTGCCTTAACAATTACAGCTACCGGACCTGTTAAAACTTACGGGGCAGCTTTAACTGTGGTTACAGGAGCGACTGATTTTACAGCAAGTGGTGCACTATTGAGTGGTGAAGCTGTTACGGGTGTAACATTGACACCGAACGCAGCTGGATTATCTGCTACTACAGCAACTGGTACTGCCTATGTAGTTACACCATCAGCAGCTACAGGGATTGGCGGCTTCTTGGCGGAAAATTATGCTGTTACTTATGTGCCATTTAATGGTACGGTAAGTCCGGCGTTGCTTACCGTTACCGCTACTGGTCCGGCCAAGACTTATGGTACGGCTTTGGTTTCAGCTGCAAGTACTACTAATTTTACTGTTACGGGTACATTATTTGCAGGACAAGCATTAACCAGTGTTACCTTAACGCCAAATGCAGCAGGTATTTCTACAACAACGGCGGCGGGGGCGGCATATACTGTAACGCCATCTGCTGCTACTGGCACGGGTGGTTTCTTAGCCAGCAATTATTCGATTGTCTATACACCGTTCACTGGTACTGTAGCACAATTGCCGCTAACCGTTACGGCTACTGGGCCGGCCAAAATTTATGGTACGGCATTAACAACAACAACCAGCACCGGCAATTTTACAGTTACGGATGGAACGCCTGTCGCCGGTCAGGCACTAACAAGTGTTACGCTAACACCAGATGCAGCGGGGCTTTCGGCAGCAACAGCAGCGGGCGCAGCTTATGTGGTAACACCTTCAGCAGCTACTGGTACGGGAGGATTTCTGGAAAGTAATTATGCAATTAATTATATTCCATTTAATGGTACAGTGGGTAAGGCGGCGTTGACTATTGCAGCTACTGGTCCTGCTAAAATTTACGGGACTGCACTAACAGCAGGAACAAATACGACTAACTTCACAGCCATTGGCACATTGTTAAGCGGACAATCGGTTACAGGTATTACTTTAACACCAGATGCAGCAGGTCTATCTGCTACTACAGCAGCGGGAACAGCTTATACAATTACTCCATCCCTTGCCACAGGCGATGGTGGCTTTCTGGAAAGCAATTACAATGTTACTTATACTCCATTTAACGGCACAGTTGGGAAAGCTGCTTTAGCTGTCGCAGCTACTGGTCCGGCTAAGGTTTACGGTACTGCTTTAACAGCGGGACCAAGCACGACTGACTTTACAGCTACTGGTGCACTAGCCACTGGCGAAACGGTAACTAGTGTTACTTTAACGCCAAATGCAGCAGGGCTTTCTGCTGCAACGGCAGCAGGAGCAACTTATGTGGTTACCCCATCAGCCGCTACCGGCTCCGGAGGTTTCTCAGCAGCCAACTACAACATCAGCTACGCACCATTCAGCGGTACGGTGACAAGGAACACTATTACTATTACTGCTACTGGTCCTGCTAAAGTTTACGGAACTGCTTTAACAACAGGTACAAGTACCACCAATTTTACCACCGCAGGAACACTTGCTACTGGTCAGGCTATTACATCGGTTACCTTAACACCAGATGCAGCCGGCTTATCTGCCGCAACTGCGGCAGGGACAACGTATCAGATTACGCCATCTGCGGCGATTGGTACCGGTGGTTTTGATGCCGCAAACTACAATATGGTTTACACTCCATTTAGTGGGACGGTAAGTAAAACACCAATCACCATTACTGCAAATACGGTTACAAAAACGTATGGTACGGTACTTACTGGCGGAGCGGCTAACACCAACTTTACCCTCAGTGGCGGTACATTGCAAAATGGCAATACCATTACGGGGGTAACGGTTAATTATACCGCAGGAAATACAGCTAATGCTACTGTCGGTACTTATGCTGCAGCGGTAACACCGTCGTTAGCCACAGGTGCCGGAGCTTTCAATGCAGCCAACTATCAGATCACTTACAATAACGGTGATGTGGTAGTCAATAAATCAGTATTAGGCGTTACTGCGGATGCGAAAACTAAAACTTTTGGCGCAGCAGATCCTGCTTTAACTTATAGCATTACATCAGGTGCACTGGTAGGAACTGACCAGATCAGTGGTACGCTGACAAGAACTGCAGGAGAGAATACTGGTGTTTATCCGATCGTGCAAAACACGCTTACTGCAGGCAACAATTACACATTGAACTACACTGGTGCTAACTTATCAATTACTGCTGCGGCACAAACGATTACTTTTGCTGCATTAGCTACTAAATTGTCTACTGATGTTCCATTTACATTAACTGCTACGGCAAGTTCAGGATTAACTGTTACTTATTCAAGCAGTGACGCGACTGTTGCCAGGATTGTAAACGGTAACCAGGTTGAGATTGTTAAAGCAGGCACAGTGGTTATCACCGCAAGTCAGTCCGGAAATGCAAACTATTCAGCAGCAACGCCTGTTACGCAGAACCTTATCATACTGAACTCTCCACCGCCAGTTATAACTATTGTGAGCAGCAGAGGAAGCAGTCTGAGTAAAGGACAGACTGCGGTATTAACGGCTAGCGGCGCAGTAACTTATCAGTGGACAAACTCAAGCGGAATTATAGACGGTATAAATACTGCTGCTTTGACTGTGCGACCTTCGGTGACCACTACGTACACCGTAACAGGTGCCAATCAGTATGGAAGAACCAGTACTCAAAGTTTCACCATAGAAGTGCTGAATGATTATAAAGCACTGAATATTACCAACGTAATGACACCTAACGGTGATGGTGTGAATGACCGCTGGATAGTTGAAAATATTGACTTGTATCCAAACAATACCGTAAAAATTGTGGATCGTTCGGGTAGAATGGTTTACGAGAAAAAAGGCTATGATAATAGTTGGGATGCCATGTTCAGGGGCTACCAGCTCAGTGAGGGTACTTATTATTATCTGATTGATTTTGGACCTGGAATTGGTACCAGAAAAGGGTTTATCACCATTGTGAAACAGCAATAACAGCATTATGAAGGATTCCATCAAGAATAACAGGAAAATGAAAATAAAAAGATATTTATCAGTGCTGCTGCTCATGACAACAAGCATTTCCGCTCACAGTCAGCTTAACCCTATGGGAAGCCTGTATTATCAGAACCAGTACCTTGCAAACCCGGCGTTTGCCGGTGTTGCAACAGGATGGGAACTGAATGCCGGATATAAGGGGCAATGGAGCAATACAGAAGGAGCACCAAAAATGCAGGCCGTAACAGCTACTTACGGTTCGGAAAGTAATAAGGTTGGACTGGGATTGAATTTCTATAATGAAAAGGCCGGTCTCATTCAGCAGACCAGTTTTAAAGCCACTTATGCTTACCACTTACCACTAAACGGCGAGTCCAGTTATCTCGACTTCGGTTTATCTGCCGGACTCACCAATGAGTCGCTCGATATGGCTATGTTAAATGGTAATTCCGGGGACGTAGTGCTGAGTAATTTCAGGGATCGGAAAGCTTATTTTGATGGTGATTTTGGTTTGGCTTTCCGGAGTAGGGGACTTACTGTGCAGGCAGCGTTGCCAAATATGAAACGTTTTTTTGACTCCGATCCTGATCCGGACAGGCCTTCAGTAGATCAGCCACAGTATTATGCTGCTGCAAGTTATAAACTGATTAACGACAATGCAGCGATAAATAGTCTGGAGCCAAAGGTGGCTTACCGGAGTATTAAAAACTATAACGGTATAATTGATCTGGGATTAAATGCTATGTTTTTTACTGATAAGTTGACCCTGACAGGTGTTTACCATACAACTAAGAGCATAACAGCTGGTATAGGTACTACTTATCAGAAGAAATTATCGATCATTGTATTTTATACGACTAATACTGCTGCCATGCAGAATTATAGCAACGGTGAATTCGAAGCAGGGTTGAAATACAGCTTCTGATCATTCTCTGGTTCAATATATTTTTATGTAAACCCGGTAAGAAATTGCCGGGTTTTTTATTGGTCTGCCTCCAGAGATCTGAGGTCGTTAATCAGCAAAATAACTCTTTTTGTTTTCTCGTCCAAATTTTTGACTGCCACATGCAGCATCTCTAAATACTCCTTATCAACCTCATATTTCTCTTGTTCTATTAAGTACATCATGCCTAAAATAGAACATACTGGTCCCCGGTATTCATGAGAATGAATTTCAGCTATTTGTGTAAGCAGGCGATTTTGTGCGATAATCTTTTCTTCATCGGTTTTGCGTTTCGTGATGTTGCGCGCAGTAAATGATACACCCATGATCTCACCATTTGTACCAGATACCGGTTCAAACAACGCATCCCACCAGATCCGGTTTTCCGGATCTCCGTAAGTACGCATTTCCAACTGTCTTCTTTCTCCTTTCAGTGCGTAATTGAAATTAGTCATGAATGCCAGATTATCTGCTTCAGTTAAATAGTCTGCCGTAAATGAGCCATAATTCATTTTCTTGCCGGTATGCTCTTCAATATGCGAAAAAGCCGAGCGGTTAAAATCAATGATATTACCATCAATTCCCAGGTAAACATATACATCAGTCATGCTTTCAAAAAGAGACCTTAGTTTGATCTCATTTTTACGTCCTTTCTCTCTTTCACAGTTAAGCAGTTCATAACTCGCGGTAAGCTCTTTATGGCGAATCTTAGCCTCCATCACGCTCATGACATGTCTGGAAAGTATCTTCAGCATTAGTTTTTGCTGACCGCTAACCGTACGGGGTTTATCATCCACTACACACAGTGTGCCTATCCGATGGCCCTGGCTGGTAATCAACGGGGCGCCGGCATAAAATCTGATTAATGGTATGTCAGTAAATTCTATAGATTCTGACTGTGCTCTGCTCGGCGTAACATCGCCCACTACAAAAAGCCGGTTGCTTTTAATAACCTGAGTACAAAAGGACAATTTGCGCGGATATGATTCAAGTTTAGTACCCTGTTTTACACGAATATAAACGGTATCATCATCTATCAGCGTGACCATGGAAATTGGAGCGTTGAATACTTTTGATGCAATTGAGATAGTGTCTTTCAGGTCCTGATCGTTTAAATCCAGGGCCATGAAATCCTGTACTGCTTTTAATGTCCCCTGTTCTTCCATAATAACCTTATATGAAAGATAAACAATGGAATTAACATTTGGTTAGTTAAGGGAAACTTAGCTGAAAAGGGTAACATTCATGCTTTAACAGTAACTAAATCTTTTCATCCAATTTGGATGAACACACTAATTTATCAGTGTGTTTTGTACCGTACAGTTGAATTTTAGGCTTTTAAGCGTGGATTTAACATTTGTAATTATTCTGTTACTTCTGGGAGTGTAAGACCCATGCTATCGAAAATATTAATGAGCTGATGATTTGACATTGGTTTAGACATGAAATCTTTTACATTAGGAAAAGTCCGGGCCTTATCAATATCATTCTGGAATATAGATGAGGACAGCATATAAACCGGTATCATCTTTTCTATACCTAACTTTTCATATTCCACAAGGAATTCCCAGCCTGTCATGATGGGCATATTGATATCCAGAAAGATTAAATCAGGCAGCGCCAGATTTTGGCTATTTTGTTTTTTGAGGTGTTCAATGGCAAGTTCGCCGTTAGACATAGAAATAATTTCTAACAGGTAACCTGTCTTTTCAATTAGTTTTTTAATAATGAATATGTTAATAGCATCGTCATCAATGACCAGCAGCTGGAACGTAGATTTCATAATTTTTCAGTTAAGGCTTATCTGAGTGCCCCGTGGTGTGGGGACATGATGCCTAACAACCTGTTTTTATAATTGTTTGATTTATATCCCTAACAGGATATTTAACGTATTGCGCTAAGAAGACCATAAGTTTCAGTTGTTGTTGCGGAGGACAACCCCCCAGTTGAAATTAACATACGGATCATAAATAGATTATTTATTTTGTGCACTGATTTACAGTATTTTAATTAAATTAGTTCTGGGGCATCGCTGATTTTTATAAACAATAATTAAAAGAGATATGAAGAATATAGCACTTGCTTTTTCCGGAGGTGGTTTCAGGGCTGCGGCGTTCTCCTTAGGCACCTTGTCTTATCTTGATCACATTCCTTACCTGGATCAGCCATTATTGGAGCAGGTAAAGTTTATTGGTTCCACTTCGGGCGGCAGCATTACCAATTTAATGTATACTGCTGGCTTATGTGCTGATGAGCCTTTCAATATCATTTATAAAAAGATTTTTTGTGCGATGGAAGGGGAGAAATTGCTTGGACGCGTATTTGAAATTCTTAATGACAATCAATTGTGGCAAAAGCGTAAGGATAAAAGCATCAATCTGATTAATGCTTTTTCGATGGCATATGACGAAGCAAATATGTTAGGGGGAAAGACGTTTGGTGAGTTGTCAGAAAATATAAAATATACACATTTAGATGAAATTACGGTGAATGCCACGGAATTTACCAATGGCATCAGCTTCCGCTTTCAGAGCCAGCATGGTAATCCCTCGTTCCCAAAAGGCAGAGTGGGCAATAACTATATTAATTTTAAGAGAGATCAGCTGGAGGTTGCCGGATTGATGAAACTTAGCGACCTGCTGGCCTGTTCATCCTGTTTCCCGGGTGGGTTTGAGCCTTTTCTTTTTCCGGAAGATTTTACCCATAAAGAGCTGAATACTAATGTGCTGTTGCGCGCCATGCAGTATAAGAACAATCCCTTTAATCCACCTCAAAAGGAAGAGGAGCAGGAGAAAACGACAAGATTTTTCCTGATGGATGGAGGCATCGCCGATAACCAGGCCATAGAGAGCGTGCTCCTGGCCAATAAACGGAGACAAAAAAATAACCGGCCTACATTTGATCTCATTATCGCTACGGATGTGACCAGCTATTTTATGGATGGTTTTGATCTTCCTGAAGATGATGACCTCGCCGGCTCAGGAAATACTGGAATAAGTCCGTTATTTATTAAACGTGCATTATTTGTTGCAGGATGCTTTTTCCTAGTGTTGGTTGCCCTTTATTTTACGCCTTACTGGAGAGACTGGATGTATTTGCCCGTGATTCCAGTGGCGCTGTCTTTAGGTGTATGGCTCTATCTCAGCATCCACTTTGCGGCTGCCGGTAAAAAAGCCAAACGGGATAATGATACCTGGCTGATCGTGCTCCTTAAATACGGCGGTTATTTCACGCGACTAAAGATGAACGTTTTAAAGTTTATGATTATGGCCCGCTTAAAGTCGGTATTACTGCTGGCAAATGATATCTATCTGAAGCAGATCAGGCGCCATTACTATAATATGGTATATCGTGATCCGGATCTGTCTGGTCTTTTTATCAGCAATGCCATTTATGATTTGAGTTTGGTGAAACAGAAGGCCTCTGCAGATAAAGATCTGGTGCAGGTGATGGGCTTTGATAGTCTTAATGATGCCGAGGATAATCAGATCCCTGCACCATCCACTGCACTTAAAAAAGTAGCAGAAAGAGCAAGGCTGGTCCCCACTACACTTTGGTTTGATCTCAACAACCCTGATCAGCAGCTCAGGGAAACGATTATTGCCACGGGGCAGTTTACTACTTGTTATAATTTGCTTAAATATTTAATCAGGCTTGAGAAAATCAGCAAAGCATCACCAATGGGAGAAGCTCTGCCATTTGGAGAGGACTTAACAGCACTTAAAAATACGATGGCTGCCGACTGGAAAAAGTTCAATGAGGATCCTTATTTTATGTTGCCGGTAATCACACAAGTTAATCCGTGTTAGTATTGCTGTACAGTGGATTATCCAAAAATAGGGACATTTGTCTGTTTTAAATTTCTCTTAGCGGAAAAGATCTACTGCAAATAATAGCTAAATAACGACGAATAATAAAATTTCCTGATTAAACTTGCTTTTTTTGAATCTCCAAAGAGTTGCCATTGTATTTTTGCTATTTCAGACACAAATCTGGCAGTATTGTTGTTAGGACTTGTATTTATTTCAACATAATAAACAACACTTATGGCTTCCAAAGCAAAAAGCACTTGTTCATTTCAGTCCTGCACTCCGGCAGGTAATTCCCTGTTCAAATATAGTTTTCGATTTGTAACACATACAGATAATGGTGGTACAATTTTTCAATACAATTTATAATTCATGGAACTGAGAACAAATATCCAGATCGAAATTGATGGCGAGCAGGTGCTGCATTTTAATTCTTTCACGCTTTCACAGAAATTTAATGAACATCATAGTTTTGAACTTACTGTTAACTACGATGCCATTGAACAATCCGGATCACACAAGCTGAATGAAGCCCAGAAATGGGTTGGGGCTGTGCTGATCTCCAGCTTTGATAACGGAAAGAATAACTTTCGGGGAATAGTCTGTGAAGTTGGATTAGTACAGAATCATGGTCTCCGGTCAAACATTGTAGTGAGCGGTTATTCCTGCACCGTCCTTATGGAAGGTGGTGCTGCAATTACTTCCTTCAGTGATATGAACCTACAGGATATTGCTGCAAAGGTAGCCAGTCCCGCATTGTCTGGTTACGCCGAATTAAAAGCTAATACGATTTTTAAAGGAGTGATCACTTATCAGACGCAATTCAAAGAAAGTGATTTTGCATTTCTGAACCGGTTGGCCACAGAATATGGAGAGTGGTTTTATTATGATGGTACTTCCCTGTGCTTTGGGAAACCCGGGAGTCAGACTGAAGTATCTCTTGTGCTGGGACAGAACTTATCGTTGTTAAACTCCTCGTTGCGTGTCCTCCCGACCCAGTTTTCTTATTACAGCTATAAATCTAACGAGGACCTGCTGATTGATGAACATACCAGTACGGATAATGAACCTGCCAACGGGTATGCTGCCGTAGCAAGCAGCCGTTCCAGGGAATTGTTTAATAGCAAACCAAACCTGCCGGTAAAACCAAGGCCAGAGAATAAATCACAGCTTTCTACCTTTATCAAAAATCACCAGGCAGGCGTAATTGCCGGCCTTACTGATGTAGCAGGACAGAGTACCCTTGCTGCCCTGGCTATTGGCAGCATTGCTGATATACATGTTTCCTTAAAGGATGGTCTGGATAGTTTTAAAAAAGAATCTGTAGATAAATATCTTATCACAGAGATTACGCATTATATAGACGGTCTGGGTCGTTATACGAATAACTTTAAAGGTATCCCAGCAGATGTGAAAGTAATCCCTGTAGCTAATGTCGTGGCGCCGGTAGCAGAGTCGCAGATTGCCACTGTGACTGATAACAAGGACCCTAAAAATCAGGGCCGTGTAAAAGTACAGATGCTCTGGCAAAAGAATAACAGTACGACCGACTGGATCCGTGTGCTGACGCCCGATGCAGGAGGCAGCAATGTGCTTACACAGAACAGGGGGCAGGTTTTTATCCCGGAAACGGGCGATCAGGTGATTGTGGGTTTCAGGTATAATGACCCTAACAGGCCATTTGTGATGGGCAGTATTTTCCAGGGCAGCACTGGCGCGGGAGGTTTTGCGCAGAACCATATCAAGAGAATTTCTACGCGAAGCGGCCACATTATTGAATTTGACGATGAAGAAGCTACGCAGGGCATTAAGATTACGGACCATCATAACAATATCATTCACATCGATACCAAGAACAATAATATTACGGTTACGGCGATAGAGACCATGACTTTCAATGCGAAAAATCTGGAGATACTTGTACAGGAGAACATGAATGTAAACGTGGGTAAAGACATGAACAGCCAGATCTCTCAGAATAATAAAACCACTGTAGGTAAACAATCTACCTTGCTCGCTCAGAATATTGAAGAGCGTGCAGATCTCGATATTATCAGTACAGCCAAAAAAGTTGAGAAGACTGCAGATGTAGTTACGATCAATAGTAAAGTAGAGAATCTGACTATGTATTCCGGTAAGTCTGTGGTATCAAAGAGTGTAGAAAAAAACAAGCTTTTTTAATTCTAACCTGACAGCAAATGGAACTTCCTTTTAATCACCACGGTC
>Ga0247815_10001438_pt1 | contig 18245 bp, 15 predicted proteins | sample UWRJL194509B1_FD_181014 | JGI IMG/M metagenome (GOLD analysis project Ga0247815, IMG submission 181014) | Plant litter microbial communities from Arlington Agricultural Research Station in Wisconsin, United States - UWRJ-L194-509B-1 | ecosystem: Environmental > Terrestrial > Plant litter >...
CACGCCGCCGCATCTGCGCCGCAAGCTATACCGCACCACCATCGAAGGCGACACGCCTTTCTAAAACCAAGGAAACCCATGTCCAGATTGATCCCGCGCGCGATAGCCTCCGCGCTTGCTTTGAGCTTCGCCATCGCCGCACCGGCGCACGCCGAAGGCCGCATCCGCATCGCCGAGCAGTTCGGCATCGTCTACCTGCTGCTGAACATCGCGCAGGACCGGCAGCTGATTGAAAAACACGGCAAGAAGAACGGCGTCGACATCAACGTCGAGCGCACCCAGTTGTCCGGCGGCGCGGCGGTGAATGACGCGCTGCTGTCCGGCGCCATCGACATCGCCGGCGCCGGCGTCGGCCCGCTGCTGACGATCTGGGACCGCACCAACGGCAAGCAGAACGTCAAGGGCGTGGCCTCGCTGGGCAGCTTCCCTTACTACCTGGTCAGCAATAACCCCAAGGTCAAGACCATCGCGGACCTGACCGAGAAAGACCGCATCGCGCTGCCGGCGGTGACGGTATCGGTACAGTCGCGCATCCTGCAATACGCGGTGGCCAAACAGTGGGGCGACAAGGAGTTCGCGCGCCTGGATAAATTCACCCAGACCTTGCCGCATCCGGATGCGGCGGCCGCCGTCATCGCCGGCGGCACGGAGATCAACGGCCACTTCGGCAGCCCGCCGTTCCAGGAGCAGGAACTGGCCGGCAATCCGAATGCGCACATCGTGCTCAATTCCTACGACGTGTTGGGCGGCCCGAGTTCCGCCACCGTGTTGTACGCGACCGAGAAATTCCGCAACGAGAATCCGAAGACCTACCGCGCCTTCACCGCCGCGCTGGCGGAAGCCGCGCAGTACGCGACCGCCAATCCGGAAGGCGCGACCGACGCCTATATCCGCGTCAGCAAGACCAAGATCGACCGCGCGCTGCTGCTGAAGATCATCAAGAATCCGCAGGTGCAGTTCAGCGTCGCGCCGCAGAATACGTATGGGCTGGCGCAGTTCCTGTACCGCGTCGGCGCGATCAAGAAGCAGCCGGCCAGCTGGCGCGATTACTTCTTCGACGATCCTGTGATCACGCAAGGGGGATGAGAGCATGAGCTTCCAGGTTGTACGGCCGCCGGTCGGCGTTGCGCCTTTGCTGAAGGCGGAAGGCGTGAGCCTGGAATACGGCGCCACGCGGGCCACGCATGACGTCAGCTTCGACGTGTATCGCGGTGATCGCTTCGTGCTGCTGGGACCTTCGGGCTGCGGCAAGTCCTCGCTGCTGAAGGCGGCGGCGGGTTTCATCAAGCCTAGCGCGGGCCGCATCAGCATCGACGGCAAGACGGTCGAGGGACCGGGGCCGGACCGCATCGTGGTGTTCCAGGAATTCGATCAGCTGCCGCCTTGGAAGACGGTCAAGGAGAACGTGATGTTCCCGCTCCTGATGACCAAGCGGCTGAACAAGCGCGAGGCTGCGGAGCGCGCCATGCATTGGATCGCCAAGGTGGGGCTGGGCGGCTTTGAGAACGCGCATCCGCATACGCTTTCCGGCGGCATGAAGCAGCGCGTCGCGATCGCGCGCGCGCTGGCGATGCAGCCGGAGGTGCTGTTGATGGACGAACCGTTCGCCGCGCTCGACGCGCTCACGCGCCGCAACATGCAGGAGGAGCTGGGACGCTTGTGGGAAGAGCTGCGCTTCACGCTGCTGTTCGTCACGCATTCGATCGAGGAGGCGCTGGTGGTGGGGAATCGCATCCTGCTGTTGTCGCCGCATCCGGGGCAGGTGAGGGCGGAGTTGAATAGCCATCAGTTTGGATTGCACAGCGCCGGCAGCGAAGAGTTCCAAGCGGCCGCCCAGCGCATCCATGGCCTGCTGTTCGGCACCGCGCCATCGCGCGACGCGTCAGCCGGCCCGGCTGCAACGGCCGCGTCGCTGCTCGACCGTCACCGGATCGGCGCACCGGCCACGCCATCGCCCGATCGCGGCGATGCGCCGCCAGCCTCCGCCGCTGACCGCGACAGGAGCGCTACGCTATGAGCCTGGTCCTCGATCCGCCGATCCGGCAAGAATACGAATACGTCACCAAGCCCGCCGCGCTGCGTCCCGCCGACGCCGCGCCTCCGCTGGCGCAGCGCGCATGGCGACAAGCCTGGGTGCGCAAGACGGTCATCCTGCTCGTGCTGGCCGTCGTGTGGGAACTGGTCGCGCGCTGGCAGAACAACGACCTGCTGCTGCCCGGCTTCCTGCAAACCGCGCAAGCCTTCGCCGACGGCATCATCAACGGCGAACTGCTGGACCGCGTGCGCATCTCGCTCGCGGTTCTGCTGCAAGGCTACGTGGCCGGCATCATCGCCGCCTTCGTGCTGACCGCGCTCGCCGCCTCCACCCGCATCGGCCGCGACCTGCTGGAGACGCTGACATCGATGTTCAATCCACTGCCCGCGATTGCGCTGCTGCCTTTGGCGCTGCTGTGGTTCGGCCTTGGCAAAGGGAGCTTGATCTTCGTCATCGTCCACGCCGTGCTATGGCCGCTGGCGCTGGGCGCCTACGCCGGATTCCAGAGCGTGCCCGAAACGCTGCGCATGGCCGGCCGCAATTACGGCCTGAGTGGATTGCGGTTGGTGCTGCACATCCTGGTGCCGGCCGCGCTGCCGTCGATCCTCTCCGGCCTGAAGATCGGCTGGGCGTTCGCATGGCGCACCTTGATCGCGGCGGAGCTGGTGTTCGGCACCACCGCCGGCCAGGGAGGCCTGGGCTGGTACATCTTCCAGAACCGCAATGAGCTCTACACCGACAAGGTCTTCGCCGGCCTGGCCGCCGTGATCCTGATCGGCCTACTGGTGGAGAACGTGGTATTTCGTCCACTGGAAACGCTGACCATCCGCCGCTGGGGCATGCAACGCTGAGCCGCAAAAAACAATGAGGCTGGCGGGATTGCGGTTTTGTGCCGTAGAATCGCGTCATGGCAAACTTACGCATCGTCGTCGTCAACACCATCATCCACGCAGGCGATGAGGATGACGAGTCCCTGCGCGCGCAGGCCGAACGTGCCCGCGTGCTGCGTATCGGCTTGCTGGAGGCGGGCTACGACATCATCGCCTCGCTGCCGCCGGACATGTACCTGCCGGAGCGCATCGCCCAGCTACAGCCGGACATGATCATCGTCGACGCCGAGTCCGACGCGCGCGATGTGCTGGAGCATATCGTCATCGCCACCCGCGACGAGCGCCGCCCCATCGTCATGTTCACCGAGAGCGACGACACCGAAAGTATGGAGGCGGCGGTGGCCGCCGGCGTCTCCGCCTACATCGTGGCCGGGCTGCAGAGCGACCGTATCAAACCGGTGCTGAACGTGGCGCTGGCACGCTTTAAACGCGAGCAGAAGCTGCTGGAGGAGCTTTCCGACACCAAGAGCAAGCTCGCCGAGCGCAAGGTCATCGAACGCGCCAAGGGCCTGCTGATGGAGCGCCAGCGCTTCACCGAGGAGCAGGCGTACCAGAAGCTGCGCAGCATGGCCATGAGCAAAAACCTCAAGCTGTCCGAAGTCGCCCAGCGCATCCTCGACGTCGAAGATTTATTGGGCTAAGCGCCCGTCCAAAATGATGCGCTGCGCGTTCGCGGTGCGTTTTATGCGCCATCGCATCGCGTTTCCCACCCGTCGTTTTCCTCGTTCTCCCTCTGTAAACCCCTCTGGCACGGACATTGCATAGCTTGTAGCCAAGCGCAATGGTGCGCACGATGTGTCCCGCCAACGGCGGTGGGGCCCACCAAGACAACGACGTCTACCGAAGCATGAACACGTTCATGTTGGGTAGGCGTTTTTTTTTGGCCTGACTACACAGAGGGATTACCATGGAATACAAGAAGCCTCAATCGGAGACCACTTTGCCGGCGGCAGCCGCTGACGAAGTGAATGTCACACGTAGAAATTTGATTCATGGTGCAGGTCTGGTAGCGGGAGGAAGCATGTTGGGATTGTCAACAGGTGGTGTATGGGCGGCGGGTTCGGACAAGCCGGAAAAAGAGGAAGTCAAGATCGGCTTCATTCCGCTGACCGATTGCGCCTCGGTGGTGATGGCGTCGGTGCTGGGCTTCGACAAGAAGTACGGCGTCAAATTCGTGTTGAGCAAGGAGGCCTCGTGGGCCGGCGTGCGCGACAAGCTGGCCAACGGCGATCTGGATGCGGCCCATGTGCTGTATGGTCTCCTTTACGGCGTCCAGATGGGCATCGGCGGACAGAAGAAGGACATGGCGGTGCTGATGGGCCTCAACAACAACGGCCAGGCGATCACGCTGTCGAAGAAGCTGGCCGACAAGGGCGCGGTCGACGGCGCGTCGTTGGCGAAGCTGATGCAGACCGACAAACGCGAATACACCTTCGCCCAGACCTTCCCGACCGGCACCCACGCGATGTGGCTGTACTACTGGCTGGCCGCGAACGGCATCAATCCGATGAAGGACGCCAAGGTCATCACCGTGCCGCCGCCGCAGATGGTGGCCAATATGCGGGTTGGTAACATGGACGGCTTCTGCGTGGGCGAGCCTTGGGGCCACCGCGCCATCATGGACGGCATCGGCATCACCGCCACCACCACGCAGGACATCTGGAAGGACCACCCCGAGAAGGTGTTGGGCTCCACGCTGGAATTCGCCAAGAAGTATCCGAACACCTGCCGCGCGATGATGGCCGCCATCCTCGAAGCGGGCAAGTGGATCGACGCCTCGCTGGCCAACAAGAACAAGATGGCCGAGGTCATCGCCGACAAGTCCTACGTCAACACCAGCAAGGACGCGATCGATCAGCGCATCATGGGCCGCTACCAGAATGGCCTGGGCAAGACCTGGGATGACGCGAACCATATGAAGTTCTACAACGACGGCCTGGTGAACTATCCGTTCCTCTCGGACGGCATGTGGTTCATGACGCAGCATCGCCGCTGGGGCCTGCTGAAGGACGATCCGGATTACCTGGCCGTGGCCACCTCGGTCAATCAGATCGATCTGTACAAGGATGCCGCCGCGATGACCAAGACGCCGGTGCCTAAAAGCCCGCTGCGCACGTCGAAGCTGATGGACGGTTCCGTATGGGACGGCAAGAACCCGAAAGCGTTCGCCGCCTCGTTCAAGATCAAAGCCTGATACAGGAGATGCCATGAACGCCATGCTAAAACCAGACAGCGCCGAGCCGGCGGCTGTCGCTGCATCCGCCGCGCCGACGCGCCGTCCGCGCCGCCCACTCGCCGCCAATTCGACGGCGCGCGCGCGCCAGCAGGTCTCCGCCACCGCCATGAAGATCGTCGCGCCGCTGGTGGGCGCCGCGCTGCTGGTGCTGGTGTGGCAGCTCATCACCGTCAACAACGCCTCCTTCCCGACGCCGATGGTCACGCTGCAGGAAGCGATCAAGCTGTTCTCCGATCCGTTCTACCGCAATAGCCCGAACGACCAGGGCATCGGCTGGAATCTGCTGGCGTCCCTGCAGCGGGTGGCGGTCGGCTTCGGCTTGGCCGCGCTGGTCGGCATTCCGCTCGGCTTCCTGATCGGCCGCGTGCAGTTCGTCGGCAGCATGTTCGGACCGATCATCAGTTTGCTCAAGCCGGTGTCGCCGCTGGCCTGGCTGCCTATCGGCCTACTGGTGTTCAAGTCGGCCAACCCGGCTGCGATCTGGTCGATCTTCATCTGCTCGATCTGGCCGATGATCATCAACACCGCCGTCGGCGTGCAGCGCGTGCCGCAGGATTACATGAACGTCGCGCGCGTGCTGAACCTGTCGGAGTGGAAGGTGCTGACCAAGATCCTGCTGCCATCGGCGCTGCCTTACATCCTGACCGGCGTGCGCCTGTCGATCGGCACCGCTTGGCTGGTGATCGTCGCGGCGGAGATGCTGACCGGCGGCGTGGGCATCGGCTTCTGGGTGTGGGACGAGTGGAACAACCTGAACGTACCGCACATCATCATCGCCATCGTCGCCATCGGCTTTGTCGGGCTGCTGCTGGAGCAGGCGCTGATGGCGCTGGCCCGCGCCTTCACCTACGAACAAGTATCGAACTAAGGAGCATGGTCATGGACGATCCAAAATTCATCGATATCGAAGGCGTGGAGATGGTCTTCCACACCAAGAAGGGCACCTTCCACGCGCTGCGCGAAATCGACCTGACGGTGCGCAAGGGCGAATTCATCACGCTGATCGGCCACTCGGGTTGCGGCAAATCGACGCTGCTCAACCTGATCGCCGGCCTGCTGAAGCCTAGCGACGGCGTGCTGTTGTGCGCCAACCGCGAGATCGCCGGGCCGTCGCCGGAGCGTTCGGTGGTGTTCCAGAACCACTCGCTGCTGCCATGGCTGACCTGCTACGAAAACATCCACCTCGGCGTGGAGCGCGTGTTCGGCAAGACCGAATCGAAAGCGCAACTGCGCGAGCGCACCATGCAGGCGCTGGCCCTGGTCAGCCTGACGGCGGCCGAAACCAAGCGCCCGCATGAAATCTCGGGTGGCATGAAGCAGCGCGTCGGCATCGCCCGCGCGCTGGCGATGGAGCCGAAAGTGCTGCTGATGGACGAACCGTTCGGCGCGCTCGACGCGTTGACTCGCGCTCATTTGCAGGACGAGCTGTTGAAGATCGTCGCCGCCACCCAGTCCACCGTGGTCATGGTCACGCACGATGTCGACGAGGCGGTGCTGCTGTCGGACCGCATCGTCATGATGACCAACGGCCCGGCGGCCACTATCGGCGAGATCGTCGACGTCAAGCTGGAGCGTCCGCGCGACCGCGTGGCGCTGGCGCAGGACGCGCGCTACACCGAGTATCGTTCGGCGGTGCTGGAGTTCCTGTATCGCAAACAGGCGCATCCCGCGAAGGAAGCCGCTTGATGGATATGTCCACGCGCTCGTTGGCGCCGGAAGGCGCGGCCGGCAAGGCGCTGTCCGGCGAGGTATTCAGCGCGTTGATCAATCTTTCTGGACGCCGGCGCTTCACGTCGCAGCGCATCGTGCTGTATGCGGTGCTGGCGTCGCAGGGACATGAGGGCGGCGACGCCACCGCACGCGAAGCACTGGCGCTGTTTCGCGGCGCGCACAAGTCGCTGTTGAGCGAAGCGGATGGCTTGCCGGGCGTGTTCTGCCCGGAGCTGCGCGACGCGTACTTCGGCAAGCTCGAAGGCGATAAGAAGATCGTTGCCTTCGCCGATCTGGGCGAGCAGGCCTTGAAGGCGATCGCTCAAGGATCGGCGCAGGCGGCCGAGCTGCTGGCGGAACTGGTGGAGAGCACCACGCCGACGCTGGCGATCCTCAACCAGATCACCGGCATCTATGAAGAACAGGCCAAGCAGAACGCGCGATTGATGCGCAAGCAGCTGCGCGGCGTGATCACCGACATCGACACCATCAACCGCCAGGCGCGCATGGTGGCGTTCAACGCGCGCATCGTGGCGGCGCGGGCGGGAGCGGCGGGCAAGGAATTCTCGGTGGTGGCGGGTGTACTGTCCAACATCACCGGCGAGATAGACGAAATGGTCAGCGCGGCGCTGGCCGCCGCAGGCTAAAAGGAGAACATCATGAGCAGCGTGACTTTGGTGGGCGCCGGTCCAGGCGACCCGGAACTGTTGACCCTAAAGGCGGTCCGCGCCATCGAGCGCGCCGACGTGGTGCTGATCGATGACCTGGTCAATCCCGAAGTGCTGGCGTACGCGCCGGCCGGCGCACGGGTGATCCAGGTCGGCAAGCGAGGCGGCTGCGCCTCGACGCCGCAGGAATTCATTGAACGCCTGATGATCGCCGAAGCGCGCGCCGGCAACCGCGTGGTGCGGCTCAAAGGCGGCGACCCATACCTGTTCGGGCGTGGTGGCGAAGAGCGCGCATCGCTGCGCGCGCAAGGCATCGAAGTCGACGTCATCCCCGGCATCAGTAGCGGCCTGGCCGCGCCGACCAGCATCGGCATCCCGCTGACGCACCGCGCCTGGAGCCAGGGCGCCACCTTCGTCACCGGCCACGGCAAGGACGCCGCATCGGAGCCGAACTGGCAAGCCTTGGCGCAAAGCGGCCTGACGCTGGTGATCTACATGGGCGTCGCACGCATAGACGCGATCCAGGCCGGCCTGCTGGCGGGCGGCGCATCGGCCGATACGCCGGTAGCGGTGGTGCAATCGGCCACCCGCGAGCAGCAGCGTCAATTGCTGACGACACTGGGCCAACTGCCGCAAGCCCTGCGCGACAGCGGCTTGGGCAGCCCGAGCATCATCATCGTCGGCGACGTGGTCCGCTGCGCCGACGCATGGCAAACCACCCCCGGTGTCAGTGCCGACATTCGGACACGAACCGATCCGGAAATGCAGGCATACGGCTAAGCGGGTGCCACGGCGTCACCGCCATTCGCCTTTTTCTTCAAGCAGCACCTTCTTGCCTAGCGTGACCGTCAGCTCGCCGCCGTCCAGCACCCGGTATTGGGTGTTCCCATTATGGAATTCGTAGCCGAGGAACCGGCATGGCGTCACATTGTCGGCGCATAAGGTGTGCATAGTCTTCCCGCGCAGCTTGATGCGCTTGCCGTTTTTTTTGCTGGTGCCGACGTAGCCGACGTTATCGCATGTCACATTGCCCTCTGCGCAGTTCACCGTGATCTCAATGATAAAAGAAGGTGTGGTCAACGTGCTCGCGCGCGCCAGCGAAATGCCAAGCAAAAGCGACACAAAAAGTAGGGTGCGTCTCAAGGCTTACTCCCGTGATAGTGGATGAACGATGCACCGTCAATGCGCACCGATAGCGTGCATTATGCACCGCGACATCGCACCGCACCACACCACTGACGGGCCTTTCGAGCATTCTCCCTCTGAGACGTCGCCGCCCGCGCTCTGGCACGGCTCTTGCACTACACAAGACAAGGAGTCAACGGCGATTCCCCCGAATACGAATATATACGCTGGTCCAAAGACGGACTGGCAGGACAACGGCGTCCGCCCAACCCGGTCTTTTGAGACCTTGGTTGCGCGGACGCCTTTTTGTTTTCTGAACGGGATAAAACAATGGCCAGCAAAGCTAGCAGCATCAAGCTCTTTTCGATTTCAACGCCGCAGATGCGGGCGTTCCACCTGACCTGGATGGCGTTCTTCGTCTGCTTCTTCGCCTGGTTCGCCTGCGCGCCGCTGATGCCGGTGATTAAAGGTGAATTCGGCCTGAGCGTCGCGCAGATCGCCAACATCAACATCGCCGCCGTCGCCATCACCATCCTCGTGCGGCTGGTGGTCGGCCCGATGTGCGACCACTTCGGCCCGCGCAAAACCTACACCGGCTTGCTGCTGCTGGGTTCCATCCCAGTGATCGGCGTCGCCTTCGCGCAAAGCTACGAGAGCTTCCTGTTCTTCCGCCTGGGGATCGGCGCGGCCGGCGCCAGCTTCGTCATCACGCAATACCACACCTCGGTGATGTTCGCACCCAAGGTGGTCGGCACCGCCAACGCCGCCGCCGCAGGCTGGGGCAATGCCGGCGGCGGCGTGGCGCAAGCCGTGATGCCGCTGCTGATGACCGCCATGGTGATGCTGGGCGTGAGCGAGACCTTCGGCTGGCGCGCCGCGCTGATCGTGCCGGGCGTGCTGATGATCGTCATGGCCGGCGTTTACTACCGCTACACGCAGGATTGCCCGCAAGGGAATTTCAGCGAGCTGCGCGCGGCCGGCATCGCGATTGAAGGTGGAAAAAAAGGCGGCTGGGAGAGCTTCAAGCTGGCCGCCGCCAACTACCGCGTATGGCTGTTGTTCATCACCTACGGCGCCTGCTTCGGCATCGAGATCTTCATCCACAACATCGCCGCCATCTATTACGTCGACCAGTTCCACCTGACGCTGGGCCAGGCCGGCATGGCCGCCGGCAGCTTCGGCTTGCTGGCGCTGTTCGCCCGCGCGCTGGGCGGCTGGGCGTCGGACAAATTCGCCGCCGGCGGCAACCTGAATAACCGCGTCACGCTGCTGTTCGTGCTGATGCTCGGCGAAGGCGCCGGCCTGCTGATGTTCGCCCACGCCGGCAACGCCATGCTGGCCATCGCCGCGATGCTGTTCTTCGGCTTGTTCACCCACATGGCTTGCGGCGCCACCTACGCCGTTGTCCCGTTCATCGACAAGCGCGCCTTGGGCGGCGTGGCCGGCATCATCGGCGCCGGCGGCAACGTCGGCGCGGTGGCGGCGGGCTTTCTGATGAAAGGCACCGGCAACACGCAGCAGACGCTGAGCATCCTCGGCATCCTGGTCGCCATCTCCGCCTTGTGCGCGCTGGCCGCGCGCTTCAGCAACAGCACCATCGAAGAATCCGCAATCGCCACCAAGCTGGCAGCTTAAAGGAAACGCATCATGAAAATCATCGTCATCGGCCACGGCATGGTCGGCCACAAATTCCTGGAAAGCCTGGCCAATAGCGGCGCCGCCAACCTGCAGGTCACGGTGCTGTGCGAAGAACCGCGTCCGGCTTATGACCGTGTGCACCTGTCCGAATTCTTCTCCGGTAAGTCGGCCGACGAGCTGACGCTGGTGAAGCCCGGCTTCTTCGAACGCGAGGATTTGGGACAGCGCATGGTGCTGCGCCTGAACACCCGCGCCACCAACATCGATTTGAAGGCGAAGACCGTCACCATCGCCGACGGCAACGTGCTGGCCTACGACAAGCTGGTGATCGCCACCGGTTCCTATCCGTTCGTGCCGCCGCTGCCGGGCAAGGAGCGCAAGGATTGCTTCGTCTACCGCACCATCGAAGACCTGGAGGCGATGCTTGAATGTGGCAAGCGCTCGAAGACCGGCGTGGTGATCGGCGGCGGCCTGCTGGGCCTCGAGTGCGCCAAGGCGCTGCGCGACATGAAGCTGGACACCCATGTGGTCGAGTTCTCGCCACGGCTGATGGCGGTGCAGGTCGACGAAGGCGGCGCGCGTGTGCTGCGCCGGAAGATTGAAGAGCTGGGCGTGACCGTCCACACGGGCAAGAGCACCACCGCCATCGTCGATGGCGTCGACGGCACGCACCGCATGGAGTTCGCCGACGGCGGCCATCTGGATGCGGACATGATCGTCTTCTCGGCCGGCATCCGTCCGCGCGACATGCTGGCGCGCGAGAGCGGCCTGACCATCGGTCCGCGCGGCGGCATCGAAATCAATAACAACTGCGTCACCTCCGACCCGGACGTCTACGCCATCGGCGAATGCGCGCTGTGGGGCGGCTTGATCTTCGGCCTGGTGGCGCCGGGCTATGAAATGGCGCGCGTCGCGGCCAAGCATATGCTGGGCGAGGCGGCCGAATTCGCCGGCGCCGATATGAGCACCAAGCTGAAACTGATGGGCGTGGACGTGGCCAGCATCGGCGACCCGCACGGCAACGTGGCCGGCAGCCGCTCCTACCAGTTCACCGACGAGCGCCGCCAGATCTACAAAAAAATCGTGGTGTCCGACTGCGGCAAATACCTGCTGGGCGGCGTGATGGTCGGCGACGCCGCCGAATACGGCACGCTGCTGCAGATGATGTTGAATAAAATCGAGCTGCCGGAATCGCCGGAGTTCCTGATCCTGCCTCAGTCCGACGGCGCGGCCAAGCCAGCGCTGGGTGTGGATGCGCTGCCGGATGGCGCGCAGATATGCTCCTGCAACGACGTCTCCAAAGGCGCGCTGTGCGCGGCGGTGGCCGGCGGCGTGACCACCATCGGCGAACTGAAAAGCTGCACCGGCGCCGGCACCTCCTGCGGCGGCTGCGTGCCGCTGGTGACGCAGATCATGAAGGCCGAGATGAAGAAGCAGGGCATGGAGGTCAACAACCATGTCTGCGAACACTTCGCCTATTCGCGCCAGGAGATTTTCCACCTCGTCAAAGTGGGACAGATCAAGAGCTTCGGCGATCTGCTGCACAAGCATGGCAAGGGCCTCGGTTGCGACGTGTGCAAACCGCTGGCCGCCAACATCCTCGCCAATGTGTGGAACGACTTCGTGCTGAAGAAGGAACACGCCAGCCTGCAGGACACCAACGACTACTTCCTCGGGAATATCCAAAAGGACGGCACCTACTCGGTGGTGCCGCGCATGCCGGGCGGCGAAGTCACCGCCGACGGCTTGATCGCGGTCGGCATGGTGGCCAAGAAGTACAAGCTGTACACCAAGATCACCGGCGGCGCGCGCGTCGATTTGTTCGGTGCCCGCGTCGAGCAACTGCCGTTGATCTGGGAAGAACTGATCGCAGCCGGCTTCGAGTCCGGCCACGCCTACGGCAAGTCGCTGCGCACCGTGAAGTCCTGCGTCGGCTCGACCTGGTGCCGCTACGGCGTCGACGATTCGATCGGCCTGGCCATCGAACTGGAAAACCGCTACAAGGGCCTGCGCACGCCGCACAAGATCAAGTTCGGCGTCTCCGGTTGCACCCGCGAGTGCGCCGAGGCGCAGGGCAAGGACGTCGGCATCATCGCCACCGAAAAAGGCTGGAACCTTTACGTTTGCGGCAACGGCGGCATGAAACCGCGTCACGCCGAACTGCTGGCGACGGAGCTGGACAAGGAAACACTGGTCAAGTACATCGACCGCTTCCTGATGTTCTACAGCCGCACCGGCGACCGCCTGCAACGCACCAGCACCTGGCGCGAGAACCTTGAAGGCGGCTTGGATTACCTGAAGCAGGTGGTGGTGAAGGACAAGCTGGGCATCGCCGCCGACCTCGAAGCGGACATGCAACACGTGGTCGACACCTACGCGTGCGAGTGGAAGGAAGCGGTCGAGAATCCGGAAACCCGCAAGCGCTTCCGCACTTTCGTCAACAGCGACAAGGCGGACGAGAATGTGCTGTTCATGGAAGAACGCGGCCAGATCCGCCCGGCCACCATCGAAGAACGCAAGCGCGTGATCCCTATTGCAGTAGCTTGAGGAGTAGATAATGCATCGCGATATACAAACCGATAACTGGATCGCCGTCTGCAACCTGGACGACATCGTGCCGAACACCGGCGTGTGCGCCTTGCTGAACGATGTGCAGATCGCCGTGTTCCATGTGGAGGATGGCGGCTCGCGCGTGTTCGCCATCGATAACTACGATCCGAATTCGGAGGCGGCGGTGCTGTCGCGCGGCCTGGTGGGCAGCGTCGGCGAACGCGTGGTGGTCGCCTCGCCGATCTACAAGCAGCACTTCGACCTGCAAACCGGCGAATGCCTGGAGGCGCCCGAGCATTCGGTCGGCACCTATCCGGCGCGGATCCAGGACGGCAAGGTCTGGGTCGGCGTATGAAGCCGTCGCTGGTCGTGATCGGGAACGGCATGGCCGGCATGCGCACGGTCGAGGAGCTGCACAAGCTGGCGCCGGACATGTACGACATCACCGTCTTCGGCGCTGAGCCGCATGGTAACTACAACCGCATCCTGTTGTCGCCGGTGCTGGCGGGCGAGAAGACCATGGATGACATCATGCTCAACACGCGCGAATGGTATGTCCAGCACGGCATCACGCTGCACGCCGGCGATCCGGTCGAGCACATCGACCGCCGCAAGCGCATCGTGCGCGCGCGTTCCGGCCTGGAGGTGCACTACGACCGCCTGCTGATCGCCACCGGCTCCAAGCCCTTCATCATCCCGGTGCCGGGCCACCAGCTGCGCAACGTGCTGGCCTTCCGCGATATCCAGGACGTGGAAACCATGCTGGCGATGGCGCGCAACCACCGCCACGCGGTGGTCATCGGCGGCGGCCTGCTTGGGCTGGAGGCCGCCAACGGCCTGCAACGTCAGGGCATGTCGGTCACCGTGGTGCATGTCGGCGACGCGCTGATGAACCAGCAGCTCGACAAACCGGCCGCGCTGCTGCTGCAAAAAGCGCTGGAAGCCAAGGGCCTGAAATTCATGATGAACGCGCAGACCGAGGAAATCGTCGGTCCGGACCGCGTCACCGCCGTGCGCTTCAAGGACGGCGCCGTGATTCCGGCCGACCTGGTGGTGATGACCGCCGGCGTGCGCCCCAACATCGAGCTGGCGAAATCGGCCGGCCTGCATTGCGAACGCGCCATCGTCGTCGACGACACGCTGCAAACCTACGACCCGCGCGTGTATGCTGTGGGCGAGTGCGTGCAGCACCGCAGCGCCACCTTCGGCCTGGTGGCGCCGATCTGGGACCAGGCGCGCGTCTGCGGCGCGCACCTGGCCGGCGCCGGCGTGCGCCGCTACGTGCAGCAAACCTCGCCGACGCGGCTCAAGGTCACCGGCGTGGACCTGTACTCGGTCGGCGATTTCATCGGCGGTGAAGGCAGTGAGGACCTGGTGCTGCGCGACGCGCGCCGTGGCGTCTACAAGCGCCTGGTGCTGAAGGACAATCGTGTCACCGGCGCCGTGCTGTATGGCGACGTCAAGGACGGCCCGTGGTACTTCGGCTTGATCCAGAACCGCACCGACATCGCGCCGATCCGGCAAAACCTGTTGTTCGGCGAAGCGCTATCCGCGCGCGTCGCCTGATTTAAGCGAGCAAGCATCTTGAACCTGTCCACCGACCATATTGCGGTACGCACCACTTGCGCATATTGCGGCGTCGGCTGCGGCGTGCAGGCCACGCCACGCGCCGACGGCGTGATCGCCATCGCCGGCGACAAACTCCATCCCGCCAACAAGGGGCGCCTGTGCGTCAAGGGTTCCGCGCTGGGCGAGACGGTGGGCCTGGAAGGCCGCCTGTTGTATCCGCAGGTGCGCGAGGCCGACGGCCTGCGCCGCGTGTCTTGGGACGATGCGCTGGACAAGGTGGCGCAAAGCTGGCGCGCCATCATCGATGAGCACGGACCGGACGCGGTGGCGCTGTACGTATCGGGCCAACTGCTGACCGAGGACTACTACGTCGCCAATAAGCTGATGAAGGGTTACATCGGCAGCGCCAACATCGACACCAACTCGCGGCTGTGCATGTCGTCGGCGGTGGCCGGCTACAAGCGCGCCTTCGGCGAAGACCTGGTGCCGCTGTGCTACGACGACCTGGAACTGGCCGACATGGTGGTGCTGGTCGGCTCGAACACAGCGTGGTGCCATCCCATCCTGTTCCAGCGCATCCTCAAGGCCAAGGAAGTGCGCCCGGAGATGAAGATTGTGGTGATCGACCCGCGCCGCACCGCCACCTGCGAGCTGGCCGACCTGCACCTACCGGTCAAGGCTGGCACCGACGTGTGGCTGTTCAACGGCTTGCTGAGTTATCTGTCGCGCATCGGCGCGGTCGATCCGGGTTTCATCGCCGCGCACACCAATGGCTTCGATGCCGCGCTGGCCACCGCCAACGTCGATTGCGCCGATCCGGCCTCAGTAGCGAAGATCTGCCGCATCGAACTGTCTGTGCTGATGGAGTTCTACGAAACCTTCGCCGCCACGCGCAAGACCGTCACCGCGTATTCGATGGGCGTGAACCAGTCGTCGGCCGGCACCGACAAGGTCAACGCCATCATCAACTGCCACTTGATCGGCGGCCGTATCGGCAAGCCGGGCATGGGGCCGTTCTCGATCACCGGCCAGCCGAACGCGATGGGTGGGCGTGAAGTGGGCGGCCTGGCCAATATGCTGGCCGCGCACATGGACCTGGAGCGCACCGACCATCGCGACGTGGTGCAAACCTTCTGGGATTCGCCGGCGATGGCCGACAAGGCCGGCCTGAAAGCGGTCGACCTGTTCCAGGCGATCGAGGACGGCAAGGTCAAGGCGGTGTGGGTGATCGCCACCAATCCCATCGTCAGCCTGCCGGACGCGGACCAGGCGCGGCGCGCGCTGGCGAAGTGCGAACTGGTGGTCGCCAGCGACATCATGCAGAACACCGACACCAACGCCTATGCCGACGTGCTGCTGCCGGCGCTCGGCTGGGGTGAGAAAGACGGCACGGTCACCAATTCCGAGCGCCGCATCTCACGCCAGCGCGCCTTCCTGCCGGCACCGGGCGAGGCGCTGCCGGACTGGAAAATCCTGTCGCTGTTCGCGCAGCGCATGGGCTTCGGCGGATTCGATTTCGGCGGCGCCAACAACGTCTTCGACGAGCACGCGCGCCTGAGCGGCTTCCGTAACGCCCACGGCGACGTGCCGCGCGCCTTCGACATGTCCGGCCTGGGCGGGCTGAAACAACGCGAGTACGATGAGCTGGAGCCGATCCAGTGGCCGGTGCGCCGCACCGCCGCCGGCGAGCTGCAAGTGGAGGCTCGCCTGTTCAAGGACAACGTCTACGCGCACGCTGACGGCAAGGCGCGCTTCATCGCCACCGCGCCGCGCGCGCCGGTTAATGCGGTCAGTGAAGAGTATCCACTGTCGCTCAACACCGGCCGCGTGCGCGATCAGTGGCATACCATGACGCGCACCGGGAAGTCCGCCACGCTGGCCGACCACATCGCCGAATCCTTCGTCGACATGCACCCGCAGGACGCGCTGCTGCACGGCGTGCGCGAGGGCGAACTGGCGCGCGTCAGCTCAGCTTGGGGCGCGATGGTGGCGCGGGTGCAGCACGGCGGCGGCATCCCGCGTGGCAGCGTCTTCGTGCCGATCCACTGGTCGGGCCAGACCTCGTCGGACGCGCGCGTCGGCGCGCTGGTCAACCCGGTGGTCGATCCGGTGTCCGGCGAACCGGAATTCAAGCATACGCCGGTGCGCATTGAACAGTTCCGCGTCAACTGGCATGGCTTCATCCTGAGCCGCGATGAGCTGGACCTCGACAGCGTGGCGCATTGGACCCGCATCCAGGGCCGCGAGTTCACGCGCTACGAACTGGCTGGCCGCAACAACATCACAGACTTCAGCGGCTGGGCGCGCGGGCTGCTGGGCGTGCGCGATCCCGACGCCGACTGGCTCGAATACGAAGACCGCAGCGCCGGCGTGTACCGCGCGGTGCACGTGGTTAACGACCGCATCGAACAGTGCATCTTCCTGTCGCCGCGCCAGGACATGCCGTCGCGCGCATGGCTGGCCAGCTTGTTCGTCAAACAGGAACTGAGCGAAATCGACCGCGTCGGCCTGCTGGTCGGCCTGCCGGTCGAGAAGGGCGTCGATACCGGCCCGACCGTGTGTTCCTGCTTCGGCGTGGGCCGCAATACGATCTGCAACGCCATCGTCGACAAGGACCTGAAGACCGTGGCGGAAGTGACGGCGTGCCTGAAGGCAGGCGGCAATTGCGGCTCCTGCGTGCCGGAGATTAAAAAAATACTGGTGCAAACCCGCGTCGAGGCGGCGGAAACAAGGTTGTAAATATGGTAAATTAGACCGTCGATCGCTTGATCATGAAAAAAGAGAGCGAACATGTCTATCCGTGAAAACTTCTCCGACGCCGATATGGACCTGTGGCTCAACGAGAACCGGGTCACTGAAATCGAATGCCTGGTGCCCGACCTGACGGGCGTGGCGCGTGGGAAGATCCTGCCGCGCGCCAAATTCACCCAGGAGCGCGGCATGCGCATCCCCGAGGCGGTGCTGGGCATGACCGTCACCGGCAACTACCCGACCGAGAACGCGGCCTACGACCGCGCCATCTCCAACACCGACCGCGATATGATCCTGCGCGCGGACCCGGGCAGCATCACCACCGTGCCCTGGGCGATGGACCCGACCGCGCAGGTGATCCACGATTGCTACTTCGCCGACGGCACGCTGGTCGATTACGCTCCGCGCTCGGTGCTGCGGCGCGTGCTCAAGCTGTATGCGGACCGCGGCTGGAAGGCGGTCGTCGGGCCGGAGCTGGAGTTCTACCTGACCGAGAAGAACATCGATCCCGACCTGCCGCTGAAGGCGCCGGTCGGTCGCAGCGGCCGTGCCGAGACCAGCCGCCAGGTCTATAGCATCGACGCCGTCAACGAGTTCGATCCGCTGTTCGAGGACATCTACGATTACTGCGCGCTGATGAATCTCGACGTCGACACGCTGATCCACGAAACCGGCGCCGGCCAGATGGGCCTCAACTTCCAGCACGGCGACGCGCTGGCGCTGGCCGACAATCTGTTTTACTTCAAGCGCACCTTGCGCGAGGCGGCGCTCAAGCACGACATGTACGCCACCTTCATGGCCAAGCCGATGGCGGGCGAGCCGGGATCGGCGATGCACATCCACCAAAGCGTCAGCGACGCCGCCACCGGCCGCAATATCTTCAGCGCGGTGGACGGCTCGCCGTCGGCCATCTTCAAGCACTACATCGGCGGCCTGCAGCGCTACACGCCGGCGGCGATGGCGATCGTGGCGCCGTACGTCAACTCCTACCGACGCATCGTGCGCCATACGGCGGCGCCGATCAATATCCAGTGGGGCATGGACAACCGCACCGTCGGTTTCCGCATTCCGAT
>Ga0247815_10001439_pt1 | contig 18243 bp, 12 predicted proteins | sample UWRJL194509B1_FD_181014 | JGI IMG/M metagenome (GOLD analysis project Ga0247815, IMG submission 181014) | Plant litter microbial communities from Arlington Agricultural Research Station in Wisconsin, United States - UWRJ-L194-509B-1 | ecosystem: Environmental > Terrestrial > Plant litter >...
CCTGGTCCAGATAGCGCGCCAGGTCGGGCATCGGATCGGTGCCGCGCAGCTGGTGCGTCAGGGCGTAGACGAAGGCGATCAGGCGCCGCACGAACAGCTTGCGCGCGAAGCCGTCGTCCTCGGTCGGAAGATAATTGATCGCCTGCGAGGTCAACGCCCGCGCGGCGATCAGGATGCGCCCCCAGATCTGGCGCGCCTCGACATAGCGCGCATAGGAGGCGTTGTTGCGGAAGCCCAGAAAGATGGCGAGGCTGACGCCGACCAGCGGAAACGGCACCGTATCAAGCGGAATCTTGACGCCGAAGACGCGGCCATCGGTCAGCAGCGCCAGCGAGCTGACCGCCAGCATCACCAGCAGCTGCGGGATGATCGACTTCAGCACCGAGCCGTTCCAGACGAACAGCATGCGCCACCAGTTCATGCGCTCACGGACGATCATGACGGCGCCCTGCCGCGCGACAGCAGCACCGGTATCGATTTCGAAGTCGGTGTGCCGGCGCCGTCGGCGACGCTGGCCAGCGGCACCAGCGGATTGGTTTCCGGGTAGTAGGCGCCGATGCAGCCGCGCGGGATGTTATAGGCGACCAGCATGAAGCCGTCGGCGCGGCGCGCCGATTCCACGCCGCCGCCATCGTCCCAGATGCTGACCAGGTCGGCGCAATCGTCCGCGCGCATACCCAGCATCTCGATGTCGGCGGCGTTGATGAAGACCACCCGGCGCGTGCCGAACACGCCGCGATAGCGGTCGTCCAGCTCGATATCGTCGCGGATGCGCGCGTAGTCGTCGCGGTATTCGGGCCACGCCAGGCCATTGCGCCCGACGGCGCCGCCGCTGCCCAGCGTCGGCAGGATCAGCGCCTGGCGGCCGTGGATCAAGTGGCTGCGATTGAGCTTGGTGGCCACGTGCACCGTCAGCGCGCACGATCGCAGTATCGTTTGCACCGAATTCTTATGCTGCGTCAGGCCCATGCCCCAGGTGGCGATCACGCGTTCGCCCTTGGCGTAGACCTGGGAGCGCTCCAATCCGCGCTCGCGCAGCGGATTGATGGAGACGATGGTGGCGCCGCGCCTGGCGTAGTCGCGCAACTCGCCCAGCATGCGCGGGTGGTTGATGGCCGGGTCGTAGCGCATCGGCCGCGTCGGGCGGCCGTGCTGCTCCAGTTCATAATCCGACTGTCGCGGCAGCTCGGTCACGGTATGGGCGGCGAAGAACTCCGCCGTCACGCGCTTGCTGGTGGCTTCCGCCGCCACCGCCTTGACGCCGTTGACGCGCTCCTTGAACAGATTCAGCGCCACGTACTTCAGCACACCCCAGCCCGCGGCCGGATGGGTGTAGGGTTCGATCTTCATCGCGACGATGCTCCTTATATGGTCATGTCCAGCATAATCGCGCCGTCCTCCGCGCCGTGAGTACAGTTCACATCATGCACAGGGAGCACAGACGCGGCGGGCGCCGCGCGGCCGAACAGATAGCCCTGGAAGGCGGTGCAGCCGATCGCCTCCAGCGCCGACCACTGCTCGCGGCTCTCCACGCCTTCCGCCACCACCTCCAGGTCCATGCTGTAGGCCAGCGTGACGATGGCCCGCACGATGCTCGACGCGTGCCGCGTGTGCAGCATGTCGTGCACGAACGAGCGGTCTATCTTCAACTGGTCGATCGGCAGCAGCTTCAGGTAGCTGAGCGACGAATAGCCGGTGCCGAAATCGTCCAGCGCGAAGCCGACGCCGTGCGCCTTCAGCGTCGTCATGCGCGCGATCACTTCGTCCATATCGGTCAGCAGCATGCTCTCGGTCAGCTCCAGCGTCAGCAGGCAAGGATCGGCGCCGCTATGCTCCAGCACCCACAGCACCTGGTCGACGAAGGTCGGCTGGCGGAACTGGCGCGCGCTGACATTGACGGCCATCGTCATGTGCGCGGTGTCCGGGCAGGCGGACCACTCCACCAACTGCTTGCAGGCCTCCTCCAAAACCCACACGCCCAGTTCCAGGATCAAGCCCGACTTCTCGGCCTGCGGAATGAATTCGGCCGGGCCGATCAAGCCGCGCCGCGGATGGATCCAGCGCAGCAAGGCCTCGACCCCGGTGGTGCGGCCGGAGGCGTCGACCACCGGCTGGTAATGCAGCTGCAGCTCGCCGCGCTGCAGCGCGAAACGCAGGTCGGCCTCCAGCGTGGCGGAAGCGTCCAGCGCCACCTGCATGCGCGGATCGAAGAAGCGGAACGTGGCGCGGCCGGCGGCCTTGGCTTCGTACATCGCCATGTCGGCCTGGCGCAGCAGGTCGTTGATGGTGTGGTGCTCCTGGCCGAACAGCACCACCCCGATGCTCGGGGTGCTGCGCAGATCGTGGCCGTCCAGCGGGTAGCTACGGCTCAAGGCTTCCAGCACCTTGCCGGCGACGCCGGCCGCGTTGTCCAGCGCCTGCTGCGGATCGGCGCCCAGGTCCTCCAGCAAGATCACGAATTCATCGCCGCCCAGGCGGGCCACGGTGTCGGTCTCGCGCGTGACCTCCTGCAGCCGGAACGCCACCATCTCCAGCAGCCGGTCGCCGATGTCGTGGCCCATGGTGTCGTTCAGCGATTTGAAGTTGTCCAGGTCGACGAACAGCACCGCGCCCTGATTGCCGCTGCGCGCCGCCTTGGCGATCGCGTGGTGCAGCCGGTCCAGCAGCAGGCGGCGGTTCGGCAGGTTGGTCAGGCCATCGTAGAAGGCCAGATGGGCGATCTCCGCCTCCGCCAGCTTGCGCGCGCTGATGTCCATGCGCGTGCCCAGCATCCGCGACGGCGTGCCGTCGGCGCCGCGCTCGACGATGCGGCCACGGCTCTGCAGCCAGACCCAGTGGCCGGCGCGATGCCGCATGCGGTACTCGGCCTCGTAGGAGCGCGAGGCGTCGGCCAGGTGCGCCGCCAGCGCCGCGTCGAGGCCGGGGATGTCGTCGGCGTGCACCAGGCGGCGCCAGTGCAGCGTCTCGGCGTACTGCTCCTCCAGCGTATAGCCCAGCATCGCGGCGGCGCGGCCGTCGACGACGCGGGTGTCGCCGGCCATGTCCCAATCCCACAGCCCCAGGTTGGCGCCGTTCAGCGCCAGTTCGATTTTCGCGGCGGCGGCGGCCTGCTCCTCGGCGCGCGCGGCGGCCAGGTCCTCCAGCACCCGGCGGCGGCGCTGCACCAGCACCAGCGCGCCGCCGGACATGATCGCGAACACCACCCAAGCCAGCCCGCAGGTCCAGGCCATGCTATGCCAGCCCATATCGATCATCGCCTGGTTGCGGCCAAGGCTGACCACCAGCGTCTTGTCCAGCCCCAGGCCGTTCAGCAGCATCGTGCGCTGAACCAGCAGCCGCCGCTCGCCGTTGACGGCGACTCCTTCCAGCACCGTGTCGGTGCGGCCGCTGCGGCGGTGACGCAGGAAAAAGGGATCCGGCCCGGCCGCCGTGTTGCGCATCGCCGCCGGATCGGCCGGCACGAACAGGATGCGGCGGCCGCCGTCCTCGGTGATGGCGCTGTTCATGTCCGGCGCGTACAGCGCGGAACGCATCACGGCGTCGAAATATTCGGGATTGAGGATGGCGCTGACGGCGCCGTTGTTGCTTCCATCCGGGTTCACCACCGCCATCGACAGCTTGAGATTGAACACGCCGGGCGTGTTTTCGTAGGGCTGCGACAGATACAGGGTGTCGGCGTCGCGCATGCGCTCCACGTGGCTGGTGTAGTTGCTGTCGTCCAGGCGGCTGTCGCGCAGGTCGTCGTCGGACATGACGATGGCGCCGCGCCGGTCCACCGCCAGCAGCGCGCGCACGCCGGGCATGGCGCGCTTCAGCGATTGCAGCAGGATGCGGCGACAGTCCGGAGTGCAGCCGCTGGTTTCGCGCAAGGCGCCGCGGGCGCTGTCGAGCGCACTGCGCACGCCCTCCAGCTGGCGGCTGAGATTCTCGTCGATGATCAGCGTCTGCAGCCGCATGCGCTCGACGTTGGACGCCAGCAGCAGGCCGCGTTCGGTCCAGATGAAGTAGGAGATCAGCAGTCCGCTGAACACTAGCACAAGCGCCAACATCAACCATTCAGCTTTCACCGTCGGACGCTTTTTATCGTTATGCGGGTACATGATCCCCTCCGTATGTGTCATATCGATAATGTAGGTTGAATGGCGCGGCGGCGAAATCGCACCTTGGTATGCAAACTCATACCAAGGTTTAATGCGCCAGCCGGAACCGGCCGACGCAACGGGTCAGGTGCTCCGCCTGGTCCTGCATGCTGCCGGCCGCCGCCGCGGCTTGTTCCACCAGCGCCGCGTTCTGCTGCGTCACCGCGTCCATCTCGGTGATCGCCTGGTTGACGTGGCCGATGCCGGTGCTCTGCTCGCGCGAGGCGTCGCTGATGGCGGCCATGATCGCCGTCACCCTGGTCACGCTGCCCACCACCTGGTCCATGGTGCTGCCGGCTTGCGCCACCAGCGCCTGGCCGGCCTCGATGCTGGCCACCGAGTTATCGATCAGCTGCTTGACCTCGCGCGCGGCGGCGGCGCTGCGCTGCGCCAGGTTGCGCACCTCGCTGGCCACCACCGCGAAGCCACGGCCCTGCTCACCGGCGCGCGCCGCCTCCACCGCCGCGTTCAAGGCCAGTATGTTGGTCTGGAAGGCGATGCCGTCGATCACGCCGATGATGTCCACCACCCGGTTGGAGGCGCTGTTGATGTCGCCCATGGTGGCGATCACCTGTCCGATCACCGCGCCGCCGCGCTGCGCCACTTCCGCCGTGGACTGCACCAAGCGGTTGGCCTGCAGCGCGTTGTCGGCGTTCTGCCGCACCGCCACCGTCAGCTGCTCCATCGACGCCGCCGTCTCCTCCAGCGAGCTGGCCTGGGTTTCGGTGCGCGCCGACAGATCCAGGTTGCCGGCCGCGATCTGGCTGGACGCGGTGGCGATGGTGTCCGCGCTGCCGCGTATCTCGCCGATGGTGCCGACCAGGTTGCGCTGCATGGTGTGCATGGCGTGCAGCAGGCTGGCGCCGTCTCCCGCTTGCAGCCGCACCGCCGCGCTCAAGTCGTTGGCGGCGATGCGGTTGGCCACCTCCACCGCGTATTCCGGCGCGCCGCCCAGCGCGCGGCCCAGGCTACGGTTGATCGTCGCCGATACCGCCAGCAGCGCCAGGGCAGCCGCCAGCAGGCCGGCGGCGGAGGTCATCAGCGAGCGGTGGAAGTCGGCTTCGATGTCGCCGGTGTAGACGCCGGTGAGGAAAATCCAGCCCCACGGCTTGTAGCTGCCGACCCGCGCCAGCTTGGGCGTGGGTTCCTTCTGGCCGGGCCGCAGCCACATGAATTGCAGGAAGCCGCCGCCCTCCGGCGTGGCGGCGATGCGGGCGAAATCGCGGAAGATGTAGGCGCCGGCGGCATCCTGGAAGTCGATCATGTTCTTGCCGTTCGACGCCGGATTGCCGGGATTTTGCAGCAGCACGCCGTCGCCGCGTATCAGCGATACATAGCTGTCCTGGCCGTAGCGCAAGCTGTCGAGCACCGCCATCGCCCGCCGTTGCGCGGTATTCAGGTCCTCCTGGCCGCTGGCCGCCATGGCGGCGTAGCGCTTGACGATATTGTAGGCCGCGTCGTTCATGTCGATCAGCGCCTGGCGCCGCTCCTCGACGCGTATCCGGCGCAGTTGCAGCGCGTCGAATACGGCGATGCCGGTCAGGCATATCAGCGCGCAAATCAGCGGCAGCCACATTTTCTGCTTGAACGTCAGTGTAGTCATCGTGCTCTCCAGGTCCATGAATTGATCGATGAATGGTATCGATAAAAACAGCCGCGTGGCCATGCCCTCCCGGAATGGCGGCCATTCCAATCGGGTGGTTACGGCGCCGGCTCGCGCATGGCACAGTGCGAACCATCAACTGGGAGTCCACATGAAACGAACAAGCTGGATCTGGATCGGCGCGGCGCTGGCCGCGGGCTGCGCGGCCGCCGCCGCGTGGATGACACAGCCATCCATCGCCGCCGTCGGCCCGCCATCGTCAGCCGATTTCCAACCGCAGGCGATCGTGCGCGGCGCCCGTGTCGCGGCCCAGGGCGATTGCATGGTCTGCCACACGGCCAAGGGCGGCGAGCCTTATGCCGGCGGGCTGGCCTTGCGCACGCCGTTCGGCACCATCTACACCACCAACATCACGCCCGACGCGCAAACCGGCATCGGCAACTGGTCGCTGGCCGCCTTCACGCGCGCGCTGCGGCACGGCGTGGCGCGCGACGGACACCTGCTGTATCCGGCCTTCCCGTATATCCACTACACCCGCATGTCCGACGCGGACATCGGCGACGCCTACGCATACTTGATGACGCGCGCGCCGGTCGCCGCCAAGGCGCCGGACAACGAGCTGATATTCCCGCTCGGCTTCCGCCCATTGCTGGCCGGCTGGAACCTGCTGTACCTGAATCCTGGCCCCAAGCCCGACGAACCCGCGCGCGGCGCGGAATGGAACCGTGGCCGCTACCTGGTCGACGGCGCCGGCCATTGCGCCTCCTGCCACAGCACGTTGGACCCGATCGGCGGCGAACGCAGTCCAGCCTTCAGCGGCGGCCATATCGACGGCTGGGGCGCGCCGGCGCTGACCGCGCTGCTGCAAACGCCGAAGCCGTGGACGCAACAGCAGTTGGCGCTGTATCTGCGCCACGGCTGGTCGTCGGAACATGGCGCCGCCGCCGGCCCGATGGCGCCGGTCACGCACAGCCTGTCGCAAGCGCCGGCCGAGGACACCGAGGCGATGGCCACCTACATCATGTCGCTGCAAACGCCGGTGCCACGCCCTGCTCCGGCGACGCCGCCGGCCGATACCGCCCAGGTGCGCCTGGGCCGCGCGCTGTTCAACGGCGCCTGCGCCGGCTGCCACGGCGCCGCCGCGCCGATGATGGCGGCCGGCGGCCGGCCGCCGCTAAGCCTGAGCAGCGCCGTCGCCGGCGCCAGCCCCGACAACCTGATCCAGATCATGCTGAACGGCGTGCCCTGGACGCATCCGCGGCCGTCCACCTTCATGCCGCCGTTCGCGGCATCCCTCAACGACACGCAGATCGCCGGCATCGCCGCCTACCTGCGCGCCGACATCGGCCGCCGCCCCGCCTGGAGCGGCCTGGAAAAACGCGTCGCCGACATCCGCAAGGAGAATCAACCATGAGCACACTCACCGTCAACGGCGTCCGCCACACGCTGGACATCGATCCCTCGACGCCGCTGCTGTACGCGCTGCGCAACCAGCTGGAGCTGAACGGCGCCAAGTTCGGCTGCGGCCTTGGGCAATGCGGCGCCTGCACCGTGCTGCTGGACGACCAGCCGGTGTTCGGCTGCCTGACCCCGGTCGCGGCCTGCGAAGGCCGCAGCGTGCGCACCATCGAAAGCCTGGGAAGCATCGAGCGTCCCGGCCCGCTGCAAGCGTCCTTCATCAAGCACCAGGCGGCGCAGTGCGGATATTGCATCGCCGGCATGGTGATGCGCGCGCAAGCGCTGCTGGAGCAAAACCCGCAGCCGACCGAAACCCAGATCCGCGAACACATGGAACCCAATCTTTGCCGTTGCGGCACCCACATGCGCATCCTCGGCGCCATCCGCGAAGTGGCCTTGTCGCACCGGATCCAACCACGGAGCAAACCATGACCGACACCATAGACCTGCGCCGCCGCGCCATGCTCGGCGCCGGCGCGCTGGTGGTGGGATTCTCGCTGCTGCCGCAACGCGCACGCGCCGAATTCAATGCCATGGGCGCGCCGCCGGTGGCCGACAAAGCGCTGGCCGGCAGCCTCAAAACCAATCCCATGCTGGACGCCTGGATCAAGATCGCGCCGGACGGCAAGGCGACCGTCTTCACCGGCAAGGTCGAACTGGGCACCGGCGTGCGCACCGCGCTGCTGCAGATCGCGGCGGAGCAGCTGGACCTGAATCCGGCCGCGATCACCTTCATCACCGGCGACACCGGCCGCACGCCCAACGAGGGCTATACCGCCGGCAGCCACACCATCGCCGACAGCGGCACCGCCTTGCTGCACGCGGCCGCGCAGGTGCGCGCGCTGCTGGTGCAGGGCGCGGCCGCACGGTTGAAGGCGGACGCCTCCGGCCTGATCACGCGCAATGGATTGGTCATCGCGCCCGATGGCCGCAGCCTGCATTACGGCGAAGCGGTGCGCGGCGTCGACCTGCATCGCTCGGCGCAGGTAAAGTCGCCGCTGAAGGACCCGGCCAGCTACAGCGTCATCGGCCGTTCGCTGCCGCGCGTCGACATCCCCGCCAAGCTGACCGGCGGCGCCAGCTACGTGCAGGACCTGCGCCTGCCGCACATGGTTCATGCCCGCGTGGTGCGGCCGCCCGCGTACGGCGCTCGCCTGCTGTCGGCCGATATCGCCGGCGTGCGGCGCATGGCGGGCGTGCTGAAGGTGCTCGTCGATGGCAACTACCTGGCCGTCGTGGCGCGCGATGAATGGCAATCGATACTCGCCATGCGCGCCCTGTCGGCCGGCGCCAAATGGGCCGCCGGACCGGCGCTGCCGAACGCCGCCAATATCCACGCCACGCTGAAGGCGCTGCCGGCGCAGGAGATCCCGGTCGAGAACAGGAAAGGCGCCGCCGGCGCGGCGGTGCTGACGCTGAAGAATAGCTACACCAAGCAGTATGTGCTGCACGGTTCGATCGGCCCGTCGTGCGCGGTGGCGCACCTGGCGGAGGGCGAGCTGACCGTCTGGACGCACACGCAAGGCGTTTACCCGCTGCGCGCCGCCATCGCCGAAATGCTGTCCATGCCGCTGGACGCGGTGCGCTGCGTTCATACCGAGGGTTCCGGATGCTACGGCCAGAACGGCGCCGACGATGTCGCCGCCGACGCGGCGCTGATCGCGCGCGCCATGCCCGGCCTGCCGGTGCGCGTGCAGTTGATGCGCGATCAGGAAAACCAGTGGGAACCGTATGCGCCGGCCATCAGCTCCGATCTCAGCGCCTCGCTGGACGCCAACGGAAAAATCTGCGACTGGCATTATGCGCTGTGGAGCGGCTCGCACAACGAGCGGCCCGGCAACGCGGGCAAGCTGATACCTGCGCAATTGCTGGCCAAGCCGTTCACGCCCAGTCCATCGCAGCCGATGCCGCTGCCGGAGGGCGGCGGCGACCGCAACGCCGCGCCGCTGTATGCCTTCGCCAATTCCAAAGTCGTCAATCACTTCCTGCCCAAGACGCCGCTGCGCACCTCCGCCATGCGCTCGCTGGGCGCGCATCTGAACCTGTTCGCCATCGAAGGCATGATGGACGAACTGGCCGCCGCCGCGCATGCCGATCCGGTCGCGTTCAGGTTGCGGCACATGGAGGACCCGCGCGCGCGCGACGTGATCAACCGCGCGGCGCGGCAGTTCGGCTGGGACCAGCGCAAGCGCCGGCGCGACCACGGTTTCGGCTTCGCCTTCGGCCAATACAAGAACCTGATGGCCTACGTGGCGCTGGCAGTGGAGCTCAAGGTCGACCGAAGCACCGGCGCGGTGCATATACTGCGCGTGGTGGCGGCGGTCGATTGCGGCCAGGGCGTCAGCCCGGACGGCATCCGCAACCAGGTCGAAGGCGGCATCCTGCAATCGGCCAGTTGGACATTGTATGAGCGGCTGCTGTTCGGACCGGAAGGCATCGCCAGCATCGATTGGGCCAGCTATCCGATCATGCGCTATTCGAACGTGCCGGCGAAGGTGGAGGTGGTGCTGATCGACCGGCCCGGCACGCCCTTCCTCGGCGTGGCCGAGGCGGCGCAGGGGCCGATGGCGGGGGCGCTGGGCAACGCTCTGGCCGACGCCACCGGCAAGCGCCGGCGCGACCTGCCGCTGGCGGGGCCGTGGCTGATGAATTAAACGGCGGCCAGCGTCGCTTCGACAAAGGCGACGAACGCGCGCGCCTTGGCGCTGGCCTTGCGGCCCGATGGATACACCGCCCACAGGTCCATCGCCGGCAGCGCCCAGTCCTGCAGCGTGCGGCGCACCTGGCCGCCGGCCAGTTCCGGCGCGAACATCCATTCCGAGGCGACGGCGACGCCCATGTCCGCCAGCACGGCGGCGCGCACGCCTTCGGCGGCCGAGACCCGCAGACGTCCCGACAGCGATACCGGCGCCTGCATTTCACCGCATTGGAACAGGCAGGCGGCGCCGCTGCCGGGTCGGTCGTAGACCACCGCCTGGTGGTCGGCCAGATCCGCCGGAAGTCGCGGCTCGCCGTGCCGCGCGAAATAGGCCGGCGTCGCCAGCACCACGCGCGGGCTGCGGCCGATGCGGCGCGCCGTCATGTCGGAGTCGCTCAAGGCGCCCAGGCGCAGCGCGACATCGACGCCGCCCTCCAGCAGATCGATGTTGCGGTCGTCCAGCACAATTTCCAGTTCCAGCTTCGGATGCTGGTCGAGGAAGGTTTGCAGATGCGGCATCACATGCAGCCGCGCGAACGTCACCGGCGCCGAGACGATCAGCCGTCCCGCCATGCCGCTGCCGGCGCCGCGCGCGCTGCTGTCGGCATCGGCGGCGGCGTCGAGCGCGCGGCGCGCGCCCTGGTAGTAGGCCAGTCCCGCCTCGGTCGGCGCCAGGCCACGGTTGGAGCGCAGCAGCAGTTGCACGCCCAGGTCGGCCTCCAGCTGCGCCACGATTTTCGACACGCACGGCTGGCCCACGTTCTGGCGGCGGGCGGCGCCGGAAAACGAGCCCGCCTCCACCACGTGCACCAGCATTTCCATCGCCTGCCAGCGGTCCATGTCTAGCCCAGCGCCGGATAGTCGGTGTAGCCGCGCTCGGTGCCGCCGTAGAACGAGAACGGATCAGGCTCGTTGTACGGGCCGTGCGCGGCGATGCGCGCCACCAGGTCCGGATTGGCGACATACAAACGGCCGAAGGCCACCATGTCCGCCTTTCCGCCGTCCACCAGCGCGCGCGCCGCTTCCGGCGTCAGCCCGGCGTTGGCCATCAACACGCCGCCATAGTTGTTGCGGATGATGTCGAGGATCTTCGGCATGTCAGCCGTGCCGCCCCAGGCGTTGGTGTCGGCGCCGTGGATGTAGCCGATGCCGTATTGGTCCAGCATCTTCGCCACGTAGGCATAGGTCTCGGCGGCGTTCGGATCGGTGGCGTTGTTGTAGGCCGCGAACGGCGAGATGCGCACGCCGATGCGATGCGCCGGCATCACCTCCAGCACCGCCTCGATCACCAGGCGCAGGAAGCGCGCGCGGTTCTCGACGCCGCCGCCGAATTCATCGTCGCGGCGATTGACCAGCGGCGACAGGAACTGCTGCGGCAGATAGCCGTTGGCGGCGTGGATCTCGACGCCATCGAGACCGGCGCGCAGCGCGTTGACGGCGCCGGCGCGGAATTCGGCGACGGCTTGATGGATTTCGTCGATCGTCATGGCCCGCGACGGCGTGGCGGCGATGCGGGCGTAGTAGCCGTTGCGCATCGCCCCATACACCTGCAGCGATCCCAGGTCGTCGTTGACGCCCGACGGCGACAGCGGTTCCCCGCCCTCCAGCAGCGCATAGGAACTCACCCTGCCGCTATGCCACAGCTGCATGAACATCTTGCCGCCCGCGGCGTGCACCTGCTCCGTCACCAGCCGCCAGCCGCGCACCTGCGCCTCGCTATGGATGCCGGGCGCCAGTTCGAAGGCGGCGGAATTCGGCGAGACGTTGGTGGCTTCGGTGATGATCAGTCCCGCCGTGGCGCGCTGGCCGTAGTAGACGGCGTTGAGCGCGACCGGCACGCCGCCGTCGCCGGCGCGGGCACGGGTGATGGGCGCCATCGCGACGCGGTTGTTGAAGGTCAGGTCGCCGATCCGGATCGGTTGCAGCAGTGTGCTCATGTTGGACTCCAGTGTGGAAAAGATGACCCACTGTAGCGTCGCGACGCCGCTGCGATAAGACGCTCCGGCGCATGAACACCTTTGCGTGAAACGCAACGCTGGCCGGTGTGGCGCCAATCGGTGCTACATTGGCAGGATTCGATCCGTTTGATCGATATATGCAAACACCTGTTTCACCTAAACTCAGTTCATCGATCAACCACCGAAAACTGACCATCATGAAAACCAAACTGCTGCCCGCCTCCTTCTTCGCGCTGACGCTGGGCCTCGCCGAAACCGGCAACGCCTGGCGCTTCGCCCACAATCTGTGGGCGCTGCCGCCGCTGGCCGGCGAAGTGCTGCAAGCGCTGGCGGTGCTGTCCTTCGTGCTGTTGCTCGCGCTGTACGCGCACAAATGGATCGCGCACCGCGCCGCCGCCGTGGCCGAGACGCGCGATCCGGTGCAATCGGCCTTCCTGGCGCTGATCCCGGAGGCGCTGATCCTGGTCGCGCTGGCGCTGCATCCTTACTGGCTGGAGGCCGCCACGCCGCTGTTCTGGATCGGCTCCGCCGCCAACGTGGCCTTCGGCGCCTGGCGCCTGGCCGCGCACTGGAACACCAGGCGCGACGCCGCCCAGATCGTGCCGCCGCTGTTCCTGCCCTATACCGCCAGTGTGCTGGTCAATGCGTTGGTGGCCGGCGCCTTCGGCTACATCGATTACGGCTGGATGCTGTTCGGCGCCGGCGCCATCTCGTGGCTGATCCTCGACTCGGCCATCACGCACCAGTTGATGACCGGCGGCCTGGCCGACAAGACCCGCAACTTCATGGGCATCTACAGCGCGCCGCCGGTGGTCGCGCTGGTGGCCTACCAGGTGCTGGCCGGCGCCGACGCCAACCCGGCGGTCACCTACGCGCTGGCCGGCTATGCGTTGCTGGTCTTCGCCGGACTGGCGTTCGCCATGCCGTGGCTGGCGCAACAGGACTTCGCGCCCGGCTACTGGGCCTACACCTTCGGCCTCGCCACGTTGGGCCAGGGCTTGATGCTGATGGTGGAGCACAGCCAAAGCCGCGTGCTGGAAGCCGTCGCCGGCGTGGTGTTCGCCGCCACGCTGCTGCTTGTGCTGTACGTGGCCTGGGGTTCGCTGCGGCTGCTGGCGCGCGGTAGTTATCTGCCGGCGGCGCCGGCCCCGCAGCCGGCGGCAAGCGCATGATGAAGACGGTGGCCCTGCTGCTGTTCCCCGGCGTGCAGTCGCTCGACGTCTCCGGCCCGATGGATGTCTTCGCCGAGGCCAACGACTACGTCGGCGCGGGCCTGGGTTATCGGCTGGTCACGATCGGCACCGCGCCCTACCCGATCCGCGCCTCCAACGGCCAGCGGCTGGGCGCGGACCTCGGCCTGGAGGAAGCCGGCGTCGATTACGATATCGTGCTGGTGGCCGGCGGCCCGCAACTGGCGCTGGCGCCGGAGCATCCGCGGCTATCCGACTGGCTGCGCGAGGTCGCGCGCAACGTGCCGCGCTACGGGTCGGTCTGCACCGGCGCCTTCCTGCTGGGCCGCGCCGGCCTGCTGGACGGCAAGCGCGCCACCACCCACTGGAGCGACGCCGGCCAGCTCGCCGCGCAATTCCCGCTTGCGCACATCGAGCATGACCGCATCCACGTGCGCGACGGCGCGCTGGTCACGTCGGCCGGCGTCACCGCCGGCATCGACCTGGCGCTGGCGCTGGTGGCGGAGGACCACGGCGCCGCCGTCGCGCTGGCGGTGGCCAAGCGCCTGCTGGTGCTGGCGCAGCGCCAGGGCGGCCAGTCGCAGTTCAGTCCCTATTTGTCGGAGGCGGTGGCGCCGGACGCGCTGGCGGCGGTGATCCAGCGCCATGTGATGGATCACCTGGCCGAATCGCTGTCGGTCGAGCATTTGGCCGAGGTGGCCGGCATGAGCGCGCGCAATTTCGCCCGCAAGTTCGTCGAGGAGATGGCCGTGACGCCGGCCGAATTCGTCCAGCGGGCCCGCATCGACGCCGCCCGCAACCTATTGGAGGGAAGCGAGCTGCCGCTCAAGACCATCGCCTGGCGCTGCGGCTTCGGCAGCGCGGCGCGCATGCGGCTGGTGTTCGCGCAGCGCTTCGGCGTCACGCCCAACCAGTACCGCGACGGCTTCAAGGTCGCTTAGAGGCCGTTGAGCGTGCGCTCCAGCAGGCCGAAATCGGCGGGTTTGACCAGGTGGAAGTCGAAGCCGGCGGCGGCGGTCTTTTGCCGGTCGCTGTCGGAACCGTAGCCGGTGTGCGCGATCAGCCGCGTGGTCGCCAGCAGCGGATCGGCGCGCATCATCCGCGCCAGCATATAGCCGTCGATGTTCGGTAGGCCGATGTCGAGGATGATGGCCTCGGGCCGATGGGCATGGGCCAGCTCCATGGCGCCGGCGGCGTCGTGCGCCACATGCACCTGATGTCCCATCGCCCGCAACAGTTCTCCCATCACCTCGGCCGAATCGATATTGTCGTCGACCAGCAGCAGCGTGCGCGCGCCCGGCGCCAGCGCCGGCGCGTCCGCCACCTGGGCCGTCTCCGGCGCCGCCGCCAGCGGCAGCTCGATGGTGAAGGCGCTGCCCTGGTCGATGCCGGCGCTGTCGGCGCTGACGCCGCCGCCGTGCATGCGCGCCAGCGTCGACACCAGCGACAGCCCGATGCCAAGACCGTCGTGGATGCGGTCCTGCGCCGAGGCGCCCTGCGCGAACATGTTAAAGATGCGCGGCAGGTTGTAGCTGGTGATGCCGATGCCGTTGTCGGACACGGTGATGCGCACCCGGTCCTCGCCGGGCAGCGTTACGGCCAGCCTTATCAGGCCGCCGCGATTGGTGAACTTGGCGGCGTTGTGCAGCAGGTTGCCGATCGCCTGAGCCATGCGCACCGGATCGGCGTGCAGCCAGATTTGCCCCGGCGGCACTTCCATCGTGATGGTGTGCTCGCGCGACTGCATTAAAGGCGCCGCCGTCTCCAGCGCGGGCTCCAGCACCGCGTGCAGCTCCACCAACTGCGGCTGCAAAGTCAGCTTGCCTTCGGAAATGCGCGCCACATCCAGCAGGTCGTCGACGAGGCGCGAAAGATGGCTGACCTGGCGCACGATCACCTCGCGCGCCTTGGTGTGTATGTCGACTGCGCCGGCGGGCGCCTGTCCCATCAAGGCGACGGCGTTGCGGATCGGGCTCAATGGGTTGCGCAGTTCGTGCGCCAGCGTGGCCAGGAAGTCGTTCTTGTTTTCGTCGGCGGCGCGCAGCAGCTCTTCCATCTCCTTGCGATGCGTGATGTCGCTGGTGATGCGGGCGATGCGATATGGCGCGTCGCTGGCGTTGCGCACCATGAACGCGCGGTCGCGCACCCAGCACACGGTGCCGTCGCCGCGCCGCACGCGGTATTCCTGTTCATAGTGCCCGCCCTGCTGCAGCGAGCGCCATTGCGCCTCGACTTCGGCGCGGTCGTCGGGGTCGATGCCTTCTATCCAGTCGTCCGAGCGTTCCTGCAGCCGCGCCGCCGGCCGCCCCCACACCGCCTCGTAAGCCTTGCTGACGTACAGCAGCTCGTTGCTGTACAAGCCGAACATCCAGAACACGTCCTCGATATTGTCGGTCAGCTGGCGGAAGCGCTCCTCGCTGTTGCGCAAGTCGGTCTGCGTGCGCTGCAGGCGCAGCAACGCGTTGACGTTGGCCACCAGTTCGGCCGCCTCGATCGGCGCCGCGAGGTAATTGTCGGCGCCGCCCTCAAGGCCGCGGATCTTGTCGTCACGGCCGGTCAGCGCGGCCGATGTCTGCAACACCAGCACCAGCGAGGTGCCCGGGTCGGCCTTGATCTGGCGGCACACTTCGATGCCGTTGATGTCGGGTAGTTTGACGTCGAGCAGCACCAGGGCCGGCGTCAAACGCCGCGCCAGCGCCAGCGCGTCGGTGCCGTTGGCGGCCTCCGCCACCTGGAAGCCCGCGCCTTGCAGGATGCGGGTCTTCACATAGCGCGCGCCGTCGTTGTCGTCGACATTGAGGATCAGAATATCGTGGTTGCTAACGGGCTTGTCCTTCATCATGAACTGTATCCTTCATCATCGGACTGCTGGAATTCGCGCGGCAGGCGCAGGGTAAAAGTGGAGCCGGCGCCGGCCTCGCTCCGCACATCGACCTCGCCACCCAGCAGCGTGGCCAGCTTGCGGCACAGCGGCAACCCGAGACCGGTGCCTTTGACCCGGCGCTGCAACGCGTGCTCCACCTGGCCGAACTCCTCGAAAATCAATTGCAGGTTGTCGGCGCTGATGCCGATGCCGGTGTCGCTGACGGCGAAGGTAACATGCCCCGGCTCGTCGGCGTCGCGCAGCTCGACCGTGACCGCGCCGGACTCGGTGAACTTCAGCGCGTTCGAGATGAAGTTGCGCAGGATCTGCGCCACCTTGCCCTCGTCGGTCAGCACGGTGGGCGCGTCGTCGGCCACCTTGAACACCAGCTCCACCTCGGGATTGATGGCGAGTGGACGCAGCATGCCTTTCAAGGCGCTGAACAGCGTCGCCACCTGCACCGGCGCGATCGTCATTTCGACCTTGCCCGCTTCGATCTTGGCCAGGTCCAGCAGGTCGTTGACCAGCTCCGACAGGTCGGCCGCCGCCACCGCGATGAAGCCCACCTGGCGCTCCTGCTCCACCGACAGCTCGCCGTCCATTCGGTCCAGCAGCAGCTTGGCCAGCGCGCGGATGGAGCTGAGCGGCGTGCGCAATTCATGGCTGGTGTTGGACAGGAAGCGTGACTTCATCTCGTCGGCCTTGCGCAGGCGCTCGGCCTTTTCCTCGATCTCGGCGTACAGCGCCACCACGCCGCGGTTGGTGTCCTCCAGCTCGCGCGTCAGCGACAGCAGGTCGTCCTGGCGCTCGCGCAGTTCGGCCAGCGCCGACGCCAGCTCGCGGTTCTGTTGCTGCATTTCCGAATAGGTGTTCTGCACCGGGCTGGCGGCCAGTTGCGCGCCGAGCCGGTTCAAGCCGGCGCCGTCGATGCGCTGGCCGCCGGGGATTTCCTTGATCATCACCACGTTCAGGCCGGGCGCCGCGCCGTCCTGCACGCTGCAGCCGTCCATCAGCCGCCGCGCGGTGAGCACCGCGTTGTTCAGCTGCGCGGCGGGGGTTTCCACTTCGACCCCGGCCGCGAGCGGCGTGGCGCGCGCCGCCGCGCCGTCGGCGCGTATCGTCACCACCAGCACCTGCATGGCGCCTTGCAGCTCCAGCGCGAAATGCGCGCGCCCGCCGGACAGCCGGCCGTAGGCGCAGCGCGCCACTTCCGATACCGCCGTCGCCACCCGCACCTGGTCCTGCACGCCGAAGCCCAGCAAGGCCGAGATCTGGCGCGCGCGCTGGCGCACCATCACCACGTCCGGATCGCTGTCGATGCCGACCTGCAGGATGCGGGTCGCGCCGCTCATGCGGCCTCCGGGCAGCGCTGCACCAGCACGCTGGCGTCGTCGCGGCCACGGGCGAAGTCGCGCAGCAGCACGGCGGCGATGATCGACGGGTCGCAGGCGACCAGGCCGGGATACTGGTCCAGGTCCCATTGGGTGGTGATGCCGTCGCTGGCCAGGATCACCAGCGCGCCGGGCGCGCATGGCAGCGTGAACTCCTGCACCTTGCGCATATTGTGGCCGACGATGCCGTTGTGCGACACCAGCTGGCGCCGTGGTCCGCCGTCGACGATGCAGGCGCCGATGTTGCCGACGCCGGCGAAGCGCAGCTGCCGCAGCTCCGGGTCCAGCAGCGCCACCGCCATCGCCGCGCCGCGCGTCGCCCGCAACGCCGTGTGGCAAACCTCCATCTGATCGGCCGGGCGCAGGCTCGGTTGCAGCGTCATGGCATGGATCGCCGCCGACGACGCCTCGGCCGCCTCCGGCCCGTGACCGAGGCCGTCGGCCATCAACAGCGTGATCTCGCGCCGCTGCCGCGCCACCGCCCAGGCGTCGCCGCTCTCGGTCTCGCCGGCCAGCGGCAGGCATACGCCACCCGACTGCAGTTGCTTGTCCGGCGCCGCGCCGGCCCACAGGCGCATGAAGAACACCGCGCCCTTGCCGCGCGGCGCGTAGACGTCGAATTGGTCCGACAGGCGGCGCAGCGCGCCCAGGCCCGAGCCGGCGGTGCCGGTGCTGGATACGCCGTCGCGCAGCGCCGCCGCGAGATTGGCGATGCCGGGACCACGGTCGTAACCCAGCACGTCGATGCCGCCGGCGTCGCCGCCGTAGACATGCGACAACTGGATCCGGCCCTCGCCGGCGTGCTTGAGCATATTCGTGGCCAGCTCGGTGACCACGATGGACAACTGGCCGGCGCGGGTGTCGTCAAAGCCCTGTCCCTGCGCCATGCGCTGCGCCACCCGGCGCGCGGCGGCGATATCGCTGGCATGTGTGATGCCCACCC
>Ga0247815_10001440_pt1 | contig 18235 bp, 15 predicted proteins | sample UWRJL194509B1_FD_181014 | JGI IMG/M metagenome (GOLD analysis project Ga0247815, IMG submission 181014) | Plant litter microbial communities from Arlington Agricultural Research Station in Wisconsin, United States - UWRJ-L194-509B-1 | ecosystem: Environmental > Terrestrial > Plant litter >...
TCAGCTTACCAGTTGGGCGCGATGACCGCGACGCGATCGCCTGGTTGAATTCCCGCGTCGAGGAGCGCATACGCCAAATTTTGAGCGCGTTGTGCCCAAACTGCATATGTGTAGAACACTGGGTGTGGCGTGTCCGGATGTACGAGTGCGAGTTTGTCTGGGTAGATGAGCGCGCCGCGAAGGAGAAAGACGAGTGGGTTCTGTGCACGCCGCAAGAGTCAGACCCGGCTATTCTAGACACCAATCGCGGGACGCACGAGCGGCGAATGGTTCGTAGCTAGACTACGTGGCGTGTTCAAGCGCAGAACTGTATTTGGAGGAGGAAGAGAGGTCGGTGTCGGCGTGAAAGGCGAGGAAGCGAAAGTGGCCATGGTGGAAGGAGGTCAAGCAGGACAAGCGCTCAAATCGAGTTGCCGAGCCGACCTTCAAGCTCGTCACGCGCGCAATTGTGTTGCACGACCTACTAAACTCGTCACAAAGATCAGCCTGGACTCTTCTCCCCTTCCCACGGATCTTACCAGTTTGCGAGAACACTGGCGTTGGCAAGGTCGGTTCAATGTCGAGGAACGGTACCGAGCAAGCACTGGCTCATACCAGAAATGACAATGCTCGGGTACTAATGCTCGGCACTGGGTGCTTAAGAGCAGTCAAATTTGAATGTTTCCAGTTGAGATCGACGTGTTGAGGCATCGGTTGATCGACCATGTAGTTTATGGCAGTTGAATCTGAAGCTGAACCAAGTTGGGCTGGTTTTCCAACAGCGTAGTTGATGAAGCAGATCATATGTGAGCATATGATAAACAAGAAACAGGCGTTGTCATACGAAGCTCGCGTTTGGGGAGCATGGATTTGGGTCGACGCTGAGACGGTAGGTCACGAATGATGACAGTGACGCGATGCACGCGTTTTGAAAAAAATGCCCAGATGCTACTGAGATGCCGCGAGCAGCTATATCAGTTTAATACAGCGGTGAGCCAGCCAGGTGGAGGATGAGTAGCCGAGGGCGCTTGCGGATACGGAAGCATCTGGCTCAACCAGTTGACGCCCCTGAGCACCACCAATCGTCGTGACGGTAGATGCCGGGAACCCTTCCGAGCTTTAAACCTGTTCTCAGTTTGACGATGTGCTGAACTGCCGAGAAGACCCTATTGCAGGCTGTAATACATGTTTATCGCGCGTGATTAGGAAACGCCGTTGGTGCAGTGGTTAGCATGCTTGCCTTCCACCTCAGTCGACAGCAAGCGGGACGGGTTCAATTCCCGTACGGCGTATTATTTGCTTCGCTCTCTCTTGTTTTGCTGTCCTTGCTTTCTGACGCCACGCCAAAGTTTCGTGGCTGTGATCTCGCTCGTAAACTCTTAGCCTCCGTGTCCGCAGTCTGTCGGCCTATCTTGTATGCACGTTGTTTGGCATTAGATATTTAGCTGCGTTCTCATCCTCCGGCCATTCGGCGATCTCAATTCATCAATCTTTTGCTGCGCAACATCTCACCATATGCCAAGAGCGTTTCCGCAGCTTGTCAAGCGGCGGGTCCGACGCTCCCGTTGATTGTGTCAGGGGCCGCCCTTTAGCCTAGACCACCGGCCCGCGTTTGCAGCATCTTCACCTGCCTAATTCGTTCGACGGGAACAGCCCGCTTTGACAACCAGAGACTCTCGCCGGTGTCTACATGCTGATGGATAGACGGTCGGATCCGAGGAATTGCTCCGATTAGCCGGGCAGGTTCTCCTGTCGCGACCTTCACTGGGGATATCTGTACTCATTATTAAGTCAGTACCTATAGTCTAACATATTTGAGCTTGAGATTTGGAGCTGAAAAGCGAAGAAGAATATTTTTGAGCAGGTTCAAATCGTTCTCACCGGCCAAGAGAACGATCCGGAACTTCGTTATAGCCAAGCCCTCCCCTCTGTACGTTCCGATGTATATCCTGTATGCAAGCCGTACATTGATCTGCTATATTCACCCGTCTCTGCTATAAAGTCAGCCGTTGTGCCATTTTCGAGAGGTCAGCAGAACCTTCCAGCCCACTCGCAGCTGCCCCCTCGACAAGAAACACTCGTACTTCATCGCTCTCGCCGTTCCGTACAATATGCCACACGCCCGTCTCTCATCGACCAGCACCACCGCCAAACTTGCGGCGTTGGTGGCAGCTTCATTCCTCGCCCCTCTGGTTAGAGGTGAGGTATGGCAAGTTGCACAAGAGAGCATCGGAAGCTCTTTCTACGACCACTTCAACTTTAACAACATTAGCGTGCGTGCTCATCTCTCTAATCATCTCCGTTCCGCCTAACGTAAACGTTACAGGATCCAGTTCGTCCTTTGCCTTTTCCGCTCTCACATGCCTTGCTGATATGTCTAACATCAGACCCACGGTCGAGTTGTCTATGTCGACCAAACCTACGCTATGGAGCACAATCTCACCTTCGTCCAGGGCGATCGCTTTGTCCTGCGCACTGACACTACCGCCGTGCTCGATCCTTTGGGACCAGGCCGTCCGTCCGTGCGCCTCATCTCGAAGCGCCAGTTCGGCCCACACGTGACGGTGGCCGATGTTAGGCACATGCCCGAGGGTTGCGGGTGAGTGTATTTCCAGTCTCCCGCGGATCTTTTCGGGTGAATGGAAGCCTGATGGGATCGGGTTTTCAGCACCTGGCCCGCCCTGTGGGAGAAGGGCATCAAGTGGCCTGAGACGGTAAGCTACCTCCGTTTAATTAACAAGTGAAAATCAGTTCTGATCATCACACTCAGGGAGAAATCGATATCATCGAGGTCTGTCATGTCAAGCTCGCGCACATAGTCTGAACCAATTGACATCCTTCACAGGGCCGGAACGATATCTCTCCAAACCAGGCGACTTTGCACACAGATGCTGGCTGTACAATGCTGAATAACACTCAACATAAGGGGTGCATAACTTCGTATTTGCGCGCTCAGAATCGTTGCTCAATTGGTGCCGCTCAGTGTACTCGTCCTCGATGAATGCGACGCTCGCAAAAACCATAATGCTGGTTGTGGTGTTTTGGTCAGTAGCACAGCTTTCAATCTCGGGTGACTATGAGGCTTTAGCTGACTGTACTGTCTCCCACCGTGATCAGATGCCCACCGAGAACTCATACGGCCCGGCCTTCAACCAGGTCGGCGGAGGTTACTTTGCCGTGGAACGAACAACAGTCTCTATCAAGTTCTGGTTCTGGCCTCGCGGCTCGTCCGAAGTTCCGCATGATGTCCGCGACGGTCTTCCGGTCGTCGACACGCAGCACTGGGGTCTACCTGATGCGCACTTCAACAATGACGCATGCGACATCGAGGCCAAGTTCCAGCCTGCATTTGTGCTCATCAATTTGACTCTCTGCGGTGAGTCCTACTGTTTCTGACTGTACGATGATGGTGTTGACGGATTGCAGGTGATTGGGCGGGCAATGCCGAGAGCTGGTCTCTCAGCCCGTGCTCCGCGCAGTACGAGAAGTGTGTTGGTGAGTCACCCACAACTAGTAACTTGAGTACATATTGCTGATACCACGACGTTGATTCTTAGACTACATCAACGCCAACCCGGATGGTTTGACGTGAGCCTAATCTACTCCATCCCGTGTGACATAGCTCATCCGCTGCTTAGGAATGCGTTTTTCGACTTCAAGGCTCTGCGCATTTACGAGCCCACAGTCTGAACTCGCGACTGGCGCTCATAATTGAATTCGCATCGGATCAGGTAATATGATATGTGAACTGAGTGGGATCATCTGTGCTTTCCGTCGTGACCGTGACAGAATGACAAAATATTTGCCGAAGTCCGGTTATCGGCGCCGCTTGAGTTACATGGTGCAATCACGGAATGTTGCGACACCCGCAAGTCTGATGCTGTCATTTTGCGGTTGCGCACGGCTTCAAATAGGGAAAAATAACCTCCCAGACATCTTTAATCATTTGTGTGCCGGCTGGGTGCCTGAGACGTTTTCCGCAGCTCATCATTCACTGGCTTGACATCTGTCACCGTCACTGGGCTAGGAGTCACTCTCAGATTCTGTCAAGAAATTTGCACCCGTTGAATGTTTTGAATTGAAGCTTCGCAACAGCGCTTGCTGATTATGCTTGCGCCTCTTTCGAAGTGGAAGGGGCTTGAATAAACTCCACCGGAACGTCGTCGCCTGAGAGAATTCGGAACATAAAGCATCTCGCAGCACTCGTAAGCATTTTTCTGCAGAATGCCTTCGGCCGGCGAAGGCTGTCCCAATGCCAAAGATTCTCTGATGCCCGTCACTTGACTGATAGATTCGCGGTTGCGAACCATCGCACTCAGAAGGCGAACCTAGTTTCCTTTCGACCATAAGCCTTGCTCAGAGACTGAAATGACTTCTTCTTAATCTCGCGCGCTAATATTCAAGACAACGTGTTGATCCTCTGTATCGGCCTTCAATGCTTCGAAACGGACCGCGAGCATTGCCGCCATTCACACTAACAATCCGGATCTTTGTCAAAACAAAGTAGATCGACTCGCATGCTCCGACGCGCTTCTTTTAAATGCCAGCCACGCATTTGATTGTTATCTTCATCGCGGTGTCATGTTATAAAGCCTGTTCACCGCGTTGCCCCGAAATTCCAGCGCTTCCCCTCAGCCCGCCCGACTCAGTTGCCTCCCGGCAAGAAACACACAGTGAAACACTCTACACAGTCAGACGCTCTCTCACCATGCAGCTCACTCGCTTTGCATCAAATAGGCCCGCCAACAGGCTTGCGGCTCTGATGATGACTTCGCTCCTAGTTCCCTTTGTACGAGGAGAAATTTGGAAGGTCACACAAGAGAGCATCGGAAATTCCTTCTATGACCACTTCAACTTCAACAATATCAGCGTTCGTGTCTTGCTCTCAATGCGTCTCGGTTCCGCTTAACATTACTATTTTAGGATCCGGTCAGTTGCTTCGCGTCTTTGCTTCCAGCTTCTTTCTCAAGTGGGTTAGTTCGCCATTAACATCACTCAAATTAGACCCATGGCCGTGTGGTCTACGTCGACCAAGCGTACGCCGTGGCGAACAACCTTACCTTTGCCCAACGCGATCGCTTTGTCCTGCGCACGGACACTACCTCCGTACTCGATCCCGCGGGACCCGGCCGTCCGTCCGTGCGTCTCATCTCAAAGCTGCAGTTTGGGCCGCACGTGACAGTGGCCGATGTCAGGCATATGCCCGAGGGATGCGGGTGAGTGCATCTCCAGCGTTCAATGTGATGTTTGGCCAGTCGAAGCCTGATGAGGTCATGTTCGAAGAACCTGGCCTGCCCTGTGGGAGAAGGGTAACAAGTGGCCCGAAACGGTTAGTAACTGGTACTTGGTTTATCTAGTTCCAATTCTGACAGCCAAAACAGGGTGAAATAGATATCATCGAGGTTTGTTGCTTCAAACTCGCTACAAATCGTCTGTCAGCATGACACCACTCAACGCTCGTCACAGGGCCGGAACGATATCACACCAAACCAAGCAACTCTGCACACGGATGCTGGCTGTACTATGCTCAACAACACCCGGCAGAAGGGGTGAGTCTGTCGACGTTGCGCGCTGCCAGATCATCACTCAGTTGTCTGCGGTTCAGTATTCTCGCCCTCGACGAGTGCGATGCTCGCAAAAACTCAAATGCTGGCTGCGGTGTATTGGTAAATGACTTTCCGCCCGAGCTTTACATGAGACTGATCTCGTTGTGTCCGTCACTATCAGATGCCCACCGATAATTCGTACGGCCCACCCTTCAACCGCATTGGCGGCGGCTACTTTGCCATGGAGCGCACCAACACAAGCGTCAAGTTCTGGTTCTGGCCACGGAAGTCGCTATTTGTCCCGCTTGACGTTCGCCTTGGACTGCCCGTGATCAATACCAAGCTCTGGGGCTTACCTGACGCACACTTCAACAACGACGCGTGCGACATAGAAGCGAAGTTCAAGCCAGCATTTGTGTTGATCAATTTGACTCTCTGCGGTGAGATCAGCTGTGTCTAATTGTACCATGGCACCGCTGACGGCATGGTAGGCGATTGGGCAGGCGGGGCGAAGAGCTGGAGTCAAAGCCCGTGCTCTACACAGTACGAGAAATGTGTCGGTGAGTCAGCCCAAGGGATGATTCAATATGCTGCTCGCTCATAATGGGGCCGTATCAGACTACATCAACGCGAATCCCGATGGGCTAAAGTGCGTCGGCTCGGCTATGCGCGGTTTGCTCGCCTCTCATCTCGTTCCAGGAACGCATACTTTGATTTCAAGGCTTTGCGCATATATGAGCCCACGAAGTTTGGCTTCAATGCAGATGTCGATGTCGATGTCGATGTTGATGTTGATGTTTAGGTCGATGACGATGTCGCGGCTGAGTCTGAAAGTCACGAGGATTACGCTTCGGATTAGGTGCACGGTATTTTGGTCCAGTTCAATGGTTTGTATTTACCTTCTTTTGAATGTGGCGATATTTTGTGAAGATATCATTTCGGCACACAAAGACAAATGCTTTCCCTAACTCTCGCTTGGGACAACTCTCGCCCCCAACGGTAGCGCCGAACGCCGCACGGCCTTACAAATAACGGATGTCCTTCTAAGCACTTTTTTCTTTAGATCTGTTCTTCTCCGACGATTGTCCGGTCTGAGAGCATGTCAAATCTTTCAACTGTTCAGCCTGGCATCGAACCAGCCCTTCGGCAGCGACCTTCCAATAGTCTATTATCTTGCGACACAGATTATATTTCAGCTGGCCTGTCCTCTCTGAGGCATTAGTAGCAGCTGGCTCATTCTTTCCTTTGAGGTCGGTGTGCTTGCTTTCTCGCCGCCAGACGTCAACACCATCTCGTCGCTGACACGCCGTTTCTCCGATAGCATGTTGCGTGGCCGAGTACGGACCCTCGTCGCTTGGAAGCTAACCTTTAAATTGACGAGGACGATGAGTTTCAAATAGGAGAGCTCGAGTTCAGGTGGCGCAGCTTTCTGGCAATCCTACCCTGACGCCGGCGACCTCGCAAAGAGGCTCCAGACTCGAAGTTGCTGTGAATCTGAGATCGGCTCATACAGTCGTGGATCGCGGTCACATCAGCTCGAAGAAGCCACATTGGCGCCAAACACCCTATCTTTAGTCCATCTGGCTTCGGCTATTCAAAATTCTGCGCGCGTTGTGCTCCACCAACAAGCTTCGGAGACTACTCGCATTCTTCCCTTTAAATGTGACGGCGCCCTTCCAGGCTTTTGCACCTCTGCGTTTCCGTGTGTCACATCATCACCACACCCTCCTCGCCCGGCGTACCCTAGTTGCGATGCCCTGCCGCCAAATCACTCCTATTCGTGCTGCAACATGCGTTGCTGCTCTGCTTGCAACCTCGCTCTTTGTTCCGCTTGCTCGCGCGGTTACTTGGAAGGTCACCCAGGAGAGCATTGGCGAATCCTTCTATGAACACTTCAACTTCAACAACATCACTGTGCGTACCATACTCGATCATCCATTCTGATTCTGATTTATTAATCGTTGTAGGATCCGGTTCGTCATGCCGAGCATTCACCCTGTTCTTCGTCCCGACTAACGTGCACGTGCACCAGAGTCACGGACGTGTTGTATACGTAGACCAGGCTTACGCCGTCGAGCACAATCTTACTTACAGCAGCCACAACCACTTCATCCTGCGTGCCGACGACACCGCGGTCCTCGACCCGGAGGGACCGGGCCGGCCGTCTGTGCGACTCATTTCAAAGAAGCAGTACGGACCGCATGTCACTGTAGCGGATATAAGGCATATGCCTGAGGGTTGCGGGTGAGGCAGATTGAATGTCGCGTGTACGAGTTCTGAGTGGACGAATACTGATGAACTTGGGTTTAAAGCACCTGGCCGGCGTTGCGGGAGAAAGGCGACAAACAGCCCGAGGCTGTCAGTTCATTTTGCAGCATGCACTGTTCCACGCAATTGACAGTCATTCGCAGGGTCTGATTGACATCATCGAGGTTCGCCGGGTCACGCGCCACGAGCATGTCGTCTGACTGTGATTTATCCCCCGTCAGGGCCGCAACGATATCTACCCGAACCTAGCGAGTCTTCATACAGATATCAACTGCATGATGCTTAACAACACCCAACAAAAAGGGTGCGTTGCGACTCGGCAGGTTACAGTTGACAAGGTCACTCACCCATTCTGCAGCGTTTTGGTCAATGACAACTGCGATGCTCACGTGGAAGGAAACCCAGGTTGCGCTGTTCAGGTCGGTGGTCGCCTCTTTGTTCTGCGCTCACGTATACCCGCCGCCGCTCTTCTCAACGATACTTTCAGATGTCCCGTAACTCATATGGCCCGCCTTTCAACCGAGTTCACGGTGGGTACTATGCTATGGAGCGCACCAACACGAGCATCAAAATCTGGTTCTGGCCACGGGGGTCAAACTTGGTCCCGAATGACATTCGCCGTGGGCGGCCAGAAATCAAGACTCACCTCTGGGGCTTGCCTGACGCACACTTCAACAACGACGCCTGTGACATAGAAACAAAGTTCAAGCCCGCAGCGGTGATCATCAATCTAACTCTTTGCGGTAGGCTGTAGTCTTTGGATGGGTGAAGGTGAAACTGACGGCGTGACAGGCGATTGGGCCGGGAGTGAGAGCAACTGGATGCAAAGCCCGTGTTCCGCAACATACAAGACGTGCAATGGTAATTCAAACACTTCATTTCGCCTCAATCTCACCAAATAAATCTACTGTGTTCCCAGACTACGTCAATTCGAATCCTGAAGGGTTCAAGTGAGTCCGATTAGCTCTGTCTTGGTTGAGTCACCTCACGCTGTCCCAGAAATGCCTACTTCGACCTTAAGGCTTTGCGCATCTACGAGCCAACGGAGTTTGTTGTAGATTCCAAGGTCAATGTGTTGGCAGGTATGCAAACTTGAGCTAGCAGTCGTCCTATGGCTTCTTGCCCACTTATTTTGCGCTCTCTACTCACAGATTCCTCTCAGATTGACAGGGGACCGGCATAGAACTCATCAATGTACGTAGGACGTGAGCAGTGTACAGGTAGAAAATTTCGTGTCGTATGGACGTTAGGTCAGAAGACATATCGCCCAGGCTATTCGGTCGCGCCATCAGTCGATTCCACCATTTTGATCCATTTGCGGCAACGCTGACCCGCCTGGTGCATATGAAGCGTCTGATAAAGATGGCTTGCAAGATTGAATTGTACGAGTGCCTCTTCTCTGCGTTGCTGCACAAGTCGAGGAAATCTGAATGCCTGTGCACAGCCTGCAAGGCCAAATCGGTCGCCACTCTTCCTGTGAAGGACATACGCATCCATAAAGTACTGCTCCTCCGATGTGAAATTGCCTTGCTTGCACAATGCGTTACCCAGAAGCAGTGCAGTTTGCGGAATTTGGGTTTCAATCCCAAGGCCGATGAATACTGCGTGCGCGGCCTCAAACTCAGCCACAGCAGCAGCGAGCTCTCCCTGACGAAAGTATACGTCTCCAAGGGCCTGAGTACATCTGGCAGCGTAAAATAGATCGCCTTCAGACTCCATGGTGAGCCGCGCAGCAGTCAAGTGCTCGATTGCACTCGGAGGGTTGCCCGCCACGAGATCGAGCCCAAATCGAGATCTTGCTTCTTCATGCTCATCTCTTAGCTCTTCAAAGACTCCTCTAGCCTCTTCAAATAGCATCTCTGCGTGACTATACTCGCCGAGTACTCGGTATGCTTCTCCAGCGATGCACTTGCATTGCGCCGCCGAAGACGGATCCCCGAGCCGGACATATAGTTTTGCAGCATCGTTCGCGGTTTCGAAGGCCGCTACATACTCCCCGAGAGCATTGAATCCCCTGCTGGTAGCTCGCATGCAGCTAGCCGTCCACTGGAAATGCGAATCCAGATGTGGAAGCAAAGCAGATGCGACCGTAACAGTCGGCTGATGAAATAACGCGGAGTGGGTGAGCCGAACCACAGAACCAACAATCCGTTGCGATGGTTGGCTAACCAGGGTGAGCAGTAGTGACGACAAATTGCCCATCTCCGGTGCGGTAGCAGCCGTAAGCTCTTGGAAGGTATCGTTCATTCTGTCGGGCAAGCTATTGGCAATATCGAAGTAGATGGCATGCAATGCATCGCGGTGATTCGCCTGTGCCGGATGATTCTCCAAAACGACATGGCGGACCGGGCTGAATGTTTTCAATGCCCCGTCTGCAGTCCGTGTTGCGAGCGCGTAGGCCATCAGAGTGTCGCGAGCGCGGTCGATGTGTTTGAAATGCACACGCATTTTGTTGAAGACCTCCGGGCGGAGACCATCGGGAAGCAAGCAGCAGACAGAGAGTAGCTCAAGTGACTCCCCCGAGTCGTCAGCAGAACTGACCAATGCGATCGAGATCTTGACCGACACCTCGGCATTGTTGATGCGGCCAACATTGTGGGTGCGAAGTAGAGCACTGTGCTCGCGGTTCCAGCGATCTAGAAGCTCTAATACTGGAGTACCGCGCCGTGCGAGCTGGCCAAGAAGGGTCACCGCGAGTGGCATATGATCAACAGCGGTGAGAAGCTCTTTGGCGATGTCCTCGTCCACACCAGTGAGGCGGAATCCCGCCCGATCCTGGAACGTTTCAAGCGCGGCTTCGAGCGAGAATGGCTCGAGTGCCGCGGTGTCCGGGTTAGACCACTCGACGAGCTGGGGTAGGATGATACCTCGGCACGTGATGATGACCGACAAGGAGGGAATTTGTGCCAGCCGTCCGAGTAGGTCCTCGACAGCGGCAGCAGGTGCGCCATTTGCGAGCCAAACGGTCTCCAGGTTGTCTAGTATCAGCAAGGTACGGGGCATATCTGTCAGCCTGGTCATGATGGCAGCCAGTAGGTCTGCGGACACAGGAATCTTCAGCAGTTTCGCCAAAGAAATGAGAAGGGAGTTAGCGTCTACGAGTGCCTCGCATGGAAGGAAGAACCTCCGATCCCGAAATTGTTGCACAATCTGAGAGTTGTATAGAATGGCCAGTGCGATCGTTGTTTTACCCATACCACCGGGACCCAGAACCGCTAGTCGCGTGGAGCTCGACGCGGTGAGTAGCCCCACCGCATTGCTGACAAATACGTCACGCCCGTGGAATACGATCGGCTTCGGAGGCAATGATGTCGAAATGCTAAGGTCGCTGTACAATGTTCAGAGTCGGGTCTTGCTCGTAAGCAAAAACACTTACATGTCGTATGTCTCTGCTAGTGTAGACGGCCGCAGCCTTGCCACTTCGCTTCGCAGCCTTCTCAACTCGTTCAGGGTTTCGACAGAGAAGACGGTCTGTAGACTTTGTTGGCAAGCGGCAACTCGAGAAGCAGAGAACATACCATGATCGCCCTCCCTGCTTCAACGATGCGTTGTTCCTCAAGTACGAGGCATGCGTTGACAGTATGAATGGCCATCGCCCGCTTGACTTGACCAACGCGAAGGACGATGTGAAGACGGATCGCAATACGCTGCAGAGTTCTGCAAACGTTAGGTCCATGCTACCAATACTTCATCAGGTTAAACGCACTCATAGAAGGCGGAAAGATGGTGCCGCAAATCTAGATTATCCGCAATTGCTTCAGGCGAGATCTTCTCTACGGCTTTCCACAAGGTTTGAACAGCAAACAACAGAGATGTAATCTTTGGGCGAACACTCTGACAACTCTGATATCCAAAGTCAACATTGCATTAGATAGAGCACGAGATACAACGCACTTCGAACAGCTGAAGAATGTAAAGAAACGTCTGTGGGGCGGCTTTGAGGGGCCATGGTAGGCCATCCGTTATATTGATCATCACGTTGATTGTGCTCTTGAGACCATCGTAGGCCGCGTCCATGGTTTGAATGTTGGCGCTGCGCGATTTCTGCAATTGATGGATATAATCAAAGGTATGCGGAGTGACTCACTTAAGAACATCCTGTCATTGCAAGCGAGTGAGTAGAGTATATGGCATGAGGAGGTCGCATACCTTGCCACATGTTTCGTCAATGCCGAGACCGGAAAACGGCTCAAGCATGATCCCACACTCGTTATCGTGAATCTACCCATCAATATTAACTCCGAATAACAGGTGAGGGCAATGCGCCGACCTTGAGAAGCTCATACAATCCTTCGACGGATGCCAGATATCCGCCGACAGTGTCGGCGGTCAAGCCCTTCTCAAAATAGCGAGTGAAAGCACCCTTGCCAGCCACGTTGCGCATGAAGCTCGCGCATTGAGCAAAAATACTGAATCATAGTCAACTAAGTACGCAAAATAGCGGACGCAGTGGGATTACTCACTCTCTTGCTGCGCAGAGAGCTGATTCTACCGAGATGGCGACATTGGACTCTTTGCCCCGACGATGTGCAGCCGCAGCGGCATTCTCGACACCAGTCGCGATCTTCAGAGCAACCTTTGAGATTTTGCGCGAGGTATCCTTGGAATTTTTCATGGCCTGCGTATTTATCAAGCTCATCAGCTTGCCGCGTGCTACATGTAGTGATCAGCGAAGACTCGCCTTTGCAGCGTCGTGAACAGCGTTTGCTGCATCAGCGAGCTCCTTGACAATGGTGCTCGTCCTTGTCTGCATGCTTACTGAGCTCTAGGCGGGTACAATTGGGCAGAGCTGTGGCCAAGCGTTGCGCAGCACGCGATCGAAGGCGTGCAGGCAACAGCGAGAACTGTTGCGACAGGTCCCGATTGGGACGCCAACACAAGCGACTGGCTGGAGACTGCCCGGTGCCACGTCAGCCGGCGATTCGCGCCTCTCTTCCTGCTGTTTCTCGTTGTTTGCTTATCGCTCCTGTCATGCTCACGGCCGATGCAAACAAATATCACCTGCAGCAAGCCCTTTGGCGCGCGGGTTGACAAAGAACGATGGACTCCTACCATCGTACGATGCTGCGTCCGCTCCAGATCAATCATCACACGCAGTCGTTGTACCAGGCTGGCGCGTACCCGAACCGATATACGCATTATACGCTACGCCGCCAGCAGCGCCCAGCAGGTGCCAACGTCACCAATGTACCACGTGCGAGTGTTAAAACGCCTCTTCCAGGCGTTTGGAGCAACTTTGATCGCGTAAACCCTGCTCCATCTTGGTGGCAGCTGCCCGATCCTGCAACATCAAGCTCACAGAAATATGGGCTGTGGTACAGGCGGACGAGTGAGACCCGAACAAGAATGTCTTACACCTTATATCGATTTGATCGCTTCACCTAACTCAGACCAAATTCTTTTAAATTGTGGTAGATCAAACAGTGGACTCCATACGCTTGATCCATTTGTGACAATGCTGAACCACCACACCACACCACAAGCCAGCATAGAAGCGCCTTCTGAACGCGTTTAGTGCAATGTTGCTCGCATGATTGCTCGTCATGCTTGCGCTGGGCGTCGCCGACGGCGGCATCTCTCGCATCGTCAACAAGTCTAGTTGAGGCGGATGGTACCCCTCAAGCCTGCTATGGACATGAGCAACTTGAACTCGACAGATGGGCGCTGGAGCAAGGTGCCACATTCTCGTTTTCGTATTGCAGGTACTTATCAAATTTGGCTTCAACAAGGCGGAAGATTTTGCGCTCTACCTGGTGGTAGCATAACAAGCTCGACCGCATTCGACGAAATCTCGTCGGCAAAGGTCCGCGTCCCCGTCACGGTTAATGATAACCCTCATATCTAGGACTTCCCTAAGGGTGTGGCAGCGCGACCGCAATTATGAATGTGGAAGCAGTGATGCAGACTTGCGTGCGACCATCTCCCTGCCCAAGATACATTGCGAAGCTCACCACCGACACTCGCAACCACGCAGGTGTTCTCGATACTGCAGATGGTATCACCTCCTCGTCGCAATCCTGACAACGACCATCGAAACTGACACCAGTGTTGGTTACACCCTCATCTTCACCTCCAACGCGCCAATCTGTAGACTAGTCTCTCCACAGGATAGACAGGCGCGTTCCGTTACCTTGCGCACAATAAGCCGTGCGGTGGAAGTTTCGGTTCCGAAGCTCCCGGCCGTCTTCGCGCTCAGTCTGAGTTCGCGTGCGAGCAACGATTTCGCGATTTATGTCGCTCCGGCGAGCTTCGAGGGTAGCATCTGGTTGAGTATGAGCAAAAGCGGGATTCCAAGCTGGAAGTTATGGAGAGATTGCACGACCTTACGAGCAAAGGTTGCGATTAGGTCATGGCTAGTGTGTCGGGCGGTAATGTGTAACGCGAGGATTGGATGGGGGTGGGGGACCAAGTTTTGGGCGGGGCATAACAGACCACGACTGGTATTGGCGCGTCGGCAGTACGCATGTGCAGGAACCGTGGTATCACATCTCATTGTAGATGAGTCGTTATATGCCAGAACCTTCGTGTATATCACTCACTATCCACGAGGTTGGTATCGGATCAGAAGCCGCGACTTCTTGGCTTGCGTTCTTCGTTCTTCATCACAACATCTTGTCCAGAGTAACTGGTGTGACCCTCATTAGATGCACGACACCAGGAATTGATTAGCAAGTAGTTCGCGGTAGCACCCTGGAAAATTACAAAATACATTGTGATGCATGAAAATACGCAAAATGCACGGATGTTCATTGCAAATGCTATACTGTCGCGCAATCAGCTGATTCCAGGAGCTTAATCCATTTTTGGCACCTTTGAGCGTCGACCCGCATCTGAAGCTTCTCATAGATGCGGCTTGCGAGCTTGAATCGCGCCAGTGCTTCTTCTCCGCGTTGCTGCTTGTTTCGAAGGTATCCAAATACTTCCGCACAACATGCAAGACCAAGTCGGTCGCCAATCCTCTGGTACATCATCTGCGCCTCTCCTAGATTCTTCTCTGCCAGTTCGAAATCGCCTTGTCTGCCTTGTGCGCTTCCAAGGAACAATATGGCTTGCACAATTAGGGCTTGGTGCCCAAGACCGATGAATACGGAGCGCGAAGCCTCCAACTCGGCCATGGCAGCAGCGATTTCTCCCTGACCCAAATACACGATGCCAAGGGTGGAGCTGCAAAGAGCGGCAAAGAATGTGTCACCTAGGGAGTCGAAGGTGAGCCGCGCAGCAGTCAGGTGCTCGATTGCGCCCGAATAATCGCCGTTCATCTGCATGACAACAGCGAGCTTAGACCGAGCGAGTGCTTCTTCGATGTCATCTCCCAGCTCAGCATGCATCCCTCGCGCCTCTTCAAGAAGAATCTCTGCTTCATTAGGCTTGCCAAGCAGTTGGTACGAATTTCCGGCGATGGCCTTGGATCGTGCCGCTGAGGACCGATCTCCAAGCTCGAGGTGCAGCTGTGCCGCGGCGCTTGAATCTTCTAAAGCCGATACATAGTCACCGATGTGACAATTTCCCATGCTGAGAGCTCGCAGGCAACTAGCCTTCCACTCGGGATGCGGCTCTAGATGTGGAAGCAGGGCGGATGCCAGGGTCACAGTTGGCTGACTGAAGGTTAGAAAATTGGTGAGGCGAACGACAGCGTCAACTATCTCCTGCGATGGTCGGCTGACCATGTTGAGCAGAAGTGACGACAAATTGCCCATTTCTGGTGCGGCAGCAGCCGCAAGCTCCTCGAAGGCCTCATTAATTTTGACTGGCAAACGATCAGCGATGTCAAAATAAATGGCATGCAGTGCATCGCGGTGATTTGAATGTGCTGGATGATTCTCCAGAACGACATGACGAACCGGACTGAGCGTCTTTAATACTCGATCGGGACCCAGGCTGGCGAGCGCGGAGGCCGTCACTGTGTCACGGGCACGATCTATGTTTTTGAAATGTGCGCGCATCCTCTCAAACACGGTCGGGCTAAGTCCGTCGGGCGGCATACAACAGACTGAGAGCAGCTGCAGAGCCTCCCCCGAGGCGTCAGCGGACCTGACCATTGTTAGTGACAGCTTGACCGACACCTCAGCACTATTGATGCGGCCAATATTGTGGGTACGGAGAAGAGCACTGTGCTCACGGTTCCAACGGTCGAGAAGCTCAGACACTGGAGTACCACGCCGTGCGAGCTGACCAAGAAGGGTCACCGCGAGTGGCATATGATCAACAGCGGTGAGAAGCTCTTTGGCGATATCCTCGTCCACACCGGTGAGGCGAAATCCCGCTCTATCTTGAAACGTCTCCAGTGCAGCCACGAGCGAGAATGGCTCGAGTGCTGCGGTATCAGGGTTGGACCATTCCACGAGCTGTGGCAGGAGGATTCCTCGGCACGTGATAATAATTGACAGCGACTGGATTTGCGCCAGGCGCCCAATTAGTTCCTCGACAGCGGTGTCCGGTGCACCATCTGTGAACCAGACGGTCTCAAAGTTGTCAAGTACCAGTAATGCGCGAGGCATGTCTGTCAGCCGTGCGATAACGATGGTCAGTAGGTCACCGGAAACAGGAAGCCCGAGCAGCTTGGAAAGTGAAATGAGAACAGAGTTGGCGTCTACAAGCGCTTCGCACGAGACAAAGAACCGCCGACTTTCAAGATGTTCTACTATCCGAGGCTCGTACAGAATGGCTAGTGCGATCTTCGTTTTACCGATGCCGCCGGTACCCAGGACCGCAAGTCGCGCGGGGCTCGACGCAGTTAGCAGGCGCACTGCATTGGTTAAATATGCGTCTCTTCCATGGAAAACGATTGGCTTTGGTGGCAGTGTTGTAGAGATGCGCATATCGCTGCGCAAAAACGCTCAAAATGAAGTCCTTCTTGCGAATTTGAGCGCTTACATGTAATGTGGCGACACCGGTGCCGAAGGCTGCAGCTGCGTCACTTTGCTCTCCAGCCGATTCATCACGTTCACGAGCTGGACAGAAAAGACAGTCTACGCAGCTTGTTGGTCTACGGTGACTCGAGAAGTGAAGAGCGTACCGTGATCGCCTTCCTAGCTTCAGCGAGTCGCTGTTCCTCAAGTGCGAGACATGCGCTGATAGTATGAATTGCCAGTGTCCGCTTCACCTGGCCAACACGTAGGACGATGTGAAGACGGATTGCAATCCGCTGCAGAATCCTTCAGAGGTTCAGCCCGTGCTCGCTCACCCATCAGCAGGCAGAACGCACTCGAAGAAGCCGTGCAAATGGTCCCGCAGATGTATGTTATCCTCAACCACTTTCGGGGAAATTTGTTCTACAGTTGTCCACAATGTTTGAACAGCATCCAACAAAGACGTGATCTTTGAGTGAACGCTTTGGCAGCTCTGGTTTCCTTGGTCAGTGTTGCGTATCAATCTAGAGCACAGCCCCGTGAAAAGAGTACCTCAAACAGTTGCAAAACGTATAGAAATGTCTGTGGTACGGCTTTGAGGGGCCAAGGTAGGCCTTCGGTCATGTGAACCATGACGCTGACTGTACTCTTGAGGCCATCGTAGGTTGCGACCATGCTATTGATGTTGGCGCTGCGCAAGCTGAGATTAAAAAATGTATTACAAAACATACAAATAAACTTACTTGAGTATTTCCTATTATTACTAGCGTGTTAATAAAGCTCAAGAAGGGACAGATCGCGCACTTTATTACATGTTCTATCTATGCCGACACCAACAAAGGGCTCGAGCATAATTCCGCAGACGTGATTATGAATCTGAGAGAGATTAAGGTCTGAGAACGACAAGGAAGCTTTATTTACGAACTTTGAGTAGTTCGTGTAGCCCTTCAAGAGATGACAGGTACCCGCCAACGGTGTCTGCCGTCAGGCCCTTCTTGAAATGGCGGTTTATCTGACCCTGTCTAGCGACCTCGCGCATGAATCGTGCGCATTGGATGAAAATACTGGGTGATAGTTGGCACGGCAGGTGACATCACGTGGTCAATTAGAGAACGCACTCTCTGGTTGCACCGAGAGCCGCATTTACCGAGACTGTGACATTTATGTCTTCTCCTCGAAGGATTGCAGCAGTCGCAGTATTCTCAACAGAAGTTGCGATCTCCAGAGTGAGCTTAGATATCTTGCGCGAATCGTCCTTGTAGTTCTTCATAGCCTATAACGATCCTGAGATCGTTAGTTTATCGCGTGCCATGTATGAAGGCCTGTGAAGTCTCGCCTTTGCTGCATCGTGAACAGCGTTTGCTGCATCAACGAGCTCTTTGACAGTGATGTGTGTTGCTGTGGGCATCTTGACTGCGCTCTGGGCACGTATGGATGATGAGACTGTGGTCAAGCGTTGCGCGGCAAGCGGCCAAAAACGTGCGTGAAGAGCTCGCGCCGTTGATCGGCGTACATTGACAAACAGGTTCTGAACTTCTGGCTGCGAGGACGGAGCACGGGATTGCCCGGCGTTTCGCCACCCGGCGATTTGCG
>Ga0247815_10001441_pt1 | contig 18226 bp, 14 predicted proteins | sample UWRJL194509B1_FD_181014 | JGI IMG/M metagenome (GOLD analysis project Ga0247815, IMG submission 181014) | Plant litter microbial communities from Arlington Agricultural Research Station in Wisconsin, United States - UWRJ-L194-509B-1 | ecosystem: Environmental > Terrestrial > Plant litter >...
CCAATATCTCGTTTGGTCAGTAAAGTATTTACGCCGAGCGAACGCAATTTTTCAAAATCTGTTGAACCATCGACAGAACCTCCGTCACAAATAATGATGTCGACCAATTCATGAATGTTGTGTTTTTTCGCCCGTTCGAGTTCCTTAATAATTCTTTCCCCTTCATTGATAATCGGGATGCACAGACAATACCTTGCTTGCTTGCTCTGAAATTCTACCGACTCAAAAGCCGGAACGCCCTCTTTTTTATTATGCAGCATGAAAAACTTCTTTTATGTATAACAACGTACTTTTTAATCTTTCTGTGTTATTTCCATTTTTCATTTCTATGGAAATAAATTTATCATAATTGTTGTTCCTCAGTAACGCCGCAATTTCTTTATGGATTTCGTGTCTCCTGATTTCTTCTAGATATGGTTCGCTGATGTGGATGTGGTTAATCTGGCCCAGATTTTTTTCGAGAACTTCAAAACCTTCGTTATTGTGTATGAAAGTTCCCAAATCAAAATTGATCTTTAATCCGTCAGAATTGATCTTGTTTGTAAAATCTGATGCTTCTTGGGTCGTATTTATAAAATCTGTTCCGTAGATTTCCGGATTGGGCTCGAAAGCCAGAACGGTATTTCTGGACTGCGCATAATCGCCAAGTTGTCCGAAGAAATCATACGCAATTCCGATGTTATTGTTCCCAATGATCCTGTTTTTTGGAGAGCCAAAAACCAGGTTGTTACAATTTAAGGCTTCCGCGAAATCTATTGCCTTTTTTAAATAATCGAAAAGTTTGCCGCGTTGTTTTGCGTCTCCAAATACCGATTCTTCCCGTCCGAAACAAATGGATTGCATCGATGAAATTTCTATTCCATATCTGTTTTTTAGATCTGAACCAAATTTTTTCGCTTCAGCCAATTTTTCATATGGTTGATCGGGAAAAAGGCGTGTTGGCGCAATCTCGAGTCCTGAATAACCCGTTTGCTGCAAAAAAGCATACATCATTTCATCATGTTCTGAAGGCCAGGCAATATTTGAAATGGATAGTTTCATTGGTTTACAGCGTTTGAAATGAATTTTTTGATGTCATTAAGAATTGTTTCCTTACCTCGGATGTATCCATTTTCACGTCCGAAAGCTGACGCGTGTACCGTTTGAAAATCATATTTTGGTGCAACCGGTAAAATTTCGTTACTGAAATCGTTATCAAAAAGGGTCCGGTAAATTTCGTTTACAGAAACTGGCTCGGTGGCAAGATTCAATTTTTTTATATTATTGTCGAGCGCAATCTCGATGTCGGCCCACAAATGATCTAAGTTATAAAATTGAAAAATTCCGCGGCTGTCCGTAAAATTCAAAGCAGTAAAACCAATGTCCAGAAAGCGTTGTTTAAGGTCGGTTTTATCTTTCCCGTCGATAGGATTGAGCTTGTAAAAACCATTTTCCTGTTTTGTATAATAGGCGTTCAACCAGAGGTGTTTATCAAAAAGCTCCTGGAATTTCTTTTCATTCAACATGAAGGGAACAATCTGAATCAGATCGTAAATAAAGTTTTTCTTTAAATTTTTACCGAATAAAGCGGGAAGTCTTACAATCAGGTAATTTTCAAAATTTTCCTCCACCCACTCTTCCAGATACAATCTGTTTTTGCCATAGGCCTGCTCGTCAACCGAAACAATTGTATTGGTTTCGTCAACGCCAACAGCGCTCGGGTATACGTCGACAGTCGAAATAAGGATAACTTTTTTTGGATTGATTTTTTGAATATTCTGAATGGCATTCACAATAACATCGAAATCTTTCTGCGGTTCTGAATTGGCTAAAAACTTTTCCGCCCTGACGCCAGAGTATACCAATATATCAGGATTGCGTCCAAAGGCTTCGGAAATGTTCGCAGAATTATACAGTCCGTCAAACGCTGTCTGTCCTGCAAGATTAGATCCCACGAACCCAGTATATCCCACAATTAATTTCATTTCAAAATGTTTTGGAAATTGGTCTTTTTAAACGAGCCAAATATACATTTTGTATTTTATAGAATATTATAAAATTAGAACTTTTAGTGTTTATAACTTGAAGTTTGGCCGCCGGACTACATATCGGCTATTTGAAAGTAAAAATTAAACCCGAGAGATGAAACCTTATGACTTTTATGAATATATTCGCTCACATAACAATTTCATAAAAAGAGTGGCGAAAACTTCGAGAAATTAAACCCATGAGATTAAATATTTGCAATTATGATTAAACCCATTATTGGTATCGTTTCTCCCTGCTACAACGAGGGATTGGTTTTAAATGAAACCTCAGCACAACTCAACCATATTCTGGCAGAATTGGTTTCCTTAAATATTATTTCCGGGGAAAGCTTTGCGGTTTTCATTGATGATGGCAGCAAAGACGATACTTGGGCTGTTATTGAAGAAAACGCAAAAAAATACATTCACATCAAGGGTTTGAAACTTGCCGGAAACGTAGGCCATCAAAGGGCGCTCCTCGCCGGACTCCTTACCTTCAACCCTGAAGCTGATGCCCTGATCTCGATCGATGCCGATTTGCAGGACGATGTCAGTGTCATCAAAGACATGATCTTAAAGTTTATATCAGGGACCGACGTGGTATACGGTGTTCGAAAAGAACGGACCACAGATACCTTTTTCAAAAGAAACACCGCGCTGCTATTTTACAACCTGATGAAAAAAATGAAGGTCAATATCATTCACAACCATGCAGATTACCGCTTGTGCAGCAACAGGGTCATTCACGCACTTTCGGAATTCAATGAAGTCAATCTGTTTTTAAGAGGGATCATTCCTTCAATTGGATTTAGCAATGATGTGGTCTATTACGACCGCCTGGAACGTTTTGCAGGCGAATCGAAATACCCGTTCAGAAAAATGGCTGCCTTTGCCTGGAATGGTGTCACCTCTTTTAGCAACTACCCTTTGAAACTTGTCTCTATAATCGGATTTGTCATTTTTTTCTTTTGCCTGATTATGGGCGGATATGCAACCTTTGCACTCTTTTCCCACAATTATGTGCCTGGCTGGCTGTCAACAGTGTTGCCCATGTATTTCCTGGGTGGCGTACAGTTGTTTTGTTTCGGCATACTGGGCGAGTATATTGGCAAGATCTATCTCGAAGTAAAAGGCAGGCCACGTTATTTCGTCGATAAAAGAACAGATCAACAATTGTAAATGAAACGATTTATCTTATGCTACCGCCGAATAAATCATTTAAAATAATTCAGTTTAAACCATGAAAAAGGATTTTGAAAAGAAATACCACGACGTCGAAACAGATCATTGGTGGTTTAAATCAAGAAGACGATACCTGATCGATCTGTTAAAAAACGCGCCAAAGAACAGCAGTATATTGGATATTGGCTGTTCCTCTGGTGTGTTTTTAAAAAATCTTGAGGGATTGGGATTTTCGAACGACAATCTTTTTGGAATTGATATCAGCGACAAGGCCATCACAAATGCAAAGGCAAATGGATTGTCGAATACGTTTGTAATGGATGCCCAGGATATTACTCTGAAGGAAAAATTTGATATTATCGTTGCTTCGGATTGCCTCGAACATTTGCAGGATGATAAAAAAGCGATCCAAAACTGGAAAAGCCTGCTCAAAACGGGCGGAACGATGTATGTTTTTGTACCTGCTTTTCAATCGTTGTGGAGTTACCACGATGTGGTAAACATGCATTTCAGAAGGTATACAAATCCAGAACTGCGCAAAAAACTCTTGGCTGAAAACCTGCAAATTATACAATCCGGTTACTGGAATTTTTTCCTGTTTCTGCCCATTTATTCTTTTAGAAAATTTACGTCCACTTTTCAAAAAAATAAAACCGGCGAAAGTGACATTTCAATCGGAAACCGATTTATAAATAAGGTGCTTTTGCAACTGCTCATTTTCGAAAACAAACTTTTAAAATTTGCACGATTCCCCTTTGGAATAAGCACTTTTTGTGTCGCTAAAAAAAGAAGTTGACTATATTTTCATTGGCTGCAGGAACAATCGAATAGGCTTTCAGGATTACAATTCCTAATAAAGATTATATATTTGATCAGATTAAAGACCATTTGAATGCTATTTTCAAAGCTTTAATCTGATTTTTTAATTATTTCAAGACTAAGCGAAATTTTAAAATATGCGAAACTAAAAACGCAAAAATTTGCTGCCTGATACTGATTCACAATATCTTAAAATGAAAAAACTTACCCTCTTTCTTTTATTACCGTTTCTTTTTTCCGGAAACAGGTCATTTTCACAATTAAAGATTAATGAAATAATGGCTTCCAATGAAAACGTACACCAGGATGAAGATGGAACACTTCAGGATTGGATTGAAATTTACAACACAACTGAATCCCAACTCGACATTACCGGATTTGGATTATCCGACGGTACTGAACTGCCTTTCAAATGGATTTTTCCAGCCGTTCTTTTGGAACCACATCAGTATTTAGTCATTTTTTGTTCTGACAAAAACCGCACCAACCCAGAATCCCTTTTGCATACCAATTTTAAGATCAGCGCGGGCGGTGAAATTATAACACTTACACACCCATCGGGAATTGTAGAAGACCAGGTTCCCGCAATTGCCATTCCAACCGACCATTCTTACGGAAGAATTCTAACAGCGGATTCGTTTGGTTTTTTCCGGCAGCCAACGCCAGGAGCTGAGAACACAACCCAGAGTTATACAGAAATACTTTCTGAACCGCAATTTTCAGTAAATTCCGGCGTGTACAGCGATCCTTTCTCGCTTTCGATAACTTACCCCGATCCCGAAGCGACCATTCTTTACACCCTCGATGGTTCTGAACCAAGGCCTGAAAATTTGGGCGGAACAACTTATAATTATAAAAATTCTTATGCTGAATTTCCCGGTAATACTTCGGGCGAATTGATGCAAAATCATTTCACCACCTTACAATATGCCAATCCAATTGAAATAACTGACCGAAGCAGCCAGCCCAATAGAGTCGCTTCCATTTCAACAACATTTCACCATGTTCCGTACTATATTTCGGACAGCACAGTAGTGAAATCAACTGTCGTTCGTGCTATTGCTTATAAAAGCGGCGCATTATCCGGACAGCCGGTTACAAAGAATTATTTTTATTCTGAAACTGGTTCTAGCGCTTTTACGCTTCCGGTCGTAGCAGTTAATATTGACGACGATCTTTTGTTTGATTACGAACGCGGCATCCATGTTTCTGGCAAAAAGTTTGACGACTGGCGCAGCGCAAATCCGGATGGCGACAATTTACTCTCTGATAACAATTATGCAATTTCAGGAGATGCCGGCGAAGTCAAAGGAAGTTTTAGTTATTATGTCAACGGAACTGAGAAAATCTCCCAAAATGTTGGAGTAAGGATTCACGGTGGTTTTACGAGAATCTATCCAAACAAATCACTTCGGATTTATGCACGTTCAGAATACGGAAACGACAACCTGGAATATCCTTTTTTCAACGACAGGCCATTTGACAGTTACAAAACGATCATCCTTCGAAACTCCGGAAACGACGTCAACATGACGTATTTCAGGGATGCTTTTATCCAAAGAACGAATGCGCATTTACATGTTGATTCACAAGCCTATCAACCAGCGATTACTTTCCTGAACGGCGAATACTGGGGGCTTTTAAACCTCCGCGAACGGTATGACAAACATTATTTTAAAAGGGTTTACAATATAGAGACAGATGCACTCGACTTTCTCGAATACAATGGTTACTTGGTTCAGGAAGGGGATTTCAATCATTATTCGGCCGTTTTGAGTTATTTGGAAAGCAACGATTTGGCCGATGATTCAAACTACAATTATGTCAGTACACAACTCGACCCTGAGAATTTTACCGATTTTTTTATTGCCAACATTTTTGCCAACAATACCGATTGGCCGCACAATAATATTGAATTCTGGAGAAAAAAAACCAGCGCATACGAACCCGATGCGCCTTATGGACAGGACGGACGCTGGAGATGGGTTTTGAAAGATATGGATTTCGGATTCGGCTCAGAAAGCGAACAGCCTTCCTACGAAAACAATACGTTGGCATATGCTTCTTCGACTGGCGGGGACATCAATACAAACCCTGAATGGTCAACATTTGTGTTTCGCAAACTACTCGGCAATGAGAAATTCAGGATCAACTTCATCAACCGTTTCGCCGATCTGATGAATACAACCTACATTCCGCAAAGGGTAAACGGAATCATCGACGAAATGAAATCCGGAATCGCAGCGGAAATTTTGCAACACGGCAAAAGATGGCAGTCTTTTACTACGCTTTCCAATTGGGAAGGACACATCCAGACCTTGGTGGAATTTGCAAACAACAGGCGGGAATTTCAAAGGAACCACATTCGAGAGAAATTTGGCATCGACCAAAATATCGATGTGACACTCCAGGTAAACGACAACGCCGCAGGTTCAATCGCCATCAATACCATCACCATTGCACCGGGAACTGACGGAATTGTACAAAATCCTTATCCATGGACAGGCGTCTATTTTTCCGGTATCCCGGTCGTCCTGAAAGCAGTTCCAAAAAGCGGTTATGTGTTTAGCCACTGGGAAGGCGCCTCAGAAAGTACCGAGCCGGAAATTACTTTAACCCGGGCAGAAAGTTATTCAATTACTGCAGTATTCGTTCCGGATGGGCCGGTTGAAACAAACGCACCTTTATACTTCTGGATGATGGACGGTTCCATTCCCAACAATCTTCCGCTACAAAGTCTCAGTTCTACTTTTGAAGCAAACGGCATTGATGGCTCGATGGCCTACGAATCTTGTCTTACGGGTTATCCTTTTACCGCTGAGCATCCCAATTGGCGCAAAGCATCGATGGAAAGAAGGAATAGTCCAACAGCAATGAATTACATTCCCGAAGCCAACAACAATCTTTTATTTGCTGACAGCGATATGAAGGCAATTCAGATCAGGGAACCTTTGCATTTCAGCGGACTTCAAAATACCATGATTTTCAATTTTTTGACTTCGGGTTATAAAAATGTCAGTTTTTCATTCGCAGCGCTTAATGAAGGAACCAATGCAAACGCAATTTCGGTCGAATACGCCGTAAATGCAGGAATGCCAGAATGGATTACTACAAGTTTGCAAACTACTACCTTTCCATTGACAGATGCTTACCAAGTTTTTGCCCTTGATTTTTCAGAAATTGAAACCATCAATAACAATCCGAATTTTAAACTTCGGGTGCGTTTTACAGGTTCTGATATGGAAGTTGATGCAGGAAACCGCATCACATTCAACAATGTAGCGGTTCATGCGTCAAAAACTGTGCTTGGCTTAAATGCTCATACTGATGCCAAATTTTCCGTTTATCCGAATCCGTTTCTGGGCGAAGTTACCATCACCGGTGCAACAAACGCCGGTTACAAAATTTTCTCAATTGACGGAAAACTGATCAAAACAGGCATTTTGACCGCTGCAAAACTTCCATTAAATGAGTTAAGCAAAGGAATTTACCTGTTGCAATTAACCCGCGACGGAACTTCGGAAATGAAAAAAATTATCAAAAGATAGTGAAATACAGAAGCTAAATGACACAAAAAAGGGAGCAATCGTAGCTCCCTTTTATTTTAGTCTGAAATTTTCAACGATTGCTTCCAATCGGCAATGTCAATTCCAAATGTCTGTCTGATTTTAGATTTATCCAGCACGCTGTATTCCGGACGTTTTGCAGGCGTCGGAAACTGCGTTGTCGGAATCGGATGTAATTCAATTTCCATCTGGTTGATTTCGAATATTTGTTTCGCAAAATCATACCAACTCGCCACGCCTTCATTGCTGAAATGGTAAATGCCGTAACGCTCAGCGATCTCATTTGCATCGAGTTTTATAATAATCTGCAACAAAACTTCCGCCAGATCTACCGCATTTGTTGGAGTTCCGGTTTGGTCATTAACGACAGACAACGTATCTCTTTCGGTGCCGAGCCTCAACATGGTTTTCATGAAATTATTGGCAAACTGTGAATAAAGCCAGGAGGTCCTGATGATCAGATGTTGTTTCAGAATGGCTTCAATTGCTTGCTCGCCCTGGCGCTTTGTCATGCCGTAAACGCCTTGCGGATTCGTCGCGTCTTCTTCTGTATATGGTTTTTTCAGAGTTCCGTCGAATACAAAATCGGTTGAAATATGAATGAGTGTACAACCTGTTTCCAGACAGGCTTTCGCCAGATTTTCAGCACCGTTAACGTTTACCGCATACGCTTTTTCGGTATCGCTTTCTGCTTTGTCCACGGCAGTGTAAGCGGCAGCATTGATGCAGAAATCGGGTTTGATTTCATTAAAAACGTTTTGGCATTGCGAAAAATCGGTGATATTCAGATCCGAAGAATTGTAGTAAACCAATTTCGCCTGTGGATATTTTGCCGAAATATGCTGCAACGACTGACCAAGCTGGCCATTCGCGCCGGTAACCAATACTACCATACCTTTTTTGCTTTTTCCAGGGTTGGCTGGATTTTGTCTTTTTCCGAAATAATCAGTGTTGCTTCAGGAAAATCCCAGTTGATATTCAATTCCGGATCGTTATATAAAAGGCCGCCTTCGGATTCTTTGTTGTAAAAATTGTCGCATTTGTAAAAAAAAGTCGCCGATTCGCTCAGTACCAAAAATCCGTGTGCGAATCCTCTAGGTACAAAGAATTGCTTTTGGTTTTCTGCATTCAATACGACCGAAACATATTGGCCATACGTTTTTGATTCCGGACGAATATCAACGGCAACATCAAGCACCTCGCCCGATAAAACCCTTACCAGTTTGGCCTGCGCATGTTCGCCGGTTTGATAATGCAGCCCGCGCAACACGCCTTTTGTAGAAAAAGACTGGTTGTCCTGGACAAAATGCACCGCCTGCCCTACGCCGTTTTGAAAAGTCTGTTCGTTGAAACTTTCCATGAAATAACCGCGGTCATCTGCAATGATTTTGGGTTCGATGATGAAACATCCTTCGAGTTTTGTGGCAATAAAATTCATGCGTTTAAATGATGCTTAATAAATGTGTTCCGTAACCGCTTTTAAGCAGCGGCTGCGCCAATACTTTCAATTGTGCTGCGTCGATGTATCCCATTTTATACGCTGCTTCTTCGATCGATCCAATTTTTAATCCCTGTCTTTCTTCGATGACCTGGACAAATTGGGAAGCCTGCATCAGCGAATTGAACGTTCCGGTATCGAGCCATGCCGTTCCTCGGTCGAGGATGCTGACTTTGAGTTTGCCTCTTTCAAGGTATTCTTTGTTGATGTCTGTAATTTCGAGTTCACCGCGGTGGCTTGGTTTGATATTGGCCGCAATTTCCACCACATCATTGTCATAGAAATAGATTCCGGGAACCGCGTAATTTGACTTTGGATGCTCGGGTTTTTCCTCGATCGAAAGCACTTTTCCGGCAGCGTCAAAATCGACTACGCCGTATCTTTCCGGGTCGTGAACGTGGTATGCATAGATGATTCCGCCATCCGGATCGCTATTGGCTAAAAGCAGGTCCGATAATCCCGTTCCGTAAAAAATATTGTCGCCAAGAACGAGCGCGACCTTATTATCTCCGATAAAATCTTTGCCGATAATAAAGGCTTCCGCCAATCCGTTCGGATTTTCCTGAACCGCATATTCAAACCGACAGCCAAATTTCTTCCCATCGCCCAGCAACTGCTCAAACAAAGGCAAATCGTGTGGCGTAGATATGATCAGGATTTCCTTGATCCCAGACCACAACAACGTGGAAAGCGGATAATAAATCATGGGCTTGTCGTAAATCGGCATCAGTTGTTTGCTGACTGCCAGTGTTAATGGATGCAAACGTGTTCCTGAGCCTCCGGCTAATATAATTCCTTTCATGTTTGTGGAAATTATGAAGTGCGTTTTTTGGATTGTTTTTTGTAAAATCTGACAAAATTGTGACCGAATATATAAAAAATAACAAGTAATAAAGGCAATAAAATCTTCAATATCCCTGTGGTTGATTTTTTATTTTCGATATTTAAAGACCTATTTACATCTTTAACCGTTTTATCTAAACTTAACATCTGTATCCTGTAATTTCCCTGATCTTGAACAAGTTTTTGTTTGGTTTCAATCACGTCATTCAATTGTGAATTTTCGTTATAATAAACGATTTTGTCGCTGCTGGGACGTTGTGGTTCATTCGCAAGTCCATTTAAGAATCCGTTGATTTGTGAAATCGTCAGATCATTAGCGATTATTGAACTACTAACATTAGCGATATATTCTTTTTGAACTTTCCGATAGAATTCGGAATCATTCACATATTTTAAAATTTGGTTAATTGTTTCTTGAGAATTTTTCTTGCTTTTTGTTGTTACGGTAATGGTATGATATCTATAATTTTTACTTGTTGTATGTTCTTCAATAATTTTTTTTATGTCGCCACTCTCAGCCATTAATCGAATCAATTCAAAATTTCTGTCAGATGAGGAATTTATAAATTGGTAAACATCAATAACTGGGGCAATTTCTATGTTTATAATTTTCGACGGCTCTGTTATTCCCAGTTTCTTTAAGAAAAGAGTATCTCCTTCTGAAATTTTTGAATCTATCAGGTTAATTTTACCATAAAGGTAATCTGAACTTTCGAAATTAGGCATTACAATAACTTCTTGCTTATACGTCTTACTCGACTGATCCAGAAAAAAACCCAAACCAAATCCAACAGCCAAAAGCACTATCAAAATAATTGAATGTCTTATGATAAATTGAATACTATTGTAAACTGAATCACTAAATGTTTGATAAAATCCGTTTATTTTTTGTGAAATCATTGATAAATCAATTTCCTGTTCCTCAGGATGTTTAGGAGTATTAGCGTTCATTTTATTTTTATTATAGATTAAAGATTTGTTCTAATATTTTAATTGTAATCAGATAAGTTGGTTTTACACCAGTTGTTCCGAGTCCGCCCGAAGCCAATGTACTTCCGGTTTCTAGTGGGTTGTCCGATGCATAATACGCATACCTTACTTTCACATCGGGATTGATGCTTTTCCTGATTTTGGAGGCCGATTGTATCGCTTTCTGGTAATACGCGCCTTCCATTTCAAGTCCGATCACGCCCCAGGTCGATTCGTGGAAAAACTTCAGCAGGTCTTTGTTCTGAAGCGAAGTTCCCAAAACGGTAACCATCGGTCCTTCAAAAACTGCAATGTCGTTTCCTTCGAGCGATGCCGCGGTGAGTTGGTTGTCAAATACATAATTGTCGCCTGTTCCTTCGTTAATGTGTGCCGTCGGAATCATAATATCGCCTTTTCCGCCTTCAAGGATTCCGGCTTTTCCCATAATGGAAACCGAAACCACGTTCAGAAGCGTCTTTTTATCAGCCGATTCTTTGTAAGGTTTCAACAATTCGTCAATGGTTTCATAGGCTTGTTCGCCAAAAGCGTAATCCATCACTATTATAACCGGTTTGCTTTCTTCGGCCTGCGAAGTCGGGAAAGCCGATTTTTTCCAGTCAATTTTCGCCGTATCAAAAATCTGCACGTCGATGTTTGTTCCTGAAGTGTCCGGCAACGAAATCATTCCGTGTTGCTTGGCAAATTCCTCCACTTTATTCCTCACGTCGTGCGCTCCGGATTTGCTGAGTTCTTCAAAAATAAAGAAATCCGATTTGTCCTTGAATTTGGTTTTCAAAACATGCGTCGCAAAAATCGAATTCATGACACTGTGCATGTTTGCGCTGATGATGTGAATTGGCCGGTTCAGCAAGTCGTTTTCTTTCAGGACTGCTTTGATATTGGTTGCCCAGATTTCCCCGTGGATGTGGTGCCCGAGGCGTTCCCTCAAAATCGGGCTGAAAGTTATGGTGCGTTTGCTGCTGCCCATCGCTTCTTCAAGGGCAAGCTTTCCTAGCCAATAGATCACATGCAGGAAACGGTCTGGTTTTTCGGCCGTGCCAAACGCATCGTAAATGTCCAAAACCTCAGCAAATGTGCGCCCAAGGATGTTTGCCGTATGCGAAATGGTCTTTTCCTTTTCAATCAGGTTTAGTTTTTTATTGGCTGCGACCGCCATTTCAAGCTTCAGCCAATCGCGCGTCACTTCACCTGTTTCATCGATAAGTACGCTGTTTTTGATCTTGTGTGATTCGATGAAAATGAACGTCAAATGCGTCAAAATATCGTAAATATCCGAACGTCCGCGTGTGATTTCCACATTCATCTGCTCTTCATCTATGCGGTAGCAGTTTCTTTTTCGCTTTGGCGGAATAATCGCCGTAAAATGTGATTTTGAATAGCCTTCATCCGAAGTCAGGTTGATGAAACGGCATTCTTCGATTCCAACGGGAAGCCTTTCGATGACGTACAAAAGTCCGTTGAGTTCAACCTTTTCCTCAGCGATGGTTCCGTAAATTTCAGGGCGCAAAGACAACAATGCTTCCCTTAAAGTGTCGCCCGAAACGCCCATCGGTTTATAAAAACCGCGGTTGAACAAATGGCGCATCGTAATGTATAATTTCTCGACCGCGCTTGATGATTCCTGCGCTCTTGACCGAACAATATTTTTAATTTCTTTCATTAATTTTTATTGTAATTTTTTGCCTTTTCGACTAGGCTTTTTGCTTTATTTCTATTTTATAACCTGCAAATGTAACATTTTTATATTTAGTTGGTAAGAATGAGTGTGATTGCTGGTTCATAAACCTGGATTTTTTCTGCTGGATTGTCGGCATTTTGAGCGGTTCGTTTCACCCATTTTCCACCGATGAATGTGAACTGGAAATCCTTTCTCAGGCTATTGTAAAGCATGAAAGGATAATACGTGGTTTGGATTTCCGATATTTTGGTATTCGGATTGGTAACTGTTTTTTCAGATTTGTTCCTGTCGATCATCAGTTTTTCAAAACCAACGAAAATTCCGGATTCCGGCATTCTCAAATTGAATTTCGCCAAATTGAATCTTGTTTTTGAAACGCCTCTGTCGACCGAAACAATAAAATCCTTTTGCAGCAATTCTTCAGCGGGAAAACCATCCGCCCCGACGCTATAAAAATGGATCTTAAAACTCGCATCGTCAATTTTGCTGTCGGTGACCAAAGCGACCTGTTTGAGGAATTTTGTTTTTTTGTACTCCGGCAAATACGGGAAAAATTTGATGTCAAAACGCGGCGCCTTCTCGAATGCTTCCTGGATCTGGTTTTCCGATTTCCCGATTTCTTTCTGACGCGTTTCCAATCGTTTCGAAATGACTACTTCGTCGAGCTGGACCGCGCTTTGTTTTAAAACGACTTCGGCAACATCTGCAATCCGGACCGTTTTGCGTTCGTAACCCAAGGCTGAGAAAACCAGTTTTTTATTTTTATCTGAAACAGCAATTTTAAATTCGCCGTTTTCTTCCGAAGAAGTTCCGATATTTTCATTCTCAACCGAAATTGTCACATATGGAATCGGTTTCCTGTCCAGACTGTCGATCACGATACCTTTCAGCTGCGCAAATGCAGAAAACTGGATGAAAACCAACAAGGCAAAAAAGCAGTAATTTTTCATGTTATCCAATTATTTTAGCACACCAGCGATTTTTCTGTCGTTGCTGAGTCGCGGAATTTTGTTTTGTCCGCCGAGTTTTCCAATGGATTTCATATAATCCTGGAAACCGTCTTTCGTTACTTTGGAAATCACCAGTTTTTGCAGCACTTTTCCTGAAATCAAATCGTCGTAATACACATTTTGTTTCCTCATGGCCACATCTATTTTTTCGGCGAAAGCCAGCAAATCTTTGGGCTCGTTTTCAAATTCGATAAACCATTCGTGATAGGGCAAACCTTGCGAAGGCGTAATTTGCGGCGCGACGGTAAATTCATTGACACGAACATCAGTTCCTTCCATGGCCTGTTGCAGTGCGGCTTCGACTTCCTTACCGATGACGTGTTCACCGAAAGCGGAAATGTAATGTTTGATCCTTCCGGAAACGATCACGCGGTATGGTTTTGTTGACGTAAACTGGATGGTGTCGCCAATGTTATACGCCCAAAGCCCGGCATTGGTAGAAATGATCAAAACGTAATTGACGCCAATTTCCACTTCGCCGATCGTATACCGTTTTGGATTGTCTGTAAAAAATGAATCCGATTTGATGAATTCATAAAATATTCCGGAATTCAAAAGCAGCAACATGCCTTTTTCTTTTTGCGAATCCTGATATGCAAAAAATCCTTCCGAAGCCGGAAACAGTTCGATGCTGTCGACTTTCCTTCCAATCAGGTTTTCAAACTTCGCGCGATACGGCTCAAAATTGACGCCGCCGTAAATGAATAAATTGAAATTTTTAAAGATCTCGCCCACCGGCTTCCCTCCTTTTTGCCTGAGTTTTTCAAAATACATTTGAACCCAGGAAGGAATTCCGGAAATCACCGACATGTTTTCGGCGAAAGTTTCTTCCACGATCGCGTCTACTTTGGTTTCCCAGTCTTCGATGCAATTCGTTTCCAACGAAGGCATGCGGTTTTTTTGAAGGTATTTTGGGACAAAATGTGCGACGATGCCTGAAAGTCGGCCCAATTTGATCCCATTTTTGTCATCGAGTTCCGGACTTCCCTGAAGGAAGATCATTTTTCCGTCGACAAAATCCGTTTTTCCAGTTTCGTGAATGTACGACAATATGGCGTTTCGCGCGGCCTGGATGTGAAAAGGCATGGATTCTTTGGTCAGCGGAATGTACTTGGCACCCGAAGTCGTTCCCGAAGTTTTCGCCAAATACAAGGGTTTTCCGGGCCAAAGAATGTCAGGTTTTCCGGCAACCATTTCGTCTACATAGGATTTGAGTTCCTCGTAATCCCGAACCGGAACTTTTGCAGCAAAATCGGCGTAGGTTTTTATGGATTTGAAATCGTGGTCATTGCCGAACTGCGTATTTTTCGCAGCAGCGATGAGTTGGTCAAAAACTTTTTGTTGTGTCACTACAGGATCATTGGCCCATTTTTGGGTTTGATTGTAGATTCTTTTAGCGAAAATTTGGGCTGCAACCGATTTTATGGACATAGCTTGTTATTCAAATTCAATAAATTGTGCCGGATCGATCGAGTAACCATCTTTCCAGAGTTCGAAATGCAAATGCACACCAGTAGATTCCTGTCCGGTGGAACCTGCGAGCGCGATGACTTCGCCTGTACGAACGATGTCGCCCTGGGATTTGGTCAGCGAAGCGGCGTGTTTGTAAACCGAGATAAATCCGTTGTTGTGACGCAAAATGATGACGTTTCCAGTTGATGGCGTCCAATCGGCGAAAATCACGTTTCCGCCCAGAATGGCTTTGATCGGCGTATCTTTCGCCAAAGCGATATCCACGGCAAAATGTTTGTTTTTAATATTGTAAGGTTCGGTAATTGGGCCTTTCACGGGCGCAAATAATACCACGCTCACTTTAGACTGGGCTTTTTCGAACAGGTTGTATTTGTCTTCCAGTTTGACTTCTTCACGCAATTTGAGATCGGCTTTTGAAGGCGCGATGTTTTCAGAATCGGCCGGTTCCGGTTTTGATGCAAGGATGGAATCTTTATTGAATTTGGCAAATTCGAGATCGCCGGTGAGTACTTTCCGGATCGATTGGATGTAGGCTTCGTTTTTTTTCAGTGCAAAACTTAGCGAATCTGATTTGAGTGCAAGTTCGGTCGCGTCTTTCTTTAATTTGTTCGAAGCATAACCGGGAATCCATTCGCGCAAAGGCGTAAAAGCGATGATAAATGTAGTCACGGTAATGATGAGTATCGCGCCTGAAGTAGCGACAACGAAGACATTCATCAAAGTTAATTTTAAAGAGAAAATTTCTTCAAAAGTATCCTCATTTAAAATCACCAATCGGTTTTTTGTAAATAATTTTTTGGCTAATTTCTTCCTTTTTAATCTTTTTCCGGACATTTCCCGTAAGTATGTATGAGTTAACAAATATAGGGATTTATATGGCTTTTAATCATTCGCGATTGTTTTTGAATCTACGCAATTGATTGCCAAAAAAAGATTTAACGCACTTATATCATAAATATTTGCTAATTACGCAAATCAATAACCGTTTTTTCTTTTTATATTTGCCCTTACATTTTACAATTGCTTCGGCATAAAAAATTTTATCATGGGAAGATTAGGCGTTACAGAAATCCTTATCATAGTCGCAGTAATATTATTGCTTTTTGGAGGTAAGAAGATTCCGGAATTAATGAAAGGTTTGGGTTCTGGTATAAAAGAATTCAAAAATGCAGCAAAGGATCAAGATCAGCCGGCAGCTACAAGAAAAGAAGAAGAAGAAAAAATTTAAAAACAATTCTCAGTGTTTTTTAATGGCCTCAGCAAATAGTAATTGCTGAGGCTTTTTTTATACTTTGTTCGAGTGTCATTCGGGTCTTGTTCGGATGTTGTTCGCAAAACAGGCTTTTTTACGAACAACATCCGAACAAAACTAAAATAAAACTCCCGTAAAATTTTTACAGCACCATACTCAACTGGATCCGTTTTCGGTCTTCATCGACTTCGGTAACTTTGACCTGAACGTGCTGGTGCAATTTGACCACTTCGTTGACATCTGACACAAATCCGGCTTTGAGTTGCGAAATGTGCACGAGTCCGCTTTCTTTGATTCCGATGTCGACAAAACAACCAAAATTTGTAATGTTGTTTACAATTCCGGGCAATACCATTCCGGTCTTCACATCTTTGATCGATTTGACGTTGGCATCGAATTCGAATATTTTTGCCGATTTCCTCGGATCCAATCCTGGTTTTTCAAGTTCTTTGATGATGTCTTTCAAGCCAAGCAACCCAATTTCATTGGTAACATAATTTTCTGGTTTGATCAACGCGGTTTTTTCTTTATTTGCAATCAAATCGTTGACAGAAAGCTTTAGATCTTTGGCCATTTTCTCCACAATCGGATAGGCTTCAGGATGCACGGCCGAATTGTCAAGCGGATTTTTGGCATTCGAAATGCGGATAAAAGCGACACCTTGCTGATAGGCTTTTTCACCCAATCGCGGTACTTTTTTCAATTGTTTCCGGTCTTCAAACGGACCATTTTCCGAACGGTAATTTACAATATTTTCAGCGAGCTTCTCCCCGATTCCACTTACGTAACCCAATAAATGCTTGCTTGCAGTATTGATATTCACGCCAACAGAATTCACGCAGCGCACCACAACGGTATCCAATTCTTCTTTGAGTTTTGTCTGATCGACATCGTGTTGGTATTGGCCTACGCCGATGGCTTTCGGGTCGATTTTTACAAGTTCGGCCAACGGATCTGACAATCTTCGACCAATCGAAACGGCACCACGAACGGTAACATCATAACTCGGAAATTCTTCCCTGGCGATTTTCGAAGCCGAATATACCGATGCGCCGGCTTCGCTCACGATAAAAACCTGAACGGGTTTATCGAACGCGATTTTCTTGATGAAAAATTCCGTTTCACGCGATGCGGTTCCGTTTCCTATTGAGATCGCATCGATTTTATACGAATTGACCATCGAACGGATTTTTTTCATTGCCATCGTTTCTTCCTTTTGCGGCGCATGCGGGAAAATCGTTTCGTTGTACAACAAATCGCCTTTTTCATCAAGGCAGACAATTTTACAGCCGCTTCTAAATCCGGGATCGATGGCTAAAATCCGCTTTTCTCCGAGTGGCGGCGCGAGCAATAATTGCCCTAAATTATTTGCAAAAACACCAATGGAATTCGCGTCGGCTTTGGCTTTGGCTTCCTGCAGCGCTTCGTTTGAAATCGCAGGAGCGAGCAATCTTTTGTAACTGTCTTCAATCGCGAGCTGCAAATGCAACTTGGTGTCGTTGTTGTTTTTGATGACCACGTCCGAGATTATATCGATCGCTTCTTCAGGTTCAATTTCGACTTTCATCTTTACAAAACCTTCGTTTTCGGCGCGTAGCATGGCGAGTAAACGGTGAGATGGCGTTTTGGTCAAAGATTCTGACCAATCGAAATACTGATTGAATTTTTGTGCAGATTCATCGTCTTTTTTGGTTTTGACCACTTTGGTTGTAATCGTCGATTTTCGATTGAACAAACGGCGCATTTGCTTCCGGACATAAATGTTTTCATTGATCCATTCAGCGATGATGTCGCGTGCGCCCTGCAAGGCTTCGTCTTCGTTTCTGACTTTTTCGTTTAAATATTTGGTCGAAATAAAATCAACATTGTCGTTGTTTTGCGCCATGATGATTTTGGCGAGTGGCGCGAG
>Ga0247815_10001442_pt1 | contig 18224 bp, 19 predicted proteins | sample UWRJL194509B1_FD_181014 | JGI IMG/M metagenome (GOLD analysis project Ga0247815, IMG submission 181014) | Plant litter microbial communities from Arlington Agricultural Research Station in Wisconsin, United States - UWRJ-L194-509B-1 | ecosystem: Environmental > Terrestrial > Plant litter >...
AGTTTTCACGCTCGAGCTTTTCGTTTCGCCATGCTTCAAGCCATCTTCAACGCCACAACACAGCGATTAAAACCCGCACTGAACCGTGCGTCCATCCTTTTGCGCGTGGGTTTGCGCATCTAATGATTCTACAACAGTGTATGGTCAGGTCCGTACGGCAACCAAGCGTGTGAGCGGTAGTGGTGGTCGGTCTGGCGGTACCGCCGGCAAACGACTCGGTGTAAAGAAGTTCTCGGACGAGCAAGTCATTCCGGGCAACATCATTGTTCGCCAACGTGGTACCCATTTCCACCCCGGCCAGCATGTGCGTTCTCCTACCTATGCGCGCCGCTGTATCCCGATCCCAAACTCAACGCTTTCGCTCATACGTTCCTTCCTCTTCAGGTAAAAATGGGTCGTGACCATACGATTTACGCTGTTGCGCCTGGATTCGTGCGCTTTTACGTGCGCAAGTTTGGGTTACGCGACAGGCGATACATTGGTGTCGTGCTCAACAGAGGCGAGACGCTGCCGCGCGACGAAGCAGCACTGGGTCGCTCGAGGCATTTCGGATTCGTCGAACTCAATGGCGTGGAGCATCCGACGATTCTCAGTAGGGCGTAGCAGCTGGCAGCTACGGCTTCGTCGTTGTCACAGGGTCCGGCATGCAACGCGACTTTTCCACGCTCAGTGCTTGCGAACTATTCGAATTATCTGCGTGGCTAGACCTTTGTGCATCCGGCGCACGCCACCGGCATCTAATGAACTGTTTTACACTGGATCAGGCTGGACTGAGCACGCCAGCCCGCTACCGTCTGGGCCAACCCTCTCACAAGACACGGCACTATGGTCGTGCCCGTGCTCTTTCAAAAAATTGCGCTTGTGCGCTGCAACAATGGAAACTTCATACGCGCACCATGTCTCCGTCGGAAAGTTTACACAATGGATCTGCTGGCGCCGCGCTCCTTGTGCTCGTGCTCGTTATCAGCGAGGTTGCACTACTGTAAACAGCGTCGACAGGCCTGGATTCCCAAGCACCACATCGGTTTCTGTAATGCACGCGGTGATTAACCCAGGTGTGCAGGGTGTCGCTCCAGCACGAACGACACCAGCCGGTGGCGAGTTTAACAGCAACTTCAGCTGAATACCCAACAGCCACCTCAGTGACAAGCTTGCAGAATTAGTTTCACTGAGATCGATCTATTGTGATGAATGCCTGGATGTGCAAGGTGGACTTGAGCATTCTGGCGTGAGTGCTGGTGGATAAACTTGCTTCGATCAGACCTGGTCGTAGAGGGACAGGTGACGAGCCAATCATTACTTGTGTCTTTATACCTCTAGATGCATCGCGCCGTAAAACACCATTGCGGATGACTCGTCATCTATAAACGAGGTTCTGCATCCGAGGGTGAGGTTGGGGTGAGGCGCGATCCTGCAAATTCACCATTGCGCAGCCGAGTCCCTGGTTGAATCAACTATGTAAATCCACCAATTGGTTAGATTGTTCTCCCTGGAAGTTGGAGCCATTGTTCTGTTCTTGAGTCAAATTTTTGATCAGGTGAGCTCAACCGTCAAGATTCGCGCACCCTTCACTACGACCACCAATCAAAAATTTCACACCAAAGCTCCATTCTTGTGACTCGCCGCACACCCGGTGCCGGTCCGACTGTCGGAGGAGGTGGTTGAGTGGCCGAGCGGGGGTAGGCCTGGGGCTGGGTCGGGATTTGGAATCGTGCACCACGGTTCGCCTCATCCCGCACTGCCCGGCGCAAGTCGCTTTCCCTCCTCCCACCAGCCGTCCCTCCGCCGCGCGGCCTCCGCTCGTTCACGCTCTCACTATGGCACAGACACAGGCACTAGACAAGTACCAAAAGCTGAACAAGCTGGGCGAGGGTGCGCAAGCATGCTTGAACCACATGTGGCGCAAGGGCTGACCAGTGGCACGCAGGCACCTATGCCTCAGTTTTCAAAGTAATTGATCTAACCAAGCACATGTCGTACCGCTGTTGACCAATGCGCGCACGTAGGGAGTCTCGCGATCAGGGCAAGTAGTCGCGCTAAAGGAGATCCGGCTTGACCAGGAGGAAGGGACACCATCAACGGCCATCCGGGAGATTTCGCTCATGAAGAACTTGGACCACGCAAATGTACTCAAGCTGCACGATGTCGTGCATACTGAGGCCATGCTTGTGCTCATCTTTGAGTTCTGCGACTACGACCTCAAGCGTTATATGGATGAATTTGGCGACCGCGGCGCACTTCCACCAGACACAGTACGCTCTTTCACGAGTCAATTGCTCAAGGGAATCGCTGTTTGTCACGAGAACCGCGTGCTGCATCGTGACCTCAAGCCGCAGGTATGCAGGCACGCCCGATTGGTCTTGCCCGGGTAACTGATCATCACTTTGCTCTCGCAGAACCTACTGATCAATAAGGCGGGTGTCCTGAAGATCGGTGACTTTGGGCTTGCGCGCGCATTTGGTGTTCCAGTCAACACGTTCTCCAACGAGGCACGTTTGCGGAGATCACCTTGTTAGACACGCACATGGCTGACACTGGATACCTTCACTAGGTCGTCACTCTCTGGTACAGAGCACCAGACGTACTCATGGGTTCCAAGACTTACAGCACGTCCATTGACACCTGGTCCTGCGGCTGCATCTTTGCAGAGATGATACAAGGCTCAGCCCTCTTCCGCGGTCGCGATAACCAGGACCAGCTGAACCGCATCATGCGTGTCATCGGCTCGCCCTCGACCGACGTCGTCCGCAAGCTCATCTCTGACTCGCCAGAGATCACCATCCGACAGCTCGCCTTCTTCCCAAAGGTTCACTGGCAAACGGTTGTCAAGAACGGCTCTCTGTATGCGCTTGACCTGCTCGACCGCCTGCTGCAGTTTGAGCCGTCTGCGCGTATCACGCCTGCGGACGCGTTGCACCACGATTACTTTGCGGGGCATAACCACCTCCCTACAGCCGCTGGGCAAATGGCGCCAGCGCCGGTACAGGTAGCGCCGCAGGCGGGTTATGCGCATCCGCAGATGATGGCACCACCACAAGCACAGATGATGGCAGGCCCACCGATGTATGTGCAGCAGCCGATGTACTATGCTGCGGCACCTCCACCACAGAACTATGGCCAGGCCTATGCGTACCAGCAGCCGACTCATCCGCCAGCACAACAACAACACCATGCCGGCTATGTGTACTACCCGGCGCCGCAGTGATCCCACTCCGTCTCCGTCTCTCATCACTTGCTCTCACCTCGCTTTCAGTAAAGTGTCTGTCATCTGTCGGCTTCCTTCTGCATGTCTTACTTGGTCTGGAACCTCAAATCTTTCCCGTGAGCCCTTCAAGTATCGTCACGTACATCACGTCCGTGGACACTTTCGCCCCGTACTCGTGTTTATAGTTGTAATCCTGCTCTTGTACATGATCTCCGACCCTCGAAGTTTGTTGTGGAAGTAGTCGAAATCATGTCTGTACAGTACAACGCAGTCCGCTCTCGTCACTACCAATGGTCATCCGCACATACACGCTAGCGTCTGGCCTACTGAATTAGAGTATGCGCAGCATCAGTCACTTCTTGTCGATGCATCGCTGCATCTCACACTAAGACCCCTGGCGTCCAGGCGAAACGAACGTGTCCATGCGTGAGACCGAAACCGTATGTGACATGCGCGAAACAGTAGAAAAAAGTATCTAGTACCGCTCGCGATCCGATCCGTACCCCTGCGCTGGCGGATAACCGTGGTACATGTTCGCACCCGGTGCGCCGTGGTAGCTGAGGTCGTCATCATCGCCACCACCCGGTGCTGCCAGCAGCGGGTCCTTGACTTCCCAAACCGCCGCCTTCGAGCCGACACTGAACTCGAGGTCCTCTTTGGTGATGCTGTCCCAGTACTTGTAGACCATCATGACCGCGAGAAGCATGCAGACGGTGAAGAAGAAGAGGCCATCGATGTAGTGCTTGACGGCGTCGCAGATAGTTACGCTGAAGGCGAAGAGGACGACCTGAGCAACAGCAAAGAAGGCGGTGCCGAAGATGATGTCGCCAATCGGCCAGCGGTCATCGAGCGTGCGCAAGACGAGGACGAGCTGCAGCACAACGTAAACGACGACGCAGATAGCGGGCCAGATGAGGTAGACGATATAGAGCGCGATCGGGTTGGCGTAGGAGAACCCGGCGAAGGCTTTGAAGGTGGCGATGGAGATGAAGAACGAGACACCGAAGAGAGCCAGACAGCTCAACCGCAGCAGCTGGAGTTATGAATTAGGGGCAATGACAATGGACGGGTAGCCGAGTGCAACGAACCCAGAGCGACAACGGTGTGCCGTCCTCGGCAAATTGGAATCCGACGAAGCCGTTAATCAGTAGGCAGCAGTACGTAGCCGCTACAAGGCCAGTGTATACTGCTGCAAACCACTGCGGATGGTGTCAGCGAGACCGGGTTGGCGAGCGATCAGCGGACCTCACCGGATAGACGTCGCTTGCGGTCGGGATGATGCCCGAGTCCAGGAAGATGGCGAGCAACTCAATGATGAAGTACAGGTAGAAGAACATGACGATCTCTTTCCTGCCTGTTCATCGTGAACGCAAGTAAGGATCGGGCGTTGGGTGGGCAATGCAATGATGGACGACAGGTAGCGGAAGTGCATGTGGCGTGGACAGGGAGGATCGGTGCGTAAGCGGCCGCGCGATGCCAAAACGAGCATTTCCGCAGGCGCGGGCGAGACAGCGCAAGAAGTGCGGGTGGGCGGGGCGTGCCGACCGCGAGGTGTCCAACGTGCGCCGGGAGAAGGCAGGGCATGGGCGCCGGCGTTGCACCGCGTTCCACGACGACAGGGACAAGAGGCGACGATATGTCGGATAGTCGAAAAGAACCAAAATAATACAAGACGTGAAGAAAAGCATTGGTAAGCACTCTGAGGATGAAGACGGGCGAGCTGGACTTGCCGACAGCGGTGTATTTTCCGCGGATGTGGACAATCATGATTACGGTCATAATCAGTGCGACAATATGCACAAAGGACGTCGCTGTTGTATGTGTCGAATGCGGCCAGCCCAGTGGCAAAGACCAGAGTGGAGCCGGTAACAACAACGCGCCGCAGTCGCATCGGCCCAGCGTCAATTCACGAAACAGCAAAGGCAAAAGTCAAAGACATCGTCAGCAATGGGTAGAGCGCGCAGTTCAAAGAGACTGACCAGGCTGGAAAAGCAGGTTGCCTGCGACCTCGATGTTGCGGCTGTAGCATGTGGGCTCGATACCCTGGTCGGTGCCCAACAACGGGCACACAACCAGCGCCGCTTTCCGGCAGATGTCATCAAAGGACCCGAACTGCATTTATGCGAGAAAAAGACTAATAGCGGGAGGCGAGGGAGTGTAGACGGAGACTGTAGATGCGAGAGCGAGCGGATGGCTGGAAGGCGCAGCGGGGGATGGACCCTGAGCGCAGATGGGACAAGTCTTGAGTGCGGCTGTGAGGTGTCGGAGTCTGTCAAGGGTAGTGCGACGCCCGCACGTCGGTAAGAGGTCGGGATTCGTCGATGACGAGAGGAGGAAGAGGACTCGGCAAACTCCGAGTTTGCCCACGGCTGCCAAATCTCATCGGCACCGAAATAGGCAATGTAACCAGGCCGCCAGCTTGAATATATAATTGAATATACCAGTATCAAGATGTAGGAGGTTTTCATTCAGCGTTCGGGCCCTCATTCATCTCATCACTGCCTCCAAGACCTCCGGATGCCTTATAAACTCACCAGTGCATTGCCTGCAATGTCGGCTCCGAGCTCCTTGACAATCGCTGTAGAGTACGAGAGAGCTGAGGTTTCGGACCTGGCTCGGAAGTGTGGCAATCTGCAGCTGCTCGAATGTCTTCAGGTACCTGTGAACGTCTAATTCCGCGCATTTCGGGCCGGCGACCAAGGCTGTGGTTAGAGCCCTTTTAGCCGCGGGAGTCACTGGGCGTAGCGATTGCTCTCAATTAGTTGGTCGACTCTGGGTTTGCGGCATCCGGGAACGCCTCCGGATCTGTCACAAACCTCAAATTGAAGCAGCGGCTTACCCAAAAGCTTGTGTTGCGCACTCCGGGTAAAACTTCTCTACTCCGTGACGTTCCGTGCGCCCTCGTTTATCTTCATAGTCATCACACGTGCTTAAGGTGAGAATTGAAACATGTGCAGGAAACGTGACACCGGGCTTCGCCGTCAAGGTCCGCAGTGCACTCCTTTACTTCCGCTCCACTCCTCGCATTACCTACCCGCGCGCCATGTCGTTCATCACAGGTTGGGCGAGCAATGTCGGTCGCGCATACCGACATCGACGCGCGCGCTCCCTCGGTCTGCTGCCACCCGATGAGATGCCCGAGTACGAAGACAACGGCAGTAGCAGTAGTCGCATAATCGACTCGATAGCAGGCCGATTCCATAAAGACACACCCGCCGATCTAAGGAGACTGGACTCAGTCAAAGCGGAAGGGGATAAAAAGCTGCGCGCGAAAATGGAGCGCGGGCTGCCTGCCTTCCAGGAGCGTGGCGCGTTGCCCACGCACGACGAGCACGAGGAAGCGGAGCCAGACCAACAACCAGACGAACCACAGCCACAGCAGTCCTCGGATGTGCAGCAAGGCGCGTATCAATATGTTCAAAATACTGGACGCGAATCTGTGCACAGCGACGTGGGGCATTATTATGCGACGCAGTACTCTGAGGATTCACACAGCGCGCACACATCGTTTGCTGGCCCTTCGCGCTATCATCAAGCTCCTCCCGTTCAATACCACCCTCAGCATTCTCAGTACACACAACCCGTTCAGTCCCAATACCATTCAGCTCACTTCAGTGTTCCAACATCGACCGTGCCGGACACCACGCTCTCTCAGTACAATCATCAGTCTCATGCATACGCACCAGATCCTGCCTCATATTATCCACCTCACAACAGCTACCTTCCGTCTCATCCTCCATCTCAAGCCTCTCAATTCACTCATTCCCAGAACGAATGGTCTCATGCGCCAGAATCATCAGACTGGCACACAGAGGCGGCCCATCAACAGCAATACGCTTCGCAGTACAGCTCGTACTATCCAGCTAGTGCATCTACTTCGAACCTCCTTGCCGCAAGAATGTATGGCGAACCTTCGGCAATGGCGCCTCCAATGTCTTCCGGCCAGTACGAGGCGCCTGTTCCTGCTGCGCCGGCCAGGACAACTCCGTACGGCAATATTAGCCCTGCAGATGCACAGTATCAGTCATATGCCAGAGGCTTACCTACACCGATCCAACCAGTGACTACGCCCGAGCATGTGCAAGCGTTGCCGTCACGGTCTCGCCCGCTTCCAACACCGACCCCCAGGCGGGCATCTTATAACGACTCCTACACCAATGATCCAACCTCTTACAAAAGGCCCGAACATAGCTTTGTACTCCCGACCACTCCGAACACTACGAAGGTCCTTCCGGCTCGGCCTCAGACTGCTCAGGCATCTAAACCTACTCTGGAATCGAAGGGCATGCCTCCGTCGCGGTCTCGTCCACTACCCACACCTACGCCGGTCGTCACACCGACTTCTGATCAGAACTCAGACTCCAATCACACTGAGTCTGAAAGTACGCAGGAGCGGCCAGATACACCGTCAGCTGCGATAGCCCCGCCGTCTGCACCATCCACACCTACGCACGCATCCCGATTGCGTGGACCTCGTTTACCTGGATCATCGTCTTCTCCTGCCGGCACGGGGAAGCGGATATCGAGTTACGAATCGGTCCCGGCACATGTTCAGTCAAATTCCTCGACGACCTGAGTGCAGGTCGAACAACTACTGAGGGAGAGCCAACATCTTCATGGGCGCACAATATATTCGATTTGTACCCGCTGACTACGTGACATGCTGCTCGACTTCATGGCTTCATGGCAGAGGACAAGTCTGACATGCACACACGGGCTTCATCGTTGAGTGGTGCTTGTATACGCGAAACTTCTGCATCGTCTACGCACGAAAGTTACTGTGCAACGAATGCAGGCTAGAGAAGCTCCTTAAGACCTAGTACATTCCAGAATGTGAGCGTTGGGTCGGAGGACGGCCAGCACCTGAGGTCGTTCAAACTGAACGGTATGCATGTCGAGTTTCCACGATGATCGCTTAGAGCAGCATTGATATGTTGTGGCAATGCACAAGAGTGAGCTACTTCTTGCTAGCTGTGCGTTCCTCAAGTGCTGCGATGCGGCGCTCGAGAACTGCGCGATCTTCGAGCAGCTTTTGTTCTGCTTTGCGCAATCTGTGAAAGACGAATGAGCTTATGGATCCAGCCAGTACACACTCCACAGCCCTCCAGAAAAGTCGATATAAGAGCCGAAAAGAGGGAGCATGGAAGGTGTGAAGGTCAAGACTCACGCCGCTCCAGACTGCGAGGGATCGTTCTCGCGTTCTAGTGCCTTGACGCGCTTCCAGTTGTCATATACACCGCCCAAATACAAACCCGTCACGAAAGCGACTGCGCAACGCGCTGTGAGCGTGCGTTCGAGGCGCAGTTGACGTAAACGGTCGAGACGAACCCGGCATGAAGACGAGGGCCCCAAAGAGGACAACAACTCGCTGCCTGCCAGAAAGCAGGGGTCTCGGTGCTTGTTGCGGAGGTACGCTCATTCGTAGCTGCGTGCAAGCCACTCAGAACGACGACGGGATGGCAAACGATGGGTGAGGAGCCTGGCGGAGCTTCAACCGTTCTTGCACCCGAACCATGACCTCGTGAACTGCACGAGACCTGTGCGCGTCTGTTGCGCGACCATGACCTGTCGCTATGCTATTGGCTTTTGAAGTGTGTCTTTGAAAATGACTGTGTGTTGGTCACGTTCCAATAAAAGAAGACGATGTCACCGAAGCGTCTTCGAGCGCTCACCCACGCCACTCTTCGTCACAGCACCCTAACCGGTACCACCCGCCTCCTGTAGCGCCACATCTACACGGCCAGTCGAATTGATGCGCTCCCAACAAACAAATAATTGCCCGCCCCGGCTCATGGCCTGAGTGGCTCACAGCCTTTGCTCAAAAGCCCGTCGGCGATACAGCCCCGTCTGCGCTTCATCATCCCACGTCGCATTTTGAATGGAAACTACCCTCCGCTCGCGGTCGCGTTTCCGCAAGCTCCTGAAGCGGCGACCGTCACAATCCGATCCAGGATGCGACCAGTCACAACAAGTACCTGTGCGCAGGGACGACCACTCACAACAGTCGCTCTCCCTCATCCCATATTCCAACATGGAATCGCCCCTTCCAGCATTTCCTTCTGTGCATGTTCTGGAGCGCAAAGGTGGAGGTGCGTGGCTACTAGCGCTTAATATGTGAAGAAGGTGTTGACTTAGGTCACCAGGCAGCTTTGGTGTGGTGCTCAAGGTATGCTTCCTCCTCGACCTATCGTAGGCCCTCCGCCTCACTATAAATTCTCAGGCAATCGTCCGCGGTACCAGCACCCCTATTGCAATCAAGAAAAGCACGCGTCCGACGGACCAGGACATTCTCCACGAGCTCAGGATCATGCGCCACCTCCCGCGCCACGAGAATCTTCTTCATCTCCTCCACTTCGGCGTAGATGACCACAATCGCACTCTCCTCGGCCTGGAGTTGTGCAAGTTCGACGTGGGCCAATTCGTCAACAGCACACAGTCTCCCCCCGACACAAATGTTGTACGAGATATCATGCGGCAGCTTTTCCGTGGAGTCCGTGAACTGCACCGATGCGGCATTGTACACAGAGACCTGAAACCTGAGGTGAGTATTGTTGTTCTTGTGCGTGGCGACCGCAAGGCGCCATGAAGCAGAGCCGGATGGTTTGTTTACGTCCCCGCGTTTTACAGAACTTGTTGCTCACGGAGAACATGACGCTCAAAATCGCCGACTTTGGTGCTGCTCGTAAGCTCGATGCATCAGGATCGACATCCTCCATGACGGTGCGCATATAGTCCAACTAACACCTCGTCACAACTGACGCTGACTCACGTCACTGTCTTATCTGCATCTTGTTGACACCAGATGGGCACAACATGGTACACGCCACCCGAAACCCTGCTCGGGTCCACCCGCTTCAACCGGGCTTCCGACTCTTGGTCATGTGGACTTGTTCTCGCTTATCTTTTAACCGGCGGCTCTCAAATATTCGGTTGTGCGAGCGACAATCTGCTCGATGTTTTCCAGCGAATCGTGCAGGTCCTCGGCTCACCGACACCCAATTTCCTGCGCCGCGTCATCCACGACGCACCTCCCGATACAATTCTCCCACGAATAATCACCCAGACTGGGGTTGGACTGCGGCGCGCGGTGCCTAGGGCTTCTAGGGATGCACTGGCATTCATGGAGGCGCTGATCGTTTATGAGCCAGACGCCAGGTTATCAGCCGAGGAAGCGTTGGACAACCGGTTCCTTAGAGACCGGCCAGGCAGCCGCAGTAGCTCGATTCCGCCGTCCACTCGTCTGAATGCGATTCCCAGCTCGGTTCCGTACCCTGCTCCCCTCAACTATGGATATCCGGTGGCACCGCAGCCTCTGCGTGCGCCTCACCCATTGCCGACACCTGTTCCTCGTGGACCTGTGCCTCCATGCGTGCCACATCCACCTCCAATGCAGGTGGCTCATCAGCAAGTGCCGATGGTACATCAAGTACGACCGCCTTCGATCGTCATAGCCACTCCACAACGAACGCCACCGCCTCCAAATCTCCAAATGTTCACACCCTCGCCGTACACATCGTACCAGCCTCCTGCAGCATCGTATCAGATGTCCGCGGCCGTTCCTCGTCTTACATATATTCAGCCGGTCGTCGTTCCGCAGATGGCGATGCCTGTGAGTATGACCAGGGCGTATGCAGTCGAGCGCACGCAGCTCATCTCGTTCGCGCAGCCGCAGACGCACATGATGCAACATCAGCAGCGGCCGTTACTGCAGCAGCAAGTGTATTACTACCCAGTACCTTCAGCCCGAGTTTAAATAGAGGTGGTGCCACGGCATATCACCACTTACAACCGCATTAGCATGAAAAAAAGAAGAAAACCACGGTTACGATTCGACATGACACGACACGACACGCCACGACTCTTCGCATTTCGGACACACTTTCTTGGGCTGCTGTTGCATAGAGCACAAACTGAATTACATTGATAGCAATATACTTGCTGATTACTCTGCTCCTCCAAGCTTCTCTGCCCGGAATCTCGAGATCTTTTTCGGCGCTGGAACCGGAGCCTGTTCACTCGCCGCTGGACCAGCAGGAGCCTGCACCGCAGCCATTGTTGTCGCACCGTTTGTTCTTGGTCGAGGCGGACGCTCAACGATTGAGGATGATACGATGCTCCGCACTGGTGCCCTCTCTTTCACCTCCGAGACCACAGGAGGAGCTGGTAACGGTACCGCCGACTCTGCTGCCGCGACCTTGCCCTTGCCTTTCCTTCCACCACCCATTCCAAAGTTCTTCAGTGCCTCAAAAGTGTCGGCATGGCTCGTCCACAAGTCCTCGTCGCTGTCGCTGTCGCCGTTCCCCTCCAACTTCACCTCGTCTCGCAAGTGACCCATGCGAATCGCCCCTCCCAGGGCGCCGGCGGGGATGATCTCAGGTACGCTAATCGAGCCGCCAGAGGCAGCGATCCGCTCGGCTTTGAAGCGCGAGATTGATGACTTGTGAATCGGCGCGCCGGTGGCCGAGAGCGTTGCGTCGAGGGGCACGTTCTGCAAGGTCTAGTTAGTCGTGGCGACGTCGTAGCAATAACGGCAGATGCACCTCTTCGTCCCAACCACCAGAGCCGATGCCCCCACGACCGCGTCCTAGCGCGTCGAGCTCTTCACGATCGAGCTCTACGTTTGTTCGCAACCGATTATGCCGCTCCTCGATCTCGCGTTGTTCGCTAGCCGTCAATGGCCGTTCCGAATCGTCCAGTGCAGCAGACCGCACAGACGATGGGCTCGCCGGCGGGGTCTCGTCATCTGAATCAACGATACGCGCGGGGATAGGTGCGGGAGCAGGGGAAGACGGGACACGAGCCTGTGGCAAAGGAGCTTCGGAGGGTGGTGGCGCGGCCAAGTCAGGCTTGCCAGGCTGACGTTCGATAACGTTGAGCTTCATAGGTGTGATGGAAGAAAGCTTCTCGAGTGTTTGGCGGCTAGAAGAGGTAGAGGGAGCGGGTTTACGCGGGACAGAGGAATTATCGAGCTGCGCAAAGACAAGGTCGCCGGTGTCGACCGCATCGTCCTCGTCTTCGTAACGATCGGCGGGCGTGTCGTTGAAGTGAACGCTTTTCTTCTTCGCCGCGGCCAATGGTGGGAGTTTTGATTGAGGCTGGGGCGTGCCTTTGTAAATGCCGCCGCCGACTCGCGGTTGAGACGGCGAGGTTGTGGCACTTGGTTTCTGGGCTGGTGTGGCGCGCCCATATTTTGCGCGTTCCGCGCTCTCAGCCTTCTTCCGCTCAGCCCAATCCTGGGCCTCAAGTCTTTGGATTTGTTGTTGCTTCTCTTCCTCCTTCTCGAGTTCATCAAGTAAACGGTTGACCTCGTCCTGTTGTTGCGCGCGCTGGGCTGGCGTGAGCTTGTCGAACAACAAGAGATCATCTTCAGGCAAGATATCTCCTCGCGTGTTGATTGGTGGCGTGTCGTCGTCCTCGTGTTCATTGATTTCAACGACAGGGAGACCGTCTTCTGTGATCTGGTAATGCAATCAAATACGCGCAGGGTAAGACTTGCGGCGCAAACGGACTGCAGATTGAGTCGAAGCATCGCCAGCTGGTGAATCTCCAAGGATTCCCATGATACGCTGCGAAAGTTGATGCATCATCTCGGGCGTGATCTTTGCGCTACCGCCTTGAGTAGGGTCGGGGATGTTTAGCGACTGAAGCATGGATTGGAAGGCTACAGGATAATCACAAATGTTAAGGTGGAAGCTTCTAGGGTATATAAAGAGGCGCACTTTCCATCTGGGCAGATTCTGAGCGTTTAGACGAGGAAGCCATGGTGGAGAAAGGACAAGCAGCGCGGGTGGCGTGCGGACTTATCCGTGCGCGGCTCGTTGCTCTGTCTTCCACTTTTTCAGCCACCCGCGCCACCGTCCCTCACACCACCCACCATGGTAGCCGTCACTGTTGACGCAAGTACAAGCGTCGAGAAGAAGAAGAAGACTCGTCGTGGCAATAAGAAGACACGGGCAGATGGAGACCGCGAGATGCAAACCTCGGATCGCTCAGGGGACGAGTCTGGCGGTGAAGAGGCATTCGGTGCAGGGTCTGTACGCGCGGCACCAGCAGATGTCGAAATGGCTGTCGATCACTTCAACAATGCGACAGTTTCGTGGGCAGATGTGCAGCCGGACGATGCAGGGCTCGCTGAAGACGACGACGCGGTGATGATCGACACAACGACTGCAGATTCAGTACTCCCCACCGCACAAGAAACCTCATTCCCACCGCTGCCTGCCTCAGCACTGCAGACTATAAAACGAAACGAGACTCGCAAGATTGCCATTCCACCGCATCGAATGACCCCACTCAAGAAAGATTGGGTCAATATCTTCACGCCCCTAACCGAGATGGCAGGACTTCAGGTCCGCATGAACATTGCCAAGAAGGCTGTCGAGATCAGGGTTCGTCTCGCGAATTAGAATTGATTTACGACGACTAAACTCCAAAGCAGACATCAAAGCATACCAAGGAGATCGGCGCGCTTCAGCGTGGTGCAGACTTTGTCAAGGCGTACGCTCTCGGTTTCGACGTCAACGTGAGCACGAGAACCCTGAAACCGTCTATTTGTTGACACTCTTATTTGCAATTCAGGATGCAGTAGCTCTATTACGGCTGGACGACCTCTATCTCGACTCTTTTGAGGTCAAGGATGTAAAAACGTTGCACGGTGACCATCTATCGCGCGCAATCGGTGCGTGCGATATATATTGGAGTTGATTTCTTGCCTACTGACTCGATATTCAGGTCGTATTGCGGGTCAGGATGGCAAAACTAAATTCACTATCGAGAACGCATCTCGTACCCGCATCGTTCTTGCTGACACGTGAATCTTCCCTCCATATTCTCCACGTGAACACTAACTGATAAAAATGCAGCAAAATCCACATCCTGGGCACTTTCCAGAACATCAAAATTGCACGAGACGCTATCGTCTCGCTCATCCTCGGCTCGCCACCTGGCAAGGTCTACGCAAACCTGCGGACGATCGGCGCACGTCTAAAGCAGCGTGCGCTGTGATTTGGCTCTGCTGCAATTCTGTAGTACTTTGTTGCATGATTAGAATGAGCTCATCTGTCAAATGACCCGAGATGCACATTCATCGGAGTTGACACGATCTGCTTTCGCGCTCCGCATCTCGCCTCGTTCTGCGTTCCGTATTCCGCTTGTACCTTGCCGCACAAACGCACTCACATTTGTCATGGCGCACAAACTAGCGGACGAGGTGCTCACTATGATCCTGTCGCCGCCGCTGCTTGTTCCCGATGCCCTCTTCGCCGACACTGGCCCCATTTCCCCCTTCTCTCGAGCGACGCACTCCTCGTCAGATGTACTGCTTGTTTGCAAGCGCTGGATGCGTTTCGCTACTCCAGCACTCTATCATACCCTCATTTTGCGCTCAGCACCTCAGGCCAAGGCACTGGCCGCCGCGCTGAAACGGAACCCAGCGTTCGGCGCACATGTCCGCAGACTGCGACTCGAAGGCGCATACGGAGCAAATGTATCCAACATTGTCAAGGCTGCGCCGAACATCGTCGACTTCTGCTTCACGCTTGCGCTCTATGCGGACGCCAACGTTAAAGGCCTCGTCGATGCACTTCGGCTGCTCAATCCAGAGCGAGTCATTCTAACCCTCTGGAGGGAGCTAAAAAACAAAAAGAGCGATTCCGTGCTTGATGCACTATGCAAGAACATTGCCAGATGGACGCGCTTGGTACGTTGCAGTCATCTCCAGATCTGTTGTCCGCTTAGTAGTATCCCTCAGACCTCCTTCACCTTTGCCTACGGAAACTTCATTAAACCGGACTACTTGTCTCTAGCCGAGATCCCGATGTCGTTAGCTGTCTCCCCCAGCATCAAACACGTGACAATGTGGTGGTCGGTCGGCTGCTCGATCGCCCTACAACAACTCCTCAATAACCCTCGAGTGGATGTAACAATGTTTAGGGAAGACTATCTCGAAGACCTCGATTTTCTGGACAAAACTGCTCTGTACAACTCATTAACTGCAGACCAACAACGTCGACTTTATCTGGCTTCGCCGACGGGACATGTCACGACCCATGCGGATGCCACTCGCCAAAATGCGACCCCGCAGCCTCAAGAGTTCTTCAGCAACCCTCTCTTCCGCCCACTGGAGAAACTTAACACCGTCACTCACTCATCGCTTTGGATGCGTATCATTTGGTTTGCAATACAAGGGGCTACTAGTAGCTTCGGCTGGAACCGCTGGTTCATCAAACCAGCGGCGTCTTGGTACGATCCGAACATGTTGGACAGCGTCACGATTCAAAATATATCCAAGGTCTCCCCAGAATTACAAGTACGTACTAGCTGTGTATTTGTTCTTACGACTGGCCGTTGAACTCTATTTCATTCGGCAGAGACTAGTCGAGAATGTTTGCGGGACACGAGCCGTTATTGGCGACATCGATGACCTCCCCGCAATGGTCAGGTCTCTCTGTGCTCGTCCGAAACGTGCCGAGCAGGTCCAGACAGTTAGACTCAACGCCGAAGCTGCACGATGGTATCCCGATGAAGCGGTGGAATTTCTCTCTCAGCTTCAAGCTGTCACCTCGGCCGACCTGCCTCTACTGGAACCGATTGTCTGTGCCATCAGTAGAGGCTCGTTCAGATGCCTTCGCGTGCTCTCGTTGAGCGGAGATGAGAATTCGCCCTCCTGGCCGATGGACTTTCTCGATCTCTTCCCTGCGCTGGAACGCCTAAGGATCGACTCTTCATGGGACGATGAAGGGCAAGAACCGTTTACGGCAACTGGTCGACCAGTATGCCGCACGACTCATGGACTGCAGTCTCTTACACTAGGGAGCTGCCCTCCAGAGTTCCTGCGGCTCTTAGCGCAATGGAGGTTAGCCCTTCTGACAATACCCTCGCTGGTGTCTTTTCATTGACGACTCGCACAATCATAGACTCCCTAGGCTTCATGAGCTCCGCGTCAAGGCGGACGAATTTGATCTTGAACAAGACTTTGGTGTTCTGTTACGAACACACGGATACACACTGCAGCAATGCGTTCTCAGCGACCAGTACCCCCCGGATCTCCTGGTTCATGCGCATGCACTTGAGGAACTGACGATTGAGGAGACGAGGGGCTATTGGGTTTTGGGTTTTCTGCCATTTTTCGAACCCGTAATCCGCCATGCATCTCTCGTCACATTGAGGCTGAAGATAGGCTTGTGAGTCTTCCATCTTCCGATTGCTCATGAGCTGTCGTGATGACAGAATATTATCAACAGGCATGACTTTCGCAAGTACGCAATCTCGTGTCGCTGGCACTCCCCTCGTCCTAGTACCACAGCAATGCTGAATCTACATCGTGCAGCTTCACAGGCCGCAAATTTCACTCTGGGATCATCGACGAGCACTTGAAGAGCTTCCTTACCACGTTCCAGCGTGACAGATATCCTGCATTAGCGACCATCCAGATGCTTTTGGGCGATAGTATCTGGCCAACAACAGAGTACGTGCAAGTTACATGCACCCATGTGCAGCACCATACTGACTCTGCATTCAATACATATAGGCGCGAGATGAAGTCAAACACCTGGCATCTTTTTGCAGAGGAAATGCTTGATCGTGGCATTACGTTGCTCGATAAGGATGGCAGGGCATGGCGCCGGCGTTTGCGTTGACCGACTACCACGTGTTGAGACCGTCTCATATTATATCTCACCTGTATTTTTTTTTGCGATTGTCACAGCATGCATCCTACCTGTAATCTAGTTCGATTTACTTGTTGCGCAGGCTCTGTCGTTAAAACGGGCAGCCAAAGCGAATACGGTCGTTTGGTTGAGACGATCGGAGTTTGTAAGATTCAGCGCTTCTTACTCTCCTGCCAGTTTTGATCTTGCTGTCTATGTCGTAGTGCTGCATTATTAGCTTCGGCCTTTATGTCTCACTCGTCGCCGTTGCGGGGTAGTTTGTGTGGTGTCTTCACTCTCGGTCTGGGCTGTTATAAGAGCCGCACTTCACGAGCAGCACTTTGGCCACTCCAACCATGCAACCAACCTTGGAGTCTCATTTGGCACTGCATTCGACGGCTTAAGATCTGAGATTCGCTGCTTCAGACGTATATAACGTCAGCTCAGACCAACGTGCGTCACAAGGGCTCTACTGTGCTCGTGCGTTGCGTTGGCCTCGAAGTCTGGTCGAACGCGCCGGCTCACATCCTTGCTCATATCATTTCTCTTGTACGACTTTGGTTTTCGCATGGACAAACTACTCCAATTTTGGAGAATAAAAGGAAGCTTCAGGGAAACCAGCTTATTCCGGAGCCGCCACACGCCTTCGTGAGCTCACTATTTGTTCGGACTGACCTACACATGGGGGTTTTCGGCAGGCACCGTATGTTGCAAGTTTTCGCAGTTCCGAATCTGGGCTCGAGATGTCGCCAGTGGCATATTCATGTACTTAGCAGTCGCTGCCCTGCTTGCATCCTCCCATATGGGGAGATTATGTCACTTGGATTTTTGCCGCCCACCCTGCGTCATCTCTGTTCGCGTCAGGGTGTTGCGGCAAGTTGTGTTTACTCGGATGGTCAAGCCCGGGAGCATCTCAGCTTGTCAGAGGCCCGCTTGATCGCCGAGCGCACCTCTGCTTTAACGCTGCATCGAGCTCGCGGGACAGCCGCTCATCTCGTCATGAAGGACACAGTCATGGGCGATACTCAGACTACCCCACCGCAGCCAATCGTAGACGAACTATTCGCCAGCCGCTCGGGAATGGGCACGCGTGGCGCGAACAACAGGTTCACTGCGAAGGTCAACTGCCTGCAGATCACAACCTGGCCTAAGTCCTTCTTTTTCCAATACTCTGGTGCGCAACTACCTTCTTCTATACAGGTCGAGCATATACTAATGTATCGTCTTCATAGTTGGTCAGTATTTTATCCTCGAAGACGACTCCAGATCGGGAGTCGGTCAGCCCGCCACAGTTCTGTGTTGCTCATTTCCACTGCTTTAAAGAGGTCACGCCATGGCATCCCAATCCGGAGAAGCAAGCGAAGGCCAAACGT
>Ga0247815_10001443_pt1 | contig 18221 bp, 20 predicted proteins | sample UWRJL194509B1_FD_181014 | JGI IMG/M metagenome (GOLD analysis project Ga0247815, IMG submission 181014) | Plant litter microbial communities from Arlington Agricultural Research Station in Wisconsin, United States - UWRJ-L194-509B-1 | ecosystem: Environmental > Terrestrial > Plant litter >...
AAGCAAGTCGTTCGCAGTGTAACGATGGCCGGCCGCCCAGAGGCGCTCTCCGTTCGTCTCATCTGAGAGCAGCGCTGCAATGTGAATTGCTGCCGAATCGCGCGAGTCGATGACAAACTCAGCCGGATTCATGTATGCCTCCGCAGCGGAGGTGCTTTTGCCAAGGAAGATGTCGTTTGTCCAACTATGTGACGAGTATGTTCCCGGAGCAGGATTGGAAACAGGACCTAGGATCAAGAATGGAAGAACCGTGTTGAAGGAGTACGATGGCTAGCAGAGACCAGTCAGTCTCGATTTGCCACGGAAGTGACACGAACGACACGAACCTTGACCTCTTTCCAGAAGCGCCACGCCTCGAGCTCGCTATTGACCTTGATAGCACGATCTAAAGAGCATTTCAGAATAACAATATTATTGCACCATGAGCAAGTTCCTCACAGACTGCCTTCCCTCGCGATGGCGAATCCACTGGAGTCGCGCGCGCTTTGGGGATCGCGTATTCCGCGAAATCAGCTAGCGACACGTTCACGTCTTTGCCATACTCGGCGATGAATGCAGAGAAACAGGAAGATGTAAGAACGAAGGATTTGATCGAGGGAATACGCGCTGCGGCTTTCATGAGCGTGAGTACCGAGTCTGCGGATGTCTTGAGTGTGGCATCCGTGTCGGTCTTGATCAAGCTCTCAAGGTCGGTGTCCGCGGCGACGTGAATCACGCCTGAGACGTCTATAAAGTTGAATGAGAGCGCGAATACTTGTTTGTGGCAGCCGTGCTCTACGTACCATGCAGTGCATCGTCAAATGAACCCTCAACTGTGAAGTCGGCAACTTCCGCAAACTCGAAGGTGCCCTTTCCGTGGATCGACTCGAGCTTTTCCTTGAAAAGTGCTGCCCTCGCAGCACTGCGACACACACCACGGGCCCGAAAGCCTTTTCGAACAAGTAGCTCGACGATGGCTCTATTTCATGTTAGTGACACCATCTCACCAGGGAGCGGCCACGGCTCCTGACTCACGAGCCAACCAGGCCGGTTGCACCTATATAGTTATTATATTAGCTGTGGGGTGCGAGCGCTATATCCAAGCTCGCAACTATTACGAACCGGTAACAAGGACAAGGGAACCTTTGTTCAGGCGTGTGAACGACATGTATGCGTGTTGGATGGCTGTTGATCTGACAAGGATCGAGGTCAGGACGGCAGTACTTTAATGACGGTCAGAAGTATGCGACATTTTATTCAGTGGATGAACCTCGGTCAACAGTTTGTCAGACTCAACGGCAAGGCGCCATCCGATACAGATGATTCAGCTCCGCTTCGATTTCGGCGATCGACCATGCATCCCGTATAAGCTACAAGGCTCATAACAGCGCCAAGAGCCTTGGTCAACAGGCTGCATTCTGCGACTGGTCAGATGTCTTCGATCATCTGTTTGGTGCTTCGTTCGTTCAATTGATTGCCTTAGACAGTCGGCGTGCAAAGTAAGGTTTGGTTGCGCTGGCACAGGCTCAGGACTATCTAAAGCGTCATGGGATAAAACTAGACATCCCAGTACTGCACCTCAGCTCCTGCAATTCGCGCCGAGAGTTCATTCGCAAGGGCGTTACTTTCTGGAGATAACACCGACCAGTTGAAAGTCCACGCGGCCAGGGTAACGTTTGATTATTCCCGGGCTCGCGGCGGTGCTCTCGACAGGGTATAAAAGCCAGTAAGCTTCAAGTTAGAGTCTAACAGGTTCATTCACAACACTTCTTACAAGTCTTCTACCGCAGTGTCCCAACTGATAATGTTCGCTTTCAAGATTTTCATCGCTTCCACCATCGCTCTCAGCTGCAATGCGCTCGCTCTGGACAATAGTGCGTTTGCGTTCCCTCGCGACCACACGCAATTATTGAAGACACATATAGCTCAAGTCCTCAAGTCCCGCGATATCAAGTGCAAGTTTGGCGAACCGTTCAAGGTCACTAATACTGTACTTGACAGTGGTGCCGAGGTTCAGCGGTGGAGCTGCAAGTTGTCTCCTGAAGAGCTCGCCGCGGCCCACGAGCAGAACGAGGACGACTTCAAGCTCTACGACACCCGAGGGCTTTCGGTCCCGGAGACGTCGCTTTCTAAGCGTCAGCACAATGCATGTGGTTTCAACTGCCCAACCTACTGCTATGGTGGCCGGTGAGTTGCTCTAGTGGGTGTCCTCTGAGTAGTTGGTTGACTGAATGATACACACTAGTGACGGCGGTCCTGACCCCAACGGTGAGTGTCCCTATGGTTCATGACGGTCACAGCGTTGAATCACTTGCTTAGACTGCTCGGAGCTTGCTCGGTAGGTCGCAACGCTGGTTAAAAGTCGTTCATATTGACAGAAGATTGCAGGGGTTGGACGTCGGGTACATTTCTCGTTCCCTACGGGATCATCGATTCCTGGTCCCTCGGCACGTGCGAGGTCCAAGTAGAGAACCGCCTCACCCGTGGTGGTCTCACGTATTGCTGGAATGATCTGCGTGGCGTGACTGGCTACATCGCCTGGAATTGTCAGGCCACGCAGAACGCACACGGCGGCTACTGTGCCATGAACAATAACTTCAACATTGGTGAGTCGCACCCGCTGACCGATGCTGAGGCATTTTTGCTGAAGCGGAAGCTTAACAGGTACCATCTCTGTAAACGCCTGCTGCTCGTAGAGGCGGCCAATGAAGTGGAAGCATGCTCTCGCTCGCGGTGCCTGGCGAGGTTCTTCTGCACATGTTCACCTGTTGATTATATATTTCGGTGTTTATTTTAAATCCCGTAGCTATATTATTGCATATTTATATTTATTGGTCTCCTGAAGCGGTGACCTCTTTGCAATCAATTAGGCGCTCACGGGCGAGTTGTGCTGCACATAGGCTGCGACGTACTCAGCCAACGTGAGAGTGAACTGAATCAATAATCATTTTCAGCTTGCTTCAAATGACTAATTGATTTACGTCGCTCCCAGCCATGAGGTCAGTCGTAGTAGTCGAGCCACGCAATCCACTGCGGTAAGGCACGAGGTGAAGGTAACACAACGGCGATGGCCGCATATTCCAGCATGGAATATTATGGACGCTAGTTGATTCGTCCCTTCAGTTTTCTCGCGCAGACTCAGTAGCCAGGATACTGGCAGCATGTCTTGCTCTTTACTTGGATATTGCGAGCTTTCCCACAAACGAGGAAGATGCAAAAAGTAATCCGTGAGTCCTGGTACAATATGCCTCGAAGGACCATCCACGCATTACTATCTCGCGTTCCTTGGGTATTTCAGACCACGGAAGACTGTTGGAAACAGAGTACGGTAATCCGTTTGTCGGACTGGCGGCGGCACTTTGGGAATACTGATCGCGTCGTACTTGAGGAATACCGACGCATAGACAACGAAAGGAATACCATCGTGCTAAATCTCTGCTGTTCCTACTCGAACTCTCAATGGAAAACCGGAAGAGTATTCCTACGGTAAGTACCGCGTCGGAACACAATTGACAGAGACGATGGAACATGATAAGCAAGAATTTAGAGTGTTGTCATCTGGTGTCCTCAGCCGATTTAATCATCTGAACTTGGCTGATTTGGTCAATTTGCTAAAACATCGACCAGTAGCGGCGGATTCAACAACAGGATTTTGAGTGTTCCCAAGGTATTGAAGGTGGCTGGTTACCATTTCGGGCAGCATTTATGTGCAAACCAACCTACAGTGATCCGGGAGCTTTGATTTGATAATCTGTACACTGTCGCGTGATGCCGGTATTGAGTGAGGTCAATGGATGGTACACTCATTGGAAGCCGTGATGGTCGGTTTATATCGGAGAATGAGAGAGGTGGCTGACAAAATACAAGACGATTTGAGTAGTTCTCTGCGTTAAAGAACCAAGATCTTGTCGTGTTGTCCAAAGGGTCTTGTAGACCCCCTAACGTAATCATGACCACCAGCGGTGTCGCGATGATCCAACAATGATTGAAAGACAACATCGGCATACATTAGTACAGGTTCAAGGCGCGCATAAATGCGTGAGGCGAATGTAGGAGAGGGCTTGGAACAAAGGAGCGCGAGATCGAAATAGAGATGAGAAGGGGGGAGTGATACTCGACCGTGTGTCGAGGAAAGTCGATTGCTGACCAGGGCGGACTCTGGTACGTACAGTAGATGTCTCGATTATAAATTTATCTTCTAAGAGAGGCAGTGTGTGTGAAACAGCAGAGCTGCGCTATTGATATGAAATTAAATTGCAGTTGTGGCGGCAGCGGCATGCAACGCGCTGGATGAACTCCTCGGACTGCAACCCATGCGATGACATGCGTTACGCCGTGATTTTAGTCGGATTGTCGGGTTGTAGGATCATGGGATCTTATTCAGGTGCCTATTTAGTCGGTTTTAATCATAATAGTTGTAGTTGAGACGTGTTTCGGTGGCGGAGGTGTCGTGGTGCCGTATTTGCACTGTTGTCTCGACCACAAAATCATTATTCATAGTCGATCTATCATAAAACAATTCAAGTTGAAACTAGACCCGACGGTTAGTGCCGCTGGGTGAGATTCAGGGCGTGGTACCGCCTACGCACTTTCTGGCCGGGGTACGGACCGAATAACCCCCATACTACTGCGCCCGACCCTGCGACGATTTTGCCTCGCCTCTAGCGAGTACAGTACATGTTGATGAGCTCAAGGAATGCACGTGCTCCTGCGTCGTTGGACAACTCTACCAGGCGGGAACATCAGCAGAGCCTGCGCAAAGGCGATCGCGAATTACCTGGCTATCAGAAATCGTCACTATAAATCTGGACACGGTGGCGCTGAGCCCACGAGCGCAGCTCCAGAGATAAAAGGACATCCATAGTTTCGTGGTCTTTGTCAAGGACAATTGCCTGCATGCGGTGAAATACTCGGTTGTTTGTGAAGATACGAAGCAGGTTGACGCAAACACGTCTTGCCCTAAGGGCCATTTGTGCGCGGTCACTGGCTAAAGTATCACTCTCGCCTGGTGGACCTCGCACGACTAAGAAACCAAGAAAGAGAGTCTTGACTGAGCCCTGGAGACCGGCGAAGATAGGGTCAATCCACTTGCAGTCATCTGCGACGTCCGCGGCGTCCGCGGAGTAAAGAGGGAACTCGAGCCGCAGTCGCTGCGGGCAATTGTCGCTGCAGCGCAATAGGGCGCGTAGATGAGTGCGTAAATGGATGCGAGCAGCTTCTTGGAGATCTGCTGTGATGACGGACCGGATGTTGAGATCATGAAGTTGCCAACCCTTGACGCGGAGTTTGCTGCGGATGTTGAATACCTGCTCTCCGAGAGATGAGATCTCTCTGATCTCCAGGAATGCATGCACATGACCGATCTTGACCCGGAGATGATCGTAATCGTGCCAGGTAAACACGAGTTCTGAGTCATTGACCAGAGGCCCGATGTTGCAGTGAGCGGGGTCGTCGCGATACACAAAGCCTTGATCGTCCTCGTCGACATTGAAGTGAAGGTCGATCAGTTCGACGCCTGGAAACAGCTTGAATATGACAGCGAGATGACTTTGGGACAGCGCCTCCTCGCTACTGAAGGTAAGACGTGTGACACCGACGTGCAGTGGAGATGGTAAAGCCCAGAGCGGCTCGCAGTCTGTGAGATCAACAAAAAAAGCGAGCTCTTTCAATGCGCTTAGACTTTTGATTGTCGCGACAACACTGGGAATGACATGGCCGGAGACGGCGGGTACTACATCCAGCTGGCGAACGTGTACAGCAACTGATTTCGGCAGCAAGCCTAGGTTGATATTTTCAGAAAGTTGTAATGCCATAGGCTGGAGCGTGCACATCTTGATTGCTGGTAGAGGAGGAGGAGGAGGAGGAGGAGGAGGATTTACAACAGTTACCGGGTTTGGAGGGTGACGTGGGATTAGCCGGCACGTTTGACCTCGTTCACATGTTCACACGATAGTCAATTTAATCTCCGCGTTGCTTCGCCCTCTCCTCCTGCCGCACGATTTCCCACACATAAGATCCGCACATGACGTCCGGTAGAATCAAAAGGCGAGCTAGCGATTCTAGATCGTATGCGGAAGACCTCGACACGGGGTCAGCGAAGTTTCTTTGCCTTGACAATGCCGTAGTTATCGACTCGCCGGTTGCCCACGATTTGATCCCTCCTTTCAACCAATACTACTTCATCGACAAATACAAGAACCGACTGACGGTCAGCGAAAGGTTCGACCTTTGTCTGGATCCGGATTCCGCCATATACGGACAACCCGTTCCAACGGATAAATTCAATGAGCAGCTGGAGATATGGCTGCAAAAAGATGCCAAATTTGGCTTGGAAAACTCAGTCTGCATCCTTTGGGAGGACTTGGTTAGTTATTCTTAAACAGTTTTCAGCTGCGGTGGTTCACCGTTGCTTTAGAACCGGCTTGTAGGCTTCTCCTTCACAAGATTGCCTTTTGCGGACGCCGAGAACACCACACTCATCCTTCGGTACGAATATCTTCCAGCCAACATCAGACAATACATGGATCTGGATCCGCCAAAGGCGATTATGTACAAATTCGGGGACTCGTTTGTTGCGCTGCCGCGACAGGGTTGGGCCACTTTCAGCTGCTTCGAGTCCATCGAACTCCGAGTGGTAACAACTATCCACGACTACGTGCGAACAAACGTAGCTAGTGGACACCAAGAGGCTTTTCATGTCGCTTCTAATGACCGTCGCTTTGCCGTGACCTTCGTGGTCTCTTAGATGTTTACCTTCTGTAGAACTTTGCATCAAACCAATCACCGTTACTGCTGAGGCTGCGTATCTGGCTACGAAAACAATCACAAAATCAGGCCCAAATATGGCCACTCTGTTTTACAATTGTATTCCTGAACTTATTATGCTGCTTTTAGTTACCGCTCGCGAGGTAAGGTAAGGTATGTCTCCTGACGCCTTTGACGCCTAATCATGACACCCGATAAATCGCATCGGCTCGCCCCGTCATTCTACAAACTCTCTCCCTCCAGTACCACTGCCCCAATCTCGCCGTTTCTGCACTCCTGTAAAGCAGACACTTTATATTCGTCTCTTACAGCTCCCATTTTGTGAGTTTCGACGGTAAAATTTCACTCGTCGTCTGAGATGTCCTTGTTCATCTGCTCTCATCTGATCCGGTTCGATCCGATCACTGCTCGTCTCGTCCATCCCCAAGTTGGCGGTTCCAAATACTGAGCTGCCACCGACAGTCGTATCTTGAGCTCATGTGCCGAGCATGTGCGTTCATTTTAGTCCTCGGCGGCTTACTGACGCGTGTAAATTAGGTGTTTGCTTGTGAATTGCTCCTCGATATCTCCTCGAGAAAGCGTTTATTCCTGTGCGTTGGTTGCTAGCAGACGATGGCGATGCGGCGGCATAGTTCTTGACCATAATGAACGTGCTCAGCCCTTAACGCAGCCTCGTCGCCTAGCGCAATAACGATGACGTCTCCGCCACAGTCTGTATTACAAGGACCAGTAGAGCAATCTCCAACATAAAGACCGATAAATCTCAGCCATCTATCCCGTCCAAGGTAGTGACGTGCGAAAATCCTTGTGAGGTCGGTCAAAGTTCAACTTGCCCTTTTACTTATGCCGCTGAACTATCCGCTGAGACTGAGGCCTGCAGCGGGGCTAGGCCTCTACGTAAATGATTTGACTGCGATTTCACGCAATTAACGACTTCTTGTTGCGATTAGATGCGGCGAGATGTGATATGGGGGGGGGGGTTAAATTCGAAGAAACAAGTGCTAAACATGTTCGGAACCATCGCAGGTCCAAACATTTAGTTGGTCGACCAGTATACACAACCACACCTAAACAACGATTCAGAAGATCGGCGCACAATCAGATCTCTGAGACATTTCCGTTTGTATTCGTACTAGTTTAAGCCGACAAACAAGCTTTTGAAAGGACTGTAATTCAATCAATTCATGCGGAGCCAAGTACAGGAGGCATTTAAGCGCTCGAAGGTGATTCTGCCACGCAATCGGTAAGCTCAACATTGTCGAGAATTAACCTAATAGACTTGGAGCCTTCGCGAGAGTTTGGACCAACAAGCTGTGCGTTCATAGCAACGTACGCTATATACTCCACTGTCGTTTTGACACAGGAGCGGCTACTGTAGATCACCAAGTCAACCTCGCTTTGGGGACCTTGAGCAGTGCTATTGTGAATTAGAAGGCCCGTGCGTCGAGATGGATCATGGCTGCGTGTTGAGGGTACGTCCCACTCCATCGTCACCATCACTGTCTCAATAAAGGCCGACGGCCGCGGCTCATTTGACCAGAGCCTGAAGTCATCGGGGAGGTCCTCCGTGACGTCTACTGTGAACGTCTCGATGTTACCTGCAGCTAGAGCCGCCCAAATGATATCCGATGCAGCTCCAAGAAGATGAAATGGTATTTCAATCTCTATTGCGCGGTTGAAAGCAGGGATGAGATGAAGCAGTCTTGATTTGCGCTCCTCCGTCCAGCTTCGCCAGTCTGCATCGTGCCCTACATGAACACTCGGATGAATTATCTCGACGAGTAGCCATGATCCCTCATCCTCAACGTCCGCATGCATGGCAATACCTCTTCGGTTACCAGCCAAAGCGACGTGCTCAAATCCATCTCCAGTGGCACATAAAGTCTCTGTGGCAGCAGCTACCAAAGGCCCTATGTCCTTCCCGTACCAGAGAAATTCCAGCGTAAGAAATACCACTGATTCAGAGCACGTGGCCTGTTTCCACAGGTACTGCAGCTGTGCTACGTTGCGAGACCAATCGACACTACTGTCATGATGGCAAAAGGTCACCGATTCGCAACGACCGAAAATCGAGAGAAGCTTTTCTGGTTCTTTGAGACGTTCCTCATCCATGGCCCTCGACAAATCCGCGGTCAACGTGCTGAGTTCTAACGCGGTTAGACTTGGTAGATGCTGAAGGGTAGAGAGGCACGACAAGTCGTTACTGAAGAGCTCAGCATGCCTGACCTTAGCGAAGGCGGGGAGCGCATCGTCGTCCACGCAGCGCACGTTACCAAGAGAAACCCTATCCAAACGGCCAGCGACTCCCCCAAAGGTGCCATAGACCAGCACTGCTGGGCTACCGTTGATCTCTATAGTGAGAAGCCGAAGCTGCGGCATAGGTCGGAGAACCAGCTGATGTAAAGTGTGCTCCCACACAGAAGAATTAGAGCTAACATCCAGTTCCCAGATTGGGTCTGCGTGTGAGAGAATTCTGACGGCTTCTGCTGCCACTTGAAGTATTTCGGCGCTTGAGTCGAGTGTAGCCGGGCTACATCCCATCGTGATCGCAATCCTCATCTTAATTCTGTTGGATGCGCAAGACATGACGCGCTGGCTCCAAAGGCCAAACGTGGATTCTTCTAGGTAGAGCAAGTCTGCGGCCTCTTCAAGGTCCAGACGACATGCAATCCAATGAAGATTGTGAGCCAGTGCGTGGCGACGAAGGTGGAAGCTGGTGCGAGAGAGTTTCAAAACAGTGCTACGAGACAGAATCGCTGACAAGATTTCTGCGATGAGCTCGTCTGGCAGGCCGAGCTGGGACCGTGCCGGGGGGATGTGGTGCGTGCAATCCATGCAATCGCCAACCCAAATTCAAGCATCGTTATTTAAACAGACGAAGCTACCCCGTTGAGGATCTTGAAATGACGTCTAGCCGACGCGTCAACAACATTCAACCGAGATATACTGTCTTGTCTGTTCTCTCGTGATCTTGTACCAATTGAGGTCAGAGAAATAATCTCGTTTGCCTGACAAATGAATTATCATTGTGCGCCCGTGACGTCATGGTTGCTTACAGTCTCAGTTTGTACGACGATTGTTGTTATAATCACATCAAATCATGAAGTCATGGCACTCGCATGTTCACGGTCCAGGAGTTCATCGACCACATTCCATGTGACTCACTACGAGTACAACATGCTGATGGTTTGACATGATGACTAGATCCGACGGCAAAATCACAGACAAGAGACAAGTCGATGTGCTCAGTACGAGATTACAGGAGACAAGATGCTCTGGAAGGCTCGAAAACGCTTTAAACAGGTTGGAATCCTCGACATAGCTTCCTAATGTCTCACAGCCCCGGTCCCATTGGCTATGGTAGGCCTGCGCGCCTCGAGTCTGCGCTGCTTCAGCGAAAGGTCAAGGCTCTGCGCGTGAGATTGAACGAAACCGAAGATCTTGTATTGGAGCTTCAGGCAAGTCTTACCGCCATTCATCATTCGAACAACAAAGTCGCATGCGATATAAGCCTACTACGGCAATGCAAGCCGTCGGCATCATGGGTATCTCTCTGCGGCGGTGATGTTCAGCAGCTTGTCATAGACGCCGCCAAAGGTGTTGCGGTGAGTATCTCTAGCGATTTCAACAAACAAATGGATTTGACTCTTTACAGTTGTATGAACGAGTTAAGGCAGAGATGAAGACAGTTGAGGCCTTCTTGAAACAAGCGAACGATACAGTTCCGACTGCTTCCCATGACTTACCAAAGCTGAAAATGGTGCGCTCCAGGTGCACACCGCAATTATAAGCGAAAGCTCAGCCACGGATAGGTGGTACAGGATCTGGTTGAAGTCGCTACTTGCTTCTTTTGCAATAGCCTGCTCAGGCATCCGATGATGTGCGTCGTGGACAGCACTGTACTTGTGAATGGCAAAGCTAACTTGAAATATCCGATTGACAGCCTATCATGTGGTACGTCCATATAACTTCACTCGTCATTTCGCGCTGACAATAAAGGCAGGGCATGCTGTTTGTCACAACTGCGAGACTGAGCAGGATATGAAATGTTCCAATGGCTGCGAAATCACTGAAAAGAAAACAGTATGCTACACACTGCTCAGTGCGATGGAAATTCTAGCGTCTGGAGCTGAAAATCTGGGTTCAACTCCATGCCTTCCACCTGTTTAGTCAACTAAGCCCTACAAGATCTTACGTCAGGTGTCCGTTCATATACGAAGATATTGTGAGATCAGTTGGTCGAAATCGGTCGCTGAGAGAGGGTGGGCAGAAACAGGACAGTCAAGCTGGGCTGAATATATCGAACATGTGGGTCAAATTGGAATTGATATCCGTATTGCCTTCTCAGCGAGACTCTCTTGGTGAGATCTCGTGCATTTTGATTACACAGCATGTTAAAATGCAACAAGGGGCGTATGTGCTGCTGTTGCGGCGTGTTAGAATGGTCCGGTGATCTGGAATAGTGCCGGGAGGTTCAGATGCAACCGGATGATTGTGCTATTGGACACGCCGGATCACATCATTAACTTCCATCCGCGAGCTATGCAAGCCATTTTCTATCTAAAGACATTTGATACAGGTAAGCCTGACGTATGTGATCACATCCAAGATTATCCGTGCTGCAAGTTGCCGTATACATATGCACGACGCCGGTTTGAGCTGTCATCATATCGTCTGACTCGACAGAAAGCAGTGTGTTCCGATGAATAAGATTTATAGCACGAATTTGCACAGCTCGGCGATCATTTATTGTTTTCAAAGTATCTTGAAGTGGATCCTGATTGTGATCCGGTTCGGTATCCGAACTGCCCGCTGCGTCATCATCTGGCGCCTCGTTGGCATCATTTCAACCCTCAAAACTATCCAAAATAAATGAATAGGCCTGTAAATCGCGCTTCCGCGCGTCAAAAGCGATGGTATGCGCCAGAAGATCGTCGGGACCAAGAAATGCATCGCACAGCACAGTGAGGCGCGCTTCTGTGAATGATGACACTGTCCAACGACGCTCGTTGTCGTTAAAGCCAATATTGTGACTGATCAAGTACACCTAGCTTTGCGTGGACATAACTGCAACTCGATTCAGAGTCTCGCAGACACTGAGCGATGCGCACGAGGGACGAACTTTACCCGCAGTGTTCAGGTGTATATCCAAAGCCTTGCACACGGCCGTGCAGAGCACATTCTCCTTTTTGCGCACTGTAGCGTTCTCGACCGCCTGATCTAACGGGATCCAGCGGATCATCAGAGCACTTGATTCGCCCGCCGATTCTGTAAAAAGCGAGATTTTGTTTCGTTTCTCTGCGTGCATGGTATGTTGGCGTTCCTTGTCGGTCTTCGGCATACTATCGCGACCTGGAGTCGATGCCGCTCATTGGGCGCCAACTGGAGGGCTGATAACCATCCTCCACACCTTTCGTTTTACACATGTCCGCTCGAGTAGTCACAAAGAACAAGTAGCATTAGAACTATCCACCCACACTTTGTATCTACAGAATTCGGTGAGCCACACAGTGTGCACGTATGCGTGTGAAGTGATTGAAGGGATAACCTGGTGCCAGGTGTGGTGGAGGTAATCCTGTATCATCGGAGCTCGAATGCCGTTTCAAGGGCGGCTCCTTTGGGAACTGCATACACGTGTGAGCTCTCCTCTTGAATAAGCAGAATGACGCACTATGTGGCTGTTTCAGAGTTTTATTATCATGTTGCTGTGCTTGGGAAACAATCTCGTTAAGCCTTTTTCTCGCTGCAATGAGTGATTGCGTCAAAGGTAGCCTCAGGCGGCGTTGGTCCCTTTCTGGCTGTGCAGTTGCGGTTACCGGAGCTCCAATCGCCGTTACAGCTAGAAGGGACCATTTTTAACGTGATTTATGTGTGAAATTGAAATACGGACGTGTTTTTGAACATGTGTGTTCCATTTTGAGCAGGTGATCTTTGTTCGCTCAGACTTCAAACTGCCGAGATCCGGATAAGTCTACAGTCAAGAAAGTTTGAAACACACTTTATGACCTTTTTTGGTGAAATTGACCTCAGCTACCGACGAGGACTCCACTGCGGCGTCGACTTTATACATCCTGCAGTTACACTCAACAGGGAGGTGACAAGATGCATGCCGTCAGCGACAACAGGAATGGATGATGAGACAAGAGACACATTCAATCTCAATCCAACTTGTCTACGATATGAAAACAGTTATTTTATATCTGCTGCGGCTATTTTTTTCAGACATAAAGTGCAAAGGGCGGACGCGAATGAAACCTCCTTTTCCACATCAGTCGACCGCTCAGATGACAACCCAAAGGCCGCATGAATTCATATTCAATCCAAGACGCTTGGGTATTCCTGACGAGCGCATGTTGAGACAGAATTGTACCTGGCCATATTTTTACATTCTACTGCATCATATCTGACTTGATCCCCGATGTCTAGCAGGGCACCGGCATCAGGATAGAGATGAGGGAGCGAGGGAGGCAAGGCCATTCAAACTGGGCAACGTGTTCAACGTGATAAGGATCGTCAACCAATTCGACTCGAGACGCCTTGAATTGGCCGACCGAATTGAGCTCCGGTGGCACCCACTCGCTCGGGTATGGCTTCAGTGGGTAACTCAGGAACTCCTATTCTACTTGTTATCTTCGGCCGTTTTCGTGTCTGCCGGTCTTCAACTCCTCGCCAGCCGCTTCGACCGCGCTATACTACAGGTCGCGTCGGTCTGTCGACAAACGAACTGCAGCAGTATAATCATTGGCATCGGGTTTATTATCGCGGCGGTGGCCAGCGGGTGGGATGAGATTTTGGGGTTAATGAGTGTAGCACTGAGGGCGCTTGGGATGATGGTGTTGCTAGACTTCTTTACGGGAAGTTGAGCGGTTTCATGATCGCGGATGTAATTGTAAATATGCATTGTACAGATCACTTCAGATTCGAGAGAGCGAGAAAAGACATAAAGCAACATTGATGAGAATCCATGAATCAGAGAAAAATACAATGACCACGTGAAGATTATACAGCTGGCTAATCAGCAGGTTCGCTTTAAACGTCGAGCGCAGCACGATAAGAGTTTTGTAAGGGCGAGTGCATATCCTTCCACCCAATGTCAATGACTGCCTCCATTGCACTAAAAATAGCATCTTTACGGCACCGTCTACAAGAACATTCGTCTAATGCGAGAAATGCGGGTCTTGTACACGCGTTTGTTGTCCATAATTATCTTGTCCACAGGCGATTCTCAGGTAGACAAGACCCGCGGGTAGCCTTGATCGGCGACAAAATTATCCCTGTCGCGCCAACATGAACTTTTGAACACTCAGCTGGCTTCGAAATCCGGGTATATATGTGGTTCATTGCCCGAGATAGTGACCCAATCCCCAGATGTTCAACATTCGCCCTCCGAGAAGCCTGCCTCCGAGGTACACCGTCGACGGCGTTAGCGTCAATCAACACGAAATTCAATCACTGGTCCGCTGGCTCGATTTGGACTGCCTTTCCGTAGTGACTGACATTTTCTGTTCTGGCGCATAGCAGCAACAGCGACGAGCCCGTGCCGAGCAGAGGGCCGCCCAACGTCAGCAACAAGTAGGCTCCGGAACTGCAAGCACCAGCCGAACCATGCGTCCCACTGATGGTGACATAGATACCGGAAATGACGGGGATGTTAGCGGTTCAGAGGTAACTGACTTATTTCGTTCGTCGTGTCGTTGACTAACTCTTCCGGCTATTCTGGAAGTCATACAACCTTTCAAGGATTGCAGAACAGCTCCGAGGCTTCCAGATGGAGACAGACGATTCACCTCGCACTGACGAGATCAAAAAGAATTCGCATTCCTCGTCAGATTTGAGTCTCCTGGTGAGCACGTCTCAGTTGGCTTACCCAATAAATTGTCTCAATTATCAAAACACAGTCATCACTGCGAGAGCTGGTGACTATTGGCATTCGAGTAGAGCGTAAGAAAGGACCTCGCAACACGGTCATTTACAGTCCCTTGCCACCGCCACCCTCAGATCCAGAAATCGACGAACCATCCTGGCAGGATCTCACTTTTGCGTGGAACAAGCAACCGAGCCATAGATACAATCGACTTGCTTCTCTGCTCGTGGCTGAGCGGTTCATCCACGATGACACCTACAAACACCTCATCGATCACTCGGACCCTGGCCTGCTTCGAGGAATCGCGAAGCAGGTCAGGGTAAATCTGCGGTATCTGTCGTCCATCTGGAACTCTCAGCAGTACGAAAGAACGCTGGTGACCGAGCAGCAGCAGGAGGAGGAGAGGCTGCGGCTAGAGATCGTGCGGCGCGCACGTGCTTCCGATCACCGTCGTCGACTGGTAATTGTCACTTCTCGCTGATATCTCGATTCTACTAACAGGAATAATGCACAGAGTTTGGACCGCAGGGGCGCGACTGCCAGCTATTACTCCAAACCCGCCTGGATCGCCATCCTCAATCATGCCGGTGCATCAACCATGAGTTCCGATGATCTTGCTAGTGACGAGGACACAGCAGAAGAACCAGTTGCGACGTTTCCGGTCTATCGTATTATAAACAAATCGTGGCGGTCTTTGGAGCTTCTGGAGTTTCTCAGACTCTTGGACCGCCTTGCAGACATTGTCGATAAACGCACCAAGTTCCTCGGACGATCGGCGCGGGTCCGAAAGTCGAGCTCACCGGGCAAACCTATTCGTGAAACACTTCGGACACCGTTCCCAAATCTTAATCGCGAGTTTTATAGTCACGAGCAGCAGGAGAAGTTTGGTCGCTATCATCGATACCGCGAGGTGGAAGTTGATCTTCGTACCGCCCTCGCCGAGTGAGTCTGCATCTTGAATCTACCGACCGCGCGGGTGAATAACTAACAGATGTCTCCCAGTCTTCAGCAGGTGGCAGAGAACGAAGGTGTCATGGTGTGAAAGCGAAGATATTGCAGTTATATGTCTTGGTCCACGGTTTCTCGTAAATTCTCGAATTAAAACCTTCTGCGGGAATATTTACAATGTGTCCTTCCTACGAGCTTGCGATTAATACAGTTGCATTCCGCGCGATGACCGCTTCCATACCACCGCTCTTACACAGAGAACCTTTCATTGCATGTTGAATGTAGTCGTGCGCGCCGATCTACTTGCCGAATATCCTACTCTTTGACGGACAAAGGTATCAGCAACGACTGTCGACCCGATTAATTGGCAGGAGTAAGCAGAGTGTTGAAGTACCAAAATTGCTCAATTCAATCGCGGCCCGTTTGTCATTGCCTCGCCCGTCCGAAGAGTACAGGACATAGATCTACCTGGAGTTTGATGGGGTACCGTACTCAGCGAAGAATGGGTGCGAGTCAGTCCCATGCGGTCGCCGCTTTCGTGCCGTCCGCTGAGTACGCCACCTTTCCTCTGCAACAGCTACCATCGAAGGCAAACCTTGAATTCTTGCGCATCAAATTCAATCGAGGTGAGCCGCCGACGCTGTTGGCCGTTCGGAAGTTGGATGATGGTGGTGCAGAAAACAATCATATCTTGCGTCGCAGCCGTCAACAAGTAGCACAAGTGGACGGTGCGACTCAAACAGATCGCGCGGGAGCAAAGGCGTGCACATGAGTGACAGGACAACAACCCCTGTCCGCGTGACCCGACCCGGACGGGCGTCAGACGAGGGTCAAGGACCAGCCGTAGCTCTACTGGTTGAGTTGGAGTGCTTCGTAGCAATAAGCGTACGATTGAGCAAGATAATGATGCCACAACATGCGCCACGATTGTGGTGAATCGTCGTGATGCGGTGCGAGTTGCCCGCGGGCCATCAACGATGCAGGTCATTCTTCCGCGCACCGTACGAGTCATGCGGAGGGGGATTTGGCCTGCCTTGCTGTGCGCCAAAGACGTGACGCGCGTAACAATTCTAACCCGCGCCGTGGCTGTTGTAGCGAGGTGACTAGGTCCAATGCTGCAACCTCTGATATCCTCCCCGGGTCATCGCTGACCGCAGTGCTAAACGATTTCATTATCTCCAACAGCATAGAATTCTCAGAATGGACTGCTTTGCGTGTAACCTTGACGATTGTAGAGCGAAATACAAGCCGGCAAGCAGGCGCGATTGACGGGACTATGAGCGAATCATTTCAGTCGGATCGTGCGTCGTGAGCCCAGATACAGTGACGGCATGGTGCGAGGCGATACGAGAGCGATACGAGAGAGAGGGAGGGGAAGGAGGAGGAGGAGGAGGAGGAGGAGAAGGAAAGTTTGCAGGTGCATTACCGGCTGCAGATTAGCGCCGGAACCCGCTCATGGGCACAAAGCCAACCCAGTTGCGCATGAAGTAGCAGAAAATTCGCACAAAAATTCAATATGATTACGCCCGCTATCAGCCGTCTAGACACAATACGTACATACGAGAAGCAGCTAGTCATCTGACAGAAGTAAGCACCGAATGGGAGGCAATCGATTTTCCTCGTAGATCCCATCACGGACAAGCTTTTCGGTCTGCAATACATGTGACCATGGTGGAGCCCAGGCAACTGGAATTAGTGACGGGCCAGCGTGAGGTAGATCAAGAGATCTCGCAATCTCAGTTTGCCAGGCTCTCTGCAATGTGAATCAGTCAGTTGAACGTTGCGGAGAATCACAGCCTGTCAGTTTTCACAAGCTCTGGGGATTCTGCGAAGCTTACCTGGTCGAAGAGCTTGATGGCATCCGAAAATTGCTGCCCAGAGACACCATTACGCCACAGCGCAAATATGTATCCTGAGCGCTCCGTTAGGCCCTTCCCGCTCGCGGCGCGCTGTATTCAACATAATTGAGCCACTATAAATCTAGAATAATGAGTCTGAGCTCACTTCAGCGTGTCGTTGTGAACTGCGGGCCGCCGCAAGGTCCCTGCGTCGACGGAAACCCCCCTTGGGTGTTAGGCCAGCACGGTCCGCATTAGCCTGATACCTGCAACAAGAGCGTGCATAAACCACATTAGCGTTAAATTTCATGATATATTCGCGCTGAACGAGAACGCACTGGCTCTCATAGTAGTGTCGAATTTCAGGACGCTCGTGCTTCCAAATCTTTGAGGCAATTCGGATCCACTCTACAGTGTACTCGACCGCACAGATTTCCGGATAGAGTTTCTTGAAGTCGTTCTTGTAGAGCAACCACGAGTTTGGTACCTTGGACCGTGATACTGTGGGGTCTCCTTCTGACGACCCGCAGTCAGGTGCGATGCTGGTGGTTGGGGTAACGAACGGGTATATGGCGATAGCAGACATCGATGAAGACTCGAGAGCTGTGGATGAATACCGAGACATAACTGAGCGCCAGACAACGTCGAGGGGTGGATTTGATAACTTGAGATCTGGCGTGCGGCGCGCAGACCCTTTTATACCGCCCACAGCGTAGCCTAACGAAGAGACCACTCATAGGTCAGGTCATAGGCCCTCGCTCTCACGCTGGACTCAAGCGAGACTGGGCCACGTGAGATCGGCAATGAGGGTGGACAAGACACGCCGG